>Ga0272441_10003252_pt1 | contig 31204 bp, 17 predicted proteins | sample SSMProp6N_FD_193582 | JGI IMG/M metagenome (GOLD analysis project Ga0272441, IMG submission 193582) | Marine sediment archaeal communities from Little Sippewissett salt marsh, Falmouth, MA, United States - SSM-Prop-6N | ecosystem: Environmental > Aquatic > Marine > Wetlands > Sediment ... | reverse complement strand
GCCGTCTCGTAACGCTTTGGGTGTGGCGGAGTTGGCAAAGGAAGACGCCAGGAGGCAGCGTGTGTCGCCCTCTGGCGTCTGAAGCGGGCGAGCGGATTCGAACCGCCGACGTCCAGCTTGGGAAGCTGGCATTCTACCACTGAATTACGCCCGCAGAACCCCTGTACGCTACCGGCGGGGCCGGCGGCTGTCAAGGGGCGTTTCAGCGAATCCGTTTCAGGGCGAGGTCGTCGATCAGGGCGCTGCCCGAGTCGCAGACGAAGCCGATCTGCACGTAGGGGTCCCAGCCGGGCGTGGTGAAGGTCAGCTCCGCCTTCTGCCACTCGCCCGTCGTGCCGCGGACGACGGTGGTCTGCTGGCGGCGGACCCAGCGGCCCTGCTCGGGCGTGGTCTCGAACAGGTGGGCGGTGAGGTACGCCTCGGCGTGACGCTTCGTCGGGACGTATTCGGGAACCTCCTGTTCGGCGTCCTTCAGCCGCCGGGCCATCTGCTTGTAGGCCGCGAGGTAATCGTCCCGCTCCTTGGACGTCATGTTGTCGACCTTCAGCCACGCCTCCAGCAGGTACGTCGCGTTCGGGCGCAGGGGGACGTAGGGGATGTCCGGCGCCATGACGATCTTGGGATCGTTGACACGGTACGCGCCGGTGAGGACGAGGGACCGGGTTCCGCTGTGGGCGGCCTTGGTCGCTATGGTGGGGGGCTTGTCGGTCCACGCCAGGCCGCGAATCGGCTCCGAGAGAAAGACGGGCTGGCCTTCGAAGTCCTCGGTCTTGCCGATCCGCAGGACCACGCCGCGTCCGGTGACGGGGAGCGGCTTCCTGTGCTCGCGGAGGTACTTGGCCATGACGGGCGGCAGGCCGAGGAGGCGGCGCTGGAGCGTGTAGACCTCCCGCCCGGCCTTGTCCCTGTCCAGTTCGTCCTTGAAGGGGATGGTCACGTGCAGTCGGTTGCGGAGGTTGTCCACGGTGATCTGCCCGTCGCCCTGGCCGTCGCTGCGCGTGTGGCAGGGGGCCGAGGCGCCCTTGGCGTGCAGGAAGGCGACGAACCCGCCGTCGCGCCACGTCACGGCCCCCGGGGTGGCGTCGACGCGGTCGATGGTGAGCGTATTGTTCGGGTAGGATGCCAGGGCCTTGCCGCCGCCGGGGCAGAGGACGGTGTAGTCGTACAGCCACCGCGTCGGCCAGGGGACATAGCTGTTGGGGCAGAAGACGGTCGTCTTGGCGCAGCGGTCGTTGGGATCGTCCAGTGCTTCCTTGAACGTGACCTGGATCGTGGCCTCGACGACGTAGCCGAGCCGCTCGTCCACCTTGAAGACGAACCGGTTGAGCACCCCCTTGTGCCGGGCGTCGTAGGCGCGGATGAGCTCCAGGCTGGACCCGCCGCCGCGGAAGTGGTCTGTCCGCGGGATGCCCGTCGTCCCGCGTGTGCGGAACCGGCGCGGTTCGGGCAGGAACATGCCGGTGGGCATAATCGGTCCGCGGGTGTTGTCCAGGTGATAGCGGCCGGTGCGGAGGCGGAGGTTCTCCCGGGCCGAGAGGGGGGTGAAGGCGAGCATCTGGATGTGGTCGTCGGCGATCAGCGCGACGTACCGCTTGCCATCCATGACGAGGCGCATCATCTGCCGATCCGGCTCGGCGGCCCCGCGGGGCGAATCGAACGGGATGACCTGCTGGCGGTAGTGGAAGTTGGGCTTGTACTCGTGGAACTGCGCGGGCAGGTCGAGCTTGGTGGCGAGGTCGTCTACCTCGTCGGCCCCGGCAGGGGATGTCGCGGTGGCCAAGATCGCCACCACGCCGGCCGCAACGTGCAGAGAAGGCCTCATCGGTCTCTGTGTCCTCTATGCCTCGGCGATTGGTTCGTCTTAGCGTTCAACCCCGGCCGTCGCGGCGGGTGCCTTTGGTTGCGGAGGGAAGGAGACGGCGACTTGTTCTCCGGCGGGCCGGGCGGCCTTGTTGGGCATCTCGACGCGGACCTCCAGCGTTTCGCTGGCGGCATCGGCGACGCGGGAGATGCGCACCACCTTCGCGGCTACGGTCTTGCTTTCTCCGGCGAATCGAACCAGCGCGGGCGCCCCTGCGGCGAGGCGGCGGGCCCTGGCGACCGGAGCGGGCACGCCGATCCACAGGGGCTGAACGCACACCAGGCGGACGACGGGCACGAGGGCGTCGACGGCCTCTCCGACGCGCGCGTGAATCTCCTCGACCTCCCCGTCGGCGGGGGCCGTAAGCCGCATCCGCCGGAGCGCCAACTCCGCCTGCGCGTGGGCGCCGACGTTCTGCTCGTGCGCGAACCGGGCGGCCTGGAGGTCCAGTTCGGCCATCGCGGCATCGAGCTTCGCTTCCTCCAGCTCCCGTTCGGGCGAGGCGCCCTCGTCATGTGCCTTCTGGATCTTCTTGAGGATCGCGCGGCTGCGCTGGAGCCGCAGATCGGCCGCGCGCAGGGGGGCGGTGTTCTCGGCCTTGGCCTTCAGCAGGGAAAGCTGCATGCGTTCCACGGCGTCATCGAGTTGGATGAGCGGTTGCCCGGCTCGCACGGCCTGGCCCTCGCGGATCAGGACCTTGGCAATCTGCCCGGGGAGCGTGAAGGAAAGCGTCAGGTCTCGACTGGGGGCCGTGACGGCCTGAAACCACGGCCTCGCGCCGGGAGGCGTAGCGTTGGCATCGGGCGGAGGCACGGCGCCCGCCAGACAGAGCACAACCATCGACAAAGGGACCATCGCGATCGCTCCTCGCTGGCCCGGCAGACCCTCCGCGCCGGAGAGCTTCCGCACGTGCCGGAGGTTCTGGACCCTTTCCCTGCGCGGCACGTCGTATCGCCCGGCGGCTCGCGAGCAAGGAGGGTCGGCTCAGTTTGTGGCCTTCGCCTCGGCCTCCGTCTTGGAGAGCTTCAAGAGCGGCAGGCCGCGCTCGTCTTCGTCCTCGGTGACCTGGAGGTCCTTGTATTGCAGCAGCGTGCCCTGGGCTCGCTGGAGGTTGACCATGGCCACGTTGTAGAGGGTGCTGGCACGGGCGAAATCCTCCTCGGCCTCCGCCTGGCGCTGCTGGGCCTCGAGGAGGAGCTGGAGGTACCCGATGGCGGGCTTATTGGCCGCCCCGGCGTGGGACGCCCACCTCTTGTTGAGGATCCGCAGGTCCTCCTGTGCGGCCTGGAGGGACTCGTACCGGCTGTTCATCTCCCGGTAGCTGGTGGCCAGCTCTCGGGCGGAGATCTTGACCTCCAGCAGGACGGTATCCACGGTGGTCTGGAGTTGGGCGAGCTGCTGCCTCATCTCGAGCCTGCGCCGGAGGTAGCGGGCCTCGGCGGCGTTGTTCTCGGCGGGGAAGTCGAACTTGAAGCCCACCAGGAAGCCCGGGTGGGCGTCCCACTGCTCGTCATAGCCGTCGGTCAGCCGGCCGGCGCGGTCGAGCCCGGCGATGGCGGTCTCGAGGATCAGGTCCAACTGCGGGAGCAGCTCGTTCTTGGCGACGTTCCTGCGGATCGCGGCGGCCTTGAGCTGCAGGAACGCCTGGGCGATCTCCGGGCGGTTCTCCAGCGCCGTGGCGGCGGCGTCCTTCATGTTGACCTGCAGCTCGGCGAAGGCGGGCGCGTGGTTGGGGACGAGCTCGACCTTCGTGCTCTTCAGCAGCTCGGGGTCGTTGACGAGGGCCCGGATGCGGTCTTCGGCGTTCTTGATGCCCATCTCGGCGCGGACGAGGTCGGCACGCCGTCGCGCCACCGCGGCGCGGGCCTGCATCAGCTCGCCCTCGATCGCGTCGAGGTCCTTGCGTTTCTCGAGCCGTGCCACCACGGCGGCCGTGTCCGCCAGCAGCTTCCTCTTCTGAATGCACACGCTGCGGGTCAGGTGCAGGTTCCAGTAGGCCCGGACGATCGCCAGCAGGTGCGATTCCGTCTGGCGGACGAACTCGTTGCGGGCGATCTCGCTGTCGAGCTTGGCGATCCGGATCCAGCTTCGGTTGTACTTGACCCCGGCGCGCCGCAGGAGCGGCTGGATGATCACGAGCCCGAGCTTTGCATAGGCCTGGGGGTTGGGGTCGCGGAACAGCGAGTTGTCGTTGATGCGCAGGAATTCCTGGGAGACCTTCACGTCCGCGCCGGTGACGAGCTTCTTCTTGACGCCGGCTTCCAGGTAGGTCTCCCACTTGCGGTAGCGCCCGGTCCTGCCGGTGTCCAGCAGCGTGCCCACGGGCTCGTTGCCGAAGCTGTAGTGCCCCTCGGTGAACAGGTGCGTGTCGAACTCGCCCCGCGCCTCGCGGATGCCCGTCTCACGGATCAGCGGCACGTCGCTGAAGACCTTGATCTGGGAAGAGTGCTTCAGCGCGCGGGCGAACAAGTCGTCCAGGGCCTGGCTCGACGCCTCGGAGCCCTCGAACAGCTTCGCGGCGGCTTGCTCATTCCACCACGGGGAGAAGCCGCCCGGGACCTTTTCGCCGTCCGTACCCGCGGCCGGCAGATGCTTCTCGGCCTCGGAGAGCAAGGCGACCTGCTTCTGGAATTCCCCGGACAGCCGCTGCTGCGTGGCCCGGCTGAAGGCCCGGTCCTCGTCCTCGAAGGACGCCTCGCAAGATGCCAGCAACAAACACCCCGCCGCGGTCAGCGGTACGAGGAAACACGCCCCTGTTTGTTTGGTATGGCTCATCTCTTCGGTTCTCCTGCACCTTCGAATGGTCCCCATTCCTCGGGCCGCCATGCCCAAGGGACTGCTGTCCGTGCCGACGCGGGCCCTTAGATTCCCCTGGCCACGACCGTGTTGGTCAGGAACTCATACGGGTACGTGTGCCAGCCGATCACGACGGGGCGTACACTCGCCCGGTACAGCGCGTCCACGGAGACGTCCACCGACCGGCTGCCGAGCACGTTCTCGACGGTCAGATGCTCCGAGACGTACATCCCGCCCATGATCGCGGGACGGAAGTACGTTCGGAGGTTGTACCCCGCGTCGGCGAGGGCGTTCTGGTTCGGGAACGTTTGGCGCAGCACGAGGCGGTGCGGCATGAGGTTGATGTTCGTGCCCGGGAAGTTCGCCATCCAGTTCCCGCCGGCGTCGACGGGAACGGTCGCCGAGCCGATCGGATCGTTGCGGACGTCATAGAGGTCGACGCGGATCATCGCGCCCGGCTCGCCCGTGCCGGAGAACAGCGGCTGGAAGAACCGGGGCTGCTCGGGCTCGTATTCCGGCAGTGCCCCGTACCGCGCCCAGTCCCGGTCGCGGGGGACGAACCCGTATTGATACGTTACCGTGGCCGTGACGTTGTATAACGGCTCGGGGTTGAACCGCGTGCCGCCGACGCCGGCTACCACCCCGTCCGGCTCGCCCCGGTAGCCGATGCCCAGTTCGGCGTTGCCGGCCGCCGCGACGAAGTTCTGCAGCTCGGGCTGCCCATACGTGTAGGCCGTCGCGCCGGCGTCGAGGTCGGCCGGGATGGGCAATTGGTAGAAGTCCGGCGCGTCCCAGTCGGCGACGGGAAGGAACAGCGGCGCACCGGTGTTCTCGTCGGCAGGGTTGGCCGGCAGCCCCGGCACGATTCCGCTGTCGGCGTTGACCAGCACCCCGGCGGACAGGGCCTCGGGGGGCAGGGGATCGGGGGTAAGGGCCGCGGTGACCGGCCCGTAGAAGACCTGCCCCTCCGCGTCGATGATGTGGGAGAGGCGGATGTCCTGCACCGCGCCTAATGTGCTGTCGAATTCGCGGAACCCGTTGGTGGTCGATACCGTCAGGTTCAACTGCGCGGAAAGGAGCGTGCGGCCGGCCTTCGCGTCGAACTTCGGCAGCGACAGCGTTCCCGCGAAGGCCTCGCCGGCCCCCAGGACTCGAGGCTGCACGTTCGTCACCTCGACGCTGTGGGTGATGGTCTTGACCCACCCGGCCGCGGCGAGGGCCGCCGGATCGGCGGCCACAAGAACCCTTTCTTCCAGCGCTTCGAACAGAAGTCTCAAGCGTGTCACACTCGCGCTCCCTCATCCCGGATGCGGAAGCCGCCTTGCTTCTCGAAGTACCCACCGGGTCCGTAGCCGCCCGCGCCACCGACGTGCATCCTCAGTCGCCCGTACAACTTGAACCAACGCGGTGGAGGCCGCAAGGACTTTCTGCCGAAAACCGTCCGGGGGCGGAAGGGCAAGGGGGGCTCGCGCACTTGCCGCTGCGCGGGTATCGGCGGTCCCGATCCGGCGCACAGACGAAGCGCCGCCGGCCCGTCAACGGACCGGCGCGCAGGGCGGAGGAAGCCCGTGCGGAGGGCGTGTGGGCTTACGCGGCTGAGCGCCGCCGTTTTCGCCAGGCGAGCAGGGGCAGGCTGCCGGCCCCGAGGACGGCCAGCGACAGCGGCTCGGGCGCGACGTAGACGTAGGTGACGTTGACGAGGAAATCCAACTGCGGCGGATAGGCGATCGTCTCCACGTTGTTCGTGGTGTGCGTGGCGGTGGCGATCGCGGTGCTCGTGAAGTCGAGGACCACGACGCTGCCGATCCGGCCGGCCGCGTCCCATTCGCTCAGGTTGGCCGGTGCACCGGCGGCATCGGAATCGAAGAAGGCGATCGGCGGGTCCAACGTCACCACGATCTTCTCGTCGTCCGGCTCGTCGCTGCTCATGTACACCAGGAACCCGTTCGGGTCCGTGGCCGGATCGGGGATGGTCCCGGAGCCGACACACGGCATCAGGGCCGATCCCTCCGACGTCAGCGGGTCGGCAAACACCGACAACTGCGAGAGGCTCGTCTGGCTGGTGACCAGGACCTCCGCGCCGAGCGACGCCGTCACGCTGGGCCCCATGGTCGCCGTCTCGTTCTGAAGGATGTGACACCCGGCGGAGCTGTTGCCGTCGAGCGTGAGGATGACCGCCTGCAGCGTGAATTCGGGGGAGGACGCAACGTACTTGGGGACCTGGAGATTGCCCGAGGTCCCGGCGGCGCAGGGGCCCACCCATCGGGTGTGGCTGTCCCCGTACCATTGCTGGTTGGCCTTCGTCGGGTCGGTCGCGCTGGTCTGCTGGGCGTAGTTCTCGGCCCAGTCGATGGCATGGCCGGGCGGGGCGTCGGGTCCCGTCCAGATGATCGCCGCTTCGCAGGGCAGGATGAGCAGGAGCGGCAAGACCACAACCGCGTAGAGGGAAAACCTCCTCCGGGTGAGCATTTGAGCACTCTCCTCTCTTCCGTTCTCGCCTCTGCGCATCGGACGGGTGAGCGCCCCTCCAGACGCACGAAGGCTCCACTGTATCCATGCTACCCGATATCCCCATCTCGTCAAGCCCCAAAACGACAGAGGTTCACGCATGCCCGGGCAAACGGGCGCTCAGAGCCGGAACCGCCGCTGGGCGAGCTGCCGCAGCGAACGCCACCATTGGACGAGGAGGGGCCGGTCGGGCAGGCGGAAGCGGATGACAGCCCGTTGACCGGGCAGGACGGTCCCGCCGGCCGGGACGCCGTCAAGCTGGACGTCGAGACCGAACGGCTGCCGGTCAACCTGGCCGCCCGGCGCCCCGGGCCGGGCGGGACGGACCGTCCACGTGCCCTGGAGAACCCAGTCCGGCCGGGCTGCCAGGCGGACCTCCACGCGCCGGTCCGCCTCGGCGAGCAGCATGCCCGCCAGGCGCGGCGTCGAAGGCGCCCGGATCACCAGCCGGTCCAGCCCGGCGATCTCGCCCAGGGGCTCGCCACGACGGACGTACGCGCCTTCGAGCCGCTCCGCCTGCGGGGAGAGCCACCGCCCCGTCGCCGGCGCGCGGACGACCAGGCCTGCCCGTTCCTGCCGGAGCAGGTCGGCCTGGCGGTCCAGGTCGGCCAGGTCCTTCTCCAGGACCTGGATCAGCGCCAGCTCGCGCCGGTCCGTGGCGGTGTTCCGGCGCGCCGTCCGCAGCCGCCCCAGCAGCACCTCCCGTTCGCAGGCCAGCTCGCCGTGCCGCACGGCCAGCTCCCGGCTGACGCTGGAGGCCAGTACCGTGCCGTTTCCGTCCGCCCCGCCGGCCTCCACGGCCGTGTCGGACGGCAGGATGCTCTCGATGAACCCGTCGGCCGCCGCATGGACGACGAACCGTTCGGCCGGCTCGACGGTTCCCTGCACGTACAACCGGTCCGGCGCGCGGACCAGGCCGAGCAGGCTGAGCACCCCGCCCACCAGCGCCAGCATCGTGACCATCGCCCGGGGGCGTGCCCGTGCCAGTTCCGCCCCGGCCAGGAGGTAGTGCACCAGCCGCCCGAGCGGCACGACCAGCCATAGGAACCCCGCCGCCAGGGCAAGTGCCACCCCGACGAGCAGGAAACGCTCGGCGAGCATCAGCAGGATCGTCACGCACACGAAGACGCGGAACGTCGTCGAGGCCACGCCGTAACACGCCAGCCAGACGGCCTCGCCGCGCGAGCCGGCCGGGTCGATCGCACCCCGTACGCCCCATGCCCATCGCTTGACGAGGAACTTGAGGTACTGCCGCGACCGCTCCGAAAGCCCCGGAATGCCGACCAGGTCCGCGAGGATGTAGTACCCGTCGAACCGGAGCAGGGGGTTGGCGTTGAACGCGATCGTCGAAATGCTCGAGATGAGCATCAACTGGAACGCCCCGGCGTGCAGGTCTTGCCCCCACGGGTCGGACGCCTCGGCGGTCCACGTCCAGACCATCGCCGCGATCCCCGCCAGGGCCAGCTCCGCCATCATCCCGGCCGCGCCGACCACCACCCGGTCCAGACGCCTGCCCATCGTCCACGCGCTGGACGCCTCGACGTACGGCAGGGGGGCCACCACCAGCAGCATGATCCCCATCTCGTGGACTTCCCCCCCGGCCGGCGTGTTGCGCCCGAGCTTCTTGCAGGCGAAGGCGTGACCGAGCTCGTGAACGATCTTGGCCAACACGAACGCCGCGTACAGCAGGGGCAGGTTCCGGGCGAGGCGGTCCCGGTGGAGAAGCAGCTCGGCCTGCCGGGCCGCTTCGGCCCAGTTGCCCAACGCCAGCCACGCGCCCGCCGCGACAATCGCAGTCCACAGCACGAACCCCGCCGGCGTGAAGGCGAGGCCCACCACGCCGACCATCGCGTTCAGCAGCCCGTCGGGGTCCAACAGCCGCCGGCGGATGAACAGGAAGTTGGCCAACTCCCCTCGACGCTCTCGGCCGCGCCGCTTCCGGTACCGCTGGAACAGGCCCGTCACGTCGGGAGGCAGCTCGGCCTGCAGGAGGTTGGCCCCGTACAGTTGCCCAAGAAGGGCGATCGCTTCGGTCTGCGTGGGCGCCTCGTCCCCGAGCTGGGTGGCGCACAGCCGCCACGCCTCCGTGACCGTCCGCCGGCCGTCAAGCAGGCCCATCAGCCGGTACGCGGCCGGGTGAAGCCGGAAGAAACTGTGGCGGACCGGGTCGTGCACGACGTGCCAGACCTGCCCGCGAAACCGCTGGCGATGAACCCGCACCGTCGCCCGAAGCCGCGGCCGCAGCGCCGCCACCCGGTACCACGAGTCGCTGAAGGTGGGGTTCTCCGCAGGCACGGTCAGACGCCCTCACCGCCACAGCCACAGCCGCAGGCGGTTCACCAGCCCTCGTGTCCAGATCCACGCCAGGCTTCGCCGGCCCAGCTTGACCTGTGCGACGCCCTTCATACCCGGCCGCATCCACGGGCGGGCCTTCTCGATCTCCATCTCCGCGCGGGCCGTGAAGACCACCTCCCCGCCCGACTCGTCCCCGAGCGGCAGCACGCGCTCGACGATGAACGGCACGGTCCGGTCGGGAAAGGACGCCGCCGCCAGCCGCCCTCGGACCTTGCCCTCCCGCATCGCCGCCAGCAGCTCGGAGACCTCCTCTTCCGGCACGGCCAACTCGGCGCGGAGGCGGTCCACCGTCTGGATCTCGAAAAGCACCTGGCCCGTATCGACGGCCGCGCCGATCAGACTGCGCGCCTCGCCCCGAACAACCGCCCCGTCGATCCGTGCCCGGACGGTTGCCTGCTCGATCTGCCAGGCGAGAAGGTCGAGCTGTTCGGAAAGCTGCCGGGCTCGGGCGCCGGCCATCTGCGCCTGGGCCCATTGCTTGGCGGCCCGGGCGGCGTCGGCCTGCTTCTGCTGCTCGAACCGCTCCGCCTGCAGGGCGCTGCGGCGGCGCTCCAGCGGAAGCGTCCGCAGCACTGCCAGCTTGTCGCCCGGCCGGACCGCGTCGCCCAGGTCCACGAACACGTTCTCGATCTCGCCGCGGAACCGGGCGGGCACGACCTGCCGGCGGACCGGCTGGAACGTGAACGGCACGCGGAGGCGATACTCGCCCTCGGCCAGGCCCACGTACAGGCCGCCGGTGATCAGGAAAGCCAGCAAGAGCTTCAGCCACGTGTGACGCGGACCGACCAGTCCGGCCAGGGCCCGCCGCAGTCCCCCGGCCGCCTTCGCGCCGATCCAGCGGTCGTGGCGGCGGAGGTCGACCAGACGCGGGGCGGCCAACTCGCAGGTCAGCCGCAGGGACTCGATCTCCTCGGCGGTGAAGGGCGTCCGGCCCGCCCGTTCGGCCGTCAGAACGGCGACCGGCTCGCCGCCTCGACGCAGCGGCAGCGACAGCACGGCCGTGTGATTCTCCGAGGCCGACAGCGCCCTCGCGCCGCGACAGATGGCCTCCGCATCGTCCGCCTCGGGCCAGGCGACCTCCACGTCCTGGTCGAGGCATTCCTCCATCGCCGCCTCGATCCGCTGGACGGCCTGCGTTCTGCGGCGGAACGACTCGGTGTGGCTCAGGGCCTTCAACTCGACACAGCCGTGGACCACAAAGCCGAGCCCCACCCGGTCGCACCGCCAGCGCGCCGCGGCTTCGTTACAAAGCGCCATCGCCGCGGGCAGGAACCGCTCGTGCTCGTTGACCGCCGCCAGGCACGCCAGCGCCGGGGCCAACTGCGGATGCGCCCCCCGCCCCGGCCGCGCCGCCAGACACAGGCCGTAGAGGTCCCGCGCCGAGACCTGCGCGTGCAGCTCCTCCACCGCCGCTTCCAGCTCCGCCGGATCGCTCGTCTTCTTGACCCATGCGAGCACGCCCCGCTTGTCGCCCCCGGCCACCGGCGCGAGCACCAGATGCCGGCCCGCCGGCTGACCGTACAACTGGTCCGCATCATGCAGGGGCCGCGTGACCGTCTGCCCGTCCGCCACCACGTCTCCCGCGGCGACGAGCGATGCCGTCAGCCACCGGGGCGGCTCGGCATTCGGGCCGGGCGGCGGATGGACCCCCGCGATCTCCACCCGCCCGTCGCGGGCAACCGCCAGCAGCGCCCCGCCCTCGGCCCCCAACTCCGCGCAATGCGCCGCCAACAGCGCACCCGCATCCCGCGGCCGCAGGAATGGCTCACCGGGTTGTGTCTGTGAAGGGCCCACCGCCACGCCTTTCTTCCGCGGCGATCAGCGTACCGTCCTGTCCGCCGCCGGGAAAGGCACAAGCACCGACCGCCTCGGCTTCCGCGTCCGTCCGGATCGCGCACCGTCCATCCGAAAGGACATCGGGCTGGCCCCGTAGCGGGTATCAGGTAGCGGGTATCAGGTAGCGGGAGGACCCGCAGAAGACCGCATCGGGCGAGCGGGGCAGAAGGCAATCGCGTCCGAACCAGACGGAGTTGCATACGGCCCCCCCCGAATCCGCTCTGTGACGGGTGTGTGTCTCCCGTAGCCCGGATAGTGCAGAGCAACCGCAGGGGCCGAAGAGATCACAGAGGTAAGACGATTATGCATAGAAACTTAGATCAGATCCTCTCTTCTGGATCGCTCCCGCGCAGGAACACACTGTTCGCGATCAGAAGGGGTGATTCCTGATGTAAGTCTTTGCTATGAAATTACCTCTGCGCCCTCTGCGTTCTCTGCGGTGAATAATCCGGGGTAGGCGGCAGCCAATCCGCCGCGCCCGTCCGCAAACGAAAACAAAGGACTTACGCCTCCGTCATGCTCTGGATCGCGCCCAGCCATGTGACGGTTTTGTGTCGCTTCTTGGCATGCCACGTAGTATGCAGGAATCCATAAAACAATATTTTATAGTGTTTTACCGCAATTCCTCCCGTGTTGCCTCCCCCGTGGAATGACACACCCGGCACCGAAACGTACACCGTCGCCGAGGAATAATCGGAATAATGGGCCGTTGGCTTTGTTTCGTCCATTGTCCCCCGAGCGCGGACCGAATGCTCGCCGTCGTGCGCCGGCCGACGATAATCGGAATAATGGGCCGTTGGCTTTGTTTGGCCGGAACGGCCGTTGAGGAGGAACGGCTGCCGGGTGAGGGTGGACCAAAGCGCCGGCTTGCCCACCCGCACCCCATCGGCTCTGCCTCTTGCCGTCCTCGCCGTTCGCCATCGTGGATCACCCGTCACCCGGGCTGAAGGCCCTCGGCCACCACCCTCGCCGCAAGCCCATACCGCTCGCCCGACCCGAAAGCCCCCGGCTGCTCGTCTCGCTCGGCGGCGCGCCGGCTGCCGGTCTCGATCCGCGCAAACCCAAACCGCAGCGGCGTTGTCTAGCCTATGGCATTATAGCGTGGACGGTCATCTAGTCAAGAGATTTTCGCCAGGGTTGTATGTTCTGAAATCAGCCTCCCGCCTCTTCCCCCGCCCCCGCCCCGGCCGGGCTCGTCCCGGTCCCGCCCTATGGAGTGCGGCGGCAAGCCGCCGCTTTGGCTTCCAGCAAGTCCCTACGTCCCGGGACTCCGCGCGACCCCTGCGGCTACGGCGTGATTCGCCGACGCAGACGCTCTGCCTCCCGCGGCGCGGGCGGCCAGCCAAAGCGGTGTCCTTGCCACCGCACTCGACACCGCCCGCCCCCAGGCGTCTCCGCAGCTTGCGTTCCTTTCGCCCCATCGGGGCTCTTGGGCTAATCGCTGTGTTAACGGGGGCTTACGCCCCTGTCTATTGCCTTCCGGCCCTCGGGGCCTCCCAGATCGGTCAGGTTGAGATCCTCCCTCTGTGGCCTCTGCCCTTCGGCCGTGTCCTCGATCCCAAGGCCTCGGACCGAGGGGCGGTTGCTTTGCAGTATCCGGGTTGGCGGGGGCGGTCAGAGTCTGGGCATGTGCGGGCCGCCGACGGGGCCGGGGAGCTTGTTGCGGCTGCCCCGCTTGTTGTTCCGCTTGTTTCGGCTGCTGCGTTTCCGTTTGGTCTGACGGTCCTTGCCGCTGCCGTCCTTGCGGCGATTGGCGGCCTGGGCGTGGGCCTTTTCGGCGTCGCGGACCTTCTCCGCGGCCTTCCCGGCCGCCTGCTGGGCGGCGGCGAGGCGCTCTCGTGCGGCCGCCACCGCGGGGGAGTCGTTTTGGGCGGCCTCGAGCTCTGCCCGCAGCCTGTTCAGGGCCGCGATCGCCTCGTCGAGTCGCTTCCGTGCGGCCACGCAGCCGGAATGGGCCGAGAGGGCCTCCTGCTCGATCCGGCCGACGGCCGCCGCGGCCTCGGCCGAGGCCGTGATCAGCTCCGTCCGCTGCGCGTTGTCGGTATCCAGCGCCTTGAGCCCCTCGTTCTTCGCGCGGTCGGCCGCTTCCTTGGCCTCGACGGCCTTCCTGTACTCGGGCCGGTCCCGCAGGGCGAGGAGCACGGGCACAGAGACCCTCTCGAAGCGCTCCCTGGCCGAGGCGACGGCCCGAACGGCGTTTTGCAGCCGGGGGTTGCTCTGAAGTTTGCCGCGGGCCGCGGTCAGGGCCTTGGACAGCGCCGCCCGTGCGCGGGCGACCTCGGTCTGGGCCTCGGAGGCCTTCTTTCGGGCCGCGGCGAGGTCCTGCTCCGTCTGCGCGCGCGTCTTGGCCTTGTCGGCACGCCCGTTGTTCTTCTTGTTGTTCTTGGCGTTCTTGGCCTTCTGCCCCGCGTCGGCCGGCGCCGACCCCCACAGCCCGACCACGATCACCGCACACACCGAACATCGCACCACGGTCCTCATGGCGACCTCTCCGATGCGCCCGATACGCCGAGACACCCGAACGGGGCCGGCGCTGCGGCGCCCGTTCGCACGGCAACCCGGCTTGCCCGGCGGCGCCCGCCTGAGGCTCAACCTGGCGCCGCGGCAAGCCCTTGCCGCAATTCTACCGCGCGCCCGGCCCGCCGCAACGGCAATTCACAGGGGCGGTATGGACATTTGTCCACCGGTCGCTGATGGAGTTCCGACTTGACAAATGCGGGGGCGAGCGGTAGAGTTTCCGCTTTGCCCGGCGTGGTGACCTCGCGTGCTCAGGGGGTCGCGATCGGCCGGGGTCGTGCTCGTGCCGGCGTTGTCCGCACAGGCTTGTGGCTCGGCGGGCGGCTCGGCACGGAGGCCCAGAAGAAGAGAGGAGATGTCCATGCCCCGGCCTGTTTTGTCAGCGGTCTGCGCGGTGACGGCGTGCTTCGTGCTGTCCGGATCGCCCTGCCGCGCCCAAACGTACACCGCCGACCAGTTCAAGATCGAGTCCTGGATCGGCAAGACGGTCCGGATGGACGGCTGGGAGACCGAGACCGAGACGCGCATCTGGCTGGGCGAGGGGCCCGTTTCCACGCCGTGGAGCGGAACGCGGAGCCTCCGGATCCTGCCGGCCAACGAGGTGATCGACGGCCACCCGACCAACGCGGCCATGGTGATGGGCGACGAGCCGCCCGGCCCGCCCAACTACGAGCAGGAACCCGCCGTGCTCAGCGCGGCGGAGGGCTGGATCAACTTCGGCAGCCATCCCGCGTACACCGGGAACCGCGAGCACTTCACCAACGGCATCACGATGGTGCCGCCGACGATGACGGTCGGCGACAGCTTCCTCGACGCCCGATGCACGACGTGGGAAGGCCAATGGGACGGAGGCCAGGCGTGGACCGGGACATGCACGCGGACGATCACCATCGCGGGCATCGAGCCGGTCACGCTGCCGACGGGCGTCTGCGACGCGCTGCGGATCGACTACGTCGACGACCGCACGAAGAACGGCCTCGGCGGCGACCACTGGGCGACGGAGCACTGGGAGACCTCCTTCTGGCTGTTGGAGGGGGTGGGCCCCGTCAAGATGACCGAGTCCGAGCTCAAGCGTCACTACGACACCTTCTACGACAACGGCAACTCCCCCATGTCGGAGTACACCAGCCAAAGCGAGTCCCTCTTCACCATCGTCCCCGAGCCCGCGACGCTCGGCCTGTTTGCGGTTTGCAGCGTGGCCCTGATCGGCCGCCGTCGGCGACGGCGCTCCCGAACGCACTGATCCGGACGGAAGGCTGACCGCAGCGGCCCGTCGGCAAGGAAGGTAGGGGCCCGCGCGACCGAGTGCGCGGCCGCCCTCGGTCGGGACGCCGCCTTCGCCGCAGGCCCGCGGCATGGAGCAAGCCGGTGGTTTCGATGGAGGCCTAGCTGGTGGCCTCAGCGCCCTTCGCGCCGGACCCTCGGCCCCTTACCCCGGATGATGCAGAGCAACCGCAGAGGCCGCAGAGGTCACAGAGGTAAGACAATTATCCATGGGAGTTCAGGTCAGGTTCTTTCTTCTGAATCGCTGCAGCGCAGGAACACACTGTTCGCGATCAGAACGGACCGTTTTGGATGTAAGTCTATACGCTACAATTAGCTCTGCGTCCTCTGCGTTCTCTGCGGTGAATCGTCCGGGTCACTTGACCTTCTCGTACGGCCACATGGCGACGCCGCCGTCGAGGACCTGGACGTTGTCGAAGCCGGCGGCGCGGAGGACGAGGGCGGCCTCGTAGCCGCGGAGGGAGATCTCGGAGAATGCGACGATGGGCTTGTCGCGGGGCAGCTCGTCGAGGCGGGCGCGGAGGGTGCACAGCGGCAGGGACGTCGAGCCGGGCAGGCGGACCTGCTCGTACTCGCCGGGGGTCCGCACGTCGAGGAACACGAAGTCCCGCCCGCGGTCCAGCAGGTCCCGGACCGCCATCGGCGTGATGCCCACCATGTGCCCCGAGAGCTTGTTCCGCACGACGTTGGCGGCCGTGATGATGTTGTCCATCGCCGGCGAGTACGGTGGGGCGTAGCAGAGGTCCACGTTGGCGAGCTGGTGGACGGTCATCCCGGCGGTGATGGCCATGGCGGCGACGTCGATTCGCTTATCCCCGGCCCCGGCCCCGACGGCCTGGGCGCCGAGCAGCCGGTGGGTGTCGGTGTCGACGACGAGCTTCAGCAGCAGCATGCGGGCCGTGGGCAGGTAGTGGGCGCGGTCGGGCGCGGGGGCCAGGGCGCAGGTGGTGTTGTAGCCTTGCTCGCGGGCCTGGGCCTCGGTCAGGCCGGTGCGGGCGACGCAGTAGTCGAAGACCTGGCAGACGTAGCTGCCCAGCACGCCGGGGAAGGTGTCGCTGCCGCCGCAGAGGTTGACGGCGGCGACGCGCCCCTGCTTGTTGGCCGTCGAGCCGAGGGGCACGTAGCAGGGCTTGCCGGTGACCAGGTCGGTGGCCTCGACGCAGTCCCCGGCGGCGTAGATGTCCGGGTCGCTCGTCCGCATGTGGGGATCGACGCGGATCGCACCGGTCTCGCCGATCTCCAGGCGAGCCTGCCGCGCCAGCTCCACGGTGGGACGCACGCCGACGCCCATGATGACCATGTCCGCCGGCAGCGTGCCGCGGTCGGTCACCACCCTGCGGACCACGCCGTCGCCCTCGCAAGACACCGCGGCCGTGCTGGTCAGCACCTTGACGCCGTGCGATTCCAGGTGCAGCTCGACCAGCCGGGCCATCTCCCAGTCCAGGATGCCGAGCGTCTGGGGGCGTTTCTCGACGATGGTGACGCGGCAGCCGGTGCGGACCATCGGCTCGGTGACGACCGTGCCGATCAGCCCGCCGCCGATGATGACCACGTCGTGGGCCCGGCCTTGGGCGAGCATGCCCTTGATGCCCTCGGCGTCGCGGACGCCGTGGAGGCAGAAGACGTTGCCCAGGTCGGTCCCGGAGATGTCGTCGGGCACGACGGGCTCGGCCCCGGTCGCCAGCACGAGCTTGTCGTACTCCAGGACGCTCTGCTCGCCGGTATCGAGGCCGCGGATGCGGACCTGCTTGCGGACGCGGTCGACGTCGAGGGCCTCGGTGTGGTTCAGGACGTGGAGGTTCCGCATCTGCTGGAAGAAGACGGCGTCGCGCACGAGGCCGGCGGGGGTGCACATCAGCTCCGACTGGGCCTTGACGACACCGGAGATGTAGTAGGGCAGCCCGCAGCCGGCGTAGGAAAGGAACTCGCCGCGCTCGACCACGGTCACGTCGGCGTCGGGCTGGAGCCGCATGACCTTCGATGCGACCTTGGGCCCGGCGGCCACGCCGCCGACGATGACGACCTTCCTTGCCTGCGTCACGTTCTTGCCTCCTCTCGCCCGCATGTCGGGCGCCTCGGCCATCGGCAGGTCCAGCACGATCTCCGCGCCGCCGAGGTCGGCCTTCTCGGCCCGGCAGGCGCCGCCGGCCTCGTCGACGATGGCCTTGACGAACGCCAGCCCCAGCCCCGTGCCCCGTTGGCCGGACGCCTTCGCCGTCGACGCGCGGAAGAAGGCCTCGAAGACCTTCTCGCGGTCCGCCTCGGGAATGCCCATGCCGCTGTCCGCCACGCGGACCTGGAACGTCCGCCGGGCCGGGTCGACCGAGACGGCCACGTGAATCCGCCCCCGGTCCGGCGTGTACTTCAGGGCGTTGCGGACGAGGGCGTCAAGGACCTCGGTCATGGCCTCGTTGCTGCCGCGAACGTACGCCGGCTCGACGTCGACGGCGGACGTCAGCGCAATGCCGCGGTGAACGGCCTCGTGGTGGTACCGACTCAGCGCCCGCGGCAGGACCCGCGCCAGGTCGCTCGCGCCGTCGGCCTGACGCTTGCCCGCCAGGGCCGCGACGATCGCCAGCATCCGCCGGACGGTGGCGAGGCTCTCGTCGCAGCGCGCCGCGGCGCGGTCGACGAAGTCCTGCTGCTGGGGCGTCAGCGCCCCGGCATAGCCGCCGGCCAGCGTCTTCAGAATCGTGCTGACCGCCCCGATGGGTGACTGGAGCTGATGGGCGATCAGCGAGGCGAACTGAAGGATGTCGGACTGTTCGGGCTTCTGTGCCATCGCGCTCGCAGCCGCATGGCTGCGGCAAGAGCATACGCCAAACCCTACCGCGGCCCAAGCGTTAGCACAGCCGTTGTCGCCGAGATTCCCAAAAGGACCGTGGACAAACCGCCGCCGACCTGCTACAGACCGCCCCGATGGCCCGGCGGGGAGTGCGGCCCCCGGCCGGGCGACGTGCAGCGGGACGCCACGGACGGCAGGGCACGCACAGGGCCGCCAGACCCCTCGGGAGAACGAGCGCGATGAAGATCAGTTCCGCGGTGCTTTTCGCAGTAGGGCTGTGCCTCTGGACGGCCACGGGCGCCCTGGCCGAACCGGCGGGGGACGCCAAGTCCCTTCAGCAGGAGAATGCCCAGCTCAAGCAGCGGGTCCAGTCGCTGGAGAAGGACATGGCCGCGCTGAAAGGCATGTTCCGGCAGCAGGCCGACGAGCTGAAGGCCGTTCGCCAGGTCCAGCAGCAGGACCTCAAGACGATGAAGGCCGTGCTGGAGAAGGACGCCTCGGGCAAGGACAGCGGGCAGACCTGGCTGGGCATCGAGACGAGCCTGCGCATGAAGCTGTACGGCTACATCAAGGCGGACGCCGCGTGGGACTCGGCCCGGACGAGCGTGGGGGACTACGCGCGATGGGTCGAGTCCGAAGGCGGGCGCAACAAGGACGAGCAGTTCAACCTGACCGCCCGGCAGACCCGGCTGGGGCTGTGGATCTACGGGCCCGAGGACGAGAACGTCAAGACGAGCGGCCGGCTCGAGATCGACTTCTACGGCGGCAATTCGGAGAACAAGCCCGAGCCGATGATGCGCCACGCGTATCTGAAGATCGACTGGATCAAGGAGCGGTTCAGCATCCTGGCCGGCCAGACGTCCGACGTGTTCAGCCCCCTCGTGCCTACGACGCTGAATTACGCCGTCGCGTGGTGGGCGGGCGATATCGGCTACCGCCGCCCGCAGATTCGCCTGACCAAGGGCATGACCGTCTGTAAGGACGTCGACGTGGAGATCGCCGGCGCCATTGCGCGAACGATCGGCCACGACAACGGCGTGTTCGGCCCGGGCGACACGGGCGAGGACTACTGCATGCCCGGCTTCCAGGGGCGCGTGGGGGTGACGTTCCCGCTGATCGGCGAGAAGAAGACGGTCGTGGGCGTTTCCGGCCACATGGCCAAGGAGGAGTACGACCTCGACGCCTCCGACCACGCCAAGGAGCTGTGGAGCTGGTCGGCGAACCTGGATATCACCCAGCCGATCCTGGACTGGCTGACGGTCAAGGGCGAGCTGTTCACCGGCAGCAATCTCGACGCGTACTTGGGCGGGATCGGCCAGGGCATCGACGTGCCGACGCTCGGCGAGGTCGACACGTGCGGCGGCTGGGCGGCGGCCAGCCTGGGCCCCTGGGACCAGTGGCGGTTCAACGTCGGCGCGAGCGTCGAGGCGGTCAACGGCGAGGACGTGACCACCGCCGGCGCGCGGACGGTGAACCGGTCGATCTTCGGCAACGTGATCTACGCGGTGAACGACCACGCGTCGATCGGCTTCGAGGTCTCCCAGTGGCACACGGAGTACAAGGACCAGGACGACGGCGACAGCCTCCGCCTCCAGACGTCGTTCACGTACAAGTTCTAGCGTGCGGCGCGTGCGAACCGACCCGCAGCCCCGTGCTTTGTGCGCGGGGCTGCGGCCATTGTATGGCGAGGATTCGCCCCAAGGGGCCTAAGAATCGCCCTTGCCGGCCGTCATAGGGAAAAGGACGCAGCCGCGCGGTGGCAGCCGGGGCGCGGGAATGATTGAATCAGGGCCTTGCATGGCCGCGGCGGTTGGGGCATAATACGCGGCTCGTTTTGGCTTTCGCGGCGGCGCGGAGCGGAACGGCGGCGGAGTTGCCGTGTTGTACTGGTATTTGCGGAACCCTCGGGGCCGGGCGAAGGCGTCCGACTTCGGCGGATCGGATGCGTAGCGATCGAGACCGGCGGAACGTCCCAGCGAAACGCGAAGCCCCCGGAGACAGCGACGATGGACAGCAAGACGAAGAGCGGACAGATGAAGCGGAGAACGTTTTTGGCGGGCGCGGCCGCGGCCGGCGCCGGGGCGATGCTCACGAGCGGCGTCCGGCGGGCGCGGGCGCAGGCCAAGCCGGCCGACGTGAACGTGGGCATTATCGGCACGGGCACGCAGGGCATGGTGCTGCTTCGGGATGCGCTGCGGATTCCGGGCGTGAAGTTCCGGGCCGTCTGCGACATCTGGGACTTCAGCCTGCGGTACAGTTCGGGCACGGTGCGCAAGTTCGTCAAGAACCCGGTCAACCCCCAGCCGGGGGCACCGAACCAGTACAAAGACTACAAGGAGATGCTCGCCAAGGAGAAGGACCTCGACGCGTGCATCGTGGCGACGCCGGACTGGATGCACGCCGAGCACGCCATCGCGGCCATGAAGGCCGGCCTGCACGTCTACTGCGAGAAGGAGATGTCCAAGACCCTCTCGCTGGCCAAGGACATGGCCGTGGCCTCGAAAGAGACCGGCAAGATGCTCCAGATCGGCCACCAGCGCCGCAGCAACCCCGTCTACCTCTGGGCGCTGAAGATGATCCAGGAGGACAAGCTGCTGGGCAAGTTCCGTTCCTGCCACGGGCAGTGGAACCGGGCGGCCTCGGAGAAGCGCAACTGGCACCCGCGGTACGTCATTCCCGAGGCCGAGCTGAAGAAGCACGGCTACGAGTCGATGGACCAGTTCCGCAACTGGCGGTGGTTCAAGAAGTACTCCTCGGGCCCGATCGCGGACCTCGGCAGCCACCAGATCGACATCTTCAGTTGGTACGTGGGCGTCGAGCCGCACAGCGTCCAGGCCGTCGGCGGCGACGATTACTGGCCGGACCGCGAGTGGTACGAGGACGTGATGTGCCTCTACGAGTACAAGCCGAAGGCCGGCCCGTCCGTCCGGGGGTTCTACCAGGTCCAGAGCACCAACGGCTTCGGGCATTACTACGAGCGGTTCATGGGCGACAAGGGCACGATCACGATGTCCGAGGACCATCGCAAGTGCACGTTCGTCCCGGAGCGCGGCACGCCGGTCCCGGCCTGGATGGAGAACGTGCAGACCGTCGACATCGGCGGGACGCAGGCCTACCCCCTCATCGAGTGCATCAAGGCCAAGGGCCCCCAGGGCGTCAAGGACATGGAGGTCTGGAAGGTCACCAACATCCACCAGTTCCACCTGATGAACTTCTTCAACGCCGTCCGCGCCAACGATCCGAAGAAGCTCAGTTGCCCGCCTTCGGTCGGGTATCCGACGGCCGTGGCGGTCCTGAACGTCATCCCGGCCATCGAGAAGGGCACCAAGCTCGAACTGGACGAGAAGGCGTACGAGATCTGATCCCTGGTTCCCCGGTTGGTCGGTTGACGGGTTGACTGGCAAGAGGCAGGGCCCGTGGCCGGGCGTTTCAGGGCGGCCACGCCCTCTTCTCGGCCAATCACTAGTGGGCCGCCGACCATCGTTCCCCTTTTCTACGAGGGCAAACATGACCGCTGTTCCTGTTGGAGGCCAGGAGAGCCTCCTCAAGCCGGTGACGGACGGCATCACGTGCGACAACCCCGTGCTATGCCAGGCGCTGGGCATCTGCTCGGCGCTGGCGGTGACGGGCTTCGTCAGCACGACGGCCGTGATGGGCATCGCACTGCTGTTCGTGGCGTCGCTGAGTTGCTTCGTCGTTTCGCTGCTGCGGAACGTCACGCCCCACCGGGTGCGGCTGATCGTCGAGATGCTGGTCATCAGCGTCCTGGTGATCGTGGTCCACCTCTTCCTCCAGGCGTACTGGTACGACATGAGCAGCGCCCTGGGGCCGTACGTGGCGCTGATCATCACCAACTGCCTGATTCTCGGCCGCTGCGAGGCGTTCGCCCTGCGCAACGGCCCGGTCCGCTCGGCCCTGGACGGGTTCGGCAGCGCGATGGGCTATGCCCTGGTGCTGCTGGCGATCTCGCTGATCCGCGAGCCGCTGGGCCACGGCACGGTCCTGGGCGTGCAGGTCATGCCCGAGGCCTGGCTGCCGATGCACCTGGTCAGCGGCCCGCCGGGCGCGTTCCTGGCGATGGGACTGGTCGTCTGGCTCGTTCGGACGATCTGGCCGGAAGAAGAGCCCACCGAGCATCCGGAGGCACGCTAAGTTATGCCCGAATCCGCACTCACCGCGGCGGCCGTCATCTTCCTGGCCGCGATCCTCACCAATAACATCCTGCTGAGCAAGTTCCTGGGGATGTGCTCGTTCATCGCGCTGTCCCGGAACATGAAGACGTCGTGGGGCATGGGCCTGGCGGTCACCTTCGTGACGGTCTGCACGGCCATGCTCAACTACGCGATCTACTACGGCGTGTTGATCTCGGCCGCCGACGCCGCCTTGCAGGGGCGCCCCGCCCCGTGGATCGACGCGGACCTGACGCACCTGGCGTTCCTGGTGTTCATCATGTCGATCGCGGGGTTCGTCCAGCTCGTGGAGATGGTCATCGAGCGGTTCAGCCCGGTGCTGTACTACAACCTGGGCATCTACCTGCCGCTGATCACCGTCAACTGCGCGATCCTGGGCGTCAGCGTGCTGATGGTGGACCCGGACCGGAAGTTCGACTTTCTGGCCACGGCGGCGTACGGCCTGGGCAGCGGCCTGGGGTACCTGCTGGCGATCTGCCTGATGGCGGGCCTGCGGGCGAAGCTGGAGCACGCCGACGTACCGAAGGCGCTGCGCGGGCTGGGCATTACGGTGATCATCACCGGCGTGATGGCCATGGCGTTCATGGGCTTCACGGGCGTCGTCGACCTGTAGCGGCGGCATTGGACCTCTTAGGAGACTCGCAAGAGCGAACGGAGCCATGGAGTACGTATACTCGCTATTGGTGCTGTCGGTCCTGGGCGGGGCCCTCGCGGCGCTGCTGCTGATCGCCGATCGGTTCCTGTGCAATTACGGGCCGTGCACGATCAACGTGAACGAGGAAGAGCCGTTCACCATCGACGGCGGCTGCACGCTGCTGGATGCGCTGTACGCCCAGCGGATCTTCATTCCTTCCGCGTGCGGCGGGCAGGGCACGTGCGGCTTCTGCAAGGTGCAGATCCACTCCGGCGGCGGGCCGACGCTGCCGACGGAGCTGGCGTTCCTCAACGCCGAGGAGATGGCCAACCACACCCGCCTGGCCTGCCAGGTGAAGGTCAAGGAAGACATGGTCATCCACGTCCGCGAGGACTTCCTGAACGTCCAGGAGTTTACCGCCGTCGTCACGGACGCCAGGATGGTGACCGCCGACACGCGGGAGATCCACCTGGATCTCAAGGAGCCCGCGGAGATGGACTTCCGCCCGGGCCAGTACGTCCAGATCGCCGTGCCGACCGGCAAGACCGCGGAGTACCGGGCCTACTCGATCTGCTCGAAGCCCAGCGAGAAGCACAAGGTCGAGCTGCTGATCCGGCTGATCCCCGGCGGGCTGGGCTCGACGTACATGCACAACGTCCAGCCGGGCGACGAGGTCGTCCTGACCGGCCCCTACGGCGAGTTCGCGATGGACGAGGACCCCGACAGCCAGATCATCTGCGTCGGCGGCGGCTGCGGCATGGCCCCGATGCGGTCGATCCTGCGGCACCTCAGCGAGGTCCAGCCCGACCGCCCGTGCTCGCTGTACTTCGGGGCGCGGACGAGCCGGGACGCGATGTACATGAAGGAGTTCGAGGAGCTCAGCAAGAAGATGCCCAACCTCCACGTTCACTACGCCCTCAGCGAGCCGGGCGAGGAGGACAAGGACTGGGACGGCGAGACGGGCTTCATCCACCTGTCCGTCCAGGAGCACATGGCCGCCGACGGCAAGCGGCAGGCGTTCCTGTGCGGGCCCCCGCTGATGATCGAGGCCACCATGAAGGTCCTCGAGGAGAAGAAGCTGCCCCGGGAAAAGGTGTTCTACGACGAGTTCTGATCCGATCGGCCCGAGGCCGAGTTGGTTCCATGCAACGGAAACGAAATGGCTGAAGACAAGACGCAATCCGGCGGCAACGTGATGGCGGTCCTCTTCGGGCGCGACGACTGGGCGCCCCAGGCCGACCACCTGCCCGGCGGCAAGGACGTGCGGCGGTACATGGTGTTGAGCCTCGCCGCCACCGTGCCCTGCCTCGGCGTGGCCGTGTATTACTTCGGGGCGCACCTCCTGACGATGCTCGCGGTGGCCTTCGTCGCCGGGGCGGTCGTGGAGCTGATCTTCGCGAAGCTGCGCGGCAAGCCCGCCAACGGCGGGGCGCTGGTGTTCGCGGCGATGTTCGTGCTGATCGTGCCGTTCACGCCGGAGATGCCCGGCGGGGCGACCACGGCCCCGGCGGCCGACGCGGCGGCGGTCACGCAGCCCGCCAGCCAGCCGGCCGGGCCCGTCAAGTGCCCGATGAAGCCGATTCCCCTGTGGATGGTGGCCGCCGGCGCGGCGTTCGGGATCTTCTTCGGCAAGGAGATCTTCGGCGGCACGGGCCACCAGTTGTTCAGCCCCGTCCTCGTGGCGAAGGGGTTCCTGATGTTCAGCTACCCCACGATCGTCCAGGGCACGTACCTCGGGGCGATGCTGGACCCGCGCTGGGCGGCGGCGTTCTCCGAGAACGCCTGGATGCTCGCCAGCGGCGTGATCTGCCTCGGCGCGGTGGCCATGGTCGTCGCCCGGGTCTCGAACGTCCTGACGATCGCCGCGATCGTGGGGGCCGGGGCCGGCCTGAGCTTCATCCTCCAGGGCGCCGCCGGTTCCGAGGCGGCCACGCAGGCCACGCAGGCGGCCGCGGCGACCTCGTATCTGCCGTACGACTCGGTCCTGAAGATGCTGGTCGCCGACGGGTTCCTCTTCGGGGTCTGCTTCCTGGCGTGCGACCCGGCTTCCAGCCCGGGCTCGGCCGTCGGGAAGGTGATCTACGGCGTGCTGGTCGGCGGGGTGGCCATTCTGATGCGGTCGTTCTCGACCTATTCGGAGGCCATGTTGTCGGCCGTTCTTGTCGGGAACCTCTTCGCCCCGACGATCGATATAATGGTAGTAGGCGCCAGGGGCGACAGGAGTACGGACGGTGAAGGATAACAAGCTCTACGCGGTCGTGTTCACGATCATCCTCTGCTGTGCCTCGTCGGCGGTCCTGACGTTCGCCAAGGCGGTCTGGCACAACCGGATCGAGGCGAACAAGAACTTCTCGAAGATCCACGCCGTCATCGACGCCGTCGGCCTGCTGGGCGAGGGTGACGTGCGTGATACGTACAACGATTACGTCACAGAGGCCCGGCAGGGCGAGATGAACTACTACGAGGCCCGCAAGGGCGGCGAGGTCATCGGGTTCGCGGTGGAAGTCGAGGGTCGGGGCAAGTACGGGCCGATCAAGGGCATTCTCGCCTTCGGCCCGAACAAGCAGAAGCTGCTGAACTTGCGGATCTACGAGCACAACGAGACGCCGGGCCTCGGCGGGCGGATCGCCGAGCCCGAGTGGTTGGGCCAGTTCACCGGCAAGCCGTGCGGGCCCGCGGGCCTGGTCTTCAGCGACAAGACCACCGGGCCGAACGTCATCAAGCCGGTCAGCATGGCCTCCAAGACGATGTTCTCTCTGAGCAAGATCCTCAACAAGTCGATCGCCCAGTTCCTCGCCGGCGGCGCGGACGTCGAGGAGTTGAACCTGGGGCTCAGCGGCGACACGGTCACGAAGGCCACGCCGGGCTACCCGAAGAACCAGCCCAAGCCCCCGCACCTTCGCGACGAGGTCAAGCGCCCGCCGTTCATGGTGCCCAAGGGCGGGGCGGTCATGCTCTCGAAGGGCAAGGAAGTCACCTCGAGCATGGACATGCCGCCGATCATCGGCGAGTTGGCGCAGTTGACCGACGGCATCCTCAAGAGCGGGCAGTTCGACTACGTCGAGATGGACCCGGGCCCGCAGTGGGTGCAGGTGGACCTCGGCGCCGAGCACACGATCTACGCCGTGGTGGTCTGGCACTATTACAAGAACCCGATCATCTACAACGACGTGATCGTCCAGGTCTCCAACGACAAGGAGTTCAAGACCGGCGTGGTCACGCTGTTCAACAACGACCACGACAACTCCTCCGAGCTCGGCAAGGGCGAGGACACCGCCTACTTCGGGCGGTGGTGGGGTGAGCTCGTCGACGCCCGCGGGCCGGACAACGCCGGCACAAAGTGCCGCTACGTCCGCGTCTGGACCAACGGCGGCACGGCCGACGAGGACACCCGGTTCGTCGAGGTCGCCGTCTTCGGCGGGCCCAATAAGTAAGCGTCCTCCCGATTAGGCAGCCCCGAGAAGCCGCCCCGCGCGGCTTCTCTTCTGCGCGGAAACCGCAAAGCCCTGTTGGCGCCCTTCTCGCACCGCGCCGAAGCCGGCACGTGAGAAGGGCCTCCCGCCGCGAGCGAGCGGACACCCGCCGGGCGAGGAGCAGTCTTCTCGCCCCCCGTCTGCCTGAGCCCAAGCCACCGTGCAGAAAAACCTGGCCTTTCTGGATAGCCCGGATCGTGCAGAGCAACCGCAGAGGCCGCAGAGGTCACAGAGATAAGACGATTATAAATAGAAACTTAGATCAGATTCTCTCTTCTGGATCGCTCCCGCGCAGGAACACACTGTTCGCGATCAGAAGGGGTAGTTCCTGATGTAAGTCTTTGCTATGCAATTACCTATGCGCCCTCTGCGTTCTCTGCGGTGAATGATCCGGGATAGGGCTTGCAGGCGCCAATGGTTACGTCTGTGTGCGAGGGAAAGCGGTCTTCGGCAGTCGAGATTCTCAGGAGGGCAGACGTAACATCTTTTCAGATAGGGATTAGCGGGTATTGGTTCGGGCGCCGCTTCTCGGTGCGCGCCGTTCGCCTTGCGGGGGGGCTACGTGGCGACCCGCGCCGGGGAGGGCCCGGAACGACCCAACGAAGTTCCCATCTAGGCCTTTGACGAATCGCGAAATCTGTGTTACAGTAGGGACGTATCGGTATCCGAGGGCCGGGAATCGGCGCTTGGACCATATCGGTAGGACGGTAGGATGACGGCCCCGGTAGGTGGCTGATCCCCCGGAGGAAACCAGCCGGCAGGCTGGGGTGTCGTCGCAGCGCGGCCCGGTCGGGACCGATGGACTCCCGACGCGGCCTGCGAGGAGAACGTGAGGCTGTCGGAGCGGAAAGAGCATATCTTCTGCGCGATCCAAGAGCCCACCTCTCGCGTGTGGAACGCGGGCGAGGGGCTTGGCCTGCGCGTTCGCTGTCGGGACGTGGAACCCTACAAGAAACACCGCAGCTTTGCGGACGATCCCGTTTCCCTCTTTGCCCTGCGCGACGGGGACGCAGGAAGGAGCATGGAACATGACTGGTAAGAGACTGATTGCCGTCGCGTTGTGCCTTGCGCTGTTCACGGCCGTGGGCGCGGCCCAGACCAAGTGGTTCGGCACGTTGGACGGTACCTGGGGCGAGTCGATGAACTGGACCCCGATGACCGTTCCGGACAGCAATACGGTTGTCGTTTTCGACAACACGGCGCTGGGCATCTACACGGACATCGACCTCCAGGCCGCCAGCCAGGACGCCAACTGGCTGGAGCTGAACGCGACAACAAGCTACACGTTCGGCAACGGGACGCTGTCGCTGAAGAGCGGTCTGCGCAGTCTCCAGGGCCAGCACACGGTCTCGGCGGCGATCACCGGCGCGCCCACGGGCATCCAGGTCAGCGGCGGGAAGCTGACGCTCTCCGGCGACAACTCCGGCGTGACCGGCGCGCTGAGCGTGTCCAACGCGGCTGCGGAAATGACCACCATCGCGTCCCTGGGCTCGATGGACATCGTGCTGGACAACGGCACGGTGGACCTCGTGGGCGGCTCGTCAACAACGCTGACGCCGGACCTGGTCAGTCCCGGCACGCTCGACGTGTACCTGCCCTTCGAGGGGGATGCGCAGGACGGCAGCGGAAACGGGAACCACGGCACGCTCAACGGCAATGTCGGTTTTGCGGCCGGGCGGATTGGCCAGGCCGCAACGTTTGATGGCGCAGACGACTATATCGACCTCGGCAACCTCGCGTCGATGATCGGGCCGTCGTCGTTCAGCGTCAGCGCCTGGTTCCTGCGAGAAGCCGACGTTGATAGCCCCACGAACCACAACGTGGACAACGTGATCTTCGCCAAGTCGTCCAGCGACACCAACGACAACTTCGAGCTCGGCACGGACGGCACGGTGATCGAGACGTATGTCGATAGCAGCGGGACGGACGACTACACGTTCGACACGGCCGGCCAGCCATACCCCGTCATCAACGGGGTGTGGGAGCACGTGGTGGTGACGTACGATTCGATACTGGCCTCCGAGTTGAGCGTGTACCTGAACGGGGAGTTGGTGGGTCAGAGCTCTGCGCCCGACGGCTCGCTCGCGGGCAGCGACGGAACGCCAATGACCATCGGCGTTGCGCGGCCCGACGGCGACGTCTGGGGAGATTTCCAGGGCCTGATCGACGAGGTGGGCATCTGGACCAGCGCGCTGACGGCCGACCAGGTCGAGCTGCTGCACCTGAGCGTTGCGGGGGCCGACTACAGGGATTCCGACGTGGTCGCGAGCGGCACGTCGACACTGAATTTCGCCGGGCAATTCAGCAACAACACGCAGTTCGGGTCGCTGACAGTGAACCCCGGCGCGTCGCTGACGCTCAACGGCTCGGGGGACTTCGGCGCCGCGGACATGGGCGACGGCTCGACGCTGATCCTGAACGGCAACACCAAGGCGGCGGGGTTGGCGCTGAACGGCACGAACACGGTGAACGTGGCGGGGGGCGTTGCGGCGGACTTCGGACCGCTGAACGACGGTGGCGCCGCGGCGCTGCTCGTCAAGGCCGGCGCCGGCTCGCTGGCCGTCGCGCCGGTGGCCCCGGCGAACGTGGCCAACACCAGCTACCGCGTGGAGGCGGGCACGCTGATCGCCTCGGCGGACGACGGCGGGGTGACGTCGCTGGGCTCGGGGGCGGTGACGCTGACCGGCGGGAAGCTGTCGCTGACCGGCGGGCTCTACACGCCCGGGGGCGGGCCCGGCACGCCGACGCCGGCGATGGCGTACTACAACTTCGACGACCCCGCCGCCAGCCCCGGTGGCCTGGCCTACGACAGTGGAATTACCGGGAACTACTGGGGCGACGAGGCGGGCGATCCGCAATGGACCGCCGACGGCGCGGTCAACGGCGCGATGATCGTCGACGGCGACGACAGCATTCAGTACCTGGACAACGGCGTCACGGACGACTCGACCTCCGACTTCTGGGAGAACCCGGATACCACCGCGCGGACCGTCGCGCTCTGGGTGCGCCAGGAGGACGTCTTCGGCGACCAGGTCCTGTGGGAGGAAGGCGGGGCCACCAACGGCATGGGGCTGTTCGTCGAGACCGGCGCCAGCGGGCGGATCGGCTTCCTGATCGAGAGCGGCTCGGACGCGGACGTGGTCTGGGGGTCCCACCTGCCCGATGGCCTGCACCACATCGCGGCCGTCTACGACGGGGCCGGCGGGTGGATGCGCCTCTACCTCGACGGCGACGAGGTGGGCCTGCAGGATCAGAACGTTCGGAGTTCGTGCACGAAGCACACGGACGACCCGGGCATCGGCGACGTGCGAGGCGCCACCGCGCTGGAGGGCACGCAGGGGCTGCCGGCCGCACTGAGCTTGACGGGCTTCGTCGGGATGATCGACGAGTTCTACGCCTACGACTCGGCCCTCAGCGAGGCCGAGATCGACGTCCTCTTCGAGCTCGGCCTGCCGCGGGAGTTGCTGCCGATCCGGTACGACAACGACATCCGCGTCGAGGCGGCGTCCGAGCTGGCGGTGATCGACATTGTCGAGACGGGGACCGTCACCGTGGCCGACGGGTCGACGCTGACGGTCAGCGGCGACGGCGAGGTCTGGTTTGACGGGCTGACGCTCGAGCCCGGCGGCGCGCCGATGTCGAACCTGGCGATCCAGGACGACACGACGGTCCACGCCGGCGTCTTCCAGAGCGACGGCAATCCCGTCACCATGATGAAGCTCGGCACGGGCACGCTGGTCTTCGACGACCTCAGCGGCGCGACCGCCGACGCCGGCGTCACCCTCCGCATGATCGGCGGGACGACCGTCCTGCTCGGGACCAACGCCGCCATGGCGCTGCCCAACGCCGCGCTGGAGCTCACGATCGGCACGCTGGCCCTCGGCAGCGCCGACGGCTCGAACGTGGTGATCGACAAGCCGCTGGCGATCACCGGCACGGGCACACTCGCCGCCGGGGCGTACGGCGGGGCCGTCGAGGGCCCCGTCACCGCCACGCTGGTGGGCGACCAGACCGTGCCTATGAGCAACATCCTGACCCTGACGACGGCCGACGACTACGCCCTCGTGCTCGACGGCAACCTGGGCGGGGAAGGCAACCTGACGGTCTCCGGGCCGAACGTCGAGATCACCGGCACGCTCCAGACCAACCTGCTGAACGTCGAGGCCGCCGGCGGACTGACCGTCGGAGGCGACGCGAACATCCTGCTGGGCAACATGAGCGGCACGGCCGAGTTCATGGGCAACCTGACCACCACGGGCCCGACGCTCAACGTCTTCAGCGGCGAGACGACCGTCCACGGCACGCTGACCAGCCCGATGGTCACCGTGACGGGCGGCCAGTTGGACCTGATGGGCCCGGCCGACGTCGGCGGGCTGAGCGTCCAGGGCGGCGGGATGTCGATCCAGGGCGCCTTGACCTCGGGCGACGCCATCGAGATCACGGGCGGCGCGGTCGTGGACGTCAGCGCGCCGCTGGATACTGCACTGGCCGATCCGAACGTCGAGCTGCGGATCGCCGGCGACAGCCGCGTCAACGCGCTCACCGGCGATGCGCTGGGGCTGCTCGACGGAATCTCCGTCGAGACCGAGGCCACCGGAAGCCGGCTGAGCATCCAATCCGCCCAGGCGGCGTTCCCGGGGATGGTCACCGTGCAGGCCGGCTCGCTGCTGGACGGCGACATGACCGGCGCGGTCTACGGCGGCGCGGGGCAGAACGTGTTCTTCGAGGACGGCGCGGCCTTCGGGCCGAAGCCCGGCACGCCCGTGCCGACCCTCGCGGACCTGGAGGCCATGGCGGCCGGCACGCGCCTGGCGGGGGCCATCATCGGCAGCGACACGAGCGAGTACTTCTCGGTCGGCGGCGACGGCATCTACCGCAACCTGGCCTTCGGGACGTGGTCGGTAGGGCCCTTCACCGGCTCGGCCGACGGCAACGGCAACATCGAGATCGCACTGAACGGCGTGG
>Ga0272441_10003251_pt1 | contig 31211 bp, 24 predicted proteins | sample SSMProp6N_FD_193582 | JGI IMG/M metagenome (GOLD analysis project Ga0272441, IMG submission 193582) | Marine sediment archaeal communities from Little Sippewissett salt marsh, Falmouth, MA, United States - SSM-Prop-6N | ecosystem: Environmental > Aquatic > Marine > Wetlands > Sediment ... | reverse complement strand
AAATCCCGCCATGGTGGCCGCCATGACGGCTTTCTGGCCGTGAAGGCGATTTTCCGCCACATCGTAAATACAGGAGTTGGGGCCGCTGGCGACTTCATCTGTCACCTCCGAGCCCCGGTCGATCGGCATCGGATGGGTGAAAATTGCGTTGTCGGTCAGGGCCATCCGTTCCCCGTTGCAGGTCCAGCCCCGGAAGGCAAGGGCTTTTTCGATCTCTTCAGCCTTTTTCAGCTCTCCGTCCTGATATGCTTCCGGGCTCATCCAGTTGCGGGAATAGACCACGTGGGCGCCCCGGTATCCCTCTTCCGGATCATTGGTGATCAGGAACTTCCGGGAATTTTCCTCACAGTTAATTTTCACCGACGCCATCACCTCCGGATCAAGGGAATACCCCTCCGGATTGGCGATGGTCACATCCATGCCGTAGCGGCTGGCGATCAGGGCCGCTTCCTGGACCGAGCACCAGGAACGGCAGAGCGCGCCCTGGGCCCAGGTGAGCAGAAGCTTTTTCCCTTCCAGGGCCTTCGGATCAAACTCCCGGGCCAGCTGACCGGTCTTGAGCTTTCCGGAATCGCTGAGCCATTCGATCCATCCCATGACGTCGGCGAGCCCCTGGCAGGGGTGGAATTTATCGTGGGCCATGGAGATGACCGGCATCTCCGCCCAGCGGGCGTACTCGCGGAGGAGCTCGTCACCTTCGCCGTAAGCCCCGATGGCGTTCTCCAGTATCCGGATCCCCAGACCGAGAGCGTAGCGGTCCATAACCCGGGCGGCGTCCTCGACGGTCTCGCCCGCCGACTTGGCCGTCTTCAGCCTCATCGATTTCGGTTCCAGAAACTGGGCGTGGGCTCCCAGCTCGGTGGCGGCGGCCTCGAACGACTGGCGGGTTCTCACCGAAGGATTATAGAAAAACATGAAAAACTGCTTCCGGTAGAGGATATTGAGATATTTCTCACCGAAGCGATCCTGCTTCATCTCGAAGGCCAGTTTCAGAATCCGGTCCAGCTCTTCTCTTGACCAATCCTGGGTGCATATCAAATCTTTTTTATTTAGATCTCCCATTTGAACTTCACTCCTTTCCTTCTCGTTTTTGTTAGAATTTGCAATTGAACTTCAGAAAATACTCACCCGGTAAGACCATAAGCTCCTTCACTTATTCCGTTCGCCGGCGGATAAAAGAAGCAACAGTTTAAAAAAGACCGCGCCGCCTGTCAATATCGATGTTAGTCCTTTGCCCCGAAAAGGGAATCTTTAACCTTGGCCGCGTACGGAGTGGTAAGGAGCTCATCGCAGCACTCCTCGATCTCCTTCCGGATCGCTCCGGAGTCGATGGCCCGGAAAACGTAGCGGATTTTATCGGGGGAGAGCTGGTCGAGCTGGCGCTCGTTTTTCCGGATCCACTGTCGGGTTTCAGCGCCGAGAGGAAAACCGAGCTTGGCGCCGTACTTGATGGCCCGGAGGATGAGGCGGGGGGCGTTTCCCGGTTTGATTTTTTCGGTGAGAAGTTCCATCGGGGCGGTCCGGCTCTCGTCGAGAATAATCTCCAGTCCTCCCAGCGGATTGACGAAGCGGCGCTCCTCCACCTCCCAGCCCAGAGCGTTGATGTTGAGGTCGAAGCGGGAAACCCCCATCTCGGGAGTCGGCTCATCACCGGGCTCGATCGACTCCTCGATCCGCCACATGTCGATCTCCAGCGGCTCTTCGGTTTTCGAGACCTCCAGCGAGGGGAGCCACTTATAACCCCCCATCATGTTCTTGCGGAAGGTCCCCCCGGCGGTGATCGCCTCCTCCAGAATTTCCATCGAGGGACAATTTTCCACCATGATGTCCACGTCGATGATCATGTTGGAGGTCTCGAGGACGAAATCCCTGATCGTCCCCCCCACCACCCAGAGGCGGACCGGCCCGAAACGGCGAAAACGCCGGCGGAGCCAGATAATGGAATCCCAGAAATCGCTTTCCCTCAGCGCCCGGTCGAAGCGCTCGGCCAGCTTATCCGCGGCGGCTTCAAAATCAGTCTGCATTTCTTCTTTTCGCTTCTCATTCATTTTTTAGCCTCCAATCCGCTGACGTATAAGGTTTGCGTGGGATAGGCGAACTCGATCTTCCGAGTTTCGAATTCCTTTTTCAACCCCAGGTTTATCTTCTGCTGGATGTCCATGTACTGGGTGTAGTCGCTTCCGAGGACGTAGTAAACCACCTCGAAGACCAGGCTGAAGTCCCCGTAGGAGAAGAAGTGGGCCCGATCAAGAACCGCTCCTTCAATTTCTTCGACTATCGCCTTTACTATTTCCGGGATTTCCCGGAGCTTTTCCAACGGGGTCTGGTAGGTCACACCGAATTTGAAAACCACCCTCCTCTTTTCCATTCTTTTGTAGTTGCGGACCCGGGAATCGGTGAGATCGGTATTGGAAAAGATCAACTGCTCCCCGCTCAGGCTCCGCAGGCGGGTGGTCTTGATCCCGATGTATTCGACCACACCCAGATAATCTCCGACGATGATGAAATCATCAACTTCAAACGGTCGATCGAAGATGATGGCGAAGTAGCTGAACAGATCCTTCAGCACCGCCTGGGCGGCCAGGGCGACGGCGACGCCCCCGATGCCCAGGCCGGCGATGACGCTGGCCACCTTGAAACCCAGGTTGTCCAGAAAAAGCACCACCGCCAGGCCCCAGATGATCACCTTCAGTATCCGGGAAATTCCGTCGAGGCTCCGCTCCAGGGCGGCGCCTTTCCCCTTCCGGATCCAGAATTTTTTAAAACCGTAGGTAACCAGCTCGGTGGCGAAACGGGCTCCCAGGAAAGCCAGGAGAGCGACGCCCACGATTTTGAAAATCCGGCTCAGCTCCGGCAGGAGCGTGAGGTTGTTGACGCTCAGATAAAAAGCCCCGTAGTAGAGAAGGGGAAGAAGAATCTTCTGACTCAAATTGATCGCGAAATCATCCAGCGTGGTGGACGTCCGTTTCGCCCACGCCCGGAGACGCCCCAGCACCACCTTTTCCAGGATCCGTATGATCACCGCCGCCCCGAGGAAAAACAGAAGAAAAATAAGATAATCCTGGACCCGGTTACTCCAGAAAGTCCTTTCCAGAAAATTGCTCAGCATCATTACCTCCTCATCCGGATGGAAAAAATGAAATTTTCGCGGAGCGAAAATTTCAGCGCAAAACATCGGCCAGAAAAATACCCACCATCATCAGGCTGCAGATCAATTTCATCAGGGTGCCGCCGAGAAAACCCAGCAGGCTCCCCCCGCTGATTTTCAGCGAGGCCAGGGCTTCCTTTTTGCCCTTCCACCATTCCAGCAAAAACGCTCCCGCCAAAAGCCCGATGATCAGACCGGGAATGCTGAAAAGGACGGCCCCGAGCAGTCCCCCCAGGATCGAACCCCACATTCCCCACTTGCTCCCCCCGAATTTTTTCGCCCCGTAGGCGGAAGCCAGGTAATCCAGGATCTGGGAAAGGGCGGCCAGAACCCCCAGAACCAGAAGGGTGAGCCAGCCCACCTCGGAAAAACCGGTGCAGATTCCGTAGAGCAGCCCCCCCGCGAAGACCAGCGGCGGTCCGGGGAGGGAAGGTATAATGCTTCCCGCCACCCCCGCCGAAAAAATCATTACCACCAGAATCCAGAGGAGAATGTGAAGAAGTGTATCCAATGATCAGCCTAGTTAAAAAATACGTGCTTCAAAAAACACCTGAAAACCGTAAGCGAGGGCTCACTTATTTTTAGACTGGATTAACAGGATGAACAGGATACCAGCTCCGGGCCAGCGGTGGAGGCGGAAAGCCTCCACTGCTGGCCCGGAGCTGAAATACAGGGTCCTCATCTTGTTAATCCTGTATATCCTGTCAAAAAGTGGTCTCTTTTTGCTCCTCAAGCCGGATTTTTTTTCTCGAACTTTATTTTGAAAAAGAGGGAGTAGAGGACGGGAACCAGGCCCAGGGTGAGGATGGTGGCGAAGAGCAAGCCCCCGATGATCGTCCAGGCCATCGACTCCCAGAGCGGACCCCCCTGCAGGGCCAGCGGCATCAAACCGCAGAGCGTGGTGACGGTGGTGAGCAGAATCGGCCGGAACCGCTGCTGGGCGGCGAGGACGATCGCCTCCTGACCGGTTTTGCCGCTGTCCAGTTCGATCTTGATCCGGTCGATGAGAACTATGGCGTTGTTGATCACGATCCCCGCCAGGGCCACCATCCCCAGCATCGACATGAAACCGAATTCGCTCCCGGTCAGGAAAAGCCCCAGGATCGCCCCGATCAAACCCATCGGTATGGTGAGGAGGATGATCAGGGTCTTGCGGAAAGAGTTGAACTGCCAGACCAGGAGCATGAGGATGATAAAGGCGGAAACCGGAAGCTGCGACATGATCGACTCGTTGGCCTTCTCGCTTTCTTCGAATTCACCGCCGTATTCCACGCTGTAGCCGGCGGGCCAGGTCTTTTCCAGCTCGGCGATTTTGGGCCTGATCTCTTCAAGGACTTCGGTGGCGGTCCGGCCCGGGGCCAAATCGCACTTGACATTCATGACCCGCTTGCGGTCGCGGCGGCCGACCTTCGCCACCTCGGACCGGAACTCGGGACGGGCGAGCTGGAGGAGAGGCACGCTCTGTCCGGTGCTGAGAGAATAGATATTCATCCCTTCAATCTTGGATAGATCAGTCCGGTTGGCCTGAACCGACCTGAGCTCCACCGGGATGATCTCATCCCCTTCCCGGTACTCGGTGGCCTGGTAGCCGGCGAGCTGCGTCTGAAGCGAAACGGCGATGTCCTGGCTGGTCATTCCCGCGCGGCGGGCCCGGGCCTGATCAACCCTCACCTCCAATTTTTTAATCGGCGAACCCCAGCTGTCGCGGATGGAAAGGGTCCCTTCCGTCCCCCGGAGCACCTCTTTAACCTGGGAAGCCAGGCGGTAAACGTTCTTGATTCCGCGCGGGCTGATATCCCGGCAGTCGATCCTGACCTGGATCGGCGCCCCCACCGGCGCCCCGGTCTCCAGGTACTTAACCACCGGATTGGCATCGGGAATATTTTCTTTCATGAAACGGTAAACATCGCTCATCAATGCATCCATGCCTTCCTTGTCATGGCAGTTGACGAGGAAAAAGGCGTAGTTTTCGTTGCTCTGCTCCTGGGAAAGCCCCAGGTAGAAGCGGGGACTCGATTCTCCCACGTAAACCGAAAAATTGTCCACCTCCGGGCGTGCGGTGAGAAACTCCTCCACCGGAAGCATCTCCCGGTAGGTCTGGCGAAGATGGGTACCCTCCGGGAGCCAGAAATCGATGACGAACTGAGCCCGAAGAGAGGAAGGGAAGAAAATTTTGGGGACGAAGGCGAAAAGCTGCATCGCCCCGATGAATATCAGGATCAGGATTACAATGCTCAGCGCCCGATGGGTGAGGAGCCAGTGAAGAAAGCGGCGGTAAAAGCGGTAAAACTTCCCTCCGAAATCCTGGGGCTTTGCATCTTTTTTAACCTTGATAAACCAGAAACAGAAGAGAGGGATCATCGTCAGGGCCAGCAACCAGGAGGAAATGAGGCAAAACGAGACCACCACGAAGAGGCTGCCGCAGTATTCGCCCACGGTCGATTTGGCCAGGAATATCGCCAAAAAAGCAGCCGAGGTGGTCAGGGTGGCGGTGAGGAGCGGAACCGCCAGCTCCCTGCCGGCGGCGACAGCGGCGGCGAAACGCTGCTCCCCGTTCTGGATCCGCACCATGATGTTCTCGCTGATGACGATGGCGTTATCGACCAGCATCCCCAGCGCGATGATCAGGGAGGCGATGGATACCTGCTGGAGGGTGACACCGGAAAAGCTCATCAGCAGGAAGGTCAGGAGCATCGTCATCGGAATCAGGGGAGCCACCACCAGACCGGTGCGGAGACCGAGAAAAACGAGCATCACCAGCATCACCGCCGCTATCCCTTCCAGGAGGTTGACCATGAAATCGTTGATCGCCTGGCTGACGTATTCCGGCTGGTAAGCGGCGTAGTGAAAATCGATGCCCAGCGGAAGTTCCGCCTTCTGCTCTTCCAGAAAGCGATCGATTCTTTCTCCCAGCTTGATGATATTGCCGTCTTTGGTCATGTTGACGGCGAGAAGAATCGCCGGCTCGCCGTTGTAATGAACGAAAGTGTCGGGAGGTTCCACGTGCCCCCGGGTGATGGTGGCGATATCCTTGAGGTAGATCAGCCGATCGCCGCCGCCGAACTGGGAAAGGCGAAGAACCGTGTCCCGCAGATCGTCGATGGTCTCGTAGTTCCCGGTCGGCTCCACCACGATCTTGTCGGGTCCGATATTCACGTAACCGCCGGGGAGAACGATATTTTCCGCCTGCAGCACTTCCGAGAGCTGGGCCGGGCTCAAACCGAGCTCGGCCAGACGGGCGTTGGAGAACTCCACGAATATCCTCTCATCCTGCTCTCCCATGATCTCAACCCGGGAGACTTCTTTGACCTGGAGCAGTTCTTTCCGGACCTGGCGGGCGTAATCGTCCAGCTCAGCCTGGGAAAAACCCTCGCCGGTCATCGCGATCATGATCCCGAAGACGTCTCCGAAATCGTCATGGACGTAAGGACCGTCGATGCCCTCGGGCAGATCGGGCCGGGAGTCATCCACCTTATCCCGGAGCTTTCTCCAGATCGGCCTCATGTCCTTGTATTTTTCCTTGATCTCGACGTAAACCAGGGAAACGCCGGTCCTCGACTCGGACGTGACGTGGTCGAGCTCGGGAAGCTCCTGGATCTTCTGCTCGATCTTATCGGTGACGAGCTGCTCCACCCGCTCCGGGGAGGCCCCGGGGAAATAGGTCATCACCAGGGCGGTCCTGATGGTGAAATCGGGATCCTCCGAGCGGGGAAGCGACAGGTAGGCGAAGATCCCTCCCAGGACGATGACGAATAGCAGCACCAGGGTCAAACGGTTACGCTTTAAGGCGAATTCGGTCAGGGACATGATTTACCTCCTACTCCTCCAGCAGCCTTATTTCCTGCCCTTCTTCAATCCGGGTGACGCCGGCGGTCACCACCAGCTCTCCCTCTTCCAGGCCGGAGATAACCTCCACCCCGTCGGCGACCAGATCCCCGGTGGCCACCTTTCGCTTCTCCGCCCGGCCTTCGGCGTAAATCCAGACGTAGCGCTGGCCGGTCTGAATGTCATCCAGGATGGCGGAAGTGGGAATAACAAACCCCTTCTCCCCCTTGAAACCGAAGGTGAAAGTGACCTCGGCCGACATCCCGGGCCGAATCTTGGAGCCGGGTTCGTGGAGGATGACCGTGACCGGGTAGGTTCCGGTGGAACTGTCGAGGGCAACTTCCACCTCGCTCACCTCACCGTAAAATTCCTCTCCCGGAAGGCTCTCGAAAGTCACCTTCACCGCCTGCCTTTCTTTAACCTGGGCGATCAGACCTTCGGGAACTCCGAGCTGAACCTTCAGGGAACGAGGATCGATCAGGCTTAAAACCGGTTGCCCGCCGGTGACGGTTTCGAACTCTTCCACCGCCTTATTGGAGATAAAACCCGGAAATGGGGCTTTGAGCTCGGTGTAAGCGAGCTGGTTGTTGGCCTGTTTCAGCTGGGCCTCGAGGGCTTCCACCTGGGCCCGGTCGGAATTCCGCTGGGCTTCGGCGCCGTCAAGATCATCCTTGCTGATGTTGTCGTTTTCGTAGAGCGCTTTGGCCCGCTGGTAGCTGTTCTGGGAGTTTTTGAAAGCGGCCCGGGCGCTGGCGAGATTGCTTTGAATATTTTTTACATCCAGCTCGTAGTCATACCCGTCCAGGCGGGCCAGAACCTGCTCTTTTTCCACTTCATCCCCCACCTCCACCAGAATTTCTTCCACTTTACCCCCGACCCGGAAGGCCAGGGAGGCTTCCTGAACGGCGCGGGCCGCGCCGCTGAAAACGCGCTTCAATCCCTCCGGGGCCGCCTCGACCTTCAGCACTTTGACCGGCCGGATAAATTCGCCGGCAGGAGCTTCCTCTTTCTTGCAGCCGGAAAAAACGAATAACAAACAGGCCGAAATCGCCGGCATAATAAGATATCTCTTCATCTTCACTTCAATCTCCTTTTCATTCTTTTTCCCTGACATATTTTACCATCTCGTTGACGAAGCTCTCCACGTCTTCGACCTCTTCCCGGTACTCGATAAAGCCGGTCTCCCGCTCCAGGGTGATGAGATCGGAAATGGAGGTGTAGAACGCAGAGACCGTGGCCGCCTGGGCGGAGACGTAGTCGGATTGGGCGTCGAGGAGATCGATGATGGGAAGGGTTCCCTTCTGGTATTTATCCTCCACCAGCTTCAGGGTCTGGCGGGCCAGGGCCTCCCGCTTCAGGTTCAATTCCCAGCTGGTGCTGGAGGCGGCAAGATCGAAATAGGCGGAACGGATGGAGAGCGCGGTCGATTGCTCCTGGAGCCGCAAAGATTCCTCGGCTTTCTTAAGTCCTATTTTTTTCTGTCCCAGGTCCGCCCAGCGGCTCCCACCGCTCCAGAGGGGCAGGCTCACGTAACCGACCAGAGACCACTCGTCATCATCGGGATAATCTCCCGCGCCGCCCCAGGAACCGCCCCCCAGCCCGTCCGGATTCCAGACCTCCTCGTCGAACTTCCGCGTGTATTCGAACTGGGCGCCCAGGGTCGGGCTCCAGATTTCCGCCCGGCTCCGGATGAGATCCTCCTCGGCTATCTCCAGATTCAAGCGGGCCAGGTTCATCTCGGGGGCGATTTCCTTTCCCCGTTCCACCAGGAAGTCGCGTATCAGATCCGACTGACGGTAGTTGGTTATGATCCGATCGATCTCGGCTCCGGAGAAAGCGCTGTAGCCGTGCCGGCTGAGGGGCTCGAGCCGGAAGAGAGCTTCCTGGGGCCGGTTCAGCACCTCGTTGAACGCCAGTGACGTTTTTCTCAGGTCGAAATCAGCTTCGATGATCGAGGCCAGCGCTTCCTTGTACTGCGCCTCCCATCGAAGGACATCTTCCCGGCTCCCCACCTCCTGTTCGAGGCGTACCCGGGCGGTCTCCAGGTGGTTACGGGTGCTGCGGAGATTTTCCTTCTGGATCCTTACCAGCTCCTGCGCCTGCAGTACATTGAGATAAGCGACGAGGGCGGATTCGGCGGTGTCGAGAGCGGACCGCTCCAGCTCGGCCTCCGCCACCGAAACGCTGCGGCGGGCCAGGGCGACCGATTTCCAGACCGAGTAATCAAAGATGAGCTGCTCGAGCTTGAGGCTGCCCGCAGCTTCCCAGCGGGAGAGCAGGCCCAGCGAGGCCTTGGCCCGGTCGGTATCTATCCGCTGGTAGTCGGCGGTAGCTTCGATCTGAGGAAACAGGTTGGCGAGAATCTTCTTGTATTCCTGCCGCTCTTCCTCCAGCTGGCGGCGGGAGATCTGATAGCCGAGGTTATTCTCCAGGGCGATGGCAACCGCGGCCCGGAAGGTGATCAGCGGCCCTTCCTCCACCGTCTCGTTGATCAGCCGGGCCTCCAGCAGCATATTGAAATCGGGATAGTAGCCGATCCGGCGGGCGGTGGCCATGTTGATGGTGAACTCTTCCGGATCCCGAAAATAGACGCTCTGTTCCTCCGGCGGCTCCCCTTTCAGAATTTCGTACACCTTGAGGGCATTATTCTTGGCGATCTTGTCCACCGATCCCCGGTAAAGCCCCGCCAGCGCTCCCATCTCCACCACCGGAACCCCCTCCATGGCGAAGGTGGGGATCTTGCGCGCGTTGATTCCCTCCAGGAGCTCCTCGATCTTCCGGCGGGTATTGAAATGATAGGAAGGTACGAGGTAAATGAATTTGGTATCTGACGGCAATTCCTCCAGGGTGCGCACCACGGTATCGGAGAGGGCGACGAAGCGGAAGCTGAGGCCGGCTTCCTCCCCCAGCCTGATAGCGTTTTTCCCGACATCGGGAATATCGGCGATCACCGTGGGATCGACCAGAACGGTGACCTCCTCGCCGCGGGCCATTTCCTTGATCTTTTCCAGCTCCCGCCTGATTTTTTCCCGATGGACCTGAAAGGTGAGGTTTTTAACCGTGGAACGACCCTCCTCCGTTTCCAGACCGGTCATTTCGATGTCCATGGTGCCGAATAAAATAACCGGTTTGGGAAGCTCGGTCTGGGCGGCGAAAAAAGCCGCCGCGTTCAAACCCATTCCCACGATGAGATCGACTTCCGCGGCTCCGAGCAGACTCCGGCAATTACCGTATATGGTTTCCTGATCCCAGTCATCGACGAGTTGATACTCGATCGGATAGAGGAAAAGATAATCCTCTCCCCCGAGAACCTCAAGCTCCTGCTGAAACCGCTGCCAGCATTGTCGGGCGTAGTAGTAAGGGCCGTCGGAAACCAGGCCGATTCGTACCGTTTGCTGCTCGGCGAATCCGTTCCCGCTCCAGCTAAAGAGAAAAAAAAGCGGAAAGAGAAAAATATATTTTCTGCGCATCGGACCCCCTTTAGCCTTTTAGCGCCTCCGGCGCAATTTTTCTGCCACGAAGACACCAAGGCACAAAGAAATTTTGAGAGATAAAATAACCCGGCTTCAGGACCTCACTTCAATTTTAGTTCTTAGTGTCTTTGTGCCTTAGTGGCAATTTAAAAAGCCCCGAAATTCACTTTACGAAAAATAAGCAAAAAAGGGAAGCGATATCTGGCGACGGCGCTGCCAAAAATCAAACAGCCCCGATCGGATGATCGGGGCCGTGCTTGTTCTATGCTCCGATTAACCGGCTTTTCAGCGGCCGGCTAAATTTCTCGAATTACCTTCCGTTTCAAATCCGGAGATACTTTTTCCTGCGACGGTCTCAGTTTCCCGAAGATAGCGGATCGGATTCAGAAATAACTCAGTTCAATCGAGTTCCTTCAAAATGCGGTAGGCTCCGGCATGACCCACGATCTCAAACGTAGGCGTGTACTGATTGTTACCGGCATAGCCCTTGAATTTTGCTTCGTATTTACTCCCCCCCATTTCAATCAGATAGCTCTGATCAACCCGGCAATTTTCATCCATGATTTCCTGCGGGGTTTGCATGATAACCTCCTGCTGCGTTAAGGATTGATTGAAGTTCTCGACTCTTTTAGTTCTAATTGAAGCTGGCGGTTCTGGGAACAGACCTCTTCACCCAGCGGCGTCAGTCTGATACCCCGGGCCACATGCTTCTGCTTTTTGATATAGCCCTTTTTGGCCAGGGCGGAAAGGACCTTGTAAACCGTTCCCGGATTGGAGATGCTCAGAAACTGCTGAATTTCCTTCACCGTGGGAGGATATAGTCTGCGTTGAATGTAATCATAGATATGGTCGAGGACCCGTCCTTGGAGATCGGTGAGCGGCAATCTTATTTCAGCTATCATCGAAAATTATCGTGCGGCGGCTATCCCAAGCGGATTTCCATCGGGGAATTATAGTGTGAAAGAAAAAGGATTTAAAGTGATTTTACCCATTTTTTAACCTTATTTTTACACATTAAATTATAGTTTTTATTCCTGTCAAGAAAAAATGAAAAATTTTTCAACTTTTTTACCAATATTTTAACCGCTCGATCTCGGAGTCATCCGGCAAGAAGCGAGAAAAAATACCGGGAAAATTTTATTATCTTGCTTTTTACTTGATGATTAATGAAAATACTCAATAATTTACTCTGGCCGAATTGAGATAGAACCATTGCCCCCGATAATATATCGCGGGTCAAGTTCCTGTTTCGGAATTTCAAAAAAACCACAGAGAACACAGAGAAAAAGATAAAACCACAGAGAACACAGAGTATTTTAGGATATTTTTTAAAAAATTAATCTCTGTGAACTCCGTGCCCATCTCAGTGACCTCTGTGGTTGATTCAGTTGTCCGAGCCGAAGGCGAGGGCTGAGTTCCTTTCAGAAAGAGGTTCAAGCTTTGAACAACCGGGAAAATTACGATCCAACGGGGAACGATAGCCGGGGAAAGCTCCTGCTCACATACCTCCTCCTCTTTTTGTCTCTCATCGCTCTCCTGGCGGTTCTCCGCCTCGCCAAGTCGATTCTGATCCCCTTCGCCCTGGCCATTTTTCTCGCTTATCTCCTTTATCCTCTGGTCAACGCTTTAACCAGAATTAAAATCCCCTACTGGCTGGCGGTGCTTTTGATCATAATATTTTTCTGGGGAATATTTTTCGGCGCCGGCGTGATCATCGGGAGTGAAATCACCAGTTTTGTTCAGGCGATCCCCCAGTATCAGGCGTCATTGAAAGAGTACCTCGGAGGGATGGTCTCCGCCTACAGCAGCCTGGTCCAGAAATTCGCCGCGGCGCTTCCGGGGGAGCCGGTACCGGACCAGGCGGCGGGGAACGCGCTGCCCCTGATCTCCCGGATAATAGGTAAACTGTTCAGCGGGATTCTCTCGATTTTCTCCCTCGTCTCGGACTTCGTCATGATTTTCTTTATCCTGATCTTCCTCCTTGCCGGAGCGAGAAACTTCAAGAAGAAAATCATTAAAGCCTGGGGAGAAGATAAGAGAGAAAGGACGGCCGGAATCGTCGAAGCGATAAACGAAGGGATCGGTGGGTACATCATCGTCCGGACCACCATCAATCTGGCCCTGGCGATCATTCTCACCGGTATTTTTCTCATCTTCGGCATCGATTACGCCTACATCTGGGGGCCTCTCACCGGACTTCTCAATTTCATACCCTACGTGGGAGCGTTTCTCGCGGTGATCCCTCCGATCGTGGTGGCTCTGTTCCGCTACGAATCCTACTGGATCGCCGTCGTCCTTCTCGCGGTTATCGTCGGCATCCAGAACATCGAGGGCAACATCATCACCCCCTTCTTCGTAGGCAAAAGAGTCAACCTCAACCCCCTGGCGGTTCTCCTCAGCTTGATTCTCTGGGGATTCATCTGGGGACCGGTGGGGATGATCCTGGCAACACCGCTCACCACCTGCTTCAAAATATTCTGCGATCACATCGAACCTTTGAAACCGGTCGGTATCCTCCTCGGGGGCACGGCCAAGGGCGGTTGAAATCACATTCCTCCATGACCGCAACCGATGTTCTGATAATCAACGCCGGCTATGACCGGCTGGAGGAAGCGATCGCTGCAGTATTTTCCGCTTTTCCCCTCGAGCTAAAAGGGAAAAAGGTTTTACTCAAGCCGAACATGGTGGGAGGTTACGACCCGGTGCGGGCGGTCACTACCCATCCCCTGGTAATCAGCCTGAGCATTTCTTACCTGGAAAAGGCCGGAGCGGAAGTGATCGTGGGGGATAACCCCGGAGTGATGGGTTACGGGGCGAACGAACGGGTTGCGGAAGCCAGCGGAATCCTCCAGGCCTCCGGAGATAATTACCGCAACATCTCTCAAGATGTAAAGAGGGTCTCTTTCCGGTCACGGTTCGCCGACGCCACCGTAGTTTCCCGGGCGATCCTGGAGACGGATCTCTTCATCTCCCTTCCCCGCTTCAAAACACACATGCAGACCCTGATCAGCGGAGCGATCAAGAACTCCTACGGGATCCTCGCCGGAGGGGAGAAGGCCAAATTCCACCGCCTGGTTCCGAGACCGGAAGATTTTTCCCGGCTGGTAGCCGAGGTCTTCGCCATCCGTCCCCCCGACCTGATCATCATGGACGCCATCGAGGTCATGGAAGGCAACGGCCCTTCCAGCAAAGACCTGAGGCCGCTGGGAAAAATTATCGCTTCCCGTGACGGCGCGGCCCTCGACACGGTGATGGCCGCGATAATGGGCTTGAACGTCGAAGAGGTACCGATGCTGCAAGCGGCGGCGGATTTGAAGCTGGGGAAAACCGACCTGGAGGAGCTGGAAATAGATGGAAAGTGGGAAATGATCCCCGATTTCAAGCTGCCGATTTCTTTCGGCCGGGGGGGAAGCTTGGGGAGGTTCATCAACCGGATCTGGGGAAGACTCTTTTCCCGCCCCGCGCCCCGGATCAACCCCGCGCTCTGCCAACGCTGCGGGGTCTGTTTCCGACAGTGCCCGGCGCAGGCGATAGATAAGACCGGGTCCGGTTTCCGTATCGATCGCAGTCGCTGCATTCGCTGCTACTGCTGCTACGAGCTCTGCGTTTACGGGGCGATAAGGATCGGCAGCCCCGCGGAGCGTTTTTTAAAAACCATCCTCCGGCTACGGGAGGGCATCCGCCTCTAGCCTATTTAAAAAGGCGGCAATGTCCCAAAGATACGTGCTTAAAGAAAGCGCTCAAGAAATCAAAACCGGAGGTCTTTTTTATATCAGACGGGATTAACAGATGGCGATAAAGGATCAGAAAACAACACTAATCTTAGGCGCTACGCTGGGGATTTCCCTCCTCTACTTCCTGGTTGGTACGCCGGCTTTCTACGAACAGCACCTGGGAAGTTTCACCGAGGGAGGGACATACGGCTTCCTCGCCCCCAGCCTTTACCAGTTCGCGGTGACGCTGGTACTTTTTTTCTTCTTCCCTCGCTTGATCATCTCCAGGGTGCTGGGAGAAAATCCGGGCTCTTACGGATGGCAAGCGGGAGACCGGAAGGCCTTCTGGATTTCGCTGAGCTGGGGGATACCGCTGGTCCTGTTTTTGGGGTGGCTGGCATCCGGACAGGCCGCTTTCAAAGACCAGTATCCTCTCTTCATCGCCCAGTATCCGGATTTTTCCCTGGCGGGCCAGAACATCACCGTCTTCGTCCTTTATGAATTCATCTATATCTTTTATTACATCGGCTGGGAGTTCTTCTTCCGGGGCTTTGTCCTCTTCGGTTTGAAAGAACGTTTGGGAATCCCGGGCGCCCTGCTCATTCAGGCCCTCATCTCCACCCTCCTCCACCTTTCCAAGCCGGCGCCGGAACTGCTGACGGCACTGCCCGGGGGGATAATATTCGGCCTGGTTGCGCTCCGGTGCCGCTCGGTGAAAGCGGCGATCATCGCCCACTGGCTGCTCGGCTTCTCCCTCGATCTCTTCATTCTCCTGCGTTGATTTAAAATCTTTCTGCGAAAATTTTAAATGAGACCTTCACGATACAATCTGATTTCGGAAACGATCATTCTGCTTTACCTGGCCTTTGTCTCATTGCTTATTATGTTCTTTCGAGATAAAATTACGGGATGGAAAGCTCTTCTGGGAGCCCAGCTTCTGGCCGGAGTAATACTTATTCTGCTGATGAATCTCCAGAGGGCTTTTGGCCGGTCCCGGCCTTTGCTGATAGTCAGAAACTGGATCGCCCTTCCCTACGTTTTCTTCAGTTATCGATCACTTCATTTCCTCATCAATTGCCGGAGGAACCCCGGTTTTCTCCCCGACCGGGACGGCTGGCTTATCGCCGCTGACCGCTTTCTCTTCGGTTCCGATCCGACCATTTTCCTGGAGCGGTTTACCTTTCCCTGGTTGACCGAGCTGATGCAGATCGTTTACGCCAGCAACTACCTGTTACCCTTTATCCTGATTCTCATCCTCTATCTGAATCGGGAACGCCTCCCCTTTCAGAAATCGCTCTACCTTCTGACCCTGGGCTATTTCCTCTCCTTCCTCGGCTACTTCCTGATTCCGGCGATCGGGCCTCGTTTCACGCTCACCCACTCCTTTCCCTTAAAAGGAGTGTTTTTGCAGGAGAAGATCTGCCACCTGCTATATTTCATGGAAGAGTGCCCGCGGGACTGCTTCCCCTCCGGGCATACCGAGATTCCGTTGATCACGCTCTGGCTCGCCCACCGATTCAAACGGGTTCTCTTCTGGATTTACCTCCCGATCGTTATCCTCCTCGTCTGCTCCACCGTCTATTTGAGATTTCACTACGTGGTTGATGTGATCGCGGGGGTACTGCTGGCCTGGATCGTGATCCTGGCGGGAAAACGAGAGTGGCCTCAGAAAAAGGAATTACCGCAGCGGGATTAACAACGGCGAATCGAAAATTTTTCGAAGACAAATTTTAAATCATTCGATGAAGAGAGTGAAATCGTCGTCATAGGCGGGTATCTCGTAGGTGTACTGCTTCTCATCCAGTATTCGGTAAGAACCCTCCCTCTCCACTTCCTTCCCCTCGATCTCCTGGCGGAGGCGGGGAGCCCCTTCGACGAAGCCGCCGAAGGAGGTGACGGCCACCAGTTCTCCGGAGGATTTCAACTCCAGATCGTCTATCCCATCGTAGGCGAGGACTATATCCGCCGGGTCGCCCCCCGGCCGGACGGCGAAGGTGGATTCGAGGTTTGCCCCCCGGAAATAAAACCTCAGATCGATCCCCGGGTAGAGGTCGCGGTAAACCACCTCTTCGAAGGTGGGAATGTTGGCCCGCCAGTTGCTCTGGGAGCCGATGAAGTAATTGATCTTCCCCGGAAGCTCCTTCTCTCCCGCCACTTCGACCTGGGGATTCGCGCCCGCGAATTGGAGCCGGAAGACCAGGCGGTCGTATGATTTTTGCTTTTCCCTCTCCCGCTCCGGCCCCGGCCGGCGGTCTTCCTCCGGTTCTTCCTCCTCCCCTTCCTCCGGCTCTTTTTCCCGCAGAAAATCGAAGACCACCTCGGTCGTGGTCAGATAGACGGTGCCCTTCGAACCTTTGACGTAATATTTCACCGTATCGGGCATGTTCTGCTGACCCTGGTTCCGGATGAAGTAAGGGGGGATCTTCCCGTAGGAAGAAACCGCTTGCTGTTTTTCTGCTACCGGAGCAGGGGGCGGCGGAGGGGCGGTATCTTCCATTTCAACCGTTTCTTCTCCCGCCTCTTCACCTTCGAGCGGGGTATAGGGATCGAAACTCGCTGACCGGCAGGAGATGAAAATAAACGCCGGAAGGGCGAGTAAAAGCGACGTAAGATATATCTTTTTCATAACCAAATCCGCGGTACCTTTTGTCCTCTTTAGTTTTAGTGGTTTATGTTACCACCACGAAGGCACGAAGTGCACGAAGAAAAATGCCTTAATCGAAAAACACACTTTCCAATACAACTAACTTCGTGGTCTAAGCTTGAAGCGAGCGTAGCCGAAGTATGTATTCGTGGTTTACTAATTATGTTCCCTAAATTTAGTTACCCACATCAATTCAGAAGTTAACTTTATTTCTTGACCCGATCGACGTATTTCCCCGTCAGCGGGTTGATCCGGATCAGGTCGCCGGCGGTGATGAACTGGGGTGCCAGGATCTTGATGCCGTTTTCCAGAATAACCTCCTTGCCGGTGCTGCTCTCCTGGTGGTGGAGGCCGGGGGGAGCTTCGGCCACCCTGACCTCGAGGGCGTCCGGAAAAATAACGTTCACCGGTTTCCCTTCCGCCAGCTCGATGGTGAGCCGCCTGTTTTCCCTCAGGAATCTGCCCGCCTCCCCGACCAGGTCGCGGGGAACGGGAGACTGCTCGTAGCTGGAGGTATCCATGAAGTAATAAAAATCGTCGTCGGAGTAGAGGTACTCCATCTCGCTTTTCTGAACGGCGGCCTCTTCAAACATTTCATTTCCGCCCACGCTGACTTCGTGGGTGGAACCCCCCTCCACGTTTCGGTACTTGATATGGACGGTCCTCCCGAATTTGGCTGACCCCCCGAATTCGACGTTCATCACCCGGCAGAGCTGGCCGCCGATTTTGATTACATCGCCCCTTTTTAAAATTTCGCCCTTTATCATAAAATTTTTCCCTTGGAAAAATTTTAGTTTTAAACGACCTGAACAATATAATAAATAATCCGATATGCTATAATATTCAATAAAATTTTCGGGGAAAAATTTCATGGTCTTCGTTACGAAAAAGCCTGATGCAGAGAAAAAAATAGATCTTTTGGGAAAAGCGGCCCGGGATGACGCCTGCGCTTCTCCCTGGCCGGAGCAGTTCCCTATCCGTCAAAGCCGAGCAATTTCGTTTCCGCCCCATCTCCGCTCCACCATTTACACCAGCATCGTCCCCGGGGGTAGAGCGATCAAGCTCTTCAAGATTCTCCTCGACAGCAACTGCGAGATGGACTGCCGATACTGCGCCCTCCGCTCCTCCCGCAGCGCCGAGCGCTGCCGGGTGGAACCGGAGGAGCTGGCCCGGATCTTCATCGACCTTCACCGCCGGCGGCTGGTGGAAGGGATGTTTCTCAGCTCGGCGATCCCCGGACCTCCCGAGCAAATCCAGGAGAGGATGATCAAAACCGTCGAGATCCTGCGGCGCCGCCACGCCTTCCGGGGTTACATTCACCTGAAAATTCTTCCCGGGGTGAGCGAGGAAGCGGTCCGGCAATCCTGCCGCTGGGCGGACCGGGTCTCGGTGAACCTGGAAGCGCCCAACCAGAAAAGGCTCGACCTGATCGCCCCCCGGAAAAACATCCGGGAAGGGGTGATCCGGCGCCTGACCTGGGCGGCGGAAGAAGCTCGAAGAGAAGCAAAGGTTCCGGCCGGAATCACCACCCAGTTCGTGGTGGGGGCGGCCGGCGAGTCCGACCGCGAGATCCTGCTTTCCTCTAACTGGCTCTACCGTCACGTGAAGCTGCGGCGGGCCTACTACAGCGCCCTCCGTCCCGTCCCCGGCACTCCGCTCGGGAACTTTCCGCCGCCGCCGGCGAGCCGGCAGAACCGCCTCTACCAGGCCGACTGGCTCCTCCGTTTCTACGGCTTCGGATTAGAAGAACTCCCCTTCGACACCGGAGGGGCTCTCCCGGAGGAGATCGACCCCAAGCTCGCCTGGGCGCGCCGCCACCCGGATTTTTTCCCGGTGGAGATCAACCGGGCTTCCCGGGAAAAACTCCTCCGCGTCCCCGGCATCGGCCGGATATCCGCCGAAAAAATCCTCTCTCTCCGACGGGAGAATAAGATAAACTCACCGGAGGATTTAAAGGAGCTTCGCATCCCCCGGCGGCGGGCACTCGACTTCATCACGCTGAACGGCAAGCATTTCTCCGCCGGGGAAAATGAGGCGGGAGAGGAAAAACGCCAGCTCAGGTTCGAACTTTAAATTTCCTCTGCGGAAAAGATATTGTAATAGTGAGGTTTTAAATTAAAATTTTTCAAAAGGATAAATTTTAAATGAAGTGGCGGGATCACAGAAGACTGGCGGCCCAGATGGCCGACGCCTTCGACCTTAAGGATTTCCGGGCCGAGCTGATGGAGGGCTCGATCCAGCCGGACAAGAAGCGCAACCTCGTCCACACCTGGCCCCGGGCCCGGAAAGCCGCCCGGGCGGCGATGTACCGGGCACGGGGGGCCTTCCTGAAAGGAAAAATGAAGAAGTGCGCCCTCTACCTGGGGATCGTGTCCCACTTCATAGAAGACGGGATCGTCCACGGGGCGATGGACACCTTCTCCCACACGGAAGACCACTCCACGGTGGAAGGACAGATCGGGGCCCGCGCCGACATCTCATCCACCCCCCCCATCGATACGGTGGAGGAGGGTTTCGTGGACGGCGAATTCGTTTTCCGGGAGATCGACAGCCTGGTCCGGGAAGGTTTGACGCCGGAAACGCTGGGGAGGTCGCTGTCCCTCCTCGGCAGCTCCGTCCTCAGCTCCCCGGAGCCTCCCCGGGAACTGATCGAAAGCCGCCGTCTTTTCATCAGCCGGATCAGGAAAGGGGGGTTCAAAATAATGGCGGCGGCCAATCTCATCGCCGCGGCAGTGGGATCACATTTTTTACCGGATCCGCTCTGCCTGCTGCTGTTCCCCTTTTTCCTGCTGATTTTCGGAAAGCCGTCTTTCTTCCGGGCCCTGGCCCGCTTCGGCTGGATCCTCGCCGGTTTCGCCCTCCTCGGTTTCATCTATTATCTCCCCCGCTTCGACTGGCCGCGCTTCGTCCTGCTCCTCCTCATCGCCGCCGAGACCCTCTACCTCAATACCGTCCCCGACCTGAGCAAGTGGGGGGAGAAGTGGTATCTTTTTTCTTCCGGAGGGAAGGAGAAGGGCTGAGCGGAAACTTCAGTGATCAGGGGCCAGTTCTGGGAAAACGGTTGGGAGAAATCGGAAGTCGGCAGGGAGATCCGAAAACCGAAATCAGTTGAGGCCGGACATTCATGCTCCCGCCGACGCCCCGAAAATTCTTTCCGAATTATCGGGGGGGACCAAGGTCGGCGGGGAGCTTAAATTGCTGAGGAGGTTGTGGGCCCGGCGGGTGGGCCGGGGGATCCGGTAGCCGCCGTGGACGGCGAGTGTGAGGCGGACGGCGTCCCCGAGATCAACTTTGTGGCCGACGGAGACGAAGATTGGTTTCACGCCGCCCCGGGTTCTGAGAACCGCTCCGATGATTTCTCCGTTCTTATCTTTCAGCGGCGAGCTCTCTCCACGTTTTTTGCCCGGTTCCTTATATTCTCCGATATAGCGGGACTTGGCGCAGCCGATCGATGGACGATCGAGCCAGAGACCGAGATGGGAGGCGAGTCCGAAGCGTCGGGGGTGGGCTATCCCCTGCCCGTCGAAAAAGATCAGGTCGGGATCGCTTTCAAGAAGCGAAAAGGCCTTCAGCAACAGCGGTCCCTCCCGGAAGCTGAGAAGACCGGGGACGTAGGGAAAACCGACCTTTCCTTTCACCACCTTTTCCTCCACCGTTTCCAGATCGGGAAACGCTAAAACCACCACCGACGCCCGCGCCTGATCGGAATGAACGGAAGAAGAAATATCGCAGCCGGCGATGAGCCGCGGATTTTTCACTTTTCCCCGGGCGACGATCCGGGAAGCGAGCTTCTTCTGGAGGGAGATCGCCTCCTGCGGGGAAAGATCCCAGCGATGAAGTGTTTTGAACTTCATTTATCGTAGCGGCGAGCTTCAGCTCGCCACGGCACTGGCGGTCTGCCCCGTCCCTTCGTGACTCCCCGATAGATATAAGCTATCGGGGGGTCCTTTACGGGAAAGACCGCCGCTACGAGGAAAGAACAGGAATACTTATTTGAGAAATCGGCTCATTCCCCGGAGAGCGGGGAAAAGATATTTTCCCTTCTCCGCCCGGATCAGGTCGCGGTCCTCGACTGGTTTGCCCTCCGGGTCGATCACCTCCGAGCCGAAGAGATTATAGGACTCGGTGGAAAAACGCATTCTCAGCTCCGGGGTGAAGAGACAGCAATCGTCCCAGCCGGCGAGAACCAGAAATTCTGCGCCGCCGGGGGAGAGAATATCATATCCCAGCGAGTAAAGGCGGGGGTCGTTGCTGTCGCCGAGGGCCTTGAGGATGGTCACCGGGAGATCGAGGTGGCTGGTCAGCTTGGTGATCAGGCGAGGCTCTTCCATCCCCGGCACCCGGATGATCAGGGGAACTCTGGTCTGGTAATCGGTGTAGGCGCTGTTATGGCCGTAGAAGCCGTCCTCCCAGAACTCCTCGCCGTGGTCTCCGGTAACCACGATGATGCTGTTTTCGAAAAATCCCCCTTCCTCCAGCGCCTTCAGGATCCGTCCCAGGGAGTGATCGACGTAGTAAATGGCGTTACGGTAGCGGTTGAAAATCTCCTCCCGGTGGTTTTTGAGATCGGTTTTGATGAAGCTCACTTCCTCGCAGATCGGCTCGAACTTTTTAAACTTATCCTTGAAGTAGTAAGTAGCGTGGGGGGAATCGAGGAAGAGAAAACTGAAGAAGGGGCGATCCGGGGTAACCGACTTCAGCCAGTCCAGGTAGAGCCCCACCAGAACCTCGTCCCGCTCGGAGGAATCCTTTCCCGGGAGCTGGTCATCGAGGGGAATATCGAGATCGGCGAAGAGCGTCTGGTTGAACTCGGGATAAGTGAGGGCGGTGCTCGAGATCACCTTGAAAAGGTAATCGTTTTCGATCAACTGTCGGATCAGAACCGGGCCCCGCTGATGGTTGATGGCCTGGTGCCAGTATGTCCCGTAGAGTCCGTAGAGGAGTCCGAAACCGCCGAAACGGGAGGTGTTGCCGGCGGAATAGTGGTTGAGACAGACCGCGGCCCGGCGGGCGAAGGAGCTCAGATGGGGCATCGTCTCGTCGGTGAGCATGTCGAAACGGAGGCTCTCCACCAGCAGGATGATCACGTTGTAGCGGCGCGGCAGAGGTCCGAATCGGAAGTCCGCCAGCGGGTAATTGAAACCAGTATCGGAGGTCAGGCGCTCCAGCTCCTTGTTGATTTTGGGTTCCTCTGGCGCATAACTTTTCAATAGCCGCTTGAAGGTGATGGGGCGGTAGAGGGGGAGGAACTTCTCGTGGCGGACGACCGGCATGTAATCATAGAGATCGCAAATCCCATAGCCGATCTTCTCGCCCAGGCCGAAGAAGAAAACCAGTGCCAGCAGGATCAAAGAATAGCGGGGCCGGGTCGCCTTCCACAACCACCCTCCCCGCAACAACCTCCGGTAGAGCAGGGTGAAGAATAGAAACTCCGCCAGGAGCAATCCTCCAACCGCCAGGAAAGCGAGGAGCTTATCCCGGCCTTCGAAATGGACCGAATCCCAGTAACCGGGTGTGGTCATGGCGTTGAGCACGATCCCGCTGATATGAAACTTGTAAAGGGAGAAAACGCGGATATCGACGAAAACGAAAAACTGGGCCAAGCTGAAAAATAGAACGGAAAGAATCTTGGCCAGCCAGTTCGCACGCAGGAGAGCGTAGAGGAGGTAGAGGACAAACACCAGGATGAAGGAGAGGAAAAAGAAGTGGGTGATGAAGGCGGTGTGAATGAAGGCGGATTCGAGGGGACCGGTGGGGGAAAGATGTAAGTAGCCCCGGCCGTTCAGAAGGAGAACCAGGCCGTTGACCAACCCGAAAAGGAAGATGGTCCGGTAAACCGCCCTCCGTGAGAGCGGAACGCGATCAGTCAATCTCGACATATTTTGATTTCCCGTTTCGGAATTTCAATAGTTTAGCACCTGATTAACTTTGATTAACCTGAAACAAAAATAATCAGAGAAATCAGGTGAATCAGGTGCAAAAAAAAGTTACGGAATTAAGTTTTATTTTTCTGCGACAGTTCCCAGAGGTGAGCGTACTTTTCCGCTACGTAACAGGAAGAAAGAGTGCAGATGATCAGGCCCCGGGCTCCGTCCAGGAAACCGAGGCGAAAAAAGTACATTTTCAGGAAGTTGAAGGCGGCGTGGAAGAACATTTTCAAAGCTCCACCCCTCTTACCCTCCCGGAAATATTTTTCCGCCCCGCCCCGGGAGTAGCGGTTGGAGCGGCTGATGAAGTCCTCGATTGACCGGTGGGGATGGTGGACGACCTTGTTTTCAAAAAACCTGAACCGGTCTTCCGGAAGGAGCCGATCGTGGACCACGTCTTCGCGGTAGCGGTAGCGGTCCTTTCGAAAAATGATTATGATCTTATCCGTATCCCAGCCGCAGTGCTTGATCTCCTTCCCCAGAAAAAAGTTCCGCCGGTAAGCTTTGTACTGATGGTAGCGGGGTTTTTCCAGCTCGCTCATGATTTCATCCCGGAGGGCGGGGGGGACGACTTCATCCGAATCGATCGCCAGGATCCAGGGGTGGGAAGCTCGGCCGATGGCCCAGTTTTTCTGCTCGCCGGGGGAAATATATTTCCGGCGGAAGAACTTATCGGCGTAAGCGGCGGCGATCTCGGCGGTCCGGTCGGTGCTGAAAGAGTCCACCACGATCAGTTCGTCGGCCCACTTCAGGCTTTCCAGACAGACCCCGATCTCTTTCTCCCGGTTGAAACAGGTGACAATGGCGCTTATCTTCTCCATATTTTTTCCCTGCTTGAGCGAGTTAAAATTTCGGGTAAGCCTTCTCAACTATCTTATCAAAAACTCAAAAGTGAAACACTCTTTTCTGAAACCAGCAACCGTGGAAAAGGGCATGTTCCATCCCGGATTAAGCTTGCCCTTCCGCTTCATTTAAGGCAAATTAATCGCCGGTGATACGACGGAAATCCGCTCCGCATCTTGAGATTCGTCCCGCGGAGGCGTTGTCATCCCGGAGGCAGAAAATGCGGAAGGAGAAGACAAAATCGGAAAAAATCCTGATATACCTGGTCATCCCCCCGGCCGTAAGTCTGGCGCTCATCGCATGCTATTTTTGCGGATACGAGCGGATACAACACCTGATCAGCCCCCCGCTCAACCGCGAGTACGGCCTGCTTGAAAACCTGCAGGTACTCACGCTCCTGGTCATCGTTCTTCTCGCCGCTTATGGTTTCCTGCGCAAGACCGAGCGGGCGGAGAAGGTGATCATGGGGATAGTCCTCCTGATAGCGGCCTTCGTCTTCCTGGAAGAGCTCGACTACGGGCTCCACTATTTCCGGCTGCTGCGGGGAAATCCTTTGGACGAGCGTCTCGGATCCGAATACTTTAACGTCCACAATATCGGGGAGGCGACTTCCCGCTTCAAGAACGTGGGGGACCTGGGGATGATCATCATTTTCATCTTCTTTCCCCTGGCTTTCGCCCGCAGCAGGATCGCGCTCTTGCGCTACCTGGCTCCCGACCGTCTATTTATCGGGACGATGGTGATCATGTTCGCGGTATCCAAGTTCGCCCACTGGCTGAAAGAAGCGGGGGTGGGAGACCCGGGATCGCTTCACCAGTGCATATCAGAATTCCGCGAGCTCACCATCTACTACATATTCATGGTGTATATCTACAATCTTATCTTCGAAAAAAAACTCCGGGAGGACCGGGAGAAAAACAGTGAAAACCCGATTCATCCAAATGAACCGTGAACCTCTTAATCTGTCGCTCGGGGGCGAGAACGAGAAGCGCCTTCAAAAGCTCGCCGCCGCCGCCCGGATTTTTGTTATCCTGGGGCTGCTCATCCGAACCGTCCGTTATCTCCTGCGCTTCCCGCTCTGGCCGGATGAATCTTTTTTAGCGGCGGGTTTCATCCGAAGCGATTTCGCCGATCTGCTGGGAGCGATAGACTATCATCAAGTCGCCCCCCTCTTCTTTCTCTGGGCCGAGCTGGCGGTGGTTAAAATCCTCGGTTTCACTGAATATTCACTCCGATTTTTCCCCCTCCTCTGCAGCTTGGGAAGCGTCTTTCTCTTTTATCATCTGGCCCGGCGCCTCTGGCGGGGGGAAGCGTTGCTGCTGGCGGTGGCCATTTTCGCGGTATCTTATTACCCGATCCGCCACGGCGCTGAGGTCAAACCCTACGCGGTCGATCTTTTCGTCTCCCTCTTTCTCCTCACACTCGCCGTCGGATGGTGGCAAAAACCCGGTTCAAGTTCCCGGCTCTGGTGGCTGGCGGCTGCGACAGCGCCCGCGATCGGTTTCTCCTTCCCCGCCGTTTTCGTCGGGGGGGGTATCAGCCTCGGGCTGCTCCCCGCCGTGCTCCGGCGCGGCCGGGGGAAAAGCGTTATCCCTTATCTGGTATTCAACCTCGCTCTGGTCGGAGCTTTTCTGACGGTGTATAAAATCTCAACCGGCCCCCAGTACAGCACGGAGAGCTGGCTCAGCAGCCCGCCGCGAAAAGACGCCAGCAGCCACGGCTGGCAGGAAGGAGCGTGGGTAAAATGTTTCCCTCCGTTTGAGGAACCGGTGAAACTTCCCGGGTGGTTGATCAAAACTCACACCGGGCGACTTTTCGCCTACCCCAACGGGGGGAAACACGGCGGAAGCGCACTGACCTTCATCTGCTTTCTGGCGGGGGTGACGATCCTTTATCGCCGGAAGCGGAAAAGTCTCCTCCCGATCCTCCTGGCCCCTTTCGCCCTGGGCTTCATCGCCGCCGCCCTTCACCGGTACCCCTACGGTTACAGCGCCCGCTTCAACCTCTACCTCGCACCGATCATCTGCCTCCTCGCCGGACCGGGGGCGGCCGTTCTCATTTCCCTGATTCGACCGGAAAAGATCCGGGGCGCCGTCTTCACCGTCTTCGTCTCATTGCTGGCATTGATGGGAATGAGCATCATCGTGGCCGATTGCGTCCACCCTTATAAAAACGAAGAGGATATAGCCAGCCGGCGTTTCGCCCGGCACCTCTGGAAGGAGGAGAGCCGGGAGGCGGAACTTGTCTGTGCCTACACAGATCTCGGTAAGGATTTCTTTCCGGGCCTTTTCGAATGGGGAAACTCCGCCCGCTACCTCTGTCATCAAAGTATTTATTCTGAGAATCACCGCCGGGGCCGGCACGCTCCGGATTGGAGTTCGATCACCCGCGACCGACCGCTGAAAGTGGTCGTTTTCAGCATCCCGGAAAACCTGTTTCCCCACGCCCGTCGGGACGAGGACACCTGGGACCGCTGGCTGAAGGAGATGACCACCCGTTACGAACTGTTAGACCGCGAAAAGCACGAGATCAACCAACAGGTGAAAGGCCAGCACGAGACCTACGAGATTTACGAATTCGTGCCGAAGATTTCACCGGAAGGGCCGGGTACCGATTGACCTTATCCTCCTGCCGGCGCGACAAATGAAGAGAGCGAGATGACGAATGATCCGGCAAGGAGGCTGGAGGAGATCGCGGGGAGCTTTTTCTCTTTCCTCGAGCGCTCTTTCCCTGTCTGTTCGGCGAGCGACGAGTTTTATTTCTTCCCCCAGATCGGGCTGGGCGGATCCAACCGGGCAGCCTGGGACGATTTTTCACCGGAGACGATAAGGGAGTTCGCTGAAAAATCCAGGTCCTGGGAAGCCGGACTGGACCGCTTCTCGCCGGGCCTTACCGATCCGGAGGCAGCGGTCGAGCTGGACCTTTTGAAACGCGCACTTTCCACTTTGAGGGAAGAATTAACCGAAGTCCGCTCTCACCTGACCCAGCCCTCATTCCACCTCACCGTGATAACCGCCGGACTGGCGGAAGCCCTGGAGAAGAGTGATCAAGAATTATGGAAGCGGCGCGTCGAAGACATGCCCGCCTTTCTCGATATGAGCCGCCGGAACCTGCAAAGCGTCCCGGAGCTCTTCCGGGAACTCGGATTGGAGATGATCCCCGGCTGCCGCAGGTGGCTGGGTAAGCTGAACGAGAAACGGGGTGGACTGACATCATGCCTGGAGGCGCTGGACCGTTTCGAACAGGATCTCCGGAGCCTTGCCGGGCCCAGCGATTTCCGCCCCGGCAAGGGGCTTTTCGACCGTATCGTCCGCCGCCACCTCGGTTGGGGCAAAGGGCTAAAGGAAGCCCGCGAAGAGATTGAAGATGAAATCCACCTGGCTGAGGAGAATCTGAAAAAGGAAGCTGCGAACCTTCTCCCCGGCGCCGACTGGCCGAAGGCGTTGTCGGCCATCGCGATCCCGGAACTTCCCCCCGGCGGTTTTCTCGACCTCTTCCGCGAGGAGATAGAGAAACTGGCCGCCCACTGCGCAAAGCTCGGTGTCATCGCCCCGGATGCCGGGCGCGGGGCCTCACCGCGGGTAGCCCCCGTTCCTCCCTACCTTTCGGCGGTGCGGACGGCTTCATCCTACAGCATCCCCCCCGGCCACCCCGCCGGTAGCGGCACCTTCTACGTTATTTCCATGGAAAGCGACCGGCCCGCCCCCGACTACCGGATGCTCACCGCCCACGAAACCTATCCCGGCCACCATCTCCTCGATACCTCGCGCTGGAATCTCCCCCGCCCGCTCCGCCGCCACTTTGAATCGCCGCTTTTTTACGAGGGATGGGCCTGCTTCGGAGAAGAGCTGATGGCCCGGACCGGATATTTCGAAGGCCCGGCCGACCGCTTTCTTCTCGCCAGACGCAGGCTCTGGCGCGCCCTCCGGGGGAAGATGGACCTGGGACTTCAGACCGGCGAAATGGATATCGAAGACGCCGCCGGACTGCTGAGCCGGGCGGGCCTGGACCGGAAGCGGGCGCTCTCGGCGGCGCGCCGGTACGCGTTGAGGCCGGGTTACCAGATGTGCTACACTCTCGGTTTAAAACGTTTTCTGGGGCTCTACTCCCGTTACGGCGCCGATGATCCCGCCCGTTTCGCCCGCATTGTCCTGAGCGGGGGCGAAATCCCTTTCGAAGCCCTGGAACGAATCTTTAATTCACAAAACCAACAAGGTAAAGAAGAATAGTAAATTTTTAGACTTCGTTTCAATAGTACGTGCTTAAAGAATGTGCTTAAAAATCGGAGGCTTGCTTAATTTTAGACGGGATTAACAGTTTTTCTTCGTGACCTTCGTGACTTCGTGGTGAAAACAAATCATAGTATAAAATCGAACGAGTTTTTGGGTTATCACTCGGAATGGAACCTGGGCAGCCCCGGCGGTTTCGATTACCAGCGGATCAACCAGCTGATCGGGAAGGCGGTCTGGGAGCGGCTCAACCGGCTCCGGCCGATCGGCCTGGAGCTCGATTTCGATCACCCCCTTCTCTACCCGGTCAACGGCTTCACCGGGATGCTCCTTCAAGCCCACCGCGCCCGGGCGGCAGGCGCAAAGAGCATGATCGCGGTGGTGGCGGAAGAGGAAACGCTTTCGACGGTCACCGAAAACATCAACCTGGCCCGGCGCATCAACGACCGGGAAGGTGTCCCCTGCGCCCTGATGTCACCACAGGAACTGGAGCTGAAAAACGACCGGGTCTGCTACCGGGGGAATCCCGTCGCGGTGGCCTTCGTCGATTTCAATACCGATGTGATGTTGAAGCTTCACCGCGAACACGGCCTCGCGCCCCTGCTTCAAGCGGTGAGAGAAAACCGGGTGATAAACCCCCGGGGGACCGAGCCGCTCAATGCTAAAAGCGCCTTCGAGGTTCTGACCGGCCGGCTGAAGGACCGCTTTTCCCCCGATATCGTGAGGCGGACCCCCTGGACCCGTCAGTTTTATCCGCGTCGAACAGACGGCCCCAACGGCGAAAAGATAGGCGATCTGATCGAATGGACCCGCAAAAACTGGGACGTCCTGGTCCTCAAACCCGAGCGCGGATACTCGGGAAAAGGGGTGCGGGTAGGGCGGGTTCATCCCGACGGCGACAAAGCCATCGAGCTTGCCCTGAAAGCGGGAAATTACATTGTTCAGGAAAAGATTCCCCTCAACCTCTGGGCGGAGGACACTCCCTGGATCGATTCGGAGCGGGAGGAGGTGATCATTCAGAGGGTGCAGACCGATTTCCGCTCCCTCTTCGGACCGGGACAGGTTTTCGGATTCCTCGGGCGATTCGGGGGAGTGCCGACCAACGTGGGAAGCGGCGGGGGGGTTCAGCCGCTCGCCGTCCTCCGTTCGGAACTGAGCGTGCGGGAGGCGGCAAGAAGAATCAACTCCGCCCTGACGAATATGAAATACAGTGACGTGGCGGATGTGATCGAGACCCAGAAAAAGATGGCCCTCGATCACAATTTTACCTATCTCCTCGGCCCGATCAAGATCGCCCTCCGGCCACGGATAATCACCGAGGGGCAGCTTGCCGCCCTCCGGATCTACTGCGCGGAGGTCTGGAAGGCATGCCTGACACTGGAAAAGATGTGGGAGGAGGGGGCGCTCGACGACCTGGTAAATCTGGAAGAAGAGGAGCTGGAAATCGCCCGTTCCCAGCCCTGGAAAGGCTCCGCCGCCATCTTCGCCTCCGACGGCCTCTTCAGCTTCGGGTCCCACCCCGAAGCCGAATAACCAATTAAGAATTAATAACCAATAACCAAGATACAATAACCAAGTAATAACCAATATACAATAACCATTAACTAAATTCGGTTCGATTAATGGAGCCCCACGGGCAAGCCTGTAGTCTTCTACAAAGGCGGATAAATTTAAAAAATAATTGGAATAATTTTAGCATTGGAGGGGACTAATATATAAAAGCTGAATTTTACGAATAATGTTGCATTGAGATTATGCATAAATTCGATTTGGAAGAAAGAACGCTGCAATTCGCAATAAACGCGATTAAACTCTGCAGTAGCCTCCCGAGAAATCCTATTAACGATAGATTGATTGGACAGCTTGTTGGAGCAGTGGGCTCGGTGGGAGCAAATTATCGAGAGGCGAACGATGCCTTGGGTAAAAAAGACTTCCTGATGCGAATGAAAATAACTAGAAGGGAAGCGAAGGAAAGTTGTTATTTTTTAAAACTCATTCTGATAGCGAACGAAAGCCGGCAAGCCGATATTTTACCCTTATTAAAAGAAGCCGAAGAATTGAAAAAGATATTCTCTTCTATTATCGATAGATCCAGTTAGCTTTTGAAATTTAATTTTGAGGATAATCTTTTAAAAAATTAATTCCAACGAGCTTCAGATTTTTTTGTTGGTTATTGCCGCCTTATTCGAGTTTGGTTATTGGCAGTCGCTTGGTTATTTGTTTATTGATCATTATTTGATTATTGTATCTTGGTTATTGATTATTTCATAGCTTCCGAATGCATTCATGAACTTTAAAATAAGTACAGTATCAAAGAGTGAATATTGGGACAGAAGAGGATTGGTGGAAAACGCTTTTTGACGAAGTGTATCTCCTCACCGACGCGCGGTCGGTCGGCGACGAAGAGATCACCCGGAAGGAAACCGACGTTATCTGCGAGCTCCTCGCCCCCGGCCCGGCGGACAGGATCCTCGATCTCTGCGGCGGGGACGGACGCCACTGCCGCCAGCTTTCCGCCCGGGGATTCCGCAGCTGCACCGTCCTCGACTATTCCCGGACGCTCCTTTCCCGGGGCCGGAAGGCCTCGGGCGAACAAGACCTCTCTCTCGCATTCATCCAGGCCGATGCCCGTTATACCGCGCTCATGACTTCGGTCTTCGATCACGTCCTGATCATGGGAAACTCGCTCGGCTATCTTCCCGATGAATCGGGTGATATCGAAATTCTCCGGGAAGCCTTTCGCGTCCTCCGGCCGGGCGGGACCATCCTCCTCGACGTGGCCGACGGGAGTTCGGCCCGCGAGCGTCTCAACCCCCGGGCCTGGCACGAAATCGGAGAGGATATCCTTGTCTGCCGAAATCGCATACTGAGAGGAAACTCAATCCACACCCGTGAGGTGGTTCTGAGCAGGAAAAGGGGGCTCGTCCGGGACCGCTCCTACACCATCCGTCTCTACGGGCCGGAAAAGCTGGACTCCTTGGTCGGGCGGGTCGGCTTCACCCGGATCGAGACCCGCAACGGATTCTCTCCCCACGGAAAAAGCGGCGACTACGGTTTCATGAACGACCGCATCCTCCTCACCGCCCGCAAGCCTTAATGGACTTCCTCCATATCGTAGTTTTTCCAAAATAATGGTTTAATTTTACATCCTATTACTAAGGAGATCACATTATTGGTTCCATGTGCATACAATAGTCATTGCGAACGAAGTGAAGCAATCTCTTGATTTGCAACGGATTGAGATTGCTTCGTCGCTTATGCTCCTCGCAATGACATGCAACCTATTTTATGCTCTCCTTAGTAAATCCTGTTCGGTCGTCTGTTAAACTAAAGGGGGGTGGGTAGAGGACAATCGTTCTATTAAAAAAGGGGGCAATGAGGGGGGGACTTAATCTGTGTCAATCTGTGG
>Ga0272441_10003250_pt1 | contig 31217 bp, 32 predicted proteins | sample SSMProp6N_FD_193582 | JGI IMG/M metagenome (GOLD analysis project Ga0272441, IMG submission 193582) | Marine sediment archaeal communities from Little Sippewissett salt marsh, Falmouth, MA, United States - SSM-Prop-6N | ecosystem: Environmental > Aquatic > Marine > Wetlands > Sediment ... | reverse complement strand
ATAGGGCGGGAACCCGGAGAAAAGGCTCAGGTTATCTCCGTTGTGACAAAGATCATTGAGAAGTATGTCACGCAGTATCCGACCCAGTGGGGAGGATGGCTGAATAAACGGTGGACCAAACCGTAGTTTTACTAAAGAGGGCTTGCTGATAAAATCCTCGACATAAATGAATATGATGATATACTTAATAATCACTTTACTTATTTATTAACAATTAATATTAATAAGAATATTGTAATAAGTGTAAATCTGGGTATAATAAGCTTGATTACGACAGATTTTGCATTGGATAGATTAAAGGATCGAATATGCCACTTGCGCACACATTTTACATACCTGTAATGGGGACTGGGTTTACCTTGGATGCGTCCCTGAAATTGGCCCATCTGGGCATTCCTTCGGTTGTTTCCCTGGTCGATGATGTTTTAATGGAACAGATCCGGGAACATCATTGCAAGATCTTGAAGGAAGAGTTTGAGCCGATCAAGGCTGATGAGCCGGATTGCCGGGCCAAGCGCATCACGGCTTATCTCAATTTTTTAGAACGGCAAGTCAAAAGAAAGTTTGAGGCCCTGCGCCAATCCGACTTTCACCCCAAGAGCGAGATCCATAAATATTTTCGTCTTTTGCCTGACGAGGCACCCTTAAAAAAACTTTATCTTAAAATGATGAGTTTAACGGATGCGCAGGAAAAGAAGCGACTTCAGGAAGACCTTCGTAAAAAGATGCAGCCCGGCAGGATCGATGTCAACATCATGACCAAGATCGACCGGGCCGTCGCGACAGATGAAGGCGGCCGGCCGGTTTATGACAAGTTTTCCAGCGCCCTGGCGGCCTTAAGGGGGTTTGCCCAAAGCAACCTGAATTCAGCGGTTATTTTTTCGGCCGGGGTCAACAAGCGCCTCTATTCGTATGTGAGTGAGTTTGCCGATTTTTATGCGGATTCGACGGGTAAGGTGAAGAAAGAGATTATCCTTAAGGTCAATGATTTTCGCTCGGCCCTGACCCAGGGAAAGATTTTTGCCAAGAAAGGGCTGTGGGTATCGGCCTTTCGGGTTGAGTCAGGGCTTAATTGCGGCGGGCATGCCTTTGGTGGGCAAGGCAAGCTTTTGGGGCCGGTCCTCGAAGAGTTTCGTAGTAAAGGAAATGAGTTATTAGACAATTTAAAAAATCTTTATCTCCAGGCCCGCCACAAAAGCGGTGCGGAGGTGTTGCGTGTTGAGCCACGTTTCAGGGTTGAGGTGCAAGGCGGTATTGGGACGGCCGCTGAAGATAAATTTTTGCGCGACTATTATGGCGTTGACAAGACAGGCTGGGCGACCCCGTTTTTGCTTTGTCCGGAAGCGACCAACCTCGATGAAAAGACGTTAAGGCTTTTGGCAGAAGCGAAGCAAGAGGATGTCTTATTAAGCCAGACGTCTCCCTTGGGGGTTTTATATTATACTCTTAGAAACGGATCGGCTGAGACGGCCAAACGGCTGCGCAAAAAACAGGGGGTCAACGGCGTGGATTGCGTCAAAGGCTATTTAAGGCTTAATTGGGAATTTAAGAAACCCTTGTGCCCAGCCTCCAAGGTCTACCAAAAATTGAAGATCGAGGCGATCAAGGCCTCTGGGCTGGATCCCTTAACCCATCCGGAAGTCCGTATGCTGGCCGAGAAGGATTGTATCTGTCATCAATTAGGCAACGGTGTCATGCAGAAATATAACCTTGAAATCAAGGGATCCTCGGGGGTGGCCGTGTGCCCGGGACCTAACATTGCGTATTATTCAAAGATCGTTTCCCTGGAGCAAATGATCGATCACATTTACGGCCGCAACAATATTATGACCTCCAAGGATCGGCCGCACATGTTTATTAAGGAATTGATGATCAGCATCGATTTATTGCAGACATCCATTGTGCGTTCCATTGAGGAAGACAAGGCCGACCGGGAGGCCAAGGCCTTTCAGTCCTGCTATGAGAACCTTTTTCAGGGGCTCTCTTATTATTTTGGTTTGCTGGCATCCAAGGAATGGGTCCCTGAGGGTGGACGATCCGAGATCGAAAAGCAATTTAAACAATTAGAAACACGGTTGTTGGATCTAAAACAAAAGTTTAAGCTTGTTTTTGACCCTAAGCCTCAAACCTCCGGGGCGGTGTAGGAAAATGTAGAGGAGTGTTTTATTTAGGTTAGTCAGTATCCAGGCGGCTTTGTAAAGCCGTTTTTTTATAGGTGAGGTCGTATGTAAGGGCTCATAAGGATGTAACGACAAAAAGAAGGGACAAAACATGATGTCACATAGTAAATCATCTACGCAACAAGATAAGAAAAAAGGATTTTGGAGCCAATTAATCGATAGGGTCGATAAGAAGTTGCAAGAGAAAGCAAAAAGGTGTTGTTGTTGTCAGACAGAAAACAGAAGAAAAGGCGACGAATGTTAAGTTCGATTGTTGACAAGTTGGTTTTCTCAATTTTTGGATTGAATCCGGAAACACATCTGGGACAATCCCTGCATTTTTTCATTTATGATTCCCTGAAGATATTCTTATTGCTTTTTGTCATGATTACCACGATCGGTGTGTTGAGGAGTTTTGTTTCCCCTGGGCGCATAAAGAGGTGGTTATCGGTCCATCGCCTGGTCGCTCATTTTTTTGCCTCTGCCTTCGGCGCCCTGACACCGTTCTGCTCTTGTTCTTCGATCCCGATCTTCCTTGGTTTCTTGAAGACAGGTGTTCCCTTGGGCGTTTCTTTTTCATTCCTTATCACCTCCCCTTTGATCAATGAATACTTGGCTGTGTTAATGCTGGGGTTTTTTGGGTGGAAGATAACGGTGCTCTACATCATAAGCGGTATTTTGATTGGTGTTATTGCCGGCATTATCATGCAGGGAATGCGCTTGGAAAAATTTATTGTCAAGGATATGGTTGTCAGTGAGGAGGATGCAAATAAAGAGGTTGTGTTCAATAAATTTAAAGACAGGCTGCGTTTTGGGCTTAGGGAGGCCCAGGCGATCATCAAAAGAATTTGGCTGTGGATCTTCGTCGGCGTAGGCTTGGGGGCATTGATTCATAATTATGTGCCCAGGGAGATCATACAGGCAGCGATCAGCAAGACCGGGCCTTTTTCCGTGCCCCTTGCGGTCCTTTTGGGCGTGCCTATGTACGGCAGCTGTGCCGCGATCGTGCCGGTGGCCATGGTCTTGTTCAAGAAAGGCATCCCTTTGGGCACAGCCCTGGCCTTTATGATGGCCACCTCGGCCTTAAGCTTGCCGGAGGCTGTCCTGTTAAGGCGGGCCATGAAATTAAAATTGATCCTGATCTTTTTTGGGATCACCACGCTTGGTATTATCTTTACCGGCTACTGCTTTAATTTCCTGCAAACTATCCTTTTCTAACACGGCTAAAAAAAATCATTAAGTTCTTTCAAAAAAAATTAACATATTTAATTTTTAAGATATAATATTTATGTCTTGATTAAATATTACTAAAAGAGCGGTGAGGTTTTTATGGAAAGCCTGCAGTCACTATCCTTATTAATGGGCGGTTCCTGGGCCTCAGGAATTAATATGTACATGACGGCAGCCGGGCTCGGGGTGGCCCATCGCATGGGGTGGGTGACCTTGCCCGGTGATTCAAGCGTTTTGGCGCATCCTTTGATTATCGGGCTGGCTGTTCTTTTGTACGGGGTTGAGTTTTTCGCCGATAAAATACCTTATGTGGATTCCGCCTGGGATACGGTGCATACCTTTATCCGTCCTGTCGGCGGCGCCGCTTTGGGGTATATGGCCATGGCCGAGGCCGGGCCGATGTTGCAGGTGCCGGTGGCCATGCTCACCGGCTCTGTCGCGTTGGACTCTCATTTGACCAAGGCCACCAGCCGGGCCGCGATCAATACCTCACCGGAACCCGTTACCAATTCGGTGGCCAGTGTCACCGAAGATGTCTCTGTCCTGGGTGCCTTGTATTTGATCATCAGGCATCCGGTCGTTGTGACGATTTTGGTCATCCTGTTCATCCTTTTTTCCATTTGGTTTTTTAAGAAGATGTTTCGATTCTTAAAAAGGGTCCTTAAGGGAGAGAAGCCAGCGCCTCCTGTCGCCGAGAATGCGAATGCGACTTAAATCTATCTTTATTTTTTCCTTGGTTATTTTTGTTTTTGGCATGTATATGCCATCCTTGAATCATGATTTCGTCAATTGGGATGACGACGCGCATGTATATAAAAATCCTGTTATTCATAAACTGGATCCGTCTAATATAAAGAATATTTTTCAATTCCAGGTCCTTAAAACATATATCCCGCTTACTTTATTATCTTTTGCCTTAGACTATCACTTTTTCAAAGAATTTCCTTTCATATATCATTTCAATAATGTTGTGCTTCATGTCTTCGTGACTCTTTTGGTCTTTTTCTTTGGTATGCGTTGCGGCCTGTCAGCCACCGCTTCGTTTATTGCCGCGCTCATCTTTGGGCTCCATCCCATGCATGTTGAATCCGTGGCCTGGATCACCGAGCGCAAGGATGTGCTTTATTCTCTTTTTTTCATGACGAGTCTATTGTTGTACGGTCGGTATCTGACCGCCATCAAGGGTAAGGATGATTCCCTCAAGACCCAGGCGCTTTTCATCGGGGTTATCGTCTCGGGTGTTGCAAGCATCCTCGCCAAGCCCATGGCCCTCAGCCTACCTCTTATATTGGGGCTGATGGATTGGTATTTTAGCCGGCCTTTTTCAGGACGCGTGATCAAAGAAAAAATTTATTGTGCGCTAGCGCTGCTTCCTTTTGCCTGGATCACCTATTCTTCTCATGCCAGGTCCATTGGTTTTGAAGTTTTGGATGGCATGTTAATGTGGATCTGGTGCTTTGTTTTTTACATTAGGAAATTTTTTGTTCCTGATTCTTTTGCCCTTTTTTACCAACGCCCTGTCCCTTTTTCATGGGCAAATCCCGCGTTGCTTGTAACCGTCCTTGTTTTCATTGGCGTATGGTTTAGTGTTGTTTATTTTCGCCGCAAGCGGTTTTATGTCTTTTGTTTTCTGTTTTATGTTTTATCCATATTCTTTTTGCTGCGCTTGGATTCAACGGCTGACGCCAATGTCGTCGCAGACCGGTTTATGTATCTGCCCAGTGTGGGGTGGTGTCTTTTGATAGGTGCTGGTTGGGTGCATATCCATAAGAGGTTGGCGCAGACACGGGGTAAGCTTGTTTTTTATTTGCTGAGCTTGGCGGCCCTGCTTTTATTAACGCAAAAAACCTCTCAGCAGATCGCGGTTTGGAAAAATAGTGTGACCCTTTGGCAGCATCAATTAAAAACGCAGCCATTGATAGCCACAGATCTGGCCTACACAAAATTAGGCCAGGCCTTACTGGAGTCGGATAATTTTGATATCCAGGACCCCTTGGAGGTTAAGCGAATTAAGGAGCTTTTTGATGTGGCGGCCCGTATTAACCCTGAATATTATGCCTCGCACATGGGGCTTGGCAAATTATATTTTAAAAGAAAAGATTTTAGGCAAGCCAAGGCATACCTTGAGAAAGCCCTTAAACGAAACCCGGATTATTCCAGGGCTTATTTTTATTTAGGTCAGATTTATTATTTAGAGGGAAGGCGGCAGGAAGGCTATGATTATTTTGTCCAGGCGCTTGACCTGGAGAATGATCTAATGCTTTTTGATGACATGATGGATTTTTATGTTGCCAATCATTTAGTGATAGATGACTATTTCAGGCTAAAATTAAAATATGGGGGCTCAAATGAATTTTCTTAAGAACCGCATTGAGAGTTTTATTAATGCCTTTAGGGGATTGCGGGATATCTTAAAGACCGAACATAATGCCTGGGTGCATATGTTCTTTACCTTAATGGTCCTTTTTTTATCCTGGTGGCTTCAGGTAAGCTTTATCGAGATCGTTTTTATTATTATCGTGACTTCCCTGGTGTGGATCACGGAGGCTTTTAATACCGTGCTTGAGATCGTGATCGATATTGTCTCACCCCAATTCAGTGAACCAGCCCGCAGGGCCAAGGATATTGCCGCGGCCGCCGTTCTTTTTTCTTCTGTGACGGCCCTGGTTACCGGTTTATTTATTTTAGGCCCGCTTTTAGCCGCCAGGCTGGGTTTTTAAAGAATATTGACATTCCCTCCGAAATAGTGTAATTTAAAGGTCCACTTATTTTAGGCACTTTCGATTAAAATGATTCAAAATACGTTACCACAATCTCCTATCAGTGTTACCGAATATCAAGGCCTTTTGGCGGATATTTCCAAGATATTTGAAGAAGCCAAGGACTCCACGCTCATTGCCGTTAATAAGATCCGCAATCACGCCTACTGGCTTATTGGCGAGAAGATCGTCCAGATTGAGCAAAAAGGGGCTAGCCGGGCTGAATATGGTAGCCACTTGATCGGGTCCCTGGCGCAGGATTTAAGCTTCAAATATGGTAACGGCTTCTCAGAGACTAACTTACGTAGCATGCGTAAATTTTATTTGAATCACCCAAAACAGTACCCGGCTACTGAATTGAGCTGGTCCCATCAGCGGATCCTTTTGGCCATCAAGGATAAGCAAAAACGTCATTATTATGAACAAGTAGCCCAGGAAAGGCATTGGTCTAAACGTGAATTGCGTAAGGCATTGCATGATAATAAGATAGAGGTAGAGGAAGATATGGTTAAAGAATCGAAGAAAGATAAATCGAGCAAAACAATAACGCTTTTGCCGCAGAGGGGAAGGTTGTCAACTTATCGATTGGCCCAAATAGATGTTGAATCCCAAGGGACTCTTTTTGTTATTGATTGTGGATTCAAGATTTATCGTGAAGTGACGTTAGAAGGCATCTATCTGTTTGATGATGAAGAAGTTATAGAAATTGTGCAAGAGCGTGATGAAACAAAGGTCCAGAAATCATCTCCTGATAACCTCTACACCTACCAGGCCTATTTGGACCGTGTTGTTGATGGAGATACGATCATCGTTAATATTGATTGCGGTTTTGGCACGTGGTTAAATCAGCGGCTAAGATTGACAGGCATCGATTGTCCGTCGCTTTCCAAAAAGAGGGGCAAGAAAGCCAAGGCCTATGTTGAAAAGGCCTTGGAAGAGGTTGATTTTCTGATTATCAGGTCGTCCAAGAGCGATAAATACGACCGTTATTTGGCTGACATTTTTTATCTCCCCCAGGAAAAGAATCCCCATCAAGTCGCCGCCCAAGGCAGATTCCTGAACCAGGAACTGCTGGATCAGAATTTGGCGGTTCCTATCTAGAAATTATTAATTTTTTAACGTAATTAAAGTTCTTTAGGCCTGAAGAGATCGACCATTTTGGTTTTGGTGGCATTTTTGAGGTCTGTCCAGTGGTCAATCGGCAGTTCAAGGTGAGCGATGGCAGCAGTCGGGAACCTTTCATAAAGCCCTGTTAACTTTGTCACTAATGATTCCATGCCTGGATTATGGCCGATCACCAAAACGCGTTGATATTGATTCTCAATTGTTTTAATGATTTTTATGTAGGTTGACGGAGCGGCTTCATAGATATCGGCAATCGATTGGATTTTCCCGGTATATTCTGAGGCTTCCTGAACGAGGGCGGCGGTTTCCTGGGCACGCACGGCTGTTGAGCTGATAATAATTTCGGGGACCAGATCCTTTTCTTTTAACAAACGGCCCATCAGCGGCGCTGCCTTTTGACCGCGCTTGTTAAGCGGGCGCTCGTGGTCCGTCAGCCCGGCATGGTCCCAGCTGGATTTGGCATGGCGCATGAGAAGCAGTGTTTTCATCGGTCAATATAATTTTTCGGTTTGGATTTCTTGTCTGATACAGTACAATAGAATGTCTTACATTACCAAATAAAAAAATACCAGGCAACAAATTTTTATGAAGATCGCCACCACAGCCGTTATTCAACACAAGGATAAGATCCTGCTGGGCTTAAGAAAAAGGGATGGGCGATGGGAATTGCCCGGGGGCAAGGTGGACGCGGGGGAGTCGCCCCATCAGTGTATTATTAGGGAAGTCAAGGAAGAGCTGGGCATTGATGTGGCCGTCGTGCGGATTTTGGATGAGCTGAATGGTGTCTATCGCGGGATCCCCATGAAGGTGTATGCCTTTTTGACCCGCTACATCCAGGGGGAGATAGCCACCTATGTTCATAAGGAGGTGCGGCAGGTTTCCCTTAAAGATGTTTTTGATTATGATATCGTTGAGGAGGATAAGCTGATCTTGGAGCGTTTATATCAGGGATATTATAAAGATGAAACATAGACTTGTCATTTTAAGCGGCCCGTCGTGCGTGGGCAAGAGCCCGCTTAAGCAGGCCTTTACAAAACTTTATCCAAATGCTGCGGATCGGATGAAACATTTGGTTTTGTATGACGATCGCATGCCCCGCCCCGGTGAGAAGGACGGCGTTGATTATCATTTTCGTTCCCGTTCGTTTATTGAAAAATTACGCCATAAGAAAGGATTTTTGGTCAAGAAGGTCAGGGGAGATCTCATGGCACTGGATATTAAGGAATTGATCCATGATCTGGCGACAAGCGATGTCTTTTATGAAGGCAATCCTTTTATGGCCAAGGCCATGGTAACGCATCAAGCCCTCAGGAAGATCCCCAAGCTGAGTGTGTTTCTCTCCCCGCTGTCCAAAGAGGAGATTAAATTTTTACGCGGCGTTGCCAGCCGTCTGGATTTAGAAACCTTCATAACCCAGATGATGCGCCGCAAGTTGCTTGTGCGCACACAAAAACAAAAAGGATTCCTGGCCAGGACCGACCTCAAGGATATTGAGGTCCGGGCCAAGAGCGCCTTTAAGGAAATGCGCGAGGCCCATCATTTTGACCATGTGATCGTCAATCATGATGGCGAGGACAGCGACCATTGGGAGTCACTGTATTATCCTTTGGGTGATGCCCGCCAAGCCACCGTGGCGTTTGCCAGACTGCTTGAGGGCAAGACGCCTAAGAATACTGGAAGATGGTCCAAGCAAATTTTGTAGACAACGATGGCATTTTTACATAGAATATCAAATAAAATAGTCAATATAATTATCCTAAAACAGGAGGGTAACGTGTTCAAAAGACTTAATATTTTAACCCAAATACTTGCTGGAGTTTGGTTTACTAATCAGCCGGCCTTTGCTCAGGCTGAACCAGAATCTGTTACAGCTGTTGCTTCGGAACAAATTGAAACGGCCAAGCATTTAATCGAATTAATCATCGAGTATAGTGTTAAATATAGTTTTCAGGTTTTGGGGGGTATCCTTGTTCTTGTTGTCGGTTGGTTTGTGGCCAAATATGTCGCTCAGTTTGTGGGGGATCTGCTCAATAAGAAAAATGTTGATGTGACGGTTGCCAAATTTGTCGTCGGAGCGGTCAAGTTGCTGATTATGGTCTTCGCCGCGATAGTAGCCCTGGGCAAGTTTGGGATTGAGATCGCTCCCTTGATAGCCGGTATCAGTGTGGTTGGTTTTGGTACGAGTTTCGCCCTGCAGGGGCCACTGTCCAACTACGCATCCGGGATCACATTGATTTTCACGAAGCCTTTTAAGGTCGGTGAGATTATTGAGGTCGCCGGAGTTGGCGGTGAGGTTATCGACATGAAGTTGCCAAGGACCGAGATCAGGACTGTGGATGGCGAAATGATCGTCGTTCCCAATAAACATATTGTCGGCGAGATTATTCATAATTACTCAAATCAAAAGCGTGTTGATGTGACTGTCGGTGTTGCGTACAAGGCAGATGTCGATAAAGCGATCGAGACGGTCAGGAACGTCATTGTGAATAATCCCAAAGTTTCTAAGGCTAAAGAACCTAAGGTCGGCATCAGCGAGTTTGCCGATTCTAGTGTTAATATTTATGCCCGCCTGTGGTGCCAGCAGGATGAATACTGGGACGTGCTTTTTAGCATTAATAAAGATATTTTTGATGCCTTTGCCAAGAATGGGATCGAGATTCCTTTCCCGCAGAGGGATGTACATATGATCCGGGAGAATGGATAACTTAATAAATGGGGACAGGTACATATTTTTTATATTTTTATGTACCTGTCCCTAGGTATAAGGAAGGTGCATCGTATGAAAAATCTTAAAAAATGGCAGAAAATTTGTTTGATCATATTGGCGGTTTTTGTTGTTATTGGTCTAACGAAAAATTATTTTATTAAAACAGCCGTTAAGGCCGGGGCTTCATTTGTGACCGGCGCGCCGGTCAGTATCCGCGGTTTTGCCGTTGGTATTTTCCGTCCCCGTGTGGTTATTAAAGATTTCAAACTTTATAATCCCAAGGGATTCCCTAAAGAGCCGATGGTGGACATTTCAGAAGTGACGGTTCAATACAGCGTCCCAGATCTATTGAAAGGCAAGATACATTTGCCGATGTTGGTTGTGGATGTTGAGGAAATGGTGATCGTTAAGGATAAAGACGGCAACATGAACGTAGATGCACTCAAGTTTGCTCAGCAAAAAGAAGAACCAGCCAAAGAAACCGAAAAAAAAGCTGAAGCTCCCAAAAAGCCTGCCAAAAAGATGGCTATCCAGATCGATGAGGCGCATATGGATTTAGGACAAGTCGTTGTCAAAGATTACACTCAGGGGGATCCGCCTCTGATTTTGGCGTATAATATCGGCGTTAATGATAAGGTGTATAAAGATATAAAAAGTGCTGAAGAATTTGCGACATTAATCGCTCTGGAGATGATGGGGCCGGCTGGACTTAAAAGTGCGGGTATTTATGCCGCCGCAGCTATCTTGGGGGTCGGTTTTCTCCCTGCTGGGGTGGCCGGTGTCCTTTTAAGCAGTGACAGTACAACCCAATCATTTAAAGCCACGGTGGAGGAGGCCTTTAAGCAAACCAAAGAACTTTTAGCCCGTATCGGTGAGGTTAAGAGTGAAGATAAGACCAAAGGTATTATCAAGGCAAAGTACTTTGGCGCGGATGTAACCGCAACGGTTGTTGAAGGAGAGACTAAACAGGCTGATGTCACGGTCAAGGTCAGAAAGATGATGATTCCCAAGAAAGAGATAGCAACCGGGATCCTTTATCAACTCGAAGGTGAACTTAAATGAAGGAAATAATATTTTTGGGGATCTTTCTTTTGATTTTATCAACCCCATCTGCCGCGTATGATGACGGAGATTTTCAATATTGGAACACCGAGGCGATGGCAGTCAAAATTAATCCTTATTGGACCTTTTGTCTTGAAGAGGAGTTTCGCTTCGGCGATGATGCGGGAGAGCTATATCATGAACACACGGATGTAGGGATGAAATATTCCGGCTTTGCCAAATGGCTCGATGTCGGATTAAATTATCGCGGTATTACCGAAAAACAGAAAGGCGAGTGGGACTACGAAAACCGCATACATCTTAACCTCACCCTTAAGAAAACCTGGAAGGACATCAAGTTGTCGAGTAATTCCCGGTTAGAATTCCGCATGCGGCACTATGCTGAAGACAAACCCAGGTATCGTAATAAGACTATGATGGTTGTGCCTCTTCAATGGACAAAGCATGATATAAATCCCTATCTTGCCGATGAAGGGTATATTGATTTTGATGCAACTGAATTTACACGTAACCGTGTTTATGCCGGCTTCACAGGGAAGATCATCAAAAATATTCAGATGGATCTCTATTATTTACTCGAGAAGACAAAGGCATCACCTGACTGGAAAGAAACGCATATCTTGGGGACAAAGATTAAGGTTAGCTTTTAATATGAATTTTCACGAAGACTTCACTTAGATTTCACCTGCATTTAATAAATCCGTAATATTTTAAGTGGAAAAGGATTGATATATGTCGCATCAAAAAATTTTGATTGTCGAAGACGATAAACATATTTCAAAGCTAGTTCGTTATAATTTAGAGAAGGCGGGATATTCCTGTCTGGTTACGATAACCGCAGAAGAGGCTTTGGATATTTTAGATAAGGAGCAGATTGATATGCTGATTGTGGATATCATGCTGCCGAAGATGAATGGATTTGAACTATGTCGCCGTATCAAGCAAGATGAAATTCTTGATTCCATACCAATTATCATGCTTACAGCTCGAGGCGAGGAGGTGGATCGGATTGTGGGCTTTGAGTTGGGAGTTGATGATTATATTGTTAAGCCTTTCAGCCCGCGCGAACTGGTTTTAAGAGTGACGGCGATCTTAAAAAGGGGCAAGCCTAAAATGGAATCCAAAGAAATTTTATCTTTGGGCCCTATTACTGTTGATGTCCCCCGGCACAAGGTCACCTGCCGTAAGCGGATCATTATGCTTTCGCCCATGGAGTTTAAACTTCTGGTGCTTTTAATGGGTCGGCAGGGGCGAGTTCAAACGCGCGATACTCTGTTAAATGATGTTTGGGGTATCACGGCGGATGTGACAACCAGGACTGTTGATACGCATGTCAAGATGCTCCGTCAAAAGCTTGGCAAACAGGGTAAATTGATTGAAACTGTTCGCGGTATTGGTTACCGCATGGCTGAGGAAGAATAAAGATCAATGAAGATCCACCATAGATTGACCATTATTTTTAGTTTTGTTTTTGCCTTCATCCTTATTGGTGTTTATTCCAATATTAATCCCAAAATTCAACAATATGCTTATGACAGTCTTCTGACAGATTTAAAGCAGAAGATTGCCCTATCGCGGTCCTTTGTATCAAATTTTTCTAAAAATAAACAGTCTTTGGAAGTCTGGGATCACTTGGCTGATCAAATAGGTTCGGATTTAAATTTAAGGGCGACTATTATTGATCGCCAAGGTGTTGTTTTAGGAGATTCCCGGCTGACTCCTGCAGAAATCCGCCAAGTTGAGAATCATTTGGCTCGGCCTGAAATCCTTCAATCTTTAGAAGAAGAGACAGGTCTAAGCCGTCGCTTTAGCACCACTATAAAAAAAAATATGCTGTATATTTCCTCTCATATTCAGAGAGAACATTTTGATGGATTCATTCGATTGGCGGTGCCTTTAGCGAGTCTTGAGTCTATCAAAGAAAGACTGCAACGATTGCTTTTAGTTTCGCTTTTGGGGGCTTTTATTTTGGCTTGTGTATTAGGGTATATTGCGGCTGCTTATTTTGCAAAACCTTTGAATGAAATAACTCGCGCAGCTCACAAAATTTCGGAGGGGCAATATGATGAGCGCATTTATGTCCATTCAAAAGATACTGTAGGCCAATTAGCGCAATCGATTAATCATATGGCAGATCAGGTTAGGATGCGTATTGATGAGGTCGCGAAAGAACGTTCCCGGTTGGAAGCCGTTTTTTTAAGCATGATCGAGGGCGTCCTTGTCCTTGATTCAAAGGGAAATATTGTTCTTATGAATAAATCCCTGCGAGAGCTTTTTAATATTGCCGAAGATATCGCCGGGAAAAATCCTTTAGAAGTCATTCGCAATATCAAAGTTCAGGAAGTTATTAATGAGACAATGCATCTGCACGAAGGGGTTTATTCTTCTGAGATCTCAGTATTCTTCCCTGAGGAAAAAACATTTTTGATCCATGCCACGCCAGTTATGCGTAGTCAAGAGCGGCAGGGTGTTGTGTTGATTTTTCTTGAGATAACCGAGTTGCGTCGTCTTGAAACAATCCGGCAGGAATTTGTTGCCAATGTTTCTCATGAGTTAAGGACCCCTTTATCTAGCATCAAGGGTTATGCTGAGACTCTTTTGGACGGTGCCTTAAAAGATAAGCAAAATGCCCGGGATTTCATTAATATAATCCATTCGGATGCGGATCGCCTAGCCCGTTTGATAGATGACATCTTGGATTTGTCGAAAATAGAAACCGGGAAATTGCAATTAAATTATCAGCCGACTTCGCTGCAATTATTGGTCCAAAGTGTCCTCATCCAGTTGCAACAAAGCATTGAAGAACGAACGTTAAGGGTTCACAGTCAAGTCTCACCATCCTTGCCTAAAGTGTTGTGCGATCCGGATAAAATAATTCAGGTCTTGTTTAATCTGATCGATAACGCAATAAAATATACCCCTAAAGACGGCGTCATTACGATTGTTGCCCAAGAAAAAGGGGATAAGATTCAGGTAGACGTTGTTGATACGGGGGTGGGTATTGCTGAAGAACATCTGCCTCGTCTATTTGAAAGATTTTACAGAGTTGATAAAGCCCGATCCAGGGAATTAGGAGGGACGGGTTTAGGACTTTCGATCGTCAAACATATCATTCATTCCCATCAAGGGGAAGTCTTTGTCAAAAGCATTCCTTCTCAAGGGTCCACATTCAGTTTTACTTTGCCCAAAGCATAAGAATATGGGCATAACAGGTTGTCCTCAAATTTAAATCTTCACATTTTCTTCACACATTCCTAATAGTACCTTCACATTTTTACATTAAGATGTCGTTGTAGTATATAAGCAGTGAGCAAATGAAATCGGGAAGGAGGTGAACTATGGTCGGGTTTTGCAGGATAGTCAACGATGATTTGTTTGTTGATTTACTTCGAAAGCAAATCGGTGATCTTACCGAAATCTTAAACGATTTAGAGCAAGGGAAACCCTTGAAGGATTATGCTCATGAAAATCTAAAAAATATTGAACAACAAATTCGATGGCTAAGAAAGGTCAGAATCGAGGGCCGCCTTAGCCAGTTTTAAATAAAGTTTTTAAATAAAGGAAAGGGATCATGATGAAGAAAATTGCAGTTTTTGTATGTTTGATGATAATGTGGACATTTTCAATGTCGAGTGTTCAAGCAGGGGAAATCGATGTGCTCTTAGACAAGTTGGTTGAGAAAGGTGTTTTGACGCCGTTGGAATCGCAGATCATCAAAGACGAAACCAAACAGAGTGTTGCCGAGGAGATTGCTGAAGGTAAGCATCCAACGTTGCCTTCTTGGATCCAAACACTAAAGTTGAAAGGTGATATGCGCATTCGCTATCAAAAGGATTGGAATGAAGGAGATGCCATTCCTAAACACCGCGGCCGTGTCAGGCTTCGTTTAGGGCTCATTGGAAAAGTGAGCGACGTTGAGCTTGGGGCGGGATTGGCAACGGGTGGAGCCGATCCGCGTTCAACCAACCAGACGTTTAATGACAGTTTCTCAACAGGGGATCTGAGACTTGATTACGCCTATATGCAGTATTCTCCTAAGAAATGGTGGCTTTTGGATAAGATTGATCAGGTTAATTTTGTCCTTGGTAAATTTCAGAGAAAGCCCTGGCTGTGGCAGCCGACTGATCTTTTATGGGACGGAGATATCAATCCGGCCGGGTTTTCCATGCATGCCGAACATAGAACCCCGATCGATAATACAGACGTATTTGCCAACGTGGGGATTTGGTTTATGGATGAAAGAGACCACGACAACAGTCCGGATGGCCAATATGTTAAGGTCTTTCAGAGCGGCGTGAAGCATAAAGGAGATAAGATTGATGCCAAGGTTGCCGGAAGCGTGTATCATTTCAATCGCGTTAAAGGTGCATGTTTACCTTGGTCGCAAGGAACAAATACAGGAATCACCTCCGTTGATGATGAGAGCTGTAGCGGGGCTTTGACTTATGATTATGATTCTTATGGTTTTGAAGGAGAGATGGGGATTAAGAAATTATTAGGCGGATTACCTTTTAATATTGATGAGCGCATCGCTTTATTTGGACAGTTTATCCATAATATTGATGATAATCTTGAAGATCAGGAGAATGGATGGGCGTTCGGCGTTAAGTTTGGCCATAAAAAAGTCAAAAATCCCGGCTCATGGCAGATCAAATATATTAAGGCGGTTTTGGGTCGTGATGCTTGGTTGGATACATTCCCGGACTCTGATCGATTTGGGGGTAAGACAGGTATCAAATCTCATGAAGTTGCTTTAACCTATGGTTTGATGAAGAATGTGTTTTTGGGATTGGATTATTACCAAAGCAATTATTATGGTTCCTGGAAGGCCCATACAACAGATCATATTGTTCAAGGTGATGTTTTGGTGAAGTTCTAAGATTGAATTATAAATTAATATTATTAAATCGGAGCGAAAAATGAAAAAGCTATTAGTATTAATAATGTGTCTGGGTATCATGCTTCTGGGCTCTTCGTCCAGCCACGCACAGATGCTCCAGATCAAGGGCTCGGATACGTTGATCAATATGGTCCAGAGATTATCCGAGGTTTACATGGAGAAGAATGCCGGCAAGTACATCGCTGTGACCGGTGGCGGTTCAGGGACCGGTATCGCTGCCCTAATTAATGGCAAATGCGATATTGCCAATGCCTCGCGCGGGATGAAATCTAAGGAAATTGATAATGCTAAAGGGAATGGCATCTCTCCCAAGAGAGTTGTTATTGCTATGGATGGAATTAGTGTTATCACTAATCAGGAAAACTATGTGACTCAATTGACGATGGATGAGCTTGGTAAAATATTTAGAGGAGAGGTAACCAATTGGAAAGAAGTAGGTGGAGACGATATGCCGATCAATCTGTATGGCCGCCAGTCAAATTCCGGGACTTTCGTTTTCTTTATGGAAGCGGTTCTCAAAGGCGATTATTCGCCCAAGATGAATCGCATGAACGGCAATTCCCAAATTGTTGAAGCCGTTAAGAGTGATCCTTCAGGGATTGGATATGTCGGTGTCGGCTATGCCAAAGAAGCTACAGGGATTAATGTTGTCAAGGTAGCGGCACGCCCAGGTGCCACTTATGCGAGTCCTTTGAATGCGGCTGATGTCAAAAGCGGCGCTTATCCGATCGCCAGACCCCTAAATCAATATGTCAACGGTTCTCCCAAAGGGGCTGTGCGTGAATTCCTCGAATTCGAGCTTAGCGCTGAAGGGCAGCAGATAGTCGATGAATTGGGGTTCTTTCCTATCCCTAATGAGTACGAAGAGTACAACAGTAAATTAGGATTATAAGAAGAGAATCTCCTCCAATACTTCCCGTCGGTTTTAAAAACCGGCGGGAAGGACTATATTTTTAAAATGAAGAACATGACCCGCATAAAAGATAAACTGATCAAATTCTTTTTTTTCCTGAACGGATTTTTTGTTATCGTTATTTTAGGCGGTATATTTTTGCTGTTGCTGCGCAATGCCCTGCCCTCATTTGAGGAGATCAGGCTCACTGAGTTTTTATTCAGTTCCAAATGGAACCCTACGTCATATTATAAAGAGACGTATGGCATAGTGGCCATGCTGGTCAGCACTTTTATGGTGACTTTAGGCGCGTTGGTCATTGCGATCCCATTGGGGGTGGGCACGGCCGGGTATCTTTCTGATGTGGCCAGCCCGCGCGTGCGTGAGATCGCCAAGCCGGTTGTTGAGATCTTGGCCGGGATCCCGTCGGTTGTGATTGGCTTTTTAGGCATTGTTTTTTTGGGGCCCATCATTGCCAAGACGACCGGGCAATACAACGGGCTTAATGCCATTAATGGCTCGATCTTATTGGCTGTGATGGCCTTGCCCACGATTGTCAGTTTATCGGAGGATGCGCTCGGCAGTGTACCCAAATCTTTCCAGGAGGCCTCGTTGGCCCTGGGTGCGAGTCATTGGCAGACGCTGATCAAAGTCAAGATCCCTGCAGCAAGTTCAGGGATCCTCGCTTCATGCATGCTGGGTATGGGGCGGGCGATAGGAGAGACCATGACGGTCCTGATGGCCACCGGCAATGCGCCGGCCATGCCGCATTCGTTTCTCGATTCGGTGCGCACCATGACGGCGACGGTTGCGATCGAACTGGGCGAAGTGCCGTATTACAGCACCCATTTTTACTCTTTATTTGCGATCGGCCTTGTTTTATTCATTATCACCTTTATCATCAATTTGATCTCGGATGTCGTTTTACATAATTATGAGAAAAAGGTCAGGTATTAATGGGGTCAGACCCCAGTAAATCATTGTAGAATATAGAGTTAAGTCATAATTCATGAATTATTAGTTAAGTTATTGAAAATAAATAAGATGCTGGGGTCTGACCCCATGAATAACCATGAATAAAAAAGTGACCCAGGTTCTCGGATTCAATGTCCTGCGTTTATGTATGGTCATTGTCGTCTGTATCCTGATTGTTATCTTTTATGATATCATCACCAAGGGCTGGGGCATAGTCAGCTGGGAATTCTTGATCAAGCCTCCCAAAAACGGGATGACGGAGGGCGGCATTTTCCCGGCTATCATAGGGACATTCTATGTCACATTGATCACGGCTATCTTTGCGGTTCCCCTGGGCATGGGCTGCGCCATTTATTTGAATGAATACGCAGGTGATTCCAGGATAACCCGGCTGATCCGCATGTCCATCCGCAATTTATCCGGGGTGCCCTCGATTGTTTTTGGGCTTTTTGGCGTGGCGCTTTTTGTGGAGATGCTGGGCTTGGGCACCAGCATCCTGGCGGCCGGCCTGACATTGGGACTGATGACTTTGCCCTGGACGGTGACGGCCAGCGAGGAGGCCTTAAAGGCAGTTCCGAAATCCTTTCGCGAAGGGTCGTTGGCCTTAGGCGCGACCAAATGGCAGTCGATCCGCACCAATGTTCTGCCTTATGCCATACCCGGCATGCTGACGGGAACCATCCTGGGCCTGGCGCGGGCAGCCGGCGAGACCGCACCCATCCTGTTCACCGGGGCGGCATTTTTCTTGCCGTTTTTACCGAAGGCCCCAACAGATCAGTTTATGGCCTTGCCCTACCATCTTTACATTATGTCGACCCAGCACCATGCCATCACCAAGGTTCGCCCCATCGCATACGGCACGGCCCTGGTCTTGATCACACTGGTGTTTTTAATGAATTTTTCTGCTATAATTCTACGTTATCACTTGCGGAAACTAAAGAAGGAATAAATTATGGATAGTCATGTCAGGATCGAGGTTCAAGACTTTAATTTTTACTACGGGACCAATCATTGTTTGAAGAACATAAGCTTTGATATCCTCGATAAACAGGTGACCAGCATCATCGGCCCCTCCGGATGCGGGAAGACGACATTTTTGCGCTGCCTCAACAGGATGAATGATCTGATCGTCGGCACCCGTGCCGAAGGCACAATTTTAATCGACGGCGAAGATTTGTACGATAAAGATCTGGATGTGGTCGACCTGCGCAAAAAGGTCGGGATGGTCTTTCAGAAACCCAATCCTTTTCCCAAGTCGATCTTTGATAATGTGGCTTATGGCTTGAAGATCAATGGTGTCAAGGATAAAAGGTTTATTGAACGGCGGGTTGAGGAAAGTTTAAAAGGGGCCGCCCTGTGGGACGAGGTGAAGGACCGCTTGAGCGACAACGGACTGGCCATATCCGGCGGGCAGCAGCAGCGCTTGTGCGTTGCCCGCGCCCTGGCGATTGAGCCGGAGGTGGTGTTGATGGATGAGCCGGCCTCAGCCTTGGACCCGATCGCAACAGCAAAATTGGAGGAGTTGATCGTCCAGTTAAAGGATAAATACACGATTGTTATCGTCACGCACAACATGCAGCAGGCGGCGCGTATTTCTGATATGACGGCATTTTTTATGCAGGGGGATCTTATCGAGACGGGCAAGACAGGGGATATATTCACCAAGCCGAAAAAGACAATAACCGAAGAATACATTACCGGAAGATTTGGTTAATCAAGATGAAGCGGATTTTATTCGTTTGTATTGAGAATTCGTGCCGCAGCCAGATGGCTGAGGCCCTTGCTAAGAAGATTGCCAAGGGCCACCTTGAGGCCTTTTCAGCCGGCTCGCGGCCGTCTGGAAAGGTCAACCCAAATGCGGTTGCGGTCATGAAGGAGTCGGGCATCGATATAAGTCATCACCGCTCTAAAGGATTTGACCAGTTGCCCTACAAAGAATTTGATTATGTGATCACCATGGGATGCCAGGACCAGTGTCCGTTTATCCCGGCCAGCAAAACACTTGATTGGCAGGTCGAGGATCCGAGCGGTAAGGATTTAGATTTTTTTCGTCAAATCAGGGATAAAATTGCAGTCCTCATCCAGGCCTTTTATTCTGATGAGGGGCTGGTTAACTATGAAAGCAAGGTGGAATAATGGAAAGACATGTGGATGATGCATTGCAAAAGTTCAAGAATGATCTAATAGAGATGGCGACATTGACCGAGGAGGCGATCCATAAATCGATCAGTGCGCTTAAAAATCAGGATGTTCAGATGGCCGAGAAAGTCATTGTCGAGGATAAGAAGGTCGATAATCTCGAGAACATCATAGAGGAAGAAACCGTTGAACTTTTGGCCCTATTCCAGCCGATGGCCGTTGATCTGCGTTTTATTGCCACCGGAAGGCGTATTTCGACCGAACTGGAAAGGATCGCGGATTTGGTCGTCAATATTTGTCAGCGCACGATCGAGATCGCGGACAAACCGTTGTTAAAGCCCCTGGAGGATATCCCTAAATTGGCGGATAATGCCAAACGTATGGTCCACGATGCGATCGACGCCTTCATCAAGCGCGATGAGGAACTGGCCGTTAGTGTTATTTTAACGGACAAGGAGTCGAACCGCCTGCGGACCCAGATCATGCAGGAGATCATTAATGATTATCTGGTCAAGGATGGAACCACGGCCGACCGCGGGGTGCCGCTTTTATTGATCGCCCGCGATCTGGAGCGCATTTCGGATTTGGCGTCATCCATAGCCGAGGATGTGATCTACATGGTCCAGGCCAAGATCGTGCGCCATCATCCGGAACGGTTGCAGACATCCGAGGACAGTTAATACAACAAAAATTAATCGAAGATAAAAGGCACCCTCTTTGAAGGCAAAGGAGGGTGTTTTTTTATGGGAATTTAAAGATTTTTGCTTATAATGATACGTAGTTTATTTAATAATTATTATATGCGCCACAAGGAATAATTATTTAAACCTATGGATTACTGCTTTAGGGTTAACTATTTATGCCCGTTTATCATAACGAGTTGTGTGTCCCTATTCTTATTGTGGTTCATATCCCGTCTGGATTCAAAGAAATTCTCCCTTAAACATCTCAATATCCTGGAATCGGCGATAGTCTTTCTGGGGATTGTTTTACGTTTGATCCGGTATTTTGTCCATCCCATGGACATGGCCTGCTATCGCAGGGTCATGACCATGAAATGGCTTTCGTTCGGGGATTTGCTGCACTTAGGCCCGGATATCCCCTCGCGCATCAACGATCCCTTTGGGATCCTTGCCGTTCAGAAGATAATGATTTCATTGTTTGGATACAGCGAATATTCTGTCCGCCTTTTTGTGCTCCTTTGCTCGTTGGCCTCGATCTTTTTATTTAAGCGCATCAAGAACTGGTTTTGCTCCCGTGAGGCTGGCCTTGTGGCGTTGCTTCTTTTTTGTCTATCAAGAAATTTATTGATTTACTCGGCGGAGATCAATAAATACAGTGCTGATATTATGTTCACGCTGCTTTTGTTCCTGATGGCCAAAAGGATGCGGCAGAGCCCCCTGAATTTTTTAAATATTTTACTCTATGGTCTGTTAGGGGCCCTGGGTCTTTGGTTTTCTTATGCCGCTGTTTTTATTCTGGGAGGGATTTGGGTGGCTATGGTGGCCGAAGGCATGCGCCTAAAGGATATTAAATTTATAGGCCGTAGCATCCTTATGGGGTTTCTATGGTTTTTTAGTTTTATTTTATATTATTTCCATTATGCCTATTTTATCAAGGCCTATGAACATGCCGTAAAATGGGAGCCGTGTTTAATGCCCCTTAAAGTCAATTTCTTAAGTTTTATCGGATGGTTTGCGGGCCGTATATATTATATCTTTGCGGATCCTATCTGTCTGTGTCTGTTGCCTTTTGTCGGCATCATCATGTTTTTTCTGGGCAGTATTTATATGTTCAGGACAAAGAGATATCAGGCTGTGATGCTTCTAGGTCCCCTTGTGTTGGTTATCCTTGCAGCCATGTTACGTAAATATGCGCTTGGCTATGAAGCGGTAACTTTCCTGATCCCGGGGTTCTATTTGTTAGTAGCGACCGGCTGGAAATTTTTCTTAATAAAGGAACGAAGCCAAAGCAAGCCCGTTTTGACTGTCATGATATTGTTCTTTTTGTTGTTTCGGCCTGTCCAGGCTGTAATCTTTTTTGTGGATCAGGATATACATCACAAAACCGGCATGAATTCTATGAATGATTTATTAGAGAATGTGAAGAATAATTTTAAGGCAGGCGACATAATTTATGTCCATAGTCAGTATCAATATAGGTTCCTGTATACAAATATACGATTCGGGTTTACCAAAGACCAATATAAGATCAGCCGTTTGTCTCTTGAGGATGATTGTTCAAAGGATTTGCAGGAATTAAAGCAGTATAAGCGCATTTGGTTCATTTATTCTGAGTTGCCGGTCAATAAAATGAAGCAATGCCTCGACCAGTTAGGCCAGATAGGCAGCCTGCAAGAGACTGATCAATTCGGCTGGAATCGAAGCGAATTATATGTTCTGCCCGATTAAGATCGATAGATAAAAATCCTTTCAAGGAAGCCTTAGTATTTTTTATGGCGAACAAAAAGCTTAACGTAAACACAAATAAAGATGTGCTCTATAAGAAGGGCTTGTGGGCCCTGGGGTGGTTTCTTGTCATTTGGGGAATTATTCTTAGGTCTTTATATTTCCTTTCAAATCCCCCAATTCTTTCAGATGTTATCCGCACCTATTATGTTTTAAAGGATATTTCTTTTTTGGATGTTTTTAAGCTTGGGAGCTCGATACATACTTTTTTACATGATCCCCAGGGGATACTTATCATTGAAAAAGCATTATTCACTCTTTGGGGGAACAGCGAGTATATTTTACGCCTATGCACTTTTTTGTGCGGTTGCTTGTCTGTAGTTATATTCCGAAAGATCAAGGACCAATTTGTAGGCACCTACGCCGGTATTGTGGCCTTAGCTCTATTTTCTTCCTCTTTTTGGTTAATACTTTTTTCTGTGGATGAAAACTGCTATTCCTCTGATCTTGTAGTTACGATGTTGTTGTATATGTTGTTTTTGCATATGAGTCATTGCAAAATCAATCACAAAAAAATACTTGCATTCAGTATGGCGGCAGGTTTAAGTTGTTGGTTTTCCTTGCCGGCCATCTTTATTCTGGGTGGAGGGTTTCTAAGTTTATTCATTGTGACGATCTTTGATAAGCAAAATAGGCAGCGTCTATGGGCTTATGGGATTGTATTCTCAGTGTCATTCATTAGTTTTGCCTATTATTATGTCACGGCACTCATTAATTTTAGGACCGGTGGTCTGGCGCATGTGTTTTTACCACATTTTATGCCAATCCATGGCAGTCTGACCTATGTCATAGTGTGGCTCAAAGAGCACTTTTATTTTATGTTCCTCAATCCGTTGAGCCTTTCCCCATTCTTGGGAATTTTTTTCTGGGTTATTGGGATGGTAAAATTATTGAAAGACAATAAGATGAAAGGCCTGATCCTTTTGTTGCCATTTATTTTGATGTTGGGTGCCAGTGCCATGAGGGGGTATCCTTATTGGCAAAGGACTGTTATTTTTCTTGCCCCCGCTTTCTATTTGATCATAGCCCGGGGTTGGGAATACTTATTTTTAAAAGAAAAAGAAAAATATATGCCGCTGATATCTATTTTTTTATTGTTATTCCTTTTTTATAATCCTTTAAGGCCTTCCCTCCCCTTTTTTTCCCTAAAACATAAACCGCACCCCATGATTTCTATTCAAAATAAGATCAAACTTAACTTCCGCAAGGGGGATATTATTTATGTCGGTGACCAAGTTAAATGGGAATTTTTATATTACGTTGAACGTACTGGCCTTGAGGAAGATAAATATTATATCCAAAAAAAGGCTGGGGATTTTATATTTGATACGAATAAAACAAAATATAAAAGGATTTGGTATATTTCTCGTGCATCTTCTGAGGAACAAATACTTAAAATTTTATACAAATTAAATAGAATAGGGGCTTGCGTTTCGGCAGAGGGGAAGGAATACGTTACGTATTTATATATGGCCCAAGAACCAGATAGGCACAAATGAACAGGGACGTGAGTTTTATATCAAACAAGGGATGAAAGACTTTTTAAAAAAAATATTTAGGCATGCACGATGGCCATTAATTCTTGAATGGTCCATTGTTATATTGGGTCTCGGGCTTAGGGGGCTCTATTTTTATTCAAACCCGAGGATTTTTCCGGACTCTTTTGTCCGGTATTTTGCTTTTATGGAACATTCCTTTTTTGATCTATTAAAATTAGGGAATGAGATCAGGTCATTCGTCCATGATCCTTTCGGGATCCTTGTTGCCCAAAAAGTCCTTGTATCTGTTATGGGGGCCAGCGATTTTAGCCTAAGGTTATTCGTGTTCTTGTGCGGATGTTTATCTGTCATTGTCTTTCAGGGGATTAAAAATAAATTTGTCGGCCGCTATGCAGGCGTGGTGGCGTTGGCGCTTTTTTCTTTATCGTTATGGGCGATAAGGTATTCTGTGGTTGTCAATGCCTATGCATCGGACATCCTGACCACGTTATTGTTGTATGGTTTATTCATAAAAATAAAGAATGCCCAGGTTACTTTACGCAACACTATTGTTTGGTGTTTATGCTGTGGTCTCAGTCTTTGGTTTTCGCTCCCGGCGATTTTTGTGGTCTCGGGAGGGATCTTGAGCCTGATGATGGCATCATTTTTTCCCAAGCAGGACAAAAACAGGATGTGGGCCTATGGCGGCATGGCTGTGGTATCTATGATCAGTTTTGGCGCCTACTATTTTATTAGCATACGTCATTTTACACATTTGCCTGCTCTGCTTGAGCATTGGCAAGAGCATCTTATGCCTTCGGAGCAGGGATTCATGAATAGCTTGATTTGGTCTGCCGAACATTTCAAATTAATGTTTATTAGTCCATTGGGGATTTTCCCAGTCATAGGTATTGTATTTTTTAGCATTGGTTTATTGACAATGTTTCAAGAAAAGAAATTTGAATGGATGCTTCTTGTGAATCCTTTTATTTTGATGTTGCTCGCTTGCGGTATGAAAAAATATATTTTTTATGAAAGGATCTTACTTTTTTTGCTTCCTAGTTTTTATTTATTAATCGGGCAAGGGGCTGAATATTTATTTCTAAAAGAGCGACAGATATCAATCCCGTTCATCTCACTTTTATTATTGGTCCCGTTATTTTATCTCCCGGTAAAAGAGTCGAGGGAATATATTAAATTTGATCGTTATGCAAACCAGATTTTTACCCTGCAAAGATATGTTAAGGAGAATTTTAAGGAAGGGGATATTGTTTTTGTTGATTTTGTTCTTAATTATGAGTTTCGATTTTATAATCAGTTTGCCGGTCTTAAGGACAGACAATATTTATTTTATAATTATAATGATTTGACAATAACAGATTTTGATTTTGCCAAATTAAATAAATATAAAAGGATTTGGTTCCTTAGCCGTGCCAACCAGGATATTGTGTCGAATTATAGTAAATCGCAATTAAGCAGGATTGCCGTGTGTACCCAAGTCAAGGGTGGCTCTGTTCATAAACTTTATCTGTATGAAGTCAAGGCCAGGCATCTTGTGAAATGAAAATTTTCAGGATGAAATCCGTTAAAGTAAACAGATTGTTTTCATTTATTATGGAAAAAAACATATTAAATTATAAAACCAGTGCATGGGCCATTCTTGCTTTTGGCATTTTGATCCGGATCTATTTTTATTTTTTTATTCCGGCCTCCTTCACCTTTGACGAGGCCAATGTGTACTTGCTGATCACCCGTTGCGGTTATATGGATATCCTTGTGCCAGGCCGGGGTTGCGCCCTGGCCTGTAAACACTACCCGTTTTTGTTTTTGGCCATGAGCAAGTTCTTGGTTTCCGTTCTGGGCTCCCACCGTTTTGTCTTAAGGTTTATTCCGCTCTTAAGCAGCATAGGCGCCCTGGTGTTATTTAATAAACTAAAGAATGTCTTTTTATCGCCTAAAGCGGGCCTGCTGGCACTTTTTTTATTCGCCACAAACTGGTGGGCTATCTATTATGGTATGAATTTCAAGGCCTATGCCTGTGATCTTTTAGCGACGGTCAGCCTCATGGTCATATTTAGCGATATGCATATGAATAAAGATATTACCGTTAATAAAGGGTTACTCTATGCTGGGCTGGGCAGTGTCTTTGTCTGGCTATCCAACCCGAGCATTTTTATTTTAATAACCGGTGTTCTTGTTTTAGGAGCTATTGAGATCGTTCAAAAGCATATAAACAATTTTAATAAGGCTTTTCTTTTGATATTCATGGCCTGGATCCTTAGCTTTCTAATAAATTATTTTGTCAGAATTCGTTCTCAGACGCTTGATGCCGCACTTGTTTTGACGTGGCAATCAATGCTTTTTTCGTATACGGATGGGTTTTGGGCGGTATTGTTAAGGGCCTGGAAATTATTTTTTACCATGTTCGCGAATCCATTGGTCATGATGCCCTTTTGGGGGCTGTCTCTTTATATGTTGGGTTGCATTTATTTGTTTAAACGAGACCGTTTTGTTTTTTTTATGCTAAGTTTACCTGTTGTCCTGACGATGGTCGGTGCTGTGATCAATAAATATGTTTTTGCGGATAGGTTGCTTGTGTTTCTTATCCCTATTGTCTGTATGGGTATTGCCCAGGGTGTATGGTTCCTTTATGTTTTAATAAAAGATAGATATATGAGACTAGTTGTTTTTATTGTATGTTGTTTTTTGATCCTGCCAACCACAAAGAATTTCATAACGCAAATAACAAGGGACGCGAATAGCCAGGGATGCCCGCCTAAATTAGAATACGTCCTTGAAAGGTTTAAGGAAGGGGACATTATTTACGTCGGTCATGGGGTCAGGTATTTATTGGAATATTGTAACCAAACATATCGCATACTTCCCTGTAGATTTATTTTTGCCAGTGGCAATCCGCAGTATACGGAAATTTCTGATGATCTTGAGAAATTAAAGCAATATAAGCGGGTATGGTTTTTTTCAAATACGGTATTTAAACCATATGATAAATATTTAAGGCACCGCTTGCAGGAAATTGGCCCGAAGAAGGACCAGTGGTGCGGCAACGAATTTTCTATTCATTTATATGAAGTTAATGAATCAATATCAAACAAATAGACGATTATTTAACGGCTTCAATATTTCTAAGCTCGGGATTATTTTATTATGGTCCGGGATTATTGTACGGGTTCTGCGATATGTCGCGAATCCCATAGTCTGGAGTGACGATATCACCAGGTTATTTAAGGGAAGGCCAAGGATCTAGGCCGGAATGAATTTTAGCCAGATTTGACGCGTGCGTGGACCGTCAAATTCCATAAAGAAAACACCTTGCCACGTACCCAACTGGATTGTTGACCCTTCCACAATAAAATTTTGTGAAAATCCCACCAGGCTTGATTTGATATGGGCATCAGAATTCCCTTCCATATGGGCAAACCCGGCATTTTGGGGCACCATTTTATTTAAAAAAGAGGTCATGTCCCGTTTAACATCCGGGTCGGCATTTTCGTTGACGCTTATGCCGGCCGTTGTGTGCGGGCAATGAACCGTCAAGATGCCGTCTTCAAGGCCATTGTGATCGATGAAATCGTTCAGCAGGGAGGTGATATCAATAATTTGCTGCCGTTTTTGTGAAGTGATCGATAGGGCGTTCATTAAGTATTCATTATACACATATAGCCAAAAAATATAAGATATTTTTTGTGTAGGTGATGGCGGATTTAAGTAAAAATTTATGTTTTTAAGGATAATGTGATCCCTTCAGTGTGTCCTGTACTGTCCCATTGACAAACACAGCATTCATCTATATATTTAAAGACAAGGGATCAGAAATTTGTCCAGCCATGAATATGAATAACCAAATATTTTTAAGGATTTGTTTTATGAGAAGACATGTGGTTTTCGTAATGGGAGGCATATGTTTTTTTTCTTTGATAATGTCAGCTTCAGCCGAAACCGTTTCCTTAAAGTCCGGAGAGCAATATGAAGGCCAGATCCTTGAGCGGGCTGATGATTATATCCGCCTTGATGTGGGTTCTGAGACGTTGACCTTTAATTGGAATGATATCAAATCCATATCCCGCCGGGTGGTGCCCAAGGGTGATCAGGACCCATCCGATGGTGCTGTGGCAGATGCCTCGAAGCCTGATACCCGGGACCAAGAGAGGGCCTCGGCTCGCGAAGAGGCTGCGAAAGAGGCGGAGGTAACCCCCTCATCCAACCCGGAACCGCCGGGATATAATGGCATTATTTGGGGCCAGGCCCCAGGGGAGTTTTCCTTTCTCAAATACGTTTTTACCGATCCGGCTACGGGAGTTAATATTTATATCGATCAAAAAGATCCCTCTGAAAAAGGGCGCGATTGGAAAGAGCGGACCCAATACCATTTTTGGAAAGATCAGTTTTTTAAAATGACGCATAAGATCCCCAATAAAAAGGCCTGGCAGTACTTGAAGGATACCTATACCCGCCAGTATGGTAGTCAGGAAAATAACAAGGACAATCCGAATATTTATATATGGGAAGGCGATAAGGCCATGATCGCCATCAATTTTGATGACGATTATCAAGAAGGCACGTTTGTGATGGCCGCCAAGAACATGAAAGAAAGTATCAATGCCCAGGACTCAGGCGCCTTAGCCTCGCTGCTTGACGCGTTGGATGACACGGATAACGAAGTCCGAACCAGGGCGGTATTGAATTTAGGCGTTATGAAAGATTCGAAGGCCACTCTTTCTTTGATTCCCCTTTTAAGGGATAAAAATTTTATTGTGCGCTACAATACGGCCTATGCCTTGGGTGAGATCAAGGATGAACGGGCTGTTCCTTCCTTAATAGCGGCCCTTGAAGATGAAGATGATTTTGTCCGCTCTTTTGCGGCCGAGGCCTTAGGCAAGATCGGCAGTCAAGATGCTGTTGTCCCCCTCATCAAAGCCCTCGAAGAGAATGATGCGGCAATAACGGCCCTTCAGCAGATCACCGGGAAAGATTTCGGCCAAGATCAATATGGCTGGAAGAATTGGTGGAAGAACACCCGATCAACCTCACTCTAATTTTTTAATTCTTGAATTTTATATTGCCTCAAGCAATAAGGCTTTCATTTTTTGCTTGGAGGGTTGGGATAAACAACATTCGGCAGGAGGGGTCAGTTGCGTGATAATTTGGGCGTATTGGCTGTAAACCTTGCGCAATGTCCTTACTTGCTTGTAACAATAGACACACGTCTTGCAGATAGCCAGATGGGCCTTGAGCTGCATTTGTTCTCTGGCCGTCAGTTTGCGGTCAAAGCTTTGGCACATTAATTTGGCGGCGACTTTGCAGGATATGATATTTTTTTGTTTCATTAAGTTAAGCTGCCTTCTTTTCAAACCAGTTATTTTCCAAACATCCCCTTAATTGTAATCTAGCCCTATGCAGCATCACCCAAAGATTTGTCGCACTGATGCCTAATATCTTACAAATTTCCTTGGTGTCTATTTTATCCATCTCGCGCATGCTAAAGGCATCGGCTGTGGCCTTGGGCAGTTTTTTAAGGCAATCTTCCAGAATGCGCCAGAATTCGTTATTGCTGGATAATTGCCTGGGATCCGCTTCCCATTCAGAAGGGTATTTATTGGGCTTCCCGGCGACATCATAAAAGCTTTCAACGGCATCCTGATCCTCAGGGACCAGGTCGGTCACGGATATCTCACGGTATTTTTTGCGGTAATGGTCAATGATCTTATGCTTGAGGATACCGATCAGCCAGGTGCGCTCGCTGCTGCGGCCACAGAATTTTTTGCGTGCAGTCAGAGCGGAAAGGAGTGTTTCCTGAACGGCGTTTTCGGCCAGCTCGCGGTTACGCAGGCGGGATAAGGCAAAGCGATATAGATAGTTGCCATGCAGGTCAACCCATTGATCGGGTGATGATGCGGCATTTTTCTTTTGGGGTGATTTTGGGCTTTTCATTTGCGATTAATGTAACAAGAAAGGCTGTGTTCTGCAAGAAAAACTTTAGGCCATATTATATGTAAGGTTTTGACATAATAGGCGACTAAAAATTCAATACAAACAAAATCGAAAGGAGCTATCATGTCCAAATTAGATCTAATACCGATCGATCAGGCCCAGCCGCAAGCCCAGGAGCTGTTGCGCGAAATAAAAAATAAATTAGGGAAAGTGCCCAATATTTTTGCTATTATGGGGCATTCCAACGTGGCCTTAAAGGCCTATATGGATTTTAAGGCGGCGTTATCCCAAGGGGAGATTAATGATAGGGATGCGGAGATTATTTCCCTTGTGGTCGCCCAGGTCAATAATTGTGAATACTGCCTCGGCGCGCATACCGCAACATCCAAAATGCAGGGTATGAGTGATGAGGCAATACTTGATATACGCCGGGGTAAAAGTGCTGATCCCAGGATACAGGCGCTGATCGATCTTGTGGCGGAAATAGTCAGGACCCGCGGTAAACCTTCTGCTGATGCTGTTGACGCCTTTTTGGCTGCCGGTTACAGCCAGGCGGCCTTGATCGATGTCATCGGATGGATTTCCTTGAACCTTTATACGAATTATTTTAATCATATGGCTGAAACACCCCTTGATTTTCCCAAGGCGGCTGATGTGTCGCATAAAAGTTGCTGCTGTTCATAAACACAAAGGAGAGCTTAAATGCATGAAATGACAAAACAAAATTTAAAGAATGCTTTTGCTGGTGAGTCCCAGGCCCACATGAAATATTTGGCCTTTGCGGATAAGGCTGACAAAGAAGGTAAACCGAATATTGCCCGTTTATTTAGGGCCGTCTCATACGCCGAGCAGGTGCATGCCACCGGTCATTTAAAAGTTTTGGACGGCATCAATGATACGGTCAAGAATTTGGAGGAGGCCATCGGCGGAGAGAATTTTGAGGTTCATGAGATGTATGCTGTTTATAATGAAGTCGCCAAATTCCAGGAGGAGAAGGGAGCCGAGAAAACCACCCATTATGCCCTTGAGGCTGAAAAGATCCATGCGGCAATGTATGCCAAGGCCAAGGAAGCGGCTCAGGCCGGCAAGGACTTGGAATTAAAGGAGGTTTATATCTGTCCGGTTTGCGGATACACGCATGAAGGCGAGGTAGAGGATTTCTGTCCGGTGTGCGGTGTGAAAAAGGAAATGTTCAAGAAATTTTGATTAGAAAACCGAGGATTTGGGGAGCGCAGCGAACCCAAACCGAAGGTTTTCTTACTTGGAGGCAAATCAAGATTTGACTCCAAGAGAATGAGGATTTGGGGAGCGCAGCGAACCCAAACCGAAGGTTTTCTTACTTGGAGGCAAATCTTGATTTGACTCCAAGGGGCA
>Ga0272441_10003249_pt1 | contig 31220 bp, 23 predicted proteins | sample SSMProp6N_FD_193582 | JGI IMG/M metagenome (GOLD analysis project Ga0272441, IMG submission 193582) | Marine sediment archaeal communities from Little Sippewissett salt marsh, Falmouth, MA, United States - SSM-Prop-6N | ecosystem: Environmental > Aquatic > Marine > Wetlands > Sediment ... | reverse complement strand
ACGCAGGGCGTCGGCCCAGGTTCCGGGTATTCTCGGGTGCGCCACACGCCCCCGCCACAAAAAACGCTGGACTCCGGCCCGCTCGTAGGCCGCGGCGTGCCGCGGCAAGAAGGCACAGCGCCTCACGTGAAGACGCCAAAGCGCCAAGAATGGCAGAGGATAGATGAAGTGGAAGAAGCGTGTGGCCCGGCCGGCTTGCCCGGCCGGCTTGCCCGGCGGGTAACCCTTTGAGCATCGCCAGCTGCGGTACGCCGCGGTCTACAGCCGCAGGTCCACTCGGCACGCGCCCTCCAGCCGCAGGACGAGCGCGCCCGAATCGAGGTACTGGTGCGGGGCCGCGAGGGGCGTCTCGGTCCTGTTGATCGTCACCTTCGGGGCCTTCGAGAGGCCTGACACGAGCACCCAATAGGGCCCCTTCGGCCAGCCGGCGATGCGCACCGTCACGGACTCCTCCCCCTCCTCCTGAATCTCGACCTGGCCGGGGGCGTGGACGGTCACGCCGGCCTTGCGACAGACGGCGTAATCGTAGATGGGCGGCATGCCGAGCAGGCGGATGGCGTTGGCCTGGACCGTGCCCGGGTTAATGGCCGGTCCCGCCCGTACCTGCTGGCGCAGCGCGAACCAGTCCGGCAGCAGGCCCTGGCGCTTCGTATCGTCCTCTCGCCATGTGTGCTGGATACCGGCGGCGGTGATGCCGTCGGCGAGCGTCCGCCACGGACCCTCGGCGTCGTGCCGCGCGAGGCCGTACAGCGCGTCGGCGTACACCAGGCCGCACCACTGCACGGGGCGGCCGAACCAGACGGGGGCCTTCCAGTTCGTCGCCCCGAGGACGGCAATCGTGGAGTACGGACCCACGGGCCGGTCCGTCGGGTTCGTCAGGTACACGAAGGGGACACCCGTCCAGGCCCAGTACCGGGCCTGCTCGAGGAAGTGGGCGTCGCCCGTGAGTTCGTACCCGAGGGTGTAGGCCCGCACGAGATGGGCCGAGGCCAGGATGTCCGGCGTGTGGAGGGGAATTTCCCACGTCTGCGCGCCGCGCGGCACGGTGCCGGCGAACCGGTCCAGGACCCGCAGGAGGCGCAGCCCCTCGCCCGCGAGGTCCTTGTCGCCGCAATAGATGGCCGCTTCGAGAATATCGCGCACGGGCCGGGCCGCCAAACCATTAGCCTCCCGAGCCCAGTGCGTTTGGGCGTAGTCGGGGCGATCTTTGGCCTGCCGATACAGCAGGCGACCGTCCGGCTCGAAGCGGCGCAGTTGCCTGCGGGCGCTGCTTCGGGCCTGGCCCACGGCCTCGGCCACATGGCCGAAAACGAGCGGCACGACCGGAGCCCGAACGTGCGAAACGCCGGAATACAGGTACGCCCCGGGTTGCACCGCGCCAATGGCGTCCGCGGCCGTCGCTTCCAGCCGTTTGGCGAGGCCCTCATCCGGCGTGCGGCCGGCAAGATGCCGCATCCAGGCGGCCGGGCCGGCGGCAGGGTGGGCGTCCCACTTCGACCACACGGCGTGGCGGAAGCGGTGGCCGTCGCGGATGCCGGAATCCAGCCACCCCGCGGCCGCCAGCCGCACGTACGCCGCCGCGTCCATCGGATCGGGCACGGCAGGCAACCCGCACAGCCGCACGTACTGCTGCACGGCGGGGACAACGGTGTCGCCGGTGCCACCGATGATCGTCGCGTGGAGAACGAGCGGCTGGTTGGCCTCCAGCCGCGTGGGCCAGTGGGGCATCAGGCTGCCGGGGGCTCGGTTCTGCTGGTCCGCCCCGGGGAACGCGAGGCCCATGACGTGCCCGCCGGAGTCGAAGAGGCGGTCCGGCGAATCGAAGACGGCCGCAACCATCGGGGCACGCTCCCAGACGAGCCCAACGTACCGTCCCTGGGCCGCCACGGCCATCAGCGGGAAGGTGAGCTTGAGCGTGTCGGGCACCTGCCGGTTGGCGTACGGACCGCGGATGTCGGCCTCGCTGCTCGACGGCTCGTTCGCCAGGTACTCAAGGCCCGCGAACACGGCCTGATGCTTCGCGCTGCCGAACGTGCCCTGCCCCGCTACGAGCATGCACAGCGGCAGGTACGCCACGTCCCTCGGCCGGTCCACTGTAACGCGGACCGTCAGATCGATGCCGCCCTTGGCGTTCGCCCGAAAGGTCTGGCCGATGCGCCACGTGCCGCCGTCCGGGTCGCGGTGCCCGTCCTGCCAGGGAATCCATCGCACCTCGTCAGTGCCGAGGTAGCCGATGCGCGCGGGCCGGAGTCCTGCGGCCATCGGGCGGCCGGCCACCTCGACGGCAAACCGGCCCGGTTCACCCGGGCTATGGCGCACCGTCAGGTCGCCGGAGCGAACAGCGGGGGCGTCGGCCGGCAAGTCGGGCGGCGCCGCCTTGGGCCACTCGGGCGGTTCGATCGTCACCCTCCGCGACAGGCGAACCGACGCCACCACGGCCCGGCCCGAGTCCCCCGGCGGGTCGATGCGAAACCGCGTCTTGGGGCCGAACCCCCTGACGGCCAGACGGCGCTCCGTCCACACGCCCGGCACGGTCGCAAACCGCACGGACTGGGTCTCGGGAATGCGCCCGCCGTCCTCATAGAAGAACACCTGGGCCGCCCCGCCCTGCTCCGACCACAGGCGGACGTGCATCCAGAGGTCGGCCCCGGCGGGGAGGTCCACGCGCGGGCTGCCGAAATACGGGTCCGGACCGGCGATCTCGACCTCAAGGCCCTCCGGCGTGGGCGTCATCCGGCCGATACTGTGAATCGGTTTCCACCGGCCGGCCACCTCGGGGCGGGAAAGGTCGAAGACGGCCAAGTCCTCCGCGCCCAGGGCACGTGTCCCCATGAAACACACGAGCATCCCCACCAGAAGGATGCCGGGCAAACGGCTCGTCGGTTGCATCACGGTAATCCCTTTATCGGAAACCCACCGCGCACCCCGCGCTTCAGGCACGCGGCAGCCCTCGCCGTATCATGAAGCGGGTTTCGTCCCACCGGGCTGAACCCGTGTGGCGGCCGGCAGTGTCGGGCCGGTCTTGGGGAGTTTCTGCTCGAAGACGCCGTCGCGGCCGAGCACCGCCTTGAAGCCGCCGCCGGCCAGCCACCCGCGTGCCCTCGCGTCGCCCCGCAGGTACGCGTCCCAGAACGCCGTCGTCGACTGGCGGATGAGGGACTGGAAGCGGGTGTCCTTGTCGTTCGGCGCGGGTTGCCGCCGCCGGCCCGAGAAGATCATATGGTCGCCACCCTCAAAGGTCACGAGGTACTGTTCGGCCGAGTCGGTGTGGTCGAAGGGGATGCGCCGCTCGTCGGCCTGGGTGTCGCGGATGATACTGTCGTCCAGCGTGCCGGTCATATGCAGGACCGGGATGCGAATCTGCCGATAGGCCCGGCTCCGCTGCCGCGGCGGCGCGGCCGGGGCGCTCATCGCGATGGCCGCCTTCACCCGCTCGTCCCGGTACCGCGGCCTCTGACCCGCAAAGACCTGTCCGGCAACAGCCAGGGTGGTCCAGGCGCCGAACGAGTGGCCGGCCATGCCGACGCGGTCGAGGTCGACCCGGCCCGCGAGCGACCCGTCGCCCGCATTCATCCGCGCGACCTGGTCGATGGCGAACGCCACGTCGCCGGGGCGAACCGCCGCGTTCGAGACGTCGGCCACGGCGCTGCGCATTGCCGCCAACGGGGCCTTCTTGCCTTTCCAGACGGCCGTGTCGCTCCCGAGATGCTGGACGTGAACTGAGACGTACCCGTGGCTCGCCCAATGCCGGCCGAGGTACTCGTAGCCGTCGCGCGACCCGCCCAGGCCATGCGAGTAAATGATGACCGGCCAAGGGCCTTTGCCGTCCGTCGGGTAATAGATCTTGGCAGGGACGTCGCGGTCGCGCGTCGCGTCGTGCCAGTCGTGGGCCTCGACGGTAACGGCATGCGGGCCGGCGTCGGGCTTGTATGGCACAGCGTCGGCCGCGTGGGCTTGCGCGGCAGCCAAGGCCAGCGTCACGATCGGGATAAGCAGCGCTGCCAGGGTGCGCGGGCGGATGGTCATCATACGGTTCCTTTCACGGCGTGCCCGATGTACTAAACGCGCGGGCGGCCGTTCGGTAACGGAATTCGCGCCCGATGATGGTCGTACGGTCGGTGCTTGCACCCACACGGTCGACCGGAGCGTTTGCTTGCGTCGCGGCCGCGCACCCCGTAGGCTGCCGGGGTGCGTAACCCGGCGACCGGGCGTCGCCCCGAGAGGACTGCCCATGATACGAACGCTGACCGGCATCGCCGCCCTCGTGCTTCTGGTCTCGGTGGCCTGGGCAGACGGCTCCGATGCGTGGCCACCCGAGAGCGTTCTCAGGTGGAACGACCTCCCGCCGCTGCCGCCCGGGCCGGGGCAGGACGTCCAGCCCGGCGTGGCCGGTCCGTTCGTCGGCGTCCATCGTGGGTACCTGGTCATCGCCGGTGGTGCCAACTTCCCCGACGCCATGCCTTGGCTCGGCGGAAAGAAGGTGTGGCACGACACGTGCTTCGCCATGCCGACGAAAGGCGCGGCCGAGGCGACGTGGTGGGCGCCGGACGGCTTTCACCTGCCCCGGCCCACGGCCTACGGGGCCAGCATCAGCACGGAACATGGCATCGTGATGATCGGCGGGTGCGACGCCGACCAATGCTTCCGCGACGTGTGGCTCGTCGCGTGGGATGGAAAGGCGTTCGCCTTCCGGCCGCTGCCGGCCCTGCCTCGCCCGCTCGCCTTCATGGCGGCCGCGCGGGTTGGCAGCGCCATTTACGTAGCCGGCGGGCAGGAAACCACAACGGACGCCCGGGCCACGCGAAACGTCTGGCGGCTGGACCTCTCGGCCTTCGACCCCGAAACCGCGGAACTGGACCCGGCGTGGCAATGGGAGGAACTCGAGCCCTGGCCCGGCCCGCCGCGCATCCTGCCCGTGGCCGCGGGGCAAAGCGACGGCGCAACCGACCGCTTCTACCTCTTCAGCGGCCGAAGCGTCGCCCCCGGCGAGCCCACCGAGATCCTGACCGACGCCTACACGTACAACCCGACGGCCGGCGCGTGGACGCGGCTGGCCGACGTCGCCGTTGCCGGCCAGTCCCCACGATGCATCATGGGGGCGCCGGCCGTCGCCTCCGGGGCGAGTCACATCCTCGTCTTCGGCGGGGCGGACGGCGAGCGGTTCCTGAAACTCGAGGAACTCGGCCGCGCCATCGCCGCCGCCGATGCCGGCGACGCGGAGCCGCTGAAGCAAACCCAGCGCCGCCTGCTCGACCATCACCCCGGCTTCAGCCGCGACGTTCTCGCCTACCACACGATCACCGGCACGTGGACCCGCATCGGCCGGTTCCCCGGAATGTGCCCCGTTACAACGACCGCGGTGCAGTGGGACGGGCGCATCGTGGTGCCGAGCGGCGAGGTGCGACCGGGTGTTCGGACGTCGGCGGTTTGGCAAGGGGACCCGCCGGCCGCCCCATCTTTCGGCACGCTCAACTACGCGGTTCTGGGCACGTACCTTGCCGCCCTGGTAGGCATGGGCATCTACTTCTCGCGCCGCGAGCGGACGACCGAGGACTTCTTCAAGGCCGGCGGCCGGATTCCGTGGTGGGCGGCGGGGCTCAGCATCTTCGGCACCCAACTGTCGGCGATTACGTTCATGGCCATTCCGGCCAAAACGTTTGCCACAGACTGGCGGTACCTGTGGCTGAACGCGGCGATTGTGCTGATGGCCCCGGTCATCGTTTGGCTGATTCTGCCGTTTTTCCGCCGCCTGAACGTGACAACCGCCTACGAGTACCTGGAGAAACGGTTCAACGTGGCGGCGCGGCTCATCGGCAGCGTGATGTTCATGGCCTTGCACCTGGGGCGGATTGGCATCGTCCTGTTTCTGCCCTCGATCGCACTGGGCGTCGTAACGGGCATCGACGTTCGGGTGTGCATCCTCCTGATGGGCATCCTGAGCATCCTGTACACGGTGCTCGGCGGCATCGAGGCGGTCATCTGGACAGACGTCCTCCAGGTCATCATTCTGCTGGGTGGGGCTCTGCTGTGCCTGGGGCTGATTGTCGTCGGCCTACCGGAGGGAACCGGCGACTGCATCCGCGCGGCCGATGAGGCGGGCAAACTGGCCACCTTCGATTTCCGATTCGACCTCACGGCCCCCACCTTCTGGGTCGTCCTGGTGGGCGGTCTGGCAGCCACGTTCATCTCGTATGGCAGCGACCAGACGGTCATCCAGCGGTACCTGACCACGAAGGACGAGGCGTCGGCGGCCCGGGGCATCTGGACCAACGCCGTCCTTACGATACCCGCCACGTTGCTGTTCTTTGCGGTGGGCACGGCCTTGTTCGTTTTCTACCGGGCGCAGCCGGACCTTCTGAACCCGGCGCTCGACAACGCCGAAGCCATTTTCCCGTGGCACATTGTGACGCGGCTGCCGGCCGGCGTGGCGGGTCTGCTGATTGCCGGCGTGTTTGCGGCCGCGATGTCGAGCCTGGATTCGAGCATGAACTCGGTCGCCACAACCATCACGACAGACTGGTACGGCCGGATGGCCCCCGCCGCCCCAGACACTCGGCGATTGCGCGTGGCACGGGTGGCCACCGTCGTCGTCGGTCTGGCCGGCATGACCTTCGCCCTGGTCATGGCGGGATGGGAAATCAAGAGCCTGTGGGACCAACTGAACCGGTTCATCGGCCTCTTCGCCGGCGGTCTGGGTGGGCTCTTTCTGTTGGGTATCCTGACCCGCCGGGCCACCGGCACCGGGGCCGTCATCGGGCTGGTGGCGAGCGGCCTGGTCCAGTATGCCGTCAGCCGATGGACACCGCTCCACCTGCTGCTTTACTCCGCCACGGGCATCGGATCGTGTATCCTGGTCGGGTACGTGGCCAGCGTGCTGTTGCCGGGCCGGCTGAAGCCACTGGAGGGCTTGACCGTTTACACGCTTCGCCGCCAAGGCGATTGAACCACGGAGAACCGGACATGGCCGACCGCATCGAAGGCCTTATTGCCGCACCCTTTACACCGATGGACGGCAACGGGTGCATCAACCCCGACGGCATCGAGGCCTATGCCGCCCTGCTTTCGCGGAACGGCGTTCGTGGCGTATTCGTGGGCGGCACGACGGGCGAGAGCCTGCTCTTGACGGCCGAAGAACGCATGATGCTGACGGAATTCTGGACCGACGTCGCCCCAGAGGGCCTGCGGGTCATCGTACACGCGGGCGCCGAGAGCCTGGACGACGCCGAGATGCTCGCCGGGCACGCCGCCTCATCCGGGGCGTGGGGCGTGGGCGCCATGCCACCCACGTTTTTCCGGCCGGGGGGCGCGGACCTCGTGGCGTGGTGCGCGGCCGTGGCGGCAGCGGCACCCGACCTCCCGTTCTACTACTACCACATCCCCGGCATGACGGGCGTGGCGGTGCCAATGGCCGACTTCCTGCCCGCGGCCGCCGAACGCATCCCCAATCTGGCGGGCGTAAAATACACGCATGAAGACTTGTCTGATTTCGGATTGGCCATGGACGCGTGCGGTGACCGGCTCGACGTGCTGTACGGGCGCGACGAATCGTTCCTGGCGGGGCTCGCGCTCGGCGCCCGCGGGGCCGTCGGGTCGACGTACAACTTCGCGGCCCCGCTTTACGTGCGGCTCATGGAGGCGTTCGATGCGGGCGACATCGACCGCGCCCGCGACCTCCAGCGGACCTCGCGCCAGATGGTTCGCACCCTGCGCAGCATAACGGGCGATTTCCTGCCGGCCGCCAAAGCCGTCATGGCCATGGTGGGGCAGGATTGCGGACCGGTGAGGCCGCCGCTCGCGACCCTGACGCCAAGCAACGTCGAGGCCGTCCGCGAGGGACTCGACCGGCTGGGCTTTGAGGAGTTCCGCAATCGGTGAGGGCGCTGCGCCTTTCGCGCCTCGCGCTGTTTGAGTTTGCGCCGTTCGAGCAGCGTGCCTTTAGAGCCGGGTGCAGGAGCACCCGGTCACGCCCGATTGGCATGGCATGTGCCGTGGCAGATGAGGATGACCCGCCGCTTCCGCGGCGGGCTCGAACGGCGGCGGGCTCGAACGACGGGCGGCCTCACGGGTGGATGATGATCTTGTTCCGTTCGGCCTGCTCCATCACCTCGATAGCCTCGTGAATCTGTTCGAGCGGGAACCGGTGCGACACGATCTGTTCCGGGTCCACCACACCGCGCTCCATCAGGCGGACGGCGTGGCTCATGGCGCCCGGCGTCGTGCCAAACGAGGCGTCCATCCGGGCCTCCAGGAAGTGGACCAGGCCGCCGTCCAACTCGAACGTCTCGTGTGTGGTGATGCCGAAGACGTTCCACCGCGTGCCGCGACGCAGCAGCGACACCATGAGCCGCACCGCCTCGATGGGGCCGGCCGCCTCAACCACCAGGTCCGGCCCGTCGGGCATGACCGCGTAGACGCGCTCCTTCGCGTCCTCCTTGGACGGGTTCACGGTGTGCGTGGCGCCGAGTGCGGCGGCGTTGGCGAGGGCGTAATCGCTCGTATCGACGGCGATAAGCCGGCCGGCCCCGGCGGCCTTCGCCACCATCAGGCACAACAGGCCGATGCCCCCCGTCCCGATGACGACTACGTCGTCGGCCACCTGCATGTCGCTGTACTGGATGACGCCCTTCCACGCACCGGAGAGCGGTTCGGTGAGGGCGGCCGCATCGAACGAAATACCTTTCGGCTTGTGGAAGAGGCACTTGGCGAGTGTGCGGGTGTACTCGGCAAACGAGCCGTTCCAGGTGGTCGGCGGGCCGTCGCCGCCCGTCGTGAACGACTCCGCGCAGTAGTGCGTGTTGCCGGTGCGACAATGGCGGCAAACACCGCAGTACCCGGACGGCTGGAGGATGACCTCGTCGCCCTCGGCAAAACCGGTCACGCCCTTGCCAACCTTGGCCACGACGCCCGAGGGTTCGTGGCCGGGAATGATCGGAAACACCACGTTCCGCCGGATGCCCTTGATGGCCTTGTAATCGGTCTGGCAGATGCCGCACGACCGGATGCGGACCACGGCCTCGCCGATGCCCGGATCCGGCACGGGCACGTCTTCCAGAACGAGGTCGCCAAAGTCTTTCAGGACGGCAGCAAGCACGTTTTCTCTCCTTTGCTCCGCATGCGCTATCGTTTGGCTTTCAGGAAGTGCTCAAAGAACGCGTAGAGGACCGCGTTCGACTCGGGCGTCGGCCCGTGGTCCTTGCGATTGGTCATGGCAACGCGGTTTTCGTGTCCGAGCCGGCGGTTAACGGCAACAGCATGGTTCAGAGCCAGCCAGCGGTCGGGCCGGTCCTCGGCGCCGCCCGAGACGAGAAACGGCCGCGGGGCGATCAGGGCGTGCAGTTCGTGCAGGTCCCGCCCGTCGGCGACGAGTCGCTTGTACGCCCCGGTGCGCGGACTCTCGTCCCGGATGATGCCGCGCTTCCGCGTGCGGCCCGCCTCGAACCCCAGATACCACGGTTCCCAGTAGTTGACGTTCGGCCGCCTCTCGTCGAAGACGATGCCGGGGTCGCTGGCGGCGCAGAGGGCGAACTTCTCATACAGAGCGGCGGCGAACATCGCCCACTTCCCGCCGAACGAGTGGCCCACCACGCCCACGCGCGCCGCGTCGACGTCGGGCAGCGTCGCGAGCGCCTCGTAGCCGTTGGCCGCCACGTACGCCAGGCGTGAGAGCGGCTGAACGTCCGCCCCGCCCCCGTCGGTGTAATCGCGCGGCCATCCGATGGAAAGCGTCACGAAGCCGCGCTTCACGAGGCCGTAGCCGAACGCCCGCGTCTCCTTGCCGGGCACCAGGCCCGCACCCGTTTCGGGGTCGTAGTAAACGACCAAGGCGGCGGGAAACGGCCCCGATCCGTCGGGCACGAGCAGGTAGCCTTCCCACGGGACGCCAGGCGCAACGGGCAGACGGACCTTCTTCTGCGTGAAATCCTCCCGCCGGCCGCTCTTGAGCACCTCGACCTTCGGGGCCTGGACGAGCGGCGGCCAGGGGCCCATGACGCGGTGCCAGTACGCCAGGATCTCAACGCGCCGCCTGCGCCAGTCGGCCGGCGACTTGACGGGCCGGCCATCGTCGAAACGCAGCGGCGAACGGTACGGGCCGACGTCGCCGGCATACTCGGCGGGCGGCTTGAAGTACGGGGCAATGGCCTGCCACGCGCCGTCGGCCGATGCCTCGGCGCCGGCCGCCACCGCTACCCCGATGCCCAGCAGAACCACCGCGGTCAGTCCGGCACTCGGCAACGTCATCGGAAACCCTCCACGCGCCCGTCGCGCCAGTTGAACGTGACCCGTTGGCTGGCCGCGCGGAAGGTCCAGCGGTCGCCGTTGGCGTCGAGGGCAACCGTCTTCGGCTCGGTGCCCGCCGCTGCCCACGACAGGGCGACGGCGTTTTGCCACGCCCGGCTGCGCCGCCGCAGCCGCACGGCGAGCATCGTCCCGCCGTCTCCGCCGTGCCGGCCGGCGGTGGGCAGGGTCTCGGCCGAGGTGCGGACGCCGTCGGGTGTCAGGACCTCGACCCGCAGGACGGCCTTCTTGCCCCGCGCGAGAAACGCGTTGCCTTGGCGCGTGGCCGCCTGCTGCTCGGGATGGAACCGGAGTTCAAGGTCCGCCTCGTTCCCGGCAACCACGTCATCCACGACGATCAACACGTCGGGCTTGAGCCACAGGAGGCGCCGGACGAAGCGCTGGAGGCCCGCCTCGGGCGGATAGGCGCCGGCGGCGTCGCCCGCCAGGTGATCGAGCGCCGGCGTGCTGTCGGCCCGGAGGATGCGAGGCCGGCTCTTGTGCGTCAGGCAGGCGCCTCCGCTGAACCACATGCGCCCTTCACCGAGTTGGCCCTTGCCGTTCACCAGGAGGGTGTTGTGCTGGCCGGTGCGTTTGGCGCGGTAGCCGTCGTCGCGAACGAGCCACTCGCCAGCGCCGAAGAGCACGAAGTGGTTGGCGTCCGGGTGGACGTGGCCGCCGCCCGGGTCGCGGGCAAACGCCTGGACGGCGTGGTGCCCGATGAAGGGCCCGCACTTCAGGACCAGGAGGCTCTCGTCGCCCGCCCAGCCGGTCCGGGCGCTCGCGATGCCCATGTCCGCGAAGTGGCGGAGCGTGGGCAGGTCGGCGGGCGGCTTTGGCGCCACGGCCGGATCGAACCAGACCAGGTTCAGCCACGGGGCGCCGGGGGCGGCGATGTTTGCCTCGTCCACCTGCCGGGCGTGCCACTGGGCGTACGGGTCGTTGAACTCGGCCGCCAGCCGCCGGAGCAGGTAATCCGGCCCGTACCAGTTGGCGCGGGGGCAATCGGCCAGGTCGACGATCGAGCTGCCCCGCGTCCACGCCTGGCGGGGCAGCGTCAGGTACCGAGCGTAGGCAGCCGTGTTCCGCCACCAGGGGTGGTCGTGCAGGTCGACGCCGAGCAGCTCGCGCGAGAGGTGCATGAACTTGAGCAGATACTCAACGCCGTACTGCCAGTAGCCGACGCCTTCGTGGCTGGCGCCGTCGGGGCCGAGGGCCTCGGCGGTGCGGCGGAACTTCTCGAGCGGCAGGCCGACCCACCGGTCGGCCCCCTCGACCTCGTCGAAGACCGCCAGACCGGCCACCGCCAGGCCGCACGCGTTGACCCACAGGTGGTTCTGGAGATAGGAGCGTGGCCACCACACGCGGCCGGTGGCGGCGGCCTCGAACATGGCCCCGCCCCGGCGGGCGAGCGTGGCGCGGATCGTCCGCCGGGCCGGCTCACCCAGCCCCTCGTAGCACCAGTCGTACACGATGCCGAGGCCGAACAGTTGGTGGCCGGCAGCCAGATCCATGCCGTCCGTGCGGCCCAATCCCCACGTCTCGTAGGCGCACGAAGCCAAGGCCCACGCCCGGGCGGCGTCAAGGTACCGCGCGTCGTCGGTCAGACGGTACGCCATGGCGAGGGTGGGCATGGCATTGCCGACGCCTCGCTGCCAGAGTTGCTCGTCGCCGCTGTGTCCGTCATCGCGGATGTACGTGCGCGGGCCGGCGCGGACATAGCGGTCGGCCAGGGCCCGGACCTCGTCCCACATCGGCTTGTGCGTCGTCTCGATGGCGCGGCGAAGCGACGCGAACCGGCTCGCCGTCAGGTACAGCCGCGGATGCACGCCCCGCACCGCCGCAAGCGGTTCGGGAAGCGGGGCGAGGCGATATCGGTCGAAGATGGTCAGGCGCGCAATCCGCTCCAGCCGCACGTCGTCCAGGCGTGCGTCGATCTCGCAGGGACCGGAGGTGCCCTTTTCAAGGGCCATCCAGCAGGTGGCGACACCCTCGGGGGCCTTGAACTCGCCCGCCAACCGCTGCCAGGCGCCCGTCCGGGCCGGGTTGTAGCGGTCGGTCGAGGCCCGGCCGAGGGCCTGGCGCCGGTCGGCCGCAACGAACTCGCACTTCAGATACGGTGCCGGGGTGTCCGGACCCAGGCGGTCCACGCGGACCCGCGCCGACAGGCGGTACAGGCCGCCCGGTGTCATCGGCCGTCTCGGCGACGTCACGTAGTTGTATCCCCCGCGGATGGAGCCGTGCACGCGCAGCGAGCCGCGGCTCTCGGCGACCGCGCCGCCTTCGACGTGCGCAGCGACGACCGTGTCGGCCCGCGGCCGCCAGTCCTGGACGTCGCGCTCGAAGTCCCAGACGGCCACGGTCTCGTCGGGCTCGGCCGCCGCGGCCGAGATGCCGCATACGCCGATCACCGCAACGACTACCCACACGCCTCTCACGAGGAGTCCCCCTCCGTCTTAACGGCCATGGCCAGCCGGGCGAAGAACTCGCTCCACACCGAATCGCTCACGTTGCCGTCGAGGCCCAGGCGTACAGCAACCATCTCCCATTCCGGCACCACGAAGCATTGGTTGTTGTTGAAACCGGAGGCGGCAAAGGTGCCGGGCGGCGCCGCGGGCCACTTACGTTTGCCGTCGGGCTTCGTCCCGTTAACCCACCAGTTGAACCCGTAGACGCCACGCCCGTCGATAGAACACTCGGGCTGACCGTGGGGCAGGTCCGCGGGAACGTGGACACGGGTGGCGGCGTCTACCCACGCGGCGCTCACCAACTGCTTGCCGCGCCATCGCCCGCGGTTCAGAAACAAGTGCCCGAAGCGTGCCATCTCGCGAGCCGAGAGGTAGATGTGGCTTCCGCTGTTGCCGGAGCCGCCGTTGACTTTCACGCCGAGGCCGCCGACGTTGCCAAAGTCGCCCCATCGCCAGGCCTTTGGGTTCATGCCGATGGGCTCGGCAACACGGCGCCGGAACAGGTCCGCGATGGGTTCGCCGGCGATGCGCGTCAGGACCAGGCCGAACTCGTTCATCGCCGAGTCCCAGTAAGCGAACTTCGACCCCGGCGGCGCAAACTGCGGTGAGGCGTTCGGCTGAAACCAGGTCCGGCTCGGCCCATGGATGTACGATCCGCGCGGCTCGTCGCCCACGGCCCGGTAGCCGGAAGTCATCGTCGTGAAGTGCCGCAGCGTGACGGCCGGGTACGTCTGCGCAAGCACCGGCATGTGATTCCTGGCGGGCGTGTCCAGCGTGCACTTGCCGTCCTCGATCAGCAGGCCGGCCACGGTGCTCGTGAACGACTTCGTACAAGACCAGACGCCGTGGACCTTGTCGATGCGCGGCCCGTGCCAGATCAGGCGTCCGCGGCGAACGATGAGGGCCTCGTTCGTCCCATCGCGGCCGGTGTTCCCGGCAAGGTACTCCATGGCCGCCGCAAGTTTGAACGCATCAACGCCCTGCGACGCCGGGGGTGCTTCATCCCAATCGGCCCCGGGAAAACTCATCGGCTCCGCCGCCACGGCGGGCCCCGACAAAACAACCACCAGCACCGCCAGTGGCATGGGCCGGAAGAGTTGCCTGAACATGAAAGCCTCCCTCACGGACTCGAACGGTAGGATGGCATGATGTGCAGCACGGCATCGCCGCTGAACGGGGCCGTGAACTCGCGCCGGCCGCCGCCGGAGACGGCCTCGGCCTTCGTGGCCTTGCCCGTCTTCGGGTCGATCCATTCGACGCCGAGTTTGCCCGCGGCGGCCGAGAGGTCAACCGTTACTTTGCCGCCCTTGGGCAAATAGACGAGGTACTCGGCCTTTGACTTCGCGGGGTTGGCCAGGCAATACCCGGTGGAGGCGAGTTTTCCCAGCGGCTTCATGGCGGCCAGGTTCATCCGGCGCGACAGGCGCAGGGCGTGGCCCATGGCGGCTCGCAGCGCCGGCCAGTTCTCGGGCTGCCTCAGACCGAGCACCTGGCCGTCGTAAGGGTCCATGAAAATCGGGTTGTGGCCTCGGAGGAACGACTTCCACACCCACCGATAGTCGCCGCCGATGCCCCACAGGTGGTCGGTGTCCGTGAGGACAACCTTGCGACCGTCGGCGGGCGGTGGGTTGTCGCGATACGAGTACGGCTTCGTGACGTCGGTGCTGGGGTTGGGCGAGACCCACTCGGCGGGGCTCTCGAAGAGCGTCCGGTTGCTGCCGCCCTTGTACTGGAAGGTCATGCCCACCGGGTGCTGTTTTGGCCGCGTCTTCTCGCAGGCGTGGATGAACTCGATCATGTGATACTGCCACTTGGTCGAGGGTGGGTGGTTCTCGTTCGAGATTTCGTAGAGCACGTTGTCGAGGTCGCCGACCGTGTCGATGACTTTGCGGACGTAAGCCTCCTGAACGGCCGTGACCTTCGGGTCGACGAGTTCGTGGACCTCGAGCCCCTTGCCGTCGCCGTTCGAGTCGCCGTTGATACCGCTCACGTTGTTCTTCGGGTGCAGGGGGTGTCCCTCCCAGGCGCCGGGCGAGTGTTGCATGGCCCATCCCTCGAAGAGCATGACCGACACGTAGATGCCGCGTTTGCCCGCCGCCTCAACGCGTGTGCGCAGCCGGCCGAAGTACTCGGCATCGTATTTCGTGAGGTCGAACCGGGGCTTGCCGTCGAGGGCCTTGCCCGGGCCGGTGCGGGCGTACGGCATGGGGGCGCAGTGGTGATGCTGCTTCTCGCGGTTGCCGCGCGTATCCCAGGTAACGTGCTCCCAGGTCCAGAGCCGGACGAAGTTGTGGCCGTCCTTGGCGAGGAAGTCGAGATAAGCGCCAAAGTCGAATCGCGGGGGCGGATCGCTCGGCCCCATGTCCACGAGGCTCGGCCAGGTGTGCGAGCCCGTGAGCAGCACCGCCCGGCCGCTCGGGTCGGCGAAGTACCGGGGGTTCTCGGGATGGACGCGCAACGGCCCGTGGGCGGGCGCGGGTGCGGACGCGGCGTCAGCGCCCGCAGCGGCCGTCGGCCAACCGACCACCAGGGCGGCCACCAGGACGGCCGACAGGCTCATCATCACGCGCATCGGTCTCATCGCTTATCTCCTGAAGGTATCTTGGCGGGCGTCGCCGGCGCCTGGTAGCCCGGCGGTTGCACCTCGAAGGCGAGGTGCTCAACCAGTAACCGGTTCTCGCGTGTCGCACGCCACGGCGCAACGGCCTTGGCCTCGGCCGGCTTGCCGGTTTGCCAGCGGGGACACGTGAGGTACTTCGTCTCGAGGTACCCGGCGGCCACGACCGAGCCCTGCCAGGAATGGTCGCGCTGCGCAACGCGCTCCTGCTGAGCCGGGCCCGTGAACGCCAGCCGGTAGATGCGATCATCGAACGGAGCCAGCCGCGTGCACAGGTACCGCTGGTCGGCGCGGCGACCGTCCACGCGGGCCCACTGCGGCTGCTCCACGTGGCCGCTGCAGCAGACCTCGGTCTGCGTCCGGACGAAGCGGTCGATGTCCGGCCGGTCGAACACCAGGCCGTGCTCGTACGACACGACTGCCTGCGAAAGCGAGAGGGCGTAGTACCCGCCACGATGTTCCGGACCGATCCAATGCTTCCACCGGCCGGGGGCCTCGGGGTGGACGTCCCACGGCCCGGCGGGGTCCCAGTAATTCCAACGGTACCGCCCGCCGGCAAGCGTCAGGCACCGCTTGAAGCGTGTGGCGAGCCGGACCGCCTTCGCCAGGTACGCGTCGCGGCCGGTCGCCTTATAGAGCGCCACGAGCGCCCTGCAAATCTTGGCGTGCTTGTTGTGCGGCTGCGTGAGGCTTGCCTTGACGGGCTTGAGGTCCGGGTGCGTTACGTACACCGCGCCGCGTTCGCCGAGGTCCTTAAAGCACCCGCGGGCATCCCACTTGCGAACGAGGTGCTCCTCGACCACCGCCAGGTACCGCTTCACGTGAGACGCGTAGCGCCGGCCAAGGGCCGGGTCGGCCCGGACAACGTTCGCGAACTCCGCCACCAAGTCGGTCACCTCGAAACTCGTCAGGACCACGTCGACCGTGCGGTCGGGGTGGTCCGGGTGACGGAAGAGGTCCAGCGGCACGCCGTACCATCCCAGGTACCCGTCGGGCCCCTTCGTCAGCCGCGCGACGAGCGCGTCGCACCGCTCGACGAACGCATCGAGGTACCGCGCCTCGCCGGTCAGTCGGTAGGCAAGCAGCGGCAGGCGGATGTACGGGGATGCCTGCCAGACGATATCCTCCGGCTGGCGAGCAAACTGCCTCATCTTCTCCGGCGTGCACCAGGCGGCCGAACGGTCCACGTGCTTCAGGAAGGCCTCCAGGACCGGTTGGTCGGCCGGTTCAACCCGGACGGCCTCCGCGGCAACCGCCGGGCCGGATGCACAAACCACGGCGACGCCGACCATTACGAGCAGTCCTCGGCACATCACTCGCCCTCCCCCGCCACTATGACGGCCGCCCATTGGCCGCCACCGGGTGCCTTGAGGCGTACGGTCTTGCCGCCCCCGAGCGTTTTGGCCGGCCGCCACTGGCCGGTGTCGATATCGTACCATCGGAGCGCGAGAGCCGGCCCCTTGGTGGCCGACGCGTCGAGCGTCACCTCACCGCCGCGAGGAAAGTAGACGGCAACCTGCTTGCCCGGCTGGGCCAGGCAGTACGCCTCGTTCTCTGCCCGCTCGGCGAGCAGGTCCGGCCGGGGCTCGCAGGCGAAAACGGTGAAGGCGTCGGTCACGTTGCGGGCGGAGCGGATCATCCGCTGGGCCCGCGCCGAGAGGCCGATGCCGCTGTCCGGCCGGTGGAACCGCGTCGAGGCGCACCCACCGAAAACGTTCCGCCAGAATCGCTCGATGCCGTCGCGGGTTTCGCCGAACCGGCCGCCGTCCGCCCCGTACACCTTGACGTTGTTCATGGGCCGGACGGCCTTTGCCACACGGCGGCGCTGCTTCTGCATATTGTCGTAGTGGACCTGCCGCTTGTTGTGGTTGTTCTGCGAGATATCGACGAACGAGTACGTCTCGGGGTGGTCGAAGGTGCCGTTGTGCTGCGGGTGCGCGAGGTCCCACTTGTCCCACATCTCGGTAACCTCGACCCGCTTTCCGGCGGCCTTGGCCTTTGCGCGGATGAAGTCCGCCCAGTACGCGCCCCACGTCGGCGTCACGCTCGTCTCGTTGTCCATGCAGTAAAGGACGTGGGCATGCGGCAGGGAGATGGAGAGCATCTTCTCAACGAACCGTTCCTGGTACCGGCGGACTACCTTTAAGTCCTTTGCCCCCGGGGCGGAGCGGAAGAAGTCGTTCTCGGTCCGGGTCGGGTGCGTTTTGACCTCCAGCGGCAACCCGGAGTCCTTCGCGTCGTAATTCCGGTTGTTCTTTGGGTTGAACGGGTTGCGGTCCCAGATATCGCGGTAGTAATCGAAGGTGGCCCAGACCTCGATCTGGACGATGATGTCGCGCCGGGCGGTTTCTGAAAGGAACACCTCGAACCGGCGCCAGAACTCGGGGGCGAACTGCTCCAGGTCGTACGTGTCGCCCTTCTTGGCAAACGGCCAGACGTTGCCGTCATCGCGGCAACTCATCGTGCAACGGACGTAGTTGCCGCCGCAGGACGCGAGCGTGTCCAGATGCTCGGCGAGGCCCGGAATCTGAAAGAGGTTGTCCTCCACAGACCCGCCCAGGAGCAGGACCGGCTTGCCCTTGAACTGCCAGTAATGGGCGTTGCCGGTCCAAGGCTGGATGCGGTCGGCGTCGGCTCCCCAAACCGCCGAGGCCATTGCCCAAACCGCCAACATGCCGAGAAGCACGCGCGTGCGCATCGTCCGCCTCCCGCTGCCAGATCCGGGGCGCGGGGACCCCGCGCCTGCGTGTCAGCATAGCAGGCGGCGCATCGGCTTCCAGCGGAAAGATACGGAGAAACCGGGCGCCACTGGCGGCTTGACCGCCAGTGTGCCTCAAGCGCGGGGCGGCACCGATTGACAAGCAATCGGTGGCACCCAGGGTTCGACGCCGGTCCGGCCTACGTCAGGGCAAACCACGTGCCCGCGCCGCAGCCGACGCAGGCATCCGGGAACCGGCAACCGAACAGGCGCGCGGCCGTCACGCCCGTGCAGTGGGCCGGGGCGAGAACCTGCACACCGTACCGCTCGATGGCCTCGACGGTCCGCTCGAGCCGCTCGGGGCCGGCCCGGCCCAGGTGCAAGCCGCCGATGACAGCGTACACGTCATGCCGGCCGGTCAGGTCGGCCACGTAATCGAGCGTGTTGACGAGGCCGGCGTGCGCGCACCCACACAGGACCACCAAGCCGCGGCCGGTTCGAAGAAACACCGCCTGGTCATCGGCAATCGGGTCGGCCTGCCGGCATGCGGGGTCCAAGAAGAAGTCGCCTCCCACGTCCTCGAACGCCGTCCGGCGCGGGATGTCACCCGTCGCCCAGACGCCCGGCACCACTTCGGTGGGCCCCTCGGTCCAGGTGATGGCCGCTTCGTGCTCGGCCAGGCGGATACCCGCCTCCTCCGGCATGCCGATAGGCTTGTGGGGCGCCGCATCGCACCGGCTGAACCGGGGACTCCGGGCCGCCGGATGGACGAACAGCCGGGCCTCGCCTGCCTGGTCCAGGATGAACGGGAGGCCGCCCGTGTGATCGTAGTGGCCGTGGCTGATGACGACGGCGTCGGTCTGCTCAAGGGGCAGACCCAGCCGGGGGGCATTGTGCGCAAGCGCCTCGCCCTGCCCCGTATCGAGCAGCAGACGGTGGCCGTCGGCTTCCAGCCAGAGCGCCAAGCCATGCTCGCCCAGCAAGTCGCTCCGGTCCGTCGTATTGTCCACGACAACCAGAACGGCGACGTGGGCGATGGTCGGCAGGTTGACGAATGAGGGAGGCATGACAGGTTCACCGCCTCATGCCGCGCAAACGCGAACGCGCGGTGTCCGGTCCTGGGCGCCGCGCGGTGAGCAAGCCGGCCCACCGCGCACCCGGGCATCGGCTTTAGTGGTCGCAGACGTTGTCGCCGACTTCAAGGGTGCCGCTGACGTAGTCGGCAGCCAACTCTTCCGGCGTCTTGGCGGGGGCGCCGATGACGACTTGGATACCCTGTTCGGCAAAGAGGCCCTGGGCCCGGCTCCCCATGCCGCCGGCGATGATGACTTCGGCCCCCTTCTGTGACAACCACTGGGGCAGCACGCCCGGTGCGTGGGCGGGCGGCACGGCCGTCTCGGTGCCCTGGACGGCACCCGTTTTCGGGTTAACGTCCAAGAAGGCGAATTCCTGGCAGTGGCCGAAGTGCAGGGCGAGTTTCCCCTCCGCCAACGGAATGGCAATACGCATGGTAGACGTCTCCTTTAGGGTATCCGAGCCGGGAGCCGCGACCGCCGCCGGCGAGGCTACGGCGGCCAGGGCCAGCAACGGCCGGACGACTTCCGCGAACGCCTTGGCGGTCGGCCCATCGGCGTCGCGCTGGACGAACGGCGTGCCGGCGTCGCACGCCTCGACGACCTTCGGGTCGATGGGCACCCGGCCGATGAGCGGCACGCCCATGTCGCGGGCCATCCGCTCGCCCCCACCGCTACCGAACACCGGCGTCACCTCGCCGCAATGCGGGCACGCGAATCCGCTCATGTTCTCCACAACACCCAGCACCGGCAGGCCGAGTTGACGGCAGAAGTTCACACTCCGGCGGACGTCGGCCACCGCCACCGCCTGCGGGGTCGTCACGATAACGGCCCCGTCGGCCCCCTCGACCAACTGGCACACCGACAGCGGCTCGTCGCCCGTGCCGGGTGGCGAATCGATAATCAGGTAATCCAGGTCGCCCCATTCCACGTCCGCGAGGAACTGGCGGATAACGTTCATCTTCATCGGGCCGCGCCAAATCACCGCCGCGTCGCGCTCCGGCAACATGAGCCCGATCGAGATGACCCGCACACCGCCCACCTCCAGCGGCTGGATCGTGCCGTCGCAAACCTGGATGGGCGTCCCCTCCAGACCAAGCATGCGCGGCACGCTCGGACCGTGGATGTCCACGTCGAGCAGGCCAACGCGTTTGCCCGCCCCGGCCAAGGCCATGGCCAGATTAACGGCCACCGTGCTCTTGCCCACGCCTCCCTTGCCGGAAAGAACCATCACCTTGTGACGGATGCGGCAGAGCCGGCGGGCTAAGGCCTGCCGCTGCTGGTACTGCTGGTCGTTTTCGTCCGGCCGCTGCCCCTTGGCGGGACACGAGGCCGAATCGCACGCGTCGCACGAGGGGGAATGGCCGTTCACAGGCTCTGCTGACATAGCTGCTCCCACACGGTTCGGATATCCTCGGCAGCCGGGCTGTGATCCAACTCGACCACCGCTTTGCCCTGGACCTGCGCCTGGGTCACGGTCTCATCGTATCGAACGCGGTGCAGGACGTCGAGCCCCAAGGAGCGGGCCTGGACCTCGATGGCCTCGGCGAGGTCGGCGTTCAGGTCCCACTTGTTCACGCAGACGGCGGCGGGCACCCCGAAATGGCGTGCCAGGCCCACCACGCGCTCGAAATCGTGCTGGCCGGACCGCGTCGGCTCGGTCGTCACGACCACGAACGACGCCCCGGAAATCGATGCAATCGTCGGGCACCCGATGCCGGGCGGACCGTCAACGAGGATCCGGTCCCAAGCTCGGGTCTCCGCCAACGCCCGGGCGTTCTGGCGGACAAGGGTCACGAGTTTGCCGGAGTTCTCCGCCCCGATCGCGAGGCGCGCGTGCACCAGGGGCCCGTACCGTGTCTCGGAAACGAACCACTCGCCACACTCGCACTCGGGGAAGTCGATCGCGCCCTCGGGGCAAAACCGGACGCACACGCCACACCCTTCGCAGGCCGTCGGGTCGACCGAGAAGACCGGCCCGCGGTCGGTTTCGGTCCGCAGAATGGCGTCGAACCGGCAATCCGCAAGGCATGCCCCGCACCCGGTGCAGTCGGCTTGGCGGATAACGGCCTCGTGCCCGCTGACAAACACCTCGCGCCGCTGGACATTCGGCGCCAGGACCAGGTGCAGGTCGGCCGCATCCACGTCGCAGTCCGCCAGAACGGTGTCCTCGGCCAGGACGGCGAGCGAGGCCACCAAGCTGGTCTTGCCGGTCCCGCCTTTGCCGCTGACCACAACCAGTTCGTTCATCATTCCTCCACGGCCTTGTAAAAGACGCCGGTGTCTCGGCGAACGGCTTCGGCCCGACCCGCACCGGTGAGTTCGTCGATGAGTTTCAGGGCCTCGTTGGGCCGGATGCCGAGGCCGTCGGCCACGTCCTTGGCGGAGCACGGCCGCCGAAACAGCAGGTCGAGGACGTCGTCCGGCGTGGCGGCGCCTTCCTGGGCCGCCGGTTCGCGGAAGTCGGCCACCACATCGGCGGGCGGGTTGAACAACCCCGCCAAATCCTCAAGGCGCTCCCGCGTTACCGGCAACGCGAACGACTCCGCCGCCGGCCGCACCGCCGTGTTCAACTGCACGCGGTCAAGGCCCAGACCCGTCGCACGGTCCGCGATGCACCGAACCTCCGACTCCATACCCGTAACACCACTTAGAAGCATCACCTCGAGCCACACCTTGCCCGTGAAGGCGGCCGTAAACGCCGCCAAGCCGGTCATCATCTTCTCAAACGACAGGTCAGGGTGCGGACGGTTTACGTACTGCCACAGGGCCGCATTACCCGCATCGAGCGACGGCACAACGAGGTCTGCCTCGGCCAGGGCGTCGGCCACCGCCGACTCCGAGAGCAGCGACCCGTTCGTCAGCACCGCCACCGGCACGCCCGTGCACCGCTTCAGCTCCGAAACCAGTCGGCCCAAGTCGCTGTGAAGCGTCGGCTCGCCGGATCCGGCCAGCGTGATGTAGTCGGGCGGCGCCGCCAAACCGGCCAGCCGCTCCTGGACCTGCGGGACGACGGTATCGGTCGGCACGTACGCCTCGCGCCGGAGCGTCCGGTTCGTCGTCGGCCCCAACTGGCAATACACGCAGTCGTACGTGCACGTCTTGAAAGGGACGAGATCGACACCGAGCGACCGACCCAACCGCCGCGAGGGCACCGGCCCGTAGACGTAGGTCGTGGGGGTCCGCATAGCGTCAAAGCCCCTCTCGGGCGGCGGCATGGTCGCGGACCGCCTGCTCGACGGCCTCGAACAGCCGGACGAACCCGGCTCTGAGGTCCGGCACCGCATCGAGGACCAACTCGCCGCGCGAATAGGCTTCGGCAATGCGGCGGTCGTTCGGAATCTCCATCAGGATTGGTACGTTTTCGTCACGGCAGTACGCGTGCACGCGGTTATCGCCCACGCCCACGCGGTTCACCACCACGCCGAACGGCAGTTCGAGCAGGCGGACGGTTTCGACGGCCAGGCTCAGGTCGTGCAGGCCGAACGGCGTCGGCTCGGTCACGAGGAGAACGAAGTCGGCGCCGCGGACGGCCGTAATCATCGGGCACGCCGTACCGGGCGGACAATCCATCACGTTGATCTCGTCCGGCCGCAGGTGCCGCTTCACGCCGCGGATGAGCGGCGGGGACATCGGTTCACCCAGTTGGAGACGACCCTGGACAAACGCCATCTGGCCGACGCCGGCCGTCTCGACCACGCCGACCGTGCGGTCCTGCTCGGTAATCGCCCCCTCCGGGCACACCCGTGCGCAGCCTCCGCAGCCGTGGCACAGTTCAGGGAACACAAGCGGCTTGGTCTTCAGGGAAACGATGGCGTTGTACTGGCACATCTCGCCACACGCGCCACAGGCCGTGCATTTCTCCTCATCGACCACGGGAATCGGCACGCCGATTGCCTCGGAGGTTTCGGCGTCGGCATCGAGGAAGACGTGGCAATTGGGTTCCTCGACGTCGCAGTCGAGCAGGCGGACGGGTTGGTCGAGAGCTACCGCCAGATTCACGGCCACGGTCGTTTTGCCGGTGCCGCCCTTTCCGGATGCAATGGCTAGGATCATGGTTATGCCCAATGCCCTTCGACGTCGGCGCTCTCGGACGGTTTCAGGCTACCGGCCTTGTACTGCGCCACGGCCTCGGTAACGGTGCCCTCGACATTCACGATAACCCCAATGCCCGCCGTCGAGAGGACACGGAACGCGTTTGGCCCGCAGTGACCGGTCAGAACGACTTGGGCTCCCAGGGTCACCACGTTCTGGCTGGCCTGGACGCCGGCGCCGCTGGCGGCCTGCAGGTTTTGAGAGTTGTCAACCGCCTGCCACTGGTCGGTTTCGGTATCGTAGATGATAAAAGAGGGAGCCCGCGCAAAGCGCGGGTCCACTTGGGCGTCGAGCGTCTCGCCCTGGGCAGTAATGCAGAGTTTCATGGGTTCCCTTTCGTTGGAGGCATGTGCCCCGGCCACCGCATGGCACGTGCGGGCGCCCTTCGCCGCGCGGACCCTGCGGCCCGCGCGGCGGGCGCGGAGCCTGAGAAAACCTACTCGGCCTCAGCGGTCTGCTTGGAATCGAGTTCCTGCAGACGTTGCTGGACGGCCGTCAGTTGCTGCTGGAGCGCCTCGAGCTGCTGGGCCAGAAACTGGCGCTCGGCCTCCGGCGCAGCCACGCCGTAGGCGGGCGGGACAACGCCCCCCACGGGCACGGCGCCCGCCGCACGCCAACCCCAGCCGCGACCCCGGCCAAATCCGCGGCCGAAGCCTCGTCCGAAGCCGCCACCATAACCCGCGCCGACACCAAACGGTTGCCCGGCCATCGGGTTCATGTAACCCGGCACACCGTACCCGGCGCAGAAACCGGCCGCCCGGCCGGTCATCGGCCCCATTCCCATCGGTCCCGTTCCATCTCCACGTGGCATGATCTGTCTCCTTACATTCGACCGTTTCGTGTTCTCGTCGCTGGTTGGTGCAACCGTTACGCGCTACGGGTCATCGCGGCGCCGCACTTGGGGCACTGGACGGCATTGCACGGCATGCCGCGCGCGTGCGGCTGTGTGTGGCCACACTGCGGACAGAAACACACGCCCGCCGGTCCACCGGCAACAGGGCCGCCCATGCGTCCCCGGCCCCCCGCCATGCCGCCACCGCCACCCATACCGCCACCCATCCCTCGTCCGGCGCCACCGCCACCTCCGCGGCCACCGCCGGCGCCACCCATTCCTCCGCCCGTTCTGGGCCCTTGTCCGGTCGGTCCTGTGCCATCGCCTCGAGGCATGGTACTCTCCTTTCGTCTGCGCGGGGCAAGCCCCGCGGCTAAGAGGTTCTCATCCCGGCCAGGGCCGACCCGCACCCCGGCCGCGTCCACCGCCACGTCGTCCGCCCCGACCGAATCGGCCCCCTCGCCAGCCGCAACCCGGCATCGCGAAGGCGGGCCCCGGCAGGAGGCCTCGCGCGTAGGCCGCAATGACCTCGTCGACGGTGCCGGCCACGAACGGCACAAGCCGGATGCCCTCAGCGGCGATCATGTCGGCCAGCGGGCGGGACACCGCCCCGCATATGAGGGTCTGCACGCCCAACGCCTTCAGGCGAACGACCTTTTCAATCGGCAGGTTGCCCCGGATCGGCTCCTGCCGGCGCCCGGTTACCTGCCCCGCCTCGATCTCGGCCAACAGGAGCGTGCCGGACGCATCGAAGACGGGCGAGATTCGGTCTTCCCACACCGCGAAGGCCACTGTCATACGAGCCTACCTCCGCTTCAGTAGACCGCAAACGCGATGCCACCCAGAACACCCGTCGATCAAGTAGACGCATCCGACTGTGATAAAAGGACTTACAAAGAGATGCAGTTGCCGGAAGGCCCATCTTGGCAACCGAAGGAGTCGCACCAATGCAACACCGGCGGGCCGTACCGTTGCAACAACGCAACCCTATGGAGAGGCTGACGACCGCCCGTCACGCTTGGGAAGGCCAATACCGAGAGCTCGAATCTTACGGAAAAGCGTGCTCTTATGCATGCCGAGATCATGTGCGGCGGCTTGGCGGTTGTACGCGTTGCGTTCCAGCGCGTCCCGGATGGCCTGGGCCTCGGCGTTTTGGACGGCCTCCGCCATATTGCCCTGCTTTCTGCCGGCGTCCTCCTGGCGGGTGGTGGTACGCGGGATGAGTTCCTCGGGCAGGTGTCGGCGCTCGATGTCGCCCTCGTCTGACAGGACGAACGCCCGTTCGATGACGTTTTCGAGTTCGCGCACGTTGCCAGGGTACTCATGGGCCATCAGGACGGCCAGCGCCTCGCGGCTCACGCCCGAAACGGCCTTGCCCTGCAGCCGATTGAAGCGGGTTATGAAGTGGTCCACGAGCAGCGGGATGTCTTCCTTGCGCTCGCGCAGCGGCGGCACGTGGAGCCGGACCACGTTGATGCGGTAGTACAAGTCCGAGCGGAAAGCGCCCTCGGCAACCATCGCCTCCACGTCGCGGTTCGTGGCGGCGATCACGCGGACATCGGCCTGAACCGGCTCCGTGCCGCCGAGCGGCTCGAAGGTCCGCTCCTCCAGCACCCGCAGCAGACGGCTTTGCAGGGCGGAACTGACGTCGCCGATCTCGTCCAGGAACAACGTGCCTCCCGCCGCTACGGCAAACCGGCCGGGTTTGTCGCGCGTGGCGCCCGTAAACGCGCCGGCTTTGTAGCCGAAGAGTTCAGATTCCAGCAGGGTGTCGGGCAACGACCCGCAATTCACGGGGAGGAACGGGCCGCCCGAGCGCGGGCTCAGGTCGTGGATGGCGCGGGCCAGCAGTTCCTTGCCGGTGCCCGTCTCGCCCAGGATGAGGACGGTGGACATGGTCGCAGCGGCCTGCGGCAGGATCTCGAAGATGCGGCGCATGGCGGGGCTGCGGCTGACAAGGTCGCCCACCGAGGCCCGGCCCTGAAGTTCCTTGCGGAGTTCCTCGACAAGGCTGAGGTCACGAAACGTTTCCACGCCGCCGACCACGCGGCCGGCCTCGTCGCGCAGCAGGGCCGTGGACACGCTGATGGGAATGCGCCGGCCGTCGGCGTCGATGATGAAGGTCGACCGGTCCACAACCGGCTCGCCGGTGTCCATCGTTTCGCGCAGCGCGCAGGCCGTTTCGCACATCGAGGCGCGGAAGACGTCGGCGCAGCGCCGGCCGATGGCCTCGTCGCGCGGCACGCCGGTAATGGCCTCGGCCGCCCGGTTAAACGACGTGATCCGCCACTGGTGGTCCACCGTGAAGACCCCGTCGGAGATACTCTCGAGGATAGCCTCGGTGGCGTGGCGCGGCAGCGTGTTGTCGCCTGGGTCGCTCATGACTAACCGCAGTCGGCCTGCACCCCTCCTGAAACGTAGCCTATTCTAGGGCACACGGGAGCGGGAATCCAGCCGGTGCAGACAACTCGCCGCCGGAAGGGCGCCGGGCGATGCCGCTCACGAACGATGCCCGCTTCAGCCGATGAGTACAAAACCGCGACCCTCGCAAGGAAACGCCGCCATGCGAAAACGCATCAACGCCCTCACCATCATCGGCATGATCATGGTCTTCACGGGTCTGGGGCACCTGGTGCCGACGTTCCTGGCAAGCCCTGAAAACCGATGGACGCCTCGCGAACTGGCTGTGGGGCTCGATGAAAGTGCCGACCGCGTCGGCGTGCTCGTTGCGGGCGTCGCGCTGGCCGACCACGTGAAAGCGGGCACGCTTCTGGTTGGCGCCGAGGGCCAACCGCCGCGACCCCTGACACCCGAAGACGTGCGGGTCCGATTCAACAACTGGGACCGCGTCCGGGCAGACTTGCACTTCCAGGCCATCTTCACGGCCGCGTATACGGCCGCTGCCGTACTGCTACTCGTGGGCGGGTTGCTGCTGGTCCCACGGCTACCCGTGCGGCAGAAGCAGGGCCAGACCGCCAACTAACCCGCGAGGTCGCGCCCCTCACCCGCCCGTCTCGAAAACCACGATCTGGTGAACGGCAAAGGCCGGCACGTTCACGGACACCCGTCCGTTCGTGTACGCCCACGCGGCGAGGTCTGTCCCCTGCGGCTCCAGGCGCACGCGTGTCGGCCTCACGGGAAGGCGGACCGACACCTCGCACGCCGGCGCAGGCGGTAGGCGCGCGACCCGGGTGTAAGACCGGCGTTCGGTCCGAATGACCTTCCGCTCGCCCCGGGCCAAGTTCACGAGGTGCAGGACCGTCGTGTTGCCGCGGCGGCGCAGGACCATCTCCACGTCCGGCGGAGCCGTCGCGGCCACGTGCCGCTTCCGGACCGGGTGCACCGCCTCGAACAGAGACGCGAGCACCGCCTCCGGCACAACGGCATCGCCGTGGCTCGACAGCAGCGGTACCGGCACGAACCAGGCCGTGCCCCGCCCCAACGGGCGCCGCGTCAGAAAGGGGTGCGTGTGGCCGTCCGCATCGCGGACGGTCATGGCGGCCTCCGCGCCACCGCACTCGAGCCGGAAAAGCCAGTGGCTGAACGCGTGGTCGGCCCCGTCCACGGTGGCGGTGATCGGTTCGGCCCCCTTGGGCGCCGCGGTCACGCGCACGCCGAACACCGCCGGCAGACGCGCGTCGCAGCCAAGCCCCATGCCGGTCATCAGAAGGTTCCCGCCGCCGCGGACGAACGCCAGCAGGCCGTCCACGGTCTCTTTCGTCAGGACCTTCGGGTGCTCGACGACCAGGAGCGGGCTACGGACGTCGCCCTCGGCCAAACGCCAGTCGGGCACGAACTCGTAATTCAGGTGAAGACGTGCGAGCACCGCCGTAGCCCCATCGATGCGGTTGTTACGTTTCGGAAAAGCCGTCTGGTCCGATTCCGTCACGGCGTAATGCGTGGCGGCGCTATGGAGGAGCGAGGCGTCCGGCACCCGCACGGCACTCGTGCACCACGGCTGGCGGGCCCGCAGAAACGGTGCAACAACCTTTCCCGCAAAGGCATGCCGCTCCGGCACGAGCCCGCTCGTGGGCGTGGGATTATCCCAAAGGAAGTAGCGGCCGCCGTTCGCGATGATGACGGCCATTTCCTGCTCGATCTGCCGCGCGGGTTTCGGCGCCATCGTGCGAACGGTCTTGCCGCCCTCCTGCTTCTCCTGGAGCGTGGCCAGTTGCGTCATGAGGTCGAACGGCAGGCCGGTCGCGTCGTACCAATGGGCCTCCGGCGACAGCCCTTCCACCCGGTTGCCGATGTCGCCCGTCAGGTACGCGATGCCGGGGTCGGGCCGCTCGGGCATGCGCAGGGAATACGCCCAGTTGAAGGCCACGAGGCACTTGGGGTCGCGCTCGTGAATGCGCTTGGCCGTGGCGTGGATGAATTCGCGGTAGATCTGCCGCTGCATTTCCTTGTACCGACCCCAGGCCTTTGCGCCCGGATTCGTGGGCGGCTCAAGGCCCGTCTCTTTCCCGAAGCGTGCCCGGCACCGGTCGCAGTAGCAGTTGCGGATGGTGAAGCACGACCCGTCGAACCAAAACCCGTCGGGGTGGTAGCCGGCCATGACTTCGTCGAGCATCGGCCACAGGTACCCCTCGGCCACGCCGGAGTGGTAGCAGAGGGCCCGGTCAATCTCGGCGCCATCGGGCCGCGACCGGTTCCATTCGGGCCGGCGTTTCATGATTTCGCCGTCGCGCCCGATGTTGTAGTAGACGGACCAGTGGTACCCGCCGTCGCGGGCCAGGTCGCGCCAGACGGCCAGCACGTCGCGGGCGAGTTTCGGAGGCGTGTGGCCGATCTCGGTCGGGTACGTCGTCCACCCCGGGTTGCCCTTGGCGTGAATCTGGACCACGTCCGGCTGCGAAAGGGCCACGAGCCGCCGGGCCTCGGCCGGGTCGGCGTCGCGGCCGACCTCCCACCGCCCGCCCGTATGGTGGTCCTCGTGCAGCAGGTAGAAACTCTCTTCGTACCAGTTGTTGCCCGCGGCGGCGCAGCCCGCGAGGACCGCACACGCCGCCAGCACTATCAGGCCTCGTTTCATGAGCCATGCTCCCCTATCGAGCGGCGGGCAAGCCCGCCGGCGAACCCGCCTCGCCCCGACCACCGTAAACGGCCCGCGAGCACAAGTCAACGAACGGACCGCGACACGGCCCGCCCTCGTGGGTTTGATGGGGCGGGAGGACGCATGCGCCGGACCGTCGCCATTACGATGCTCGCCGTTCTGCTCGTCGCCGTCCCGGCGGCAGTGCGTGCGGCGACCGCCCCGCCCGCGATCGACTACCTGGCGGCCGCCCGCCGCTTCGCCGACTGTATGCTCCGCTACGGACGCGACCGCTACGGCACCCAGCACACCCCGCTGTTCGCGGTGCTCCTCGTGCGCGGGAAGGAGCCTCGCATCGGCCCGGAGCCGGTCTTCGCACGCCCATCGCCCTACAACACCGACAACATGCACACGCCGTTTCGTAAGTACGACTTCAACAAGTGCCTCAACTACCCACCCGGCCTCGGCAGCGAAGGGCCTCACAAGGTTACCCTGACCGGCTGCGACCCGTACGAGGACGCCGCCCTGTACGCCATGCTCATCGACCTGTCGCGCGCGACCGGCGACCCGCGCTACAAAGCCGAGGCCGAGAAGGCACTTCGATGGTGGTTCACGCACACCCAGAGCCCCCAAACGGGCCTCTACCCCTGGGGCGAACACCTGGGCTGGGACTTCGAGCACGAATGCCCGACGTACTTCGAGGGACCGTCGAAGCACCTCTACGCGGCGTGCTACCACGAAATCAAGGACCGCGTGCCGTTCCTCGACTTCCTGGCCACGCTGCCCGCACCGACCCAGGGCGAACGCACGCCGCTCGAGCGGTACGCCCTCGGCGTCTGGAACGCCCACTACTGGGACAAGACAAAAGCCGTCTACTGCCGCCACGGCGACTACACCGGGCGCGACGACCGCACCGGCAGCCTCGAAGGCTACCCCGCTCACCAGGGCGCACACCTGCGGCTGTGGGCGAAGGCGTATCGCACCACGCGCGACCCGGCCGTCCGGAGCCGGATGGCCGACGTCCTCACGAAGGTGCTCGACGTCCAGATCGCCCGGGCCCGCACGTACGGCTTCATCCCCATGACGTTCAAGCCGGACCTCGCGGGAAAGACGCCCAAGCGGACCAGCCAGTCCGACCGGCTCGGCCGGCACGCCGCCGAGGTCTCCGTGACGCTGCGCGACGCCGCCCCGGCGATTGCCGAGAAGATGGCGGACCTCGCCCGGCTGCTCCTGGGCAAGGACGAGGCGGAGGCGATCATGGCACGTGCCATCGCCACCCGCAACACAAACGACGAAACGGCCACGACCACGGCGAGATTCCTCGACGCGCTCCGCTCGCTCGGAATGACAACGGCGCCGCCGGCGCATCCCGACCCTACGGTCGCAGACCTCGCCAAGGCCGACGCACCGAACCGCCACGCCGACGCTATCCTCCGCCGACTCCACTGGTACCGCGCCTTCGGCGACGCCGCCTATCTGGAGGCCGCCGAGGCCCAGGCCCGCCGGGCCTTCGCCCGATTCATGGACGAAACCTCGCCGCTGCCAAAGGCGTACGACCCGCCAAAGACAACGACGGTGGCCGGCGAGCCGTTTCCGGACTTCACCTTCCGCGGCGCCCGCCTGATGCACGCCTTTGCCCTGCTGGGCGAGGCGCTCGGGCAAGCCGGCCGCTGAACCGCGAGACCCAGCGCGGCCGCGACCCCATCCGCGAGATCATGATCCGCCCCATCGCCGCCATCCTCGATTGGCGCAAGCAGCGGCGGATGTGGAAAGAGCTCTTGTCAGACGCCGCATCCTCGTGAGAGGTAGCCAGTTTGCCTTGCGCTGTTTGGCTCCCCGCTCCGAACGGGTTTCAGACGTTGGCTAAACCTCTCGGCCCTCTCCGTCCGGCCGCGGCCGCCGGTTCTCTGGTTAACAGCCGCCACCGGCTCGCCATAACGCGTGGATGAACAGCATGTTACGAGCAATCCCTGCCCCCGCCCGCGCCTGAATCGCGGGCACGGTGCGAATGGGTGTCTGTACGGCACGCCATCCCAATAACTGAATAGCGACCGAACAACGGGCACCAGGGAATCGACCCTCGGGGCAACAGGCCCTTGACACGGGGGCGGTTATGGGTGTCCCCTG
>Ga0272441_10003248_pt1 | contig 31233 bp, 37 predicted proteins | sample SSMProp6N_FD_193582 | JGI IMG/M metagenome (GOLD analysis project Ga0272441, IMG submission 193582) | Marine sediment archaeal communities from Little Sippewissett salt marsh, Falmouth, MA, United States - SSM-Prop-6N | ecosystem: Environmental > Aquatic > Marine > Wetlands > Sediment ... | reverse complement strand
GGCGGTGGCTTCCGGCGTTGAGGCCGGGCTTAAGGCGCTCACAGATAAGGGGAAACGTCCCGATAAAGGGGATAAAAAGATCAACGTGGTGGCCGTCGGTGGCGACGGTGGCACCAGCGATATCGGCTTCCAGGCGCTCTCCGGGGCGCTAGAGCGCGGGCATGATTTTCTCTACCTCTGCTTCGATAACGAAGCCTATATGAATACCGGTATTCAGCGCTCTTCGGCGACCCCGTTCGGGGCGTCAACCACCACTTCCCCGGCGGGTAAGAAGAGTACCGGGCAGGTTACGTGGAAGAAAAACATGCCCGAGATTGTGGCGGCGCATGGTATCCCTTACGTCGCTACCGCCACTCACAGCTACCCCTTCGACCTGATGGCTAAGGTAGCCAAGGGCGCGGCCGTAGCGGGGCCGGCTTATATCCATGTGCTGTCGGTCTGCCCCACGGGCTGGCGTTCGGCGGCGAACCTGTCAATAAAGCTGGGCCGCCTTGCGGTGGAGACGGGGGTATTCCCGCTGTATGAGGTTGAAAACGGCCGGCACCACATCACGGTTGATGTCTCGGAGCTAAAGCCGGTAAAGGATTACCTGAAGCTTCAGGGGCGCTTCCGGCACCTCTCCGATGATGTCATCAAGACAATTGAAGACCGTGTTCGTGCCGAATATGCTCGGCTGAAGCATCTGGCGTCGGATTGTATGGACTATACCAGCCACTAACGGCTGATGTCGTCTTACTATCGCGAGCGGGAAAATACGAATTATCCCCGGTCATTGGAAGTGATTTGTAGGTTAGGTTAAACATGGTAAAGATAACGATTAACGGGCAAGCAATCGAGGCGGCTGCAGAAGAGACCATTCTCGAGGTAGCCAGGAAAAAGGGTATCGATATTCCGACGCTGGAAGGCGATGCCGAAATAGAACCCTGCGGGGCCGATCACGTCTGTCTGGTCGAGATTACCACCGCTGACGGTCGTCACCGTCTGGTGGCCGCCTCGTTGTATAAGGTTCAGGAAGGTCTGGCTATCCAGACCGATAGCCAGTGGGTGAACGATACCCGCCGTAGAGTCCTGGCCGCGCTCTGGGCGAAGTGCTCTGATTCGAAACCCATCGCCGACCTGGCGAGCAAGTATGGCCTGACGCTGAGCTGCCTGCCGCTAATAGAGGGGCATGGTAAATGCACGCTGTGTGGTATTTGTGAGCGGATCTGCGCCAAGATCGTCGGCGTCGGCGCGATTAGCCTGGCTAACCAGAACGGAGAGTGGAGCGCCGACCTGCCCGATTTTTCCGAGGCCTGTATCGGCTGCGGTTCCTGTGCCTATTCCTGTCCCAACGGGGCCATTAGCCTGGAAGATTCCGGCGACACGCGGACGGTGGCCATGCCTCATGTGGTGTTAGGGTTAAAGCTTAAGAAGTGCGCCAAGTGCGGTAAATACTGGGCTCCGGAGCGCCAGCTCGACTATATCGCCAGTATCGCTGGGCTTACCCCGGATGGTTTCGCTACCTGCCCCGACTGTCGTGACTAGCCTCGCTCCGGCTTCCCGTTTGACCGCCGGGCAGCGGTCTGCTATATTCAAGCTGTTCTCTTGGTCTGTTGGCGGGGTGTAGCGCAGTCGGCTAGCGCGCAGCGTTTGGGACGCTGAGGTCGGAGGTTCAAGTCCTCTCACCCCGACCACCTTCCCCGGATTCTACCTGAAACCGAGGCTATTATTTACCGCCCTTTTCCGGCATATTTGTTAGGAATCCGTTAGCTCGATTACCCGGCTCGCCCAGACGCGCGCCGCCGCGCTGGTCAGGACTTTCCGGTTCGACCGGGCGATATCGAGTAGCGGCGGCAGGTTTGTCAGGCCCAGTTTCTTTAGCTGAGGGCACTGTTTTTCCAGGGAAAGGATCGTTGTCCAGGCGCCGCCATAGACCAGGTAGTCAGGCGTGGCGGCAGGGGGCGCCAGCATTTCCGCTGCGTGGCGGCAGACCCGAATCAAGAATTGTTCGATCTGTTTTTCCCGGTGCCGTTGGAAGCGTTGTTGGGAGGAGCCGCCCTTGCGATGCCGCCCGTGAATAAGGCCGGTGCCGACTTTAGATTCGATAATTACTTCGTCCCGGCAGAGTGCCACGGCATAAGCCCCGAGCCTCACCAGTACCAGCGCGATTGATAATTCCTGCTCCAGCAGTTTGACCAAGGGGTCGACGGCGTATCCGGCCTGGACGTCTCTTTCCGTCAGGGGAAAGGGGGGGATAACGAGTTGCCCCTCACCCTTATCCCAGAAGAGCACCGAGCCGGTGGCTGAAGCGGCGGCGTTGGCGATAACCTCCGGCGCCCAAGATTCCAACCCGGTGGTGGTGCCCCACACCGCCCCGATTTCGGTGGCGGTAACCCCAGGGGGCAGGTACAAACTTCGCGCCAGACTGCTGCCGCCGTCCCCGATTTCAGCGATGAAGCGGAGCATCCGTTTCTTATCCAGATAGAGTTGCTGGCTGATGCTTACTGTCATGCCGTCTCCTGGCCCAGATTAAAGAAGATGTGATTTACTAAAACTCGGCAACCGTCACCCCGTCGCCGCCCTCATCCTTACCGCCGGGGCGGAAGGATGATACCAGGGGGTGCACCGTGAGGAAGTCCCGGACGATGCTGCGGACGGCCCCGGTGCCGAAGCCGTGAATGATGCGCACCTTGCCCAGACCAGCCAGCGAGGCATCGTTGAGGTAGCTGTCGAGCGTCGCCTCTATCTCGTAGGCTCGCTTGCCCCTGAGGTCGAGCTCCAGCGATACCGGCGGCGTGGCGGGCAGCATCGGGTGGCTGGCAGGCGCGGCTTCGGGGGTTGCGGTTTCCCGGGTCACGCTGTCCAGGCTGATGCGGAGCTTAGATTGCCCCGTTTGAAGCTCCAATTCATGGGCCGCGGGGAATATGGAGAGCACCTTGCCCTGGAGGTTAAGACCCCTGACGGAGACGAAATCGCCGGGGGCCAGCGGGGCCGCCACTGGCTCGCCGTCGGCAGTCTCCTTTTTGTCGGGCACCCAGGATTCGCGGTTCAGGCTTTGCCGCACCTCGCTGATTGTTTTCCGGGCTTGGGCCAGCCTTTCCTCGGACTTCTGCCGCCGCAGCTCGGCGGCGGCCTTCTTAATCTCCTGGTGAAGCTCAGCGGCCTCCGCCAGCACGCGGTCGCGGGTCTCCTGCACCACGGTAAGGCGGTGTCGCTCCAGCCGCTCGAAGCCTGCCTCGAGGCCCGCGCGCCGCTCCTCAATCTCGCGCTGTTCTTTTTCCAGTTCAGCAAGCTGTCTCCGGAGATTGGCCCGCTCCTCCCTGAGGTGGCTGAGCAGGGCCTGTAGTTCCTGGTCGCCGTCGGAGAGCAGGCGCTTGGCGGCCCCGGTTATTTCGGGTAAAAGCCCCAGGCGCGCGGCGGTGGCCAGGGCGTTGCTGCCCCCGGGGATACCGGTCTGCAGGCGATAGGTTGGCTGCTGGGTAACCGGGTCGAACTCCATGGCGGCGTTTTGCATCCCATCCGTCATGTAGGCGAAGGCCTTGAGGTCGTTGTGGTGCGAGGTGGCCACCGTGGTTACCCCCCGGCTGAGCAGGTATTTCAGGATGCTGCGCGCCAGCGCGGAGCCCTCCGCTGGGTCGGTGCTGGAGCCCAGTTCGTCCAGCAATACCAGGCTCAGCGGCGTCACACTTTCGAGGAAGCGGACGATGTTGCTGATGTGCCAACTGAAGGTGGATACCGTCTGCTCGATGCTCTGTTCGTCGCCGATATCGCTGAAGATATTGTCGAATATCGGGATCCGGGTTCCCGACGAGGCCGGAACCGGCATCCCGGATATCGCCATTAAACTGAGCAGCCCGATAGTTTTGAGGGCCACCGTCTTGCCGCCCATGTTGGGGCCGGTAATCACCAGTGTCGAGAACTCATCCCCGATATCGAGGGTAAGGGGCACCGCGTGGTCGCCGAGCAGCGGGTGGCGGGCACTCACCAGACGCAGCCCCCCATGAGCGGGGGCTGCGTCACCGTCCCCGTCGGGGTCGATTATCTCCGGCTCGATGGCGCCGGACCGGGCGGCGTACCTCCCCTTGGCCAGGGCCAGGTCCAACTCGGCAGCAATCTCCAGGTTGTGGGCGATGTCCTCATAGTGCTCGCCGACCTGGCTGCTCAGGGCTTCCAGAATCCGGGCAACCTCGTGTTTTTCCGCGATTTCCAGTCCCCGCAGCTCGTTGCCCATCTCGATCGCCGAGGACGGCTCCATGAATACCGTGGCCCCGGTGTTGGAGATGTCATGCACGATGCCCTTGATGCGGTGCTGGCATTCGGCCTTGATTGGGATGACGTAGCGGCCGTAGCGCTCGGTGACGATTTCATCCTGGATGAAGTTGCGCATCCGGTGCGAGGTGATGACGCCTTTGAGGTATTTTAAGATATGCTGTCGTGCCCCCTGTACCTGCCTCCGGAGGCTCGCCAGCGTTGGCGAGGCGGTGTCCGTGATCTCCCCCGAGTTCTGGATGCACTTCCTGATGGCCTTTTCAAGTTCCGGGAATTCGCTGATTTCCTTTCCCAGCTTCCAGAGCGCCGGGAAATCATGGCTCGTTTCGGCCAGCTTCTGGCGCAACTGACGCAGCGAGGTCAGGGTGGTGGCTACCTGCAGCAGGTCCTTGGGCTCAACCAGTACCCCCAGCCGGGCCTTGCGGGCGGTTTCGGTGATGTCCTTCACCTCACCGAGGGAGGTATTGGGTTCGGTGTCGAGCAGCCGCCGGGCCTCCCGTGACTGACTCAGCCGCCGGGTGACCTGACCGTAGTCCGCCAGCGGCCGCATCGCCAAGGCCAGCCGGGCACCACCAGGTGACTCGGCGTGGCTGGCTAGTATCTCCCTAACTCGTGGGAATTCAAGTAGCTCGATGCTTTTTTCGTCCATGACCTTCCTGACGTGCTGCCAATGATGAATTATAGCACTTCGAAAGGGGATGGCGGTAAGGTGTCAGAACTTACTGGGAGTGGTGGGGGTAGATACGCGCCTAGAGGGATTCGAACCCCCGACCCTCGGTTCCGAAGACCGATGCTCTATCCGCTGAGCTATAGGCGCATGAAGCTAAATTCCAGCTGTTTTTCTAAGTTACGTATGCTTGTTGTTTTCTGAACAACATTTTTCACGCTCATTATACCTTCTGTTAAAAGCCTGGTCAAAACGCTTTGCAGCAGCATCTTGAAGCCCGATGAGCGACATGGCTATAGGTATCCAGTGTAATTAATGGTGTGCCTAGCTGTTCTTGGAAGACTTTCAGATGCGCACAAGTCTGATCCAGACATGCGCTTTGCTGTCGTCAGGTTGGCCGAAGACGGGGTCGTTATTCTGCCGGGTTAAGCCTGCCGCCGGACTCTTCTAACGCCGAAGATAACGGCGACGACTACTCCGGCGATGATACCGCTGATCATGGGCCAGTTGGCTGATTCCGAAGGTGGAAATGTCGCCTAGAATCACCAAGCAAACCCTAAGGATATTTGGACATAATCCGCTATCTTGTTAGCAGCATGCGGTACGACCGTATATCTCCAACTACCGGTGAATATATTGATTTTATATCTCGAGGCGATATAATTAAATGGCAGACGGCGAAGCGGAGCAAAACCGCCGCCGATTGAATAGGTAAGATTGTCGGTCGGACAACACATTGGAGGGAAATTGATGGCTAGGTCAATAATTATTATCGGGGCTGGTATGGGGGGTATGGCTGCCGGCATCTATGGCCAGATGAACGGCTACGAAACGCAGATTTTCGAGATGCATACCAAGCCGGGAGGCCAATGTACCTCGTGGAAGCGCAAAGGCTACACCTTCGACGCTTGCATTCACCACTTTTTCGGCTGCAAGCCGGGATACCACTCATACCAGCTATGGCACGAACTCGGTGCCATAGCTGGTAACGGTTGAAGATTGTACCGCTGTCGCTATACCGGGCGGTAAGATGTTCGTAGATTATTACGACCTCGATAAACTGAGAGAGACCCTGCTCGGATTATCCCCCGCCGACTCAAAATCGATTGAACAATATGTCAGGGCAATCAAATCATTTCCCCTGGAGAAGGTCATTGACGTGATGGAGGGTGATTCATCTCGCGCGCTGATAACCGGTTTGCCCGCGATGCTTTCTATCCGGAAGTGGTTCAAGCTGGACATGGCTAATTTTGCGAAGAGGTTCTCCGACCCCTTTCTCCGAGAAGCCTTCGCCTTGCTCGTATACTCCGCACCGGATATGCCCTTCTTCTTCCACCTTCTCCGGCATGCCGGCGGCTTGAACGGCGAAGTCCAATGGCCGGTAGGTGGAGCCGCTGCATTGGCGGAATCTATTGAGCAGCGTTACCTGGCTTTGGGCGGTAAGGTTAATTACGGCAGTCGGGTCGAGAAAATCTTGGTTGAGAATGATGCGGCGGTGGGGATCAAGCTCGCTAACGGCAGCGAGCACCGGGCGGATATCACCGTCTCTAACGCCGACGGACGCAAGACGATCCTCGATATGTTGGACGGCAAGTATATTAACGAGACGGTGCGCGGCTACTGCGCGCCGCTGGAAGACGAAACGGCCTTTGCCATTGACGTCTTTCTGGGGGTTAACCGGGACTTATCTGCTGAGCCCTCATCGCTGATACTGTTACTTGAGAAGCCGGTGACGATAGCCGACCACGAGTATCAGAGCATCGAAGCCCAGCTTTACGGCTTCGATAAGAGCCTGGCCCCGGCGGGCAAGGGCACGATTAAGGTCGAGCTTTCGGCAAGCTATGCTCACTGGAAGAACCTCTATAATAGCGACAAAGAAAAATACAAGCAGGAAAAGCAGCAGGTCGCCGAGCAGATAATCGGGATTCTGGAGGGCCACTTCAAGGGTATCAAGCAGCAGGTCGAGGTTATTGACGTCTGCACGCTGATGACGTGGGAACGTTACATGGGAGGCAGCCAGGGATGGTTTAATATGCCCAATAGGGAGTTCACTTTCGTTGCGAAAGACGATCCCGCCGACAAGAAGTTTAAAACAACGTTGCCGGGACTGTCTAATTTCTACTTCGTTGGCGTCTGGGCGACGATGATGGGGTCTCTTCTTGATAATGCCAAATCAGGCAAGACAATCATCCGGCGTATCTGCAAGAAGGAAGGGAAGAAGTTTACCGTTTCAGAATAATCAGCTTTTTCTAAAGCTAAGCCCCTTAAGTTTCAGTGCAATGGCCTGGCACTTACCGGACTTCAAGCGTCTCCACCCACTTAACCCATTGGGCACCGTATTTGCCCTTAGCGACGAGTCGCAGCGGATAGCCGTGGTCTGCGGGCAGCGTCTGACCATCAACAGTGTGGGCTAGAAATATGCTATCGTTACCCCTGATGTCTGCCAATGGCAATTCTATTCTGTAGCTTCCGCCAATATCCTGAAATACAACTGTCTCGGCTTCGGGCTTGATGCCAGCCTCTTCCAGCAGGTTAGTGACCGGGACTCCGGTCCACTCAGCGTTGTCAGCAAAGAACCCGGGGCAAATGAGTAACACTACCTCGGTCACGGTGGGGTAGCCCAGTATCTCCTCATATGACAGCGAGAGCGGTGTTTCAACAAGCCCTTCTATTCCGAGCCGATACTGCTCGATATTGACATCCGGTGGGGTGCCGGTAAGGTTAAGGTCCTCCACACTTGTTATCGGTAATCTTGAGTTATCAACCTCAGCCGGGTCACTATCAATAACCTGAGATAACTGAGTCGGAACTTCCGTCTCCGGGGCTTCGATGGGCTGGCTCGCTGGTGGTTCGATCTGCTCCTGGTCGTTGGCGGGTGAGATGTCGGTGTGCGTATTAGTGCCAGGAGTCTCATCGGTTGTGGGCGCCGATATCGTGCAGCCACCCAAAACCAACGCGGTTAAAAGTAGCGGCGCGATTAAAAAATATTTCTTCATTTCCTGTCCTCCAAATTGCCCCGGCATTACCGTATAAAAATCCTGGAATCATAATCCCCTCGGCACTCCCTTCATAACACATTTCGAAGCACTTCCAATTAAAGCTTCCGGATTAAGTGGTAACTCAGTTTACCAATTGACGTATGAAAAAGTTATAAAATGGGAACCGAAAGCATGACAAAGTTATGAAATTTTAACCCTGCGTTCCTTATTAAATGCGGCATCGGTATGCCCCTGCCCCTGAGAGGCGAGGGAAACAGGAGAATTCATTGGGTTGCTAGGAGCATTGCCAGGAATCCTAATTAGGAAGTAGTAAATCTAAGTAGCCAGACCCCCTAGCGGCGGTAATTTTTGGGGGTGAAGAGGGGTAATTGCTATAATTCAGCCATGGGGGTATTTAACAATGAGAAGGCGGTTTTGTGTCTGGTTCTGGGTGGTGGCTGCCCTGGGGCTGGTGCTGCTGGCCGGTTCCTGCGGGCTGACGCCGGTGCCCCCGGAGCCAGTTCCAGCGACCGATGAGGAGACCTACTTCACGCCGAGCAAAGAGATAACGGCGACTGAAGACCTGCACCTTACCGGGGATCCACCTGAGGTAGATATCGCGAGCTACCGACTCCGCATCGAAGGGCTGGTTGACGAACCCCTGTCACTGACCTACCAGGAGATACTGGACTACCCCACCGTGACCGAGGTGGTGCTGCTGATCTGCCCCACGGTCTTTCAGGACAACGCCGAGTGGACCGGGGTTCCGGTGTGGGTGCTGCTCACGGAGGCAGGGGTCCAGGAGGGGGCGACCGACGTTACCTTCCGGGCGCTGCCGACCCCACCGTTGGCGGACTATCCGGGGACGGCTGAGGCCCGCCCTTATTTCGCTACGGTGCCGCTGGACGAGGTCATGGGCAACGACAGTATCTTCCTGGCCCATAACGTGAATGGAGAAGTGCTGCCGGAAGAGCACGGCTATCCGCTGCGGGTGGTGGCCAAAGACCGCTTCGGCTATGATTGGGTGAAGTGGGTCGCCTCGATTGAGGTTGAATAGTGGGGTGAGTGGAGGGATTCGAACCCTCGATCTCCAGGGCCACAACCTGGCGCCTTAACCCCTCGGCTACACTCACCATGTGACAGGGATATTATATCTAAAAGGGCGGCTTGCCTGCAATCCGGGGCTTATTTCAGACAAAATCCACGATGGTAACCCCGTCGCCGCCCTCACCGTAGCCCCCGTAGCGGTAGGAATTAACCAGGGGATGCCCCGCCAGGCGGCGGCGGGCGGCGGCGCGGACGGTGCCGGTGCCCTTACCGTGAATAACTCTTACCTGATAGAAGCCGGCGCGGAAGGCATCGTCCAGGTACTGGTCTAATTTATAGAGCGCCTCGTCCACCGTCAGCCGGCGCAGGTGTACCTCGTTGCTGATTCCCCGTTCGTCTCCGTAGCTGGTCATGCCGCTAAATCCCGGAATGATTTTAGCACCTGGCGGCTCACTCCACCAGGGCCGTTAGCTCGGCGACGCCGGTCAGTTGTGAGGCCGTGGCCAGGAAGTCCTTCAGCGAGGCGCTCCGGGCCCGCAGCTCCCGGATCATCACCCCGATAGGGCTGACCGAGGTGGCGCTGTCGGCATAGGTGCCGTGGAAGGCAAAATAGGCTTGGTTTAGCTTGCGGATTCGGTAACCGTTGGCGACGATGTACTGCCGCCGCTGCTCCATGTAGGCCTCCGCTGCCGCGATGCGTCCCTGCGCCAGATACTCGTCCACCTGGAGCCGGGTCTCCCGCATGACGCGGTTGAAGTCGAAACCGGTTTCCGTCGTCCCGTTAGATGTCGGATTGTCGCGGGCGTATTCCGGGTAGTAGCGCTGGTAAACGATGTCGGCGATTTCGTCGCTGACGATGCCGACGACGGTCTCGTTAATGGTGGCAACCTCGTAGTCGGGAGCAGTACCGGTCACGTCAAGGGCGTAAAGCGCTCCCAGCGGTTGAAGCAGGAGATACTGGTGCAACCACTCCTCGGCGGCGGCGGCGATGGTAAAGTATAGGCTAGCGTCATTGGTGACGAAGCTGGGATAGGTGGCTGCCAGCCCGCCGATATCCGTGACCAGCGACGAGACCCCCAGCGCATCGGCGGCGGCCTCGATGTTTTCCATCTCGGCAATAGTCATTTCCTGCCGCAGCAGGACCTCGCGCTGGCTCTCGATGTGGTCGCGTGGGGAGATAACCAACACGTGCGGCGGCGTTTCCAGTTGAAAATTGAGCGGCGGGATTTGGATGGGGGGGCGAGGGTAGCCGGAGCTGTCCAGGAAATTGTAGATGCCTTCTTCCCCGAGCACGGTTGTTATCTGCCGCTCCAGGATTCGCTCCACGGTATCTTCCAGTGCCTGCTTCCGCTCCCGGAGCGAGGCGCGCTCGGCTTCGAAAATGATGGTATCAGTTCCGGCGTAGTAGTCAATTTGGTAGTCGAGGTAATTAATCTGACGGCTGGCGGTGAAATACTCGATGACCAGGCCGGGCTCATCGGCGGTGGTAGTCAGCCAGGGCCCGGCGGGCTGAATCAGGTCGCGGGGCAGGGTACGTGCTTCCCAGCCAGTGATGCTGAAGCTGTAGGGGGCGGCAATGGCCTCGATGTGGCGGTCGAAGTCGCTGCCCGGTCGGCAGCCGGCAGCGACCAGAACGAGCCCCAGCAGTGCTAGACTGCCGATTACCGGTTTTACGTTACGTCTGGTTCTCAATGTCCTGTCCGGGCGATGCGGAAAATTTGGGAATCTCGGCCGCGATTGCTATAATAGTGGTTGCGTTTCCGTGATGGGACGGGGAGAACCGTCAATCGCGGTCAACGTAATGATTATATCATGGCCCCGCTGGCGGTGCTAAATTGAGGAAGAGGTGAAGGATTACTACCGGATACTGGGCGTGTCCGAGCAGGCTACCGATAAGGAGATAAGAAGCGCCTACCGTAAGCTGGCGTTCACCTACCATCCGGATACCAATCCCGGCAACGAGAAAGAGGCGGCCGCCAAGTTCAAGCAGGTTAACGAGGCCTACTGCGTGCTCGGGGACAAGACGAAGCGGCAGCAGTACGATGCCGCCCGGCGGGGCGGGTTCACCGGGGCCTATCAGGGGGCGGGCAGCTTTGCCTATTCCCAGCAGGATATCTTCCGCGGGATGTTCTCCGGGCAGGCGACCTTCGAGGATTTGCAGCGCATGTTCGCCCAGGGGGGCTTGCGCTTCGACCAGGACTTCATCAACGAGACCTTCTTCCGGGGAGGGGGCTTCAATGTTTACTACGGCCCTCGAACTGATGTCGGGCGGCGCACGGGGGGTTCTAAGCCGAACCTGCTGCAGCGGGCGGCCGCCAAGGTAGTCGGCGGCATCGGGAAATTCATCATCCGGCGGCTCTTCGGCATCCCGCTGGCGGAGACCCCGGATACGCGCAAGCTGGATAAGCACCTCGGTCTCAAGGTAACGGCGGTGGAGGCCCAATACGGGGCGGAGATTGAGGTCAGCTACCGGCGGGACCGCCGGCCGACGAAGCTGATGGTCAGGGTGCCGCCGGGGGTGCAAACAGGCACCAGGATCAGGCTGCGGAAGATGGGCCGGTCTAGGGACGGCCGGACGGGCGATTTATACCTGCACGTCGAGGTAATGAATTAGGCGTCGTTATCAACAGACCACATTGTCTTGAGTGATTCATAAACTACCGGAGGCAGGTGACTGCCCTCGACCATCTTACGGAAACTTCCGAGTAATCCATGACCTGCTGAAGGTATGTTATTGCCTTCGACCAGTTTACGAAATTACGAAACATCGAGGCGGGCGGCGATGCGGGCCAGCTCCCAGGAGTACTCGTAGAGGTGCAGGCCCTTGCTCGCGGCGATAATCTCGCCGTCCTCAACCCCGATTTCCGAGGCCATGTACTCCTTGAGCAGCTGCATGGCGGCCAGGTTGGAGGGAAAGCCCGCCCAGAGGTCCCAGGAACGGAAGTAGGCGATGAAGCTGAGCCGTCCCTCGCGCACCCGGGTGTCGATGGCGCGCAGGCAGGGCGGGTCGCTGAGGTAAATCGACTCAGGGTTGCCGACCGTCATGAAGGCCTGGTTGGTATTGAAGCCGTCCTCGCGGTACATCCGGATAACCTCGGTAATCTGGCCTTCGAGGTACTGGCCGTAGGTGTACTGCTCGCCCTCGGCGCGGTGGGCGGTCATCAGGTAGGGTAGATAGCTCTCGATGTACTCCATCGTGGTCGGTGCGGGCACGCCGGGGGGAACGTCGGGGGTGAGGGGGCGGTTGCCGGGGAATTTGATCTGGATGACGGCGTAGTCGAGCTCCTTGCGGCGCTCACCGGTATAGCTGCCGCGCTCGATTTCATAGTCGTAGCCGTCGCTGAGAACCCGGCGCAGGCAAAGGAACCAGGCTTCGGAGAGGTCTCTGGCTTCGATTGTCGATATCTTCATCGTGCTTACGGTGTGACTCCTTTCATAACGGCGGGCGCTACTTGCTGCCGAAGAGGTTAAAAAAGCGGTCTTCGTACTCGTTGAATACGCCCCAGCGGTCGAGCTCGTCCTTGAGCTCACGGGGCTCCCCCTGACCGCTCTGGACCTTGTAAAACAATTCCTCGATTTTAACCCGGGCGTCGGCGGGAACGCCATGCCGGTCCATCTTGAGGCGCCCCTGCCGCCCCATCTGGTTCAGGTTATCGGGCAGGGACTGCCGGGTTATCTCGAAGATGAACTTCATCAGCGAGACATCCCATAGGGTATCCTCCCCCTTGATTATCGAGGTCAGCGGGTCGCCGCGCTCCTCAATCTGGGCGTTCAGCTTCTCAAAGACGGCGTACAGGCTGTCGGTGACGATGTTAAGCTCTTTCGGCTCGTTGCGGTACTTGTAAAACAGGCCTGGGGTGGTGGCCCCGTGCTCCTGGATGAGCATCTCGAAGTACTTCCGGGCTTCGGGGCTGAAGCCCTGGAGGTGCGACAGATAGTATGGGGTGACCACCTGCGGCCGCTCGGCGATGACCCGCCCCTCGCGGATGACGGTTTCGGCCTCCGGACCGCTCATCTCGCCGTAGGCCGGCTCGGTCAGCAGGTAATAGTAGATGTTGGTCGTGCCGAAGGTATCCAGGCTGCGGCGGGGCGGGCGCAGGGTTTGGGTGCTGGCTACCGCCTGCCGGATTATCTCGTCGCTCATATCCATGGCGTCGTCGTCCTTCTTATTCAAGGCGGTTGAGTTCGTTCTTGATTTCGTTGAGTAGGGTCTGGTACTGGGATTCCAGTTGCCCGAGCTGGCGCCGCCACTCCGCCTGGAACTGAGGCTGTTTCTCGACGTCGATCGGGTAGTTGCCTAGTTCCCCCAGTTGCTGCTGCATGGCCTGGCGCAGCTTGCCCTCGAACTCAGCCTTGAGCGCTTCGTAGACCTGGTGGCGCTGCTGCTCGCCGGTCGTCGCGTAGTGCTCGAAGAGTTGCCGCAGCCGGCTGAGCAGGTTTTCGACGGCTACTTGGTCCCGCTTGACCAGCTTGAGGCCGTCCATGGCTCGCTTACTGGTCTTGCGGGCGGCCTCGTTCTGGGGCAGGTTTATGTTTCTGACCAGCACCCCGGCCAGGCTGCGCGTGACGTAAGGCTGGGCTTTATCATCATATTCGTTAAGGATGACGGTGAGATTAACGTCTTCGCTGAGGTAGCGGTTGGCCAGCTTCTCGCCCTCCGGGCCGTATTTCCAGCCCAGCCGCTCGGCCTCGGTGGGTTCCTCCAGCGCGGCCAGTTTTTCGGCGGCAATCTCCCGGGCGCTCTTTATCTCGTCCATCTTCAGATCACCCCCCTTTGCTCTTATCTAGATTATATCAAATCAGCCTTAAACCTCAAGCTTACCCTATGGGGCGCGGCGGATATTTAACATCGGGGATGGTATAATTCAGTTATTACCGGAAAGGGGATAGACCGATGCCGCTGGCCGCGGGCTACCGGATAATCGCCCACACCGCCGATGTCGGGATTAGCGCCTGGGGCGCCGACCTGGGGGCGGCCCTGGCCGCCGCGGGGCGGGCCCTGTTCAGCCTGACGGTTGACCTGCGGACGGTGCGCCGGCGGCAGGAGCGCGATATTGAGGTCAGTGCCGCCGACCGGGAGGGCCTGGTCATCGCCTGGCTCAGCGAGCTTATCTACCTCTTCGATACCGAGCACTTGCTCCTGCGGCACTTCGAAATTAATGAGATTACCGACATACGTCTTAGCACCCGGGCTTATGGGGAGAAAGTGAATCCCGCCCGCCATCATCTCAAGACGGCGGTCAAGGCGGCCACCTACCATCAACTGCGGGTCGCCGGCGACGATAACGGCTGCCGGGTGCGGGTGATACTGGATATCTAGGGAGGACGAAAGAGGACCAAAATGGCGGATTCGTGGCGCGGCCGGCTTAATCGGATTGGTGAGTGCCGCTGGGAAATTCCGCAGAATTTCAAAGCCGGGATGCGGGTTCCGGGCCTGGTCTATGCCAGTGAGACCATGCTGGAGCACATCTGGGGGGAGCGGGCCATCGAGCAGGTGGCCAACGTCGCCTTCCTGCCCGGTATCGTCGGGCGCTCGCTGGCGATGCCCGATATCCACTGGGGTTACGGCTTCCCCATCGGTGGGGTGGCGGCGACCAGCGCTAGGAATGGGGTCGTCTCACCGGGTGGGGTCGGCTTCGACATCAACTGCGGGGTGCGTCTCCTGCGCACCAACCTGACGGCCGAGGATGTCCGGCCCCTGATGGAGCGGCTCCTCGACGACCTCTACCGGAACGTGCCTTCCGGCCTGGGCTCGGCGGGCAAGATAAAGGTCAGTGAGAAAGAGCTCGATGAGGTGCTGACCCAGGGCGGGCGCTGGGCGCTGGGACGCGGTTTCGGCCTTGAAGCGGACATCATCTGTACCGAGGAAAACGGTTGCCTCGCCGCCGCCGACCCGGACAAGGTCAGCGCCAGGGCCAAGCAGCGCGGTATCCCCCAACTGGGAACACTGGGTTCGGGCAATCACTTCCTTGAGGTCGAGGCGGTTACCGAAATCTACGATGCAGCAGCGGCCCGGACGATGGGAATTAGCGGAATCGGTCAGGTGCTGGTGCTGATTCACACCGGCTCGCGCGGCCTGGGACACGAGACCTGCGGTGATTACGTGCGCCTGCTGGGTGACGCCGTTAAGAAATACGGCATCGAGCTGCCCGACCGCCAGCTTGCCTGCGCCCCGGTGGAATCTCCTGAGGGTCGGGACTACCTGGCGGCAATGGCGGCGGCGGCCAACTACGCCTGGGCGAACCGTCAGTGCATTACCCACTGGACGCGCGAGTCCTTCGGCCGGGTCCTGGGACGGCCCCAGCGGGAGCTCGGCCTTGAGCAGATATACGACGTGTGTCATAATATTGCCAAGCTGGAGCGGCACGAGGTGGATGGTAAGCAGCAGACCGTCTGCGTGCATCGCAAGGGCGCTACCCGCGCCTTTCCGCCGGGGCACCGGGACGTGCCGGAGCGCTACTGCGACATCGGGCAACCGGTCATCATCCCTGGCGATATGGGGCGGGGGGCCTATCTCGCTGTCGGTACGGCCGCGGCGATGACGGAGAGCTTCGGCTCTACCTGCCACGGCGCGGGGCGGATGCTGAGCCGGGGGGCGGCCAAGCGTCGTCTCAAGGGGGCCGAGGTTGCCCGCGAGCTTGCGGCGCAGGGGATTATAGTGCGTACCGGCAGCATAAGTTCACTGGCGGAGGAGGCGTCGCCGGCCTACAAGGACGTTAGTGACGTGGTCGCGGTGGCGGAGCGGGTGGAGCTTTCCCGCCGCGTGGTGCGGACGAAACCACTGGGCGTGATTAAGGGTTAGGAGAAGAGTTTATGTACTATCGTGATATCGTGGCGGCCATCGGGCATACTCCATTGGTTGAGCTCACCGGGAGCGTACCCAACCGTAAGGTCAAGATTCTGGCGAAGCTGGAGGGGTTGAGCGTGGGAGGCAGCGGCAGCGTCAAGGACCGGGTGGCCCGGTACATGATTGAGGAGGCCGAAAAGAGCGGCCGGCTGACCCCGGACAAGATACTGCTGGAGGCCACCAGCGGCAACACCGGTATCGCTCTCGCCTGGATCGGGCGCAAGAAGGGCTACCGGGTGACGATCGTCATGCCCGACAGCATGAGCCGGGAACGGCGGCAGATGCTGGCCGTCTTCGGGGCCGAGCTGGTGCTCACCGACGGGGCGTTGGGGATGCAGGGGGCGATTGACATTGCTGGTGAGATGGCGGCCCGGGACGGCCGTTACTTCATGACCGACCAGTTCACCAATCCGGCCAACCCCCTGGCCCACTACGAGACGACCGGCGTCGAGATATTGGAGGACTTTCCCTACCCCCGTATCGATGTGCTGGTCGCCGGGCTGGGTACCGGCGGCTCCATCACCGGTATCAGCCGGAGACTGCGAGAGAAGTTCCCCGAGATTAAGGTCATCGGCTTCGAACCCCCACCCCACGACCCGATTCAGGGACTGCGCTGCATGGACGAGAGTAAAATCCCACCCGTGCTCGACCTAAGCCTGATTGACGAGCGCCCGCTGGTCACCAGCGCCGAGGCGGCGGCGGCGACCCGTAATCTGCTGGCCAAAGAGGCGATTTTTGCCGGGCTTTCCTCGGGGGCGGCCTTCCATCAGGCGCTCAAGACGGCCGCCGAAATGGACGAGGGCAACATCGTTGTCATCCTGCCCGACGGCGGCTGGAAATATCTCAGCCTCGACTGTTGGAATAAGGGTAACGACTAGCGGACATTAAATTTGGGTAAAAATAAAGGGCGCCTTGCGGCGCCCTTTTTGATTCGGTAAACTGTCCGGGTTACTTCGTGGCCGGTTGGACGGGGGTGGGTGGCGTCCCCGGTTGGTTCTTGCGGCGTCTGGTGGCGCGGTATGTGCCCAGACCGGCTCCCAGCCCCCCGCCAATGAGGCCGAATATCAGGGCCCACGGAGTCTTCTGGGAAAAGTTGGCCATTATCGTCTTGTCGGTATCGATGAGGACTGTGGTGGTAGCGGCGGTGGGATCGGCGACATCGCCGCTCCAGCCGTCGAACTGCCAGCCGTCCTTGGGAACGGCGGTGATTTCAACCTGGCTGCCCTCGCCGTAGCTTTCGGTGCCGGTCAGGTTGGTGCTGCCCTGGCCGCTGGTGCTGACCTTCAGATTGTGCATAATCTGGGAGAAGCTGACGGCCACCGCCCGGTCTTTGCTCATGAGTACCGTAATAGTCTCCACGTCGGGGTCGTCGGCATCGCCACTCCAGCCCTCGAAGCGCCAGCCGGCGTCGGGGGTGGCGGTGATTTCGAGTTCGATACCCTCGCCATAGCTGGTAGTCCCGGCGGGCAGGCTGGTAGTGCCCTGGCCCTCAATGTCGATGGTGAGGTCGTGCATTATCCAGGAGAAGTTGGCCGTCACCGTCTTGTCGGCGTCGATGGTTACCGTGGTCGTTTCGGCGGTGGGATTGGCAACGTCGCCACTCCAGCCGTCGAAGCGCCAGCCTTTATCGGGGGTAGCGGTGATTTCAACCTGGCTGCCCTCGCCGTAGGTCTGGGTGCCGACCAAGCTGGTACTGCCCTGGCCGCTGCTCTCGACGTTCAGGTCGTGCAGGATATTGGTGAAATAAGCGATAACCTCCTGGTAGACGTCAACGTAGATTTCAGTCTGGCTTTCGGTGCCGGAAATATCGCCGCCCCAGTGGGTGAAGGCGTAACCGGGCTCCGGCAGCGCTTCCAGGTGAATCAGGGTGTACTTAGTAAAGGTACGCGTCCTGGGGTAGTAGTCGAGGATCGTATCATCGATTTTGACATTGCCCCCGCCCCCCGGGTCGACGTTAATGTCTATTTTCACGGTCGACGGAACCGCCGCCCTCCCGTCAGAGGTGCACCCTCAGGCGTGGGCCGGTTTGATATTGAAAAGTATCGGTCCGGCCAGGGCGGCTATCGTCAGTACTATTAACGGCAGGACAGTTCCCCAGGATTTAGCTTTCATGCCCTTCCCCTCACCACGAATTTTAATTTGTTTTAGACTGTTCATATCAAGATTATCATATAATAGATGCCAATTCCAATTAATACCCATGACGTTATCTTGCGGATTAAATCCTGGGCTTTTGTTAACACATTGAACCACGCTGTCACTCGACTCACCCCAAAGGAGAGCGCTATGCCAAAGATTAGTACCGGCAGGCCGGTGCCGATGGCGAAGACGGCGGGTAGCGAAATCCCGCCGCTGGTTTTCATGACGAGCGGAATGAGAACCCCGAAATATAATACCGCGCTGTAGGGACAGAATGCCAGGGCGAAAAGAACCCCGAGTAAAAATCCCCCCAGCATTCCCCAGCGGCTTACCTTCTCTCCCAGCGAGGCCAGCCGGTTGCCCCCGGAGCCTGACCGCAAGCGGTTGATGCTGAGTAAGACGACCCCGACCGCAATCAGGATGGGGCCGATTATCCGGTCGCCGGTGTTTTGCAGCGTGGTAGCCAGCCCTGGAATCTCCAGTCCAGCCTTGATTATCAAGATGCCGATTGCCGAATAGGTTGCCACGCGTCCCAGGGTATACAGGACGCTCGTCATCACAGCGTATTTCCGTTCCGCGACTCGCTGACTGACATAGGCGATGGCAGCGATATTGGTAGCCAGCGGACAGGGGCTAACGGCCATCAGCAGCCCCAGCGAAAAGGCGGCTAGGGCAGGGATGCTGCTAAGTCCCGGTGCGCCGGGTATAGAGATGCCCATGGGCATCAGCCGATACCTGCGAGGGCTTCATTTACCCGGGAGATGATAAGCTGAGAGAAGCCATCGTCGTTATCGATGTAGTCCCAGAACTCGATAATCTCGGTCGTGGTCTCGCTGTCTCCTGCAAGAGTGGTTACGAAAAGCTGGGAGCTGTAAGCACTGTATTTGGTAATAATCTCGGAATTAGCCTCGTCCTGGATGTCAATTGAGGCGAAGGTGACTGTGCCGTCGGCGAGTTCACTGGCGAAATCAGTCTCCAGTGTGGCGACTGTCTGGGCCTCCGCATAAGTGCAGGAATGGCAGCGTTGCGTACGGTGAAAGTAGATAACGTCCACCCGTCCCGTCTCTTCGGCTGGCACCGGGGCTGCTGTTTCCGGTGGCACTGTGGCGGGGGCCGCCGGTTGTTCCGGGGTGGGACTGGCGGTTTCCGGGGGTGCAGATACAGTTGGCGGGGGCGCAGGAACGGTTGGCGAGGGCATGCTGTCAGCTGCGGGAATGGGGACCGATGGATTCACGCAGCCGGTAAGGGATAGTATCACCAATGCTGCCAGGGAGATGATTACCGGGGCAAGATCAGGTCGAGGCTTTTGTTTCATAATACCGCTCCTTAAATTGACTACTCATTAGCCGATGTCAGTATTTTTTGCAGTTCGTCTTTACCGGGGACTTTTCCTGAACAGACCACTTCTCCGTTAATCACCAGTCCCGGAGTGGTCAGGATGTTGTATTCCAGGATTTGGCTAATATCCTGAATATACTCAACGTCCGCTGCTATCCCCAGTTCTTTCACAGCTTCCCGGGTTCTTTTATCGAGCTCATGGCACCGGGCACAACCCGGCCCGAGGATTTTTATTTCCATTGCGATTCTCACCTGATTATTAATTTGCTGAGTAATGACCTTCGGACGGCCTTATTCCAGGCCGACCTCCTTGAGGGCAGCGACCAGCGATTCCTTGCTCGGTGACAGCCCCATTATCCGTACCAGGTTGCCCACCACCAGGGCGGGGGCGGTGGTCAGGTGATATTGCTCGAAGAGTTCGTTGCGACCCTTGTGGATGATGATTTCGACCTTGTCGCCGTACTCCGTCTGAATCTCGTTAAGCAGCCGGGTCAGGTTGACCCCGCCGGAGCAGGTCGGCACCGACAAAAAAGCCTCGATTTTAACCGGTTTCATAGTCCCCCCTCCCGGAGCGCGGTATCCAGTGTGGCGCGGCTGGGACAGATACCCTCGATCCTTATTTTCTCGTTGATGACCACCGCTGGCACGCAGCCAAGGCGGTACTCCTCGAATTTGGCGACCGCCTCCTGGCCGACCAGTTTGACTACCTCCAACTTGCCCTTGTACTTCTTAGCGTACTCGTCGGCGAGGGCCAGGATGGCAACGCAGCCCGGGCAGGGCGGGTCGCCGCTGAACACCTCCATTTTGACCTTCATGACGATTCCTCCAGTTCCTTTTCGATATGGGCCGCCAGTTCCTGCTCGGAGAGTAGCTTGCCGACGGCAACCACCTTTTCATTGATGACCACGGTTGGCGTGGACAGTACTCCGTAGCGGTCGCCCTCGTCAGAAAGGGCGTCGTACTTGACGACGTTTACCCGGTCGCCGAACTTGGCGGCGGCAGCCTGGGCCCGTTTCTCCATCTCCCGGCACTTGACGCAGGGCGGCGTGGTGCCGAATACTTTGATGGTAATCATGGCTACCTCCTTTCTTAATGCGCTATCGCGCCGTATATCAGCCCGGTTATCGTCGCCGCGGCCACGACCAGGGCGACGTAAGTCAGGGTTTTCCTGGCCCCCATGATGCTGCGCAGCGCCAGCATCGAGGGCAGCGAGAGCGACGGCCCGGCCAGCAGCAGCGCCAACGCCGGGCCCGGTCCCATGCCGAGGTCGATGAAGGTCTTGATGATGGGCACCTCGGTCAGGGTGGCGATATACATCAGCGCCCCACCCACGGCGGCGATGAAGTTGGAGAAGACAGTGTTGCCCCCCATATAGGTCGCCATAGCTGTCGGGGGAATGACCACCCCCAGAATCCCAGCCACGAACACCCCGATGATGAGCCAGGGCAGGATGCGTTTCAGGAAGAAGAGGGTCTCCTGCATCCAGTCCTTGATTTCGTCGCGGCTGAAGTGACGCCACAGGGTAATGCCGAGCACCGCTCCCAGGATGCCGAGGGCCAGCCACTGCCCCGCGGCGGCGGTGAGCAGAATGGCGACCAGGGTGCCGAAGAAGATGCCGTACTGCCAGCCGGGTTTTGTAATTTCATCCTCGGGCAGGGCAAAGGCTTGGGACTTAACCTTCTGGGCTTCTTCCCTGCGGAAGATGAAGGCCATCAGCAGCCCGATACCGACGGCGAAGCCGATGGCGCCTACCGCCCGGGCAATGCCCAGCTCGTAGCCGAGGATGTTGGCAGTATAGACGATGGCCAGGATGTTGATTGCCGGGCCGGAGTAGAGAAAGGCAATCGCCGGGCCGATACCGGCGCCCCGTTTATAAATGCCGCCGAAGAGGGGCAGCACGGTGCAGGAGCAGACGGCGAGCACTGTCCCCGAGACTGAGCCGACGGCGTAGGCCACCGGCTTCTTGGCCTGGGGGCCGAAATACTTCAAAATGGCCGACTGAGAGGCAAAGGCGCTGATGGCCCCGGCGATGAACAGGGCCGGCACCAGGCAGGTAATAACGTGCAGGGACAGGTATTCCAGCAGACCGTTGAGCCCGCCCTGGAGCACCTCGATTGCGGTCATTTCGGCCATCTCCTTCCTTTAATGCGCATAAACGCATTAAATAGTCTAAAAAAATTAGCGGGTTTTAACTGGTGCGGCAGCGCACGCACTCCGGGCCGACCCGCTCTGCGGCGGCCAGTCGCTCCCGATCCCGGATGACGGTCGGGTTGGTGGCGGTTGCCTGGCGGACGGCTTCCAGCAGTGCGGTGCAATATTCCGGGGCTGCCTCGTTCATCGAGTAGAGCGACCACAGCCCCTCCTTGCGCAGCTTGAGGAGCCCGGCGTCGTAGAGCAGGTTCAGGTTGCGCGAGGCCCGCGTCTGGGAGATTTCCAGGGCCTGCATCACCTCGCAGACGCAGCACTCCCGTACCAGAAGCAGGCTGAGTATCCTGATCCGGGTCTCCTCCGAGAGTGCCTTCATAGCCTTGATTAGTTCCCGCATGCTTTACCAACTATATGCGCATATTTAATTATATTATCGGGTATGGCCGCCTTTTTGTCAAGTCTTTATTTTGCCCGGAAATAATCTTGACAAGCGGGTGCACTATCCATTATAGTCCCTTTCCCGGTGAAGTGATAAATTGGACAATGAAACTCATAATGTTTAAACTTGAGTTGAGGCTGCGATTTTGCGGCGTGGGCTCATGAGACAGCCGGGGACAACCTGCTGCCGGAGGAGGTATTGACGATGGATTCGGAACAGGAACGAACTATCAAAGCGCTGGAACAAGCTATCCAGATGGAGAAAGACGGGCGGGAGTTCTATCTCAAGGCCAGCCGGGAAAGCGGTAACGAGATGGGGCGTAAGCTGCTGGAATCCCTGGCAATGGAGGAGGAGATTCACCAGAAGACCTTCCTCGAAATATATAACGCCCTGAAGGCCAAGAAGGGCTGGCCGACGGTAGATTTCAAGCCGGACGGCGGGCGCGGCTTGCGTACCGTCTTTGCCGAGGTGATGGCGGTAAACGCCGCCAGCGACGTTAAGGTCAAGAACACCGAGCTCAGTGCGGTCGAGACGGCGATGGACCTGGAGAACAAGACCTACGATTACTACCAGGCCCGGAGCGACGAGGCTGAGTCCCCGCCGGAGCAGGAGTTTTACGACTCCCTGGCGATGCAGGAGCGGGAGCATTACCTGATCCTGCTTGATTATTACGAGTACCTCAAAGACCCCGGCGGCTGGTTCGTTAATAAGGAGCATCCGTCGCTGGACTGATGTCGTCCGGCGGCGACGGGAAGGAAGTGCTTTATGCTGGAGATTAAGAATCTGGCGGTGGTGGTGGATGACCGGGAGATACTTCATGACGTAAGCCTGACGATACAAACTGGAGAGACTCATGTCCTCTTTGGCCCCAACGGCAGCGGCAAGACGACTTTGCTGGCGGCGATTATGGGCTTCCCCAAGTACCAGGTAGTGCGCGGTAAGATAGTCTTCCGGGGGAAGAACATCACCAAGATGTCCCTCGACGAGCGGGCCCGGCTGGGTATCGGGATGTCCTTCCAGCGCCCGCCGGCGGTACGCGGGGTCAAAACGCGTGACATGGTCGCCGCCTGCCTTGGGGAGCGGGGCGGCGAGGATGTCATCAATCAGCTCGCGGCGCGGACCAATCTCGATGATTTCCTGGATCGGGAGATAAACTACGGTTTTTCCGGCGGCGAGATTAAACGCTCCGAGATGATGCAACTCCTGGCGCAGAAGCCGGAACTGGCGCTGCTCGATGAGCCGGAGTCCGGTGTTGACTTGGAGAACATTGCCCTCATCGGCGAGTTAATTAATGAGCTTCTCGAAAAGGAATGCCCCATCATCGACCGGAAGTGCATGGGGCTGATTATTACCCATACCGGTCATATCCTGGACTACGTTGACGCCCGCACCGGCTACGTCATGTGCAACGGCCGTATCGGCTGCGAGGGCGACCCTCATGAAATCCTGAAAACGATTAAGCAAAAGGGCTACGGCGAGTGTGCCAGCTGTTTGGTGAGGAGGTCAGGTCAGTGAGTGAGAGCAGTAACTCCGGGACTCACCGGGAGCGGGCTAAGGCCGCGGCCGCTAAGGCGGCGGCGCTGGGAGAAGACATTAACCTGAGCGACTACCAGGCGGAGGCCGAGCCCTCGGCCTATCAGAAGGATCCCTCCCAGCTGCCCCGCGAAGCTAAACAACAGATGCTCGGGGCGGGGGTCATGCTGGACGATACCAGTCAGCGGTCGGGCACCTATATCCAACTGGATAACGCGCCGGTGCACAGTTCCTTTACCTATCCGGGCATCGAGGTGATGCCGGTCAGTCAGGCCCTGGAAAAGTACGACTGGATCAGCGATTACTGGTGGCGGGCAGTGGCGGTGGATGCCGATAAGTACACCGCCAACATCGAGCTTAGTCAGAGCGACGGCTACTTCATCCGTTCCCTGCCCGGCCAGAAAACGGTGCTGCCGGTGCAGGCCTGCCTGTATCTCTCCAAAGCCCGGCTGGCGCAGAACGTCCACAACATTATCATTGCCGAAGAGAACTCCGAGATGCACATCATTACCGGCTGCACCACCGCTTCGGCCGGCGAGCCGGGGCTGCACCTGGGCGTCTCCGAATTCTACATCAAGAAGGGGGCCAAGATTACCTTCACCATGATTCACAGCTGGAATCCGGAGATAGCCGTCCGGCCCCGGACGGGGGTCATCGTCGAGGATAACGGCCTGCTCTTGAGCAACTACGTTTTGATGAAGCCGGTGCGCTCCCTTCAGATGTATCCCGCCGCCCGCTGTATCGGCGAGAACGCCTCGGTGCGCTACAACAGCGTGCTGGTGGCGGGGGAGGGCTCGTCACTGGATGTCGGCTCGAAGACGCTGCTTGAGGCCGCCGGCTCCCGGACGGAGATTATCTCCCGGGCCATCAGCACCGGGGGTAACATTATCGCCCGGGGCTATATCGAAGGGGATGCCCCTGATGTCAAGGGGCATCTGGAGTGCCGCGGTCTGATACTTCAGGATAACGGCTCGATTCATGCTGTCCCCGAGCTCAAAGGGAACCTGGCGGGGATTGACCTTTCCCATGAGGCGGCGGTGGGTAAGATTGCCGAGGAAGAATTGGAGTACCTGATGAGCCGGGGTCTCTCCCGCAATGAGGCAACGGCGACCATTGTCCGTGGTTTCATCCACGTTGATATCGAGGGCTTACCGCCGATGCTGGCGGCGGAATTGCAACGGGCGATTGAGGCCAGCGAACAAGACTTGATGTAATCGTTCCGCATAGCAGAAAGGGGGTAACATTAAGATGGCAAAATGGGAATGCACTGTTTGTGGTTACGTCTATGACCCGGAGGTAGGTGATCCCGACGGCGGAGTGGCCCCGGGAACTGCCTTCGAGGACATCCCCGATGATTGGGTCTGCCCGGTGTGTGGGGCGGCCAAGAGCGAGTTCAAGAAACTTTCATAAATTATTCAACGGCTTGTTTCGTAAAGAGTCCGGGGACTCATTTTGAACAGTTCGCAGGCTGATTCGAAAGCTTTGGCCTGCGAGACAATTTACGAAAGAATCGAAAATTACTAAGACTTAAGGAGGGAACCCAATGACGGTTCTGAAGCAGGTTTATCGTTGCAATATCTGCGGAAATATTGTCGAGGTGTTACATACTGGTAAGGGCGAGCTGGTCTGCTGCGGGGAGCCGATGGAGCTTCTTCAGGAGAAGACCTCGGACGTGGGGCAGGAAAAGCACGTCCCGGTGATCGAACCCGCCGGCGACGGCGTTAAGGTCAAGGTCGGCTCGGTGCCGCACCCGATGGAAGAGAAGCACCACATCGAGTGGGTAGAGATCATCGAGGACGGCCAGAGCTGCCGTCGGTTCCTCAAGGCCAGTGATAAGCCGGAGGCTGATTTCGAAATTGATTCGAAGAAGGTAACCGCCCGGGAATACTGTAATATCCACGGCCTCTGGAAGGCGGACTGAGACCGCTGTCCAGACAAGCTGGGCGTGAAATAGCAATCTATAAAAATCTAAAAATTAAGGAGACTAACAAAGCATGGAAGAAACCAACGAGACAATGGTGAGTTTACCGCGACTTGGTGAACCGGCCCCTGATTTTGAGGCAGTAACCAGTCAGGGCGTCCTCAAGCTGGACGATTTTAAGGGGAACTGGCTGGTGCTTTTCTCCCACCCGGCGGACTTCACGCCGGTCTGCACCACCGAGTTCATGGCCTTCGCCGAGATTTACCCCGAACTCCAGAAGCGCGGTGCTGAGTTATTGGGCCTGAGCGTGGACAGCGTTTCGTCCCACATCGCCTGGGTGCGTAACATCGAGGAGAAGACCGGGGTCAAGATTCCCTTCCCCATCATCGCCGACCTCAACAAGGAAGTCTCCAACGCCTACGGGATGCTGCATCCGGGACAGAGCAAGACCGAGACGGTGCGCTGCGTCTTCATCATCGACCCCAACCAGATTGTGCGCACCATCCTGTATTACCCGCTGACCACCGGGCGCAACATGGACGAGATTCTGCGCATCATCGATGCCCTGAAGACCACCGACGAAAACAAGGTGGCTACCCCAGCCAACTGGCGCCCCGGCGACAAGGTAGTCGTACCGCCGCCGAGCACCCAGGACATGGCCGAGGAGCGCCTGGGCGAGGGCTACGAGTGCATTGACTGGTACCTCTGCCGCAAGAATCTGTAAGATGGTTCGATAATCTGGTAACCCTTCGAGTAGATATTGCCCCGGTGGCGACCGAGCTACCGGGGCAATAAACTGCCTCGGCAGGTATTACTGGTCACGAAACGTTTGCCCCGAGGTGTGAGGGGTAGTTGCTGCTAGGGCAATAGACTACCTCGCAGGCAGTTATTGGTCACGAAACGCTTACAAAAGGAGGGAAGGATGGCGTGTTTAAGCGCTGATGGCAAGCCCACGGAGATGGGCGTCAGTTTGCTCAATGCCCTGAAGAAGGGTGTGAGCGCTCCGGAAGAGATTGCCAAGGATACGGGGATACCTCTGTTCCGGGTGCGGAGCAGCCTGCGCAACCTGACGGCGGCGGGCTATGCTGCCGAGCAGGGCGAAGGAGGTTATAAACTTTCCGAGCAAGGAGTTGAGTTCCTGAACAAGTAAGCGGCGGCCGTCGAGGGGGAGCAAGAAAGGTCAAGGAGGAGCCATGGACAAAGAACAAATCATCGCGCTTTTGAATGAGGACCTGGAAGGTGAGCACGGGGCGATTATCCAGTATCTCACCCATGCCTATGCCATGGGCGAGGGCGAGATGTCCTGCGAGATTGAGGCCATTGCCCGGGAGGAGATGCGGCACCTGGACTGGCTGGCGGAGGCAATCGTCGAGCTGGGGGGAGAGCCCAGGCTCACGCGGGGCAATATGCGCCTCGGTAACGGCGAGGTAGCCAACTGGATGGCCAACAACGTGCTGCTGGAAGAGGACGCCATCAATCTATACAAGAAGCACCTGGAAATGATTGACGACCCCAAGATAAAGCGTCTCATCCAGCGCATCATCTCCGATGAGCAATCGCACCACCATGACTTCCAGCATTTCCAGGACAAGGCAAAGCGGGAAGGCGCCCGTGACGTGCGCGGTAATGCCAGCGATGAGACGACCAAAGTCATCGATTGGGGCATCGCCCACGAGTACACGGTGATTCTCCAGTATATGTTCCATTCATACATGACCAAGAACCGGGAGGCCAAGCAGCAACTGGAAGACCAGGCGATTAACGAGATGCAGCACCTGGGCTGGCTGGCCGAAGAGCTGGTCGATCGCGACGGCACTCCGGCTATCGAGCACACCGAGGTTAACCAGTCGCTAAAGACCGGCGACATGCTGCGGGCCGATATTGGCATTGAGAAGAAGGTCGCCGCCGAGTACGACCGGGCGGCCAAGGCAACTAAAGAAGACAAGCTGAAGCGGCTCTTCCTGCGCCTGCGCGATAACGAGGTTTATCATGCCAGTGTCTTCCGCGACCTGCTTAAGGATGAGGAGAAGAATCCGTCGGACTAGAGTCTGGCTTAACTGAATCAGTCGTCGGGTGGGGCAGCTGGGGTTGTGGAATCTTCCCCGCTGCCTCCTTCTTTTTGGGTGGCCAGGTGTTTGCGACGGATGCGGCGCAGCATGTCGCTGGCAATCACCATTACCACGATAGAGATTATCTGGGACTGGCTCAGACCGCTGGCAATCATCATGTCCTCGCGGATAAAGCCGACACCGAGCCGCCAGGCGGAATACATGATGAGGTAGAGAAGAAACACGGTGCCTTCCATCGGTTCCAGCCGTTTCCGTATTCGGAGCAGCACGAAGAAGGCAATCAGGCAGAAGATAATCTCGTAAAGCTGGGTCGGATAGACGGCGACGCCGGGCAGAGCGCACTCGGTATTGGGATTGGTGTACATGATGCTGAAGGGCAGCCAGTCGGGAGCCTGAGCGCCGTGGCAGCAGCCGTTGAGGAGGCAGCCGACCCGCCCGATGGCCTGGGCGAGCAGGATGGCGGGGGCCACCAGATCGACGAAGAAGCCGAAGTGCTTGATGCCGTCTTCCTGATGGGTCGCCTTGAGGTAAATCCAAATGCCCAGCGTGGCGCCGAGCACCCCGCCGTAGATGGCCAGCCCGCCGCCGCTGAAGACCTGCATCGGATGCTGGATATAGTAGTCAATCCTCTCCAGAACGTGAATCAGCTTGGCGCCGATGGCCCCGGCGATGATGCCGAAGGGGGCAAGCATCATGTCGGGCTTGGCGGGTATGTTAGGCCGTCGGCTATCGATTTGTCTTATCATCCAGATGATAACGACCGCCACCGCAATGGCGACGATGATGCCGTACCACCTGACTTCCCGGGTGCCGACGGTGAAGGCTACCGGGTCGATACCGATTTCAAAAACCATGCTACCTCAAAGAGCTTCGTGCGGGTGACGAGCCGCCTTACGAGGCCAGGATGCCTTTCAGGATAAGGCGGGCGGCCTCTTTATCCAGCGGATGGTTGTTGTTACCGCACTTCGGCGACTGGATACAACTGGGGCAGCCTTCCTTACAGGGACACTCCTCAATCACCCTAAGTGTAGTCTGCCATAATTCCTGGGCCAAGTCAAAACCCTTCTCGGCGATACCCACCCCGCCGGGGTAGGCGTCGTAGATGAATACCTGGGCCTGACCGGTGTCGGGGTGGAGGGTGGTGGAGACGCCGCCGATGTCGTTGCGGTCGCAGAGGGCGAACAGAGGCAGGATGCCGATGGCGGCGTGCTCGACGGCGTGGATGCCGCCCGCTAGGTCCAGCCCCGCCTCGGCCAGTTCCCCGGCGACGGCCGGCGGCAGGTCGAACCACAGCGCCACGGTGGGGAAGCACTGCGGCGGCAGGTCGAGGGGCTCCTCGCCGATGACCTCGTCGCTGAACTGGGCCAGCTTCTTAAAGCCGACGACGTGCGTGGTCACCTCGACCTCGCCGAGACCGAGGGTCACCGCCCCGTAGTGACGGCGCCGGGTCTCGCGCTGGATGCTGATTTCGGTGAGTTCCTTGGTCTGGGTGTAGTGGGTCGCGTAGGTCGGCCGGGCCTCGGCGGTGTGGCCGCCCATGTCGAGCTTGGTAATCAGGTAGGACTCCCCCTGGTGGAGATAGATGGCGCCGGGGTGTATCTGGAAGATGGCGACACTGGCCTCCACCGTCTCCAGCAGGGAGTCGCTGGTCTGGTCGATAACGGCGTAGCTGGCCCCGGAGGTAGCCCGGATGTTGACGTCCTGGGCGGGGTAGCCCAGCTGGGGGGAGGGGTAGTAGTGGTGGCGGCGCTCGCGGAGCAGACCGTCTTTAACAAGCTCATCGCGAGCATTTGTGAAGGTTTCTCCAAAGTAATCAGTGTCGCGCCCACTTAACGGCGACTCCCAGGCGGCGCAGAGGAGATGGGATTTCAGGATGTAGGGGTTGGCCGGGTTGGTCAGGGCATTTTCGAAGCTGCTCCCGAAGAAGTAATCTGGGTGGCGCATGAAGTACTGGTCAAGCAGGTCGTTGCGGCCCACCATAACGCTGAGAGCTTGTTCCCGCCCCCGTCCGCTCCGCCCCGCCTGCTGCCAGGCGCTGGCGATGCTGCCGGGGTAGCCGGTAAGGACGGTGGCTTCCAGGTCGCCGATGTCGATGCCCAGCTCAAGGGCGTTGGTGGCGACCACTCCCAGCAGTTCCCCATTGAACAGGGCCTGTTCGATGCGGCGGCGGTCGGCGGGCAGATAGCCCGCCCGGTAGGGTTGTAGTCGCTGCCCCAGGCCGTACTGATACTGGTCGAGGCGCTTGCGGGCATAAAGGTAAATCAGTTCGGCCAGGCGCCGGGTGCGTACGAAGGCGAGGCTGCGAGTATCGTGCTTGACCAGTTCGGTGAGCAGGGTGGCCGCCTCGCGGTTGGCGCTGCGCCGGACGCTCTTGGCCTCGTCAATCAGCGGCGGGTTCCAGAAGATAAAGTCGCGCCCTCCCCGGGGGGCGCCGTCGTGGCTGACGGTGGTGAAGGGTAGTCCGGTGAGCGCCGCGGCGTGCTCGCCGGGATTGGCGATGGTCGCTGAGGAGGCGATGAACTGCGGTTTCGCCCCGTAGAACTGACAGAGGCGGCGCAGGCGGCGCATTACCCCGGCCACGTGCGAGCCGAAGACGCCGCGGTAGACGTGGGCCTCGTCGATGACGACGTATCTCAGGTGGCGCAGCAGCCGTGTCCACGAGGCGTGATTGGGCAGGATGCCGAGGTGGAGCATGTCGGGGTTGGTTAGAATGATGCGGGCGTTCTTCCGGATGGCGGCCCGTTCCGGGGATGGTGTATCACCGTCGAAGGTCTCGATTTCACTCTCGCTGAGCAGGTCGGGGCAGGCCAGCTCCCGCAGACTGCGTAATTGGTCCTGGGCGAGGGCCTTGGTCGGGAAGAGATAGAGGGCGCGGCTGCCCCGTTCGTTGAATAGAGTACTGAGGACAGGGATGTTGTAGCTGAGGGTCTTGCCGCTGGCGCTGGCGGTGGCTACCATGACGTTCTCGCCGCGGGCGGCGGCACTGACCGCCGCCGCCTGGTGATGGTAGAGGGGTAACACCCCTTTCCGGTGCAGGCATGCCTCCAGCGGGGGTGGTAGCGGGACTTCGGGGTCGACGTACTCCGCCTCGCGGGCGGCCAAGTGCTCCCGGTGGCAGATTTGCCCCGCGTAGTCGGGCAGTGCGCTCAGGTAGTCCAGAAAGGCTTTCGTATCCATCCTGACCCGATTGCCGGCTTACAGTACCGACATGATTTCGATTTGGTAATCGACTAACTCCGCCTCGAAGCGGCTCTGGTCGATGAAATCCACAATCTTGGAGAGCATTTCGTTGGCGTGGCGCCGGTCGTTGCTAATGCAGGCAATTCCCAGCGTAGCTATCTGCCATAAATCATGGTCGTCGATTTCCGCGACCGACACGTGATAATGGTTCTGGACGCGGCTGATAATGGACTTGACTATCTGCCGCTTGCCCTTGAGCGAGGCGTTCTCTGGCATTCGTAGCGTGACCCTGCATACCCCGACGTTCATTGATCTCCGGTCAAGCTTCGTTAATCTCGGCGAGCAGGCCACCTGGAGTGGTGGCGAAGTAGCCCCAGTGCTTACTGTCGGCGATGCCGCCGACTATCATCGGAATCCCGGCCTGCTCGAACCGGGCGACGGTAGCCTCCCAATCCTTGACAACGAAGGCGATATGGTGCAGCCCCTCGCCGTGTTCGTCCCGGAAATCCGCCCAGATATTATCCCCGCTAAGGGGCTCCACCAGCTCCAATATGGTTGTTCCCATCGGGGCCTGGCCCACCATGAGCCGGCAGGGCTTCCCGGCTAGCAGATCGTCCGCGCCGGGGGTAAACTCGAAACTCTGCCAGGGCCCGATCTCCCAGATTGAGGAGAGGACTTC
>Ga0272441_10003247_pt1 | contig 31240 bp, 16 predicted proteins | sample SSMProp6N_FD_193582 | JGI IMG/M metagenome (GOLD analysis project Ga0272441, IMG submission 193582) | Marine sediment archaeal communities from Little Sippewissett salt marsh, Falmouth, MA, United States - SSM-Prop-6N | ecosystem: Environmental > Aquatic > Marine > Wetlands > Sediment ... | reverse complement strand
TCGATATCGATATCCGCGGCCTGGCCATGCTCTACTCCGGATTCTGCCCCGCGACGGCGCTGCTCGCGACCGGCCTGCTGCGCGGAAGTGCCGAGGACGCCCGCGCCGCCGACGCCGTCTTCGCCGGCCCCACGCCGTGGATGACGGATATCTTCTGAGGCGAGAGTCTTGAGACTCTCCTACGCGTAGCTGTGCAGCCCGGCGATCGTAAAGTTAATAATGATCCAGTTGAAGAGCATCACCGCGCAGCCGATGACGGCCAGGATCGCCGTCCACAGCCCCTTGTCCTTCACCTTCAAGCGTACGTGAATGAGCAGGGCGAAGATGATGAAGGTGTTGAGAGCGAACACTTCCTTCGGGTCCCAGCCCCATGGCCGGCCCCAGGAATGATCGGCCCAGATCGCGCCCATGACGATGCCAGCCCACAGCAGGATAAACGACAACTCGATGAGAATCATCGTCGTGCCGTCCAGCACCTGCCCGATGGTCGTTCTTGCCCGGGCGAGATACGGGCCGTCCTCCGACGTGGTCATGATGAGCGAGCCCGCCCCCCCGATGCGGGCGAACTCATCGGCGCCGCCGTCGCCGCGCAAAGACTTCCCACCCCGGTAAAGCAGGTACAGCACCGCCGAAATCGACGCCATGAAGATGAGGGCGTAGCTGAAGATGATCACGTTCGTGTGGATGTAGAGCCAGACATCGTGCAGGACGGGCATCATGTTGCCGATGCTCGCATCAAGCTCAAGCGGGTAGAAGCGCGTGGCCATCAAAGCCGTCATCGAAGCCGCGGCGCTGCCCAGGGCGACCAGGCCGCGCACGGGCGATCGCCGGGCGAGAATCTCAAACATCACGGCGAAGCAGCCGCCGAACCACGCCGCCGTCGTCACCGCCTCGAACATGTTCGCGTTCGGCCAGCGGCCCGAGACATACCAGCGCAGCACCACTGCGAACGTATGAAGGCCGAACGCGGCGAAGAACACAAGCAACCCGCACCACCGCGCTGCGCTCCACCGGAACGCCACGAACAGCAGAAGCGGAATGAGGCTCAAGGCGTAGATGAGCCAGATCCACGTCATGTTCCCGCTGCGGAAGTACCAGCTTTCCCACGCCAGCCTCTGCACGGGCGGATAAACGGCCGGATCGCCGTTCACCGTCGGCAGGAGCGCCGCCAACTGCCGCGCCGCCGCGTTCACATCCGAAGCATCAGCGCGGCGCCAGGCATCCGCAAGCGCCACCCACTGGATCACAAGCTGTTGCCTCAGTTCCGCGGGCATTCGCGCCAGATCCGCGCGCTGCCCGCCGAACATCGCCAGTTCATCGAGGGTGCGCCACGGCGCGTCGGCCCCGCCATCCGGCGGCGCCACGAAGCGCAACGCCCGCCGCAGGTTCATCGGATCCCTCGCCAGGCGGGCATTCTCGATCGCATCGACATAACGCGCCGTCCGCATCAGATCCGTGCTGAGCTGGGCCAGAGCCGCCTGCACGCCTCGTTCGGCGAGCCGTTGCGGCGAGATCAGGCCGCGCCGCATGAACTGCTCCCTGCGCTCACGGTCAATCGAGTCGCCCAGCGCCCGCGCGATGCCGGCACGGACGAGCTTATTCTTCACATAGATGTGATCCACATCCTCATATTGCTCCGGCCGAAACATAAGATCGAGATATGTGAAGGAGGATGACCGGCCGTCGATCGTCCTCGGGCCGGTGATGTACTTCATCATGCTGCGGGCGAACGAGTCGAAGGACTTAACCCGCCCTTCGCTGTGGACCGCCAGCCAGCCGAAGGCGCCCAGGTCGATCTGGTCGGCAAAGGCCGGCCGATCCGCGCCGAGGGGCGGATCGGCGGGCGCTTGCGCAGCCACCTCGAAGGCAAAAGCAGCGAACCAGATCGCCAGCACCGTTGCCGACAGCAGGCTCATCGAACACCTCACGGCGATCCCTCCCGTTCGACCAGCGCGAGCACCGACTGTCTCCGCCGCCGCTTGATATAAGGTTTGACATAGAAGGCGTAGATCATTCCGACAGCGGCGATGCAGCAGCCGACGAGCTGCACGAAGACGCCGTTGCGGTTCGCGACGCCAAGAATGGTGTAGTTAAGTCCGTTCGAGCCGCGATCACCCTCGAAGCGCGGCGCTTCCGGCGGGTCCCACGACGCCTGGAAGAACCACAGGCCGCCGAAATGAACGGGGTGGTTCATGTGCACTGCGATGGGCTCGGACCATCCTGAGACGTTCTGGAATCTCAGGATGCTCCGCCAGTCGAGGATGCTCGATTCATCGCCGGTGAAGCCGCCGATGTGTGTGTCCACCTCGAACGTCTCGAGCGCCGCCGGCGCCGGCAGCCTCATTCGACGCCGCGAGTAGATCAACTCGATGTCGCGCCCATCGGGCAGCTCGAGCAGGGTCGGCTGATAAGGGAATCGCCGCAACGTTTCCTCTGTCCGCGCGAACGGGTAGTCGTGGAACGGCAGCCAGAGTGATGCGGCTTCATCGGCCGTGGGTACGTTCAGCCGGATCATCGACGCCCGCGCGCCGATCGACCGATCCCGCTGTTGAGGCGGCACGATGAGCGGGCGCTTCTCCGTGCGGCTGCGCGGCAGGTAGCCGGTGACGGTGATTGTCGCGCCCTCCGCCAGCCTCACCGGCTCGCCCACGGCAATCTTATACTCGGTGACCTCGGCGATCCGATCCGCCACAAGCAGGCGCAGCTCATCGGCGCCCGGCCCGGCGACAAGGCGCAGCAACTGGCCCTGGCCGGGCTCGTAGGTCATGACGATGTTCTCATCGAGCAGCCGGACCTGAGCATGGTCCGGCATCCCGCCGTCGGCAGGCAGGTCGCGCGTCAACGAGGGATCCTCGGCCACCCAGCGCATGAACCGCTCATCGCCGCGCGCGATCTCCACGATCGCCAGGGACAGGTCACGATCGGTCAGCGTCGGCAGCGCGCGGACGCGATAGCGGTAACCGGATTCCCCGATCGGTCTGAACGGCTCATCCTCGAGGCCGATGCTCATAATCGGCTCGTCGAGGATGATCGATTCGGCGGGCACCTCGATGTGCAGCCGAGGCGGGCGCATCTCCTTCAGAACCGCCATCTCCTCATCGGAGCCCGCCCAACGCAGATCCAGCGCGATGTCCGAAGCGGAGCGGCGCATCGGATCAAGAGCGACGAGCTCATACTCCCGCGCCTGGCCCGAAGAGAAATCGATCCGCACGGTGGCCGTGGGCTGGATTCGATCTCCCCCGCCGACGCGACGCTCCTGCATGAACGCAAAGCGGAGGTAGTCGGTGATGCGGAACGTCACATCCGGCAGCGGGTCATCCTCGCCGGCCGGCGCCACCTGCACGTCAACCGGCTTCAGCGGCGGCAGCTCCTCCCCGGGGGCCCGCCAGGCGTGATCATACGAGGCGATGTAATCATTGAACCGCGGCAAACCTCGCACCGGTCGTTCGATCCACCGCGTCTGCCCGACCTGGCGCAGGTAGATGGCCATGCTCTCCTTCAGATAGAAGAACTCCTGGGGCTGATAGTCCAACGAGAGATCGATCGCTTCATCGACGAGCGGCTTGCCGAGCGCTTTCCGGGCGCGGGTGAAGGGCTGAGCGGGGTCGTTGGAAGGGATGAGGTCCTCGGTGTATTGCGGATAACCTGCCAGCAGCTCGCGGATGAACACCTGCGTGGAGGACCGGACCGCCACGGAGACCTTGTACGCACGCTTGCCTTTGTCGGCGCCGGAGAGAATCTCCCAGTCGGGAACGATGTCCCAGACCTGGAGCAGATATGCCTCGTCGTCGCTGCCGATCTGCATGAACTGGCCCGGCGAGGCGATCATCGATGCCGGTTCGTGCCCCTCCACCTGCGCGACGATCCGACGGCGGGCGACCGGCGCATCGCCCTCCACCTTCGTGGAGAAATACCACACACTGCCCAGAGCGAGGATGATGATGCCCGCGTGAGTCAGCCACACCCCGAGGTTTACCAGGTTCAGCGGAATCCGCCGAAGCGTGGCCACGATCATGTTCACACACAGCAGGGCGATGAGCACATCGAACGGCCACCAGTGAAACCACTCGTACTCACTCAGCTCGAAGATCTCGCGCACCGGCATCCATGCATCGGGCCGGAAGATGTTGATCCGCACGGGCACACCGGACGAGCCGATCGACGAATAGATGAACAGCAGGCACAGGAGAGCGACACCCAGCCAGACGCTGCTGAGAAGATCCAGCAGCCGGACGATGGGCGAGGCCGGCCGGCTGCCGGGAGTCGGGCTCTCGCTGGGCTGCTGCTCGCTCATCGCTCCCCACAGGCGCTGGAGGTTCGATCGGCAGCGGGCCCGCGCACCGGCGGCTGACCCGTTCCCTGATCGGGCACATGGTACGCTTCTTCGCCGTCGACGAGCCCCTGATGACGGGTCGCCCGCGACCCGACGACAACGCCGCCAGGTCATCTTCACGCCGATCTGCCGCCGAACAGGGCCGACTTGCGCCCCTACCTCACGCGCAACGGCCCCTGCAGCTTGGCCTTCCCCCAGCGATCGACCCGCAGCACGTTCACGGAGACCACCTCGCCGGACTTGATCATCTCCAGAAGCTGGCCGAGCTCATCGACGGTGGGCACGGAGTGGCGCCCCAGCGCCAGCAGGATGTCGCGGCGCTGGATGCCCGCCTGATCGGCGGGGCCGCCCGGCTCGATCTCCGTCACCAGAAGCCCGGCCGACCGGCTCAGCTTCAGCTCCTCGGCAATCTCCTGCGGCAGGGGATACACCTCCATCCCCAGCCTGGCTTGGGCCAGCTCCTTGCCGTCCGGCGCCGGCCGGCGGTCCAGGCGCAGCTTGGCGTCAATCTCCTGCCCGCCTCGCCGCAGCGTGATGTCCAGCGTATCCCCCGCCTGGTGGTTGATCAGGGCGATGTCGAAGTCCACGCCCTTGCTCACAGGCCGGCCCTCGACGGCCAGCAGCAGGTCGCCGATGTGCACGCCCGCCTCGTCGGCCGGCGAACCGGGCGTGACTTCCGTGACCCGCGGCTCGGCGAGATTGCCCACCTTCAGACCGCTCACGATCCGCTGCCGACGCTCCACGTCCAACAGGGCCGGCAGAACCTCGCGCAGTTGATCGACGGCGATGGCGAAGCCGATGTTCTCCGCATCGCCGCGAATCGCCGAGTTCACGCCGATCAGCTCGCCAAGCACGTTGAGCAGCGGGCCTCCGGAATTGCCCGGGTTGATCGAGGCATCGGTCTGGATCAGGCCCGTGAACGACAGGTCTTCGGAGATCGCCACTTCGCGATTGACCGCGCTGACCACACCGGCGGTGACGGTGTGCTGATAGCCGAAGGGATTGCCGATGGCGATCACCGTCTCCCCCACCATCAGGTCGTCGCTCCGTCCCAGGGGCAACGTGGGCAGCGATGATTCGGCGGCGATCTTCAGCACCGCCAGATCCCGGTTCTGATCGGAGGCGATGATCCGGGCCGGGTATTCCCGCCCGTCGGCAAAGATCGCCTTCAACTCGGCGCTGTGGGCCACCACGTGGGCGTTGGTCACGATGTAGCCGTCCGGGTGGATGAGAAACCCGCTGCCCACGCTGTTGAGCTTGTACTGCCGCATTCCCCGCGGTCGGCCGGGCATCTCGAAGAAGTCCTGGAAGAAGCTGTCGATCGGGCTGCGGCTGCGCACGGTCACGATCTCCGTGCTCGAGACGTTCACCACCGCGTCCCGTGCGTTCTCGAAGACCTCGACGACCGGCGATCGCCGCCGCTGACGCTGTTCGGCCCGCTCATCGCCCCGAGCCGTCGGCGCCGCCACCGCCACGATCATCAGAAGACCGATCAGGATCCGAACGTGCATGGGCACACCTCCAAAGGTCGAATCGCCTTGTTCATTCATAGGCAGTTGTACCGCACGAATCCGCCTGCGGTTCAGAGGAGGCCCCGCCGCCCACGGCCACGGTGCCGTCTGCGCCCCCCACGCCCCCAACAGGACGGCCGCTCTCGCCCGCCGATCCCATCCGTGCCGGCCTGCTTCACGATGCGCCGGTCCCCGCCGCTGCGGAGACGCATGCCCATCCCACCGTGGATTGCTGGCGTCCGTGATTGTCCTCATCAGGCCCACCGTCGGTGATTATTCCTTTCCTCAATTGTGGTCATCGATGCGGCCGATCCAGCCGGCGCCCGCAATGCGGATGGCGGGCTGAGACACACCGCAGCCACCCATCAGGCGCATGCCGCGGTCGGAGTCTTCGAAGGCCGCGTGGCCTTCCGCTGCGCTGCAGACCACGCCACCGCAATCCCACAGTAATTGGACCAGTTCCGTTTTCCGGCCGATTCCGCAGTAATTGGACCAGTCCCGTTTTCCGGCTGTCCCGCTTTCCGGCTGTCCCGTTTTCCGGCCCTGCAGACCACGGCACCGCGATCCCACAGTAATTGGACCTGTCCCGTTTTCCGCCCTGTCCCGTTTTCCGCCCGTTTTCCGGCTCGTTTTCCGGCTCGGACGAATTGAGAAGCGCCGAATCATCTGCGGCGGATGGGCTTCCTGCACGCTGCGCCTTCGCGGCCCCATCCGCACTCAGGACAGCCGCCGCCAAGATTACCCCTCAGATCGTACCTGCATACCGGGCATAAACCGGTGCCGCGCCGTCTGCGAATCCAGACTACGTATCGCACAACCCGCCACGAGCTCCACATGGCGGCCGCGTACAGAATCGCATTGATAATGAAGCCCACGGGCAGCGGACGCAAGGGCGCAAAGGTCCAGAGGATCAGACGATTGTCAGACGCATGTCGGACTGACCGCGGAACCATCACGGCCCACGCATACTCAGACCGTTCATCCGGGTATTCGCGAAAATCGCCTCCGATCGATCGCATTGGCCAGCCAGCTTCGAGCACTATGGTTGTTGTCCATGGTACCGACCACTCATCCTCATACGGCCATTCCCACCCGTAGGCATCGGCACAATAGATACTCCACCCGACGCGGCCCCAAGAGTATGCATTGATCTTCTCGGGTTCCGGGAAACCTGAATCGAACGCGCGGTGGATCCTCGACAAGTGCTCTGCAGCGCGCGTGTCATTACCGACTGATTCTAACATTAGATAATCGTCTGGCCAGATCGCCATGCAACTCCAGGCGACAACGTAATTCAATATGCAGGCGACAAGGAACACAAGGACCCATCTGGCGGCCTTATGCCAAGTCGAGATAGTCGACTGTCGTTTCACCTGTGTCGACTCCGAAGAGGGTGCGTAGCTGCGATCAATACAGGGACAGCCACCTGATTTTGGCTTTCCAGCAGCGGGCTCATGCCGGTCCGACACCTGTTGGCCTGCATCATGATACACCAGTTCAAGCGGCTCGGTGCGGGGCGGGGCGGGCGCCGGGGGGGCACCGGGGGCGCCAGGGCGCGCAATCTGACTTCCGCGCTCGGAAATCGGTGGAAGGGGCGCGGGCGGCGGGGTAGGTTGCAGGCATGACCACCATCGCCCTGCCGCCCACCGAGGAGATGCACCGGGCCCTGCTGGCACGCGATGCATCGTATGACGGCCTGTTCTTCGTGGCCGTGAAGAGCACGGGCATCTTCTGCCGGCCCACCTGCCCGGCCCGCAAGCCGAAGGCGGAGAACGTCGAGTACTTCCCCACCGCGCGCCAGGCGGTCCGGGCCGGATACCGGCCGTGCAAGCGCTGCCGGCCGATGGACATGCACCGCACGCCGCCCGCGTGGGTGAAACCGTTGCTCGATGCAATCGAGCGCGATTCCGGGGGCCGGCTGACCGATGCCGATCTGCGCGCGATGCACATCGACCCGGCGCGTGCGCTTCGATACTTCAGGGATCATTACGGCATGACGTTCCACGCCTATCACCGCGCCCGGCGCCTGGGGCGCGCGCTGGCGGCGGTGCGCAACGGGGCGGATCTCGATGCCGCCGGCCTGGACAACGGCTTCGAATCAGCCAGCGGCTTCCGCGATGCGTTCGCCCGCATGTTCGGCAGGCCGCCGGGCCGCGGGCGCGATCTGGCGTGCCTGATGGCGAGGTGGCTGGACACGCCGCTGGGGGCCATGCTCGCCGTGGCCGACGACGAGGGCCTGTGCCTGCTGGAGTTCGTCGATCGCCGGGCCATCGAGCGCCAGATCGAAGTGTTGCGCCGGCGTATGAACGCGGCCATCGTTCCCGGCGACAACGCGCATCTCGACATGATCGAGGATGAGCTGTCTCGCTACTTCGAGGGCACGCTCCAGCGGTTCAGCGTTCCGATCGTGGCCCCCGGAACGCCGTTCCAGGAGCGCGTGTGGCGGCGTTTACGGAAGATCCCCTATGGCCGGACGCTCTCGTATGCGCAGCTCGCCGAGGGTATCAAACGGCCCGGCGCGCAGCGCGCCGTGGGCAAGGCCAACGGCGACAACCGCCTGGCCATCGTCATCCCCTGCCATCGGGTGGTGCGCAGCGACGGCACCCTCTGCGGCTACGGCGGCGGCGTGTGGCGCAAGAAGTGGCTCCTGGCGCACGAAGGCAACGCCGGAAGCGCGGCGGGATAACCAACGCCACATAGCCCCGGGCTTGCCCGGGGGTTTGCGTCGAGATCACGCGCCGCCACTGTCATCGCGCAACGGCACCCGGCCCACGGGGCGGGCTATATGGGTGAGACCTGCGCGGACTGCGTCGCACGCGCCGGGGGTTGTGCGACACGGACGGGCGGGACGCCCGTCCCACCGTCAGTCCCACCGTCCGTCCCACGCATCACTCCTTCTTCGAATAGTCGTACACGCCGCGGCCGGTCTTGTCGCCGAGGCGGCCGGCCTGCACGAGCTGCCGCAGAAGCGGGCACGGGAAGTACTTGTCCTGGCCCAGCTCATCGTGCAGAACCATCATGATGTTGTGGCACACGTCCAGGCCGATGAAGTCCGCCAGCCGCAGCGGACCCATGGGGTGGGCCATGCCCAGCTTCATGATCTCATCGATGTCGACCGGCTTGGCCACGCCTTCCATCCACGCGTAGAACGCCTCGTTGATCATGGGCATAAGCACGCGGTTGGACACGAAGCCGGCGCGATCGTTGGCGGCCACGGGCGTCTTGCCCATGCGCTCGGCCAGCTCGACGGTGCGCTGCATGGTCTCATCGCTCGTGGCCAGGCCGCGGATCACCTCCACCAGCTTCATCACGGGCACGGGATTGAAGAAGTGCATGCCGATGACGCGATCGGCGTGATGGCCCGCCGCGGTGGCGATGTCGGTGATGGCGATCGAGGAGGTGTTCGTCGCCAGCACCGCGTCCTGGGCAAAGAGGTCGAGCATCTTGCGGCAGATCTCTTTCTTGAGCTCGACGTTCTCGATCACCGCCTCCACGCCCCAGTCGGCGCCTTCGGCCTCCTCGATGTCGCGGTGATAGCTGATGCGGTCGAAGGCCGCATCCGCCTCCTCCTGCGTCATCCGCTGCTTCTCGACGGCGCGGGCCATGGTCTTCTTGTGATAGGCCTCGGACTTGTGAAGCTGCTCGGGCAGCACGTCGATCTGGTAGGCGCGGATGCCGCTGAGGGCGGCGGTGTAGGCGATGCCGGACCCCATGGCACCGGCGCCGATGACCGCGATACTCTTCACTTCGGACATGATTCTTCACCTTCCTTACATCGAGACAGCGAGGAAAAACCGATCGCCCGCGTCCGGCGGACAGATTAGTCCGGATATCGTACCGCATGAAGGGGGGCTTGGCGAGAGCGCACCAAACAGACCGTTTCCGGGCATTTTCCGTGACTGCCGGCTGCCTGAAAGCGGACCCGAGCGCCGAGAGGCCCTCAGCGCCTCGCCGCCCAGTGGGACAGCAGGAAGAGCAGGTCGGACACATCCACCGCCCCGTCGCCGTTGAGATCCGCCGGACACTCCCCGCCGTCCGGGCAGTCGCCCCAGTCAGCCAGCAGGGCCAGCAGATCGGCGACATCCACGACCCCGTCGCCGTTCACATCGCCCTCCGCTGCCGGTAGAAGATGCTGGGCGAACCAGTCGTAGACGACCTCATCCTCCGAAGCCGGCAGGCCGTGCCCGGCTCCCTCGACGAGCCGCATCGTCTCCTCGACGCCTGCGGCGGCGAGCAGGCCATCCAGCGCGATGCTCTGGTCGACCGGCACGAGCGTATCGATCGTGCCGTGCGCAATGAGAAATGGCGGATCATCGCCCGTCACGTGCGACACCGAGCCGGCCGATTGCACCAGCGCCACGAGGTCGGCGTACTCGGGATCGTCCATGTGCTCGATGATGTCCATGATCGGATGGCCGATGAGCAGCGATTCCACCGAATCGGGCGCGGGGTTGTACTCGCCCATGGCGAAGAGGTCGGTCTGGCCGAAATGATCGGCGACGGCCTGGACGCGGCTGGAGCAGTCGAGATTGCCGCCCACCTCGCCCTCGAGCTCGACTACATCGCCGGATGTGCCGAGCAGCGCCGCCAGGTGCCCGCCGGCGGACTTGCCGAACGCGCCGATGCGCGCCGGATCGAGGTGGTAGGTCTCCGCTCCGGCGCGGAGGAATCGGACCGCCGCCTTGCAATCGTGAATCTGCGCCGGAAACGTGTCGTTCTGGCTGAAGCGGTAGTTGATCCCGACCACGGCGAACCCGCGCGCCAGCAGCGCCGGCGCATGCAGAGCGGCATCGGCCTTGTCGCCCACGCGCCACCCGCCGCCATGAATGTAGATGATCACCGGCAGCGGTTCGGCGGGATCGGGCGGCAGATATATGTCCAGGCGATGGCGCCAGTGGGGGCCGTAGGCGAGGTTGGCCCACGTCGGCTCGACGCGGACGGCGGCATGAACCGACGGCGCAGCGGCGGCCAGGCACGCCAGCAGCACGAACGGCAGCCGCGCAGCGATGCGCCCGAACATCGACAGGATGAACACGCCCAGCGTCATGTGTGGCCTCTTCCGCCTCTCCTCCGCCGCCGGATCGTTATCGCGACGGCGATCACGTCGGCCACCGGCGCGGTCTGGTGCGAGTTTAACGCGACTTTGGAGCCGTGCGAGGAGAAATGTGCGTTGCGGGCACATCAAGGCCGCAGCGGCGGCGCGCCGGGCCGACCATCGATGCTATTAGTGGACGGAGGCCGACAGCCCGGACGGCCGAGGCCGGCCCGGAATCTGGACGCGTCCGATAGCCGGGTCGCCCCGGAGGACGAACACGCGCCGCGGGAGGCGGTCGCCGGACAGTATGATGGTGCGCGCCATGTTCGGTTCGCGGCCAGGCATCAGGGCGCCCGTCGCCGCCGGCCGGTTCTACGAGGCCGAGGGGCGGCGCTGCGCGTTGCAGGCCGGGGAGCTGTGCACAACCGTCGGGGGCGCAGCCGTGCCTGAGGCGCTCTTCGGGGCGCTGGTCCCTCATGCGGGCTGGATCTACTCGGGCCGCACCGCGGGCATCGCCCTCGCCACCCTCGCCGAACACACCAACGCGCGCACGTTCGTCCTGCTCGGCTCGGTGCATACGGTTGACATCAAGGAACCGGCTCTGGACACGGCCGAGGCCTGGGCCACGCCGATGGGCGAGGTCGCCGTCGATGCTCAGTTGCGCCAGGAGATGGCGCAACTGGCCGATTTCAGCACCCGCGACGAGGCACACAGGTTCGAGCACAGCCTGGAAGTGCAGTTGCCGCTGATGCAGACCGTCTTCGGCGAGCAGCTCCAGATCGTCCCCTGCCTGATTCCGCCGCAGCCGGAGGCGCCCGACTGGGGTCGGGCGCTGGGGGAGATGCTGCGTCGCCGGCCGGTCCCGACGGCGATCATCGCCTCCAGCGACCTGACGCATTACGGCCCCAGCTACGGCTTCATCCCGCACGGGGCGGGCCGCGAGGGGACCCGCTGGGCCCACGAGACGAACGATCGCCAGTTGCTCGATCTCATCGAGCGCCTGGACGCCGACGCGGCCCTCGCCCATGCCCTCGACCATCACAGCGCCTGCGGCGGCGGGGCGATCGCCGCCACCGTCAGCGCCTGCCGGATCATGGGCGCGCAGCACGGCTACGTGCTCCAGCACACCGACTCGACGCAGGTGGCAGCCGGTCAGATCTGGGGCGAGACGACCAACTCCGTCGGCTACGCGGCGGTCGTCTTCGGCTGAGAGGGTGGTTGGCTGTTAGCTTTTGGCTGTTGGTTGGTGGTCTTTGGTTGATGGTGGCAGGTGATTCGTGTTTTGTGCGCTGGTTCGGGGCGCAACGAGAAACCCCGGCACGCGGGTGCCGGGGCTTTGCGGTTTCTGCATCTATTGTATGTTGGCGCTTACGCACCTCGTCTTTTCAGCTTTCAGCTTTCAGCTTTCAGGGGCACTCACCCCAGTGGGCGAGAAGGGCCAGCAGATCGGCGGTGTCGGTGTCGCCATCGCCATCCACATCACCGTAGGGCGTGCCCCAGGCGCCCAACAGGTAGAGCAGATCGGCGGTGTCCACGTCGCCGTCGCCGTCGAAGTCCCAGGGGCACGGCTCGCCGGCCTCCGTGATGAGGGCGAACGCCTGGTCCGGCCCGCCGCAGCTCCATTCCTCGTCCTCCGGCCTGTACCCGTAGGCCGGGTCATTGTAATCCATCGGCGTGGCGCCCCAGCCGAAGATGCACGGGTCGGCCGGGTTGTCCAGCACGCCGGCGATCATCAGCACATAGTGCTCTCCCTCCTCTATAGAAAAGGGCTCGGGCAGGCTGGCGGTGAAGCGGTAGTAGTCCTCCGTGCCGTTGGGACCGACGCATTCGAAGACGGGATCGAGATAATTGAGCGGGATGGTGGCGCTGAACAGCAGGGTGCTGTGCTGCCAGTCGCAGGGCCCGCCCTCGGTCCACTTGTGGATGTCGATCTGGATCCCGGCGAGGCTCGCGAAGAAATCGCAGCCCTTATGGTCGATTACATCCCAGCCGCCTCCCCAGAAGATGATCTTCGTGATAACGTCAGCATGAGTACAGACGATGTCGTCGAATCGTCGGTACGTGTGGGGATAATGTTCGCTGTTGACGTTGCTGAACCACATGGACGAATCGCAGCTGAACGGCTGTTCGTATGTGTAGTCGCCGGACACCGTGCCGGTGACGCAGAAGGCGATTTCATAGGCCTCGCCAAAGACCTGTGAGCCGGCTGTCCAGTCCGGATAGCCATACTGCTCGGACTTGAAGTAGCACTCGTTCGTGCCGTTGGGTGCGCTCGTGAGGTTATAGCTGCGGCCCTCCGACCCGTAGTTGACCGGCCGCATGCCGAACCAGTACGTGCCGGCGGGCAGCGGGATCCCCAGGGCGTCGATCGAGTAGACGTAGATGTCCCGCTCGAACGCATCCCGGCAGGTGTTGTAGCGGGTCGTGTGGAGGAGGGGCAGTTCGAAGAGCACATCGCCGGGCATCCCCCCGGCATCGTCGAGGATGATGAGGTCGGCGAAGTAATACTCGAATGGGGAATAGAACTCATCATCGGTGACCGCCCACCAGTGCAGGTCGCGGACGACCACGTTGGTCTCGAAGCTCGCGTCGTCGACAACCCAGGTTTCGAGGCTGCCGTTCGTGCGTCGATCGCAGGGCAGGCCGTCGCGGAAGTCCGGCTCGCCGTTGTCCCACAGGGCGTCCCCGCAGGGGCACTGGAAGGGCGGATCACCGAAGCAGTCTTCTTCGGCGAACCACCAGCCGCCGAGGTCGTTGCAGTCCTCGCAGGTGGTGGTCGCCACGCATTCGCCGTCCACGCAGCAGGCGCCGGTGAACGGCTCGCCGATGACGCAGAAGGCGATCTCGTAGGGCTCGCCCCAGATGTCCGAACCGGCCGTCCAGTCCGGGTAACCCTGGTATTCGGACTTGAAGTAGCACTCGTTCGTGCCGTTGGGGGCGGCCGTCATGTTCATGCTGAGGTTCGGGTCCGTCGTTTTGTCATTCACGGGCCGGATGCCGATCCAGTAGGTGCCAGCCAGGACCGGGATCTGAAACATCTCGCACGAGTAGACATAGATGTCCCGCCCCCACGCGTCCCGGCACGTGTCGGAGCGGCGATTGGGGACAAGATCCCACCACTCGTATATCACCTCGCCCGGCATGCCCCCGTCGTCGGCGAGAAGGATGAGATCGACCTTGCCGTGCCATAGGAAGTCGTCGGCGGTGGTGGCCCACCAGTGCACGCCCTGCAAGAGGGTGCCTTCCTCGAATACCACATCGTCAACGACCCATGACTCGTTGTAGGTATTGGTGCGGCGCTCGCAGGACACGGCGTCGCGGAAGTCCGGCTCGCCGTTGTCCCAGATGGCGTCCGCGCACGGGCATTGGAAGGGCGGATCGCCGAAGCAGCTCTCCCCGTGATACCACCACCCGCCCAGGCTGGTGCACTCCTCGCAGGTGGTGTCGTCCACGCATTCACCGTCGACGCAGCAGGCGTACCTCGCCTCCAGCGGCGCACACCACGTGTCGACCACGATCTGGTCGAAGTAATGGTCCGAGTCGAGGGTGATCTTCTCGAAATCCGGGTTCTCAGGGATCCAGATCTCGTAGACGGTGTGCCACCAGTCGGCTCCATCGTAAGTGTGCTGCTCCCAGACGAGGTCGCCGGGCGGGTCGGCCTCCAGGAACTGCGGCGGGATGAACTCGCCGCTCTCGTGCCGCCACGTCAACTGGATCCACACGATCTTCCAGTCCAGCGGCTCGGCGCTGTTGGGAAGGTTGAGAAACACCAGTGTCTCCCACGGGTTCACGACGCCCTCGCGACCGCCCCAGACGTCATACCACTGCTCGTCCTCGTAATACGTGTTCATCCAGGGCTCGCCGTACGGGTTGTCGTAGAGCTCCGGAACCCAGTAGGGGGTCTGGTCCGAGTCGAAGGTCCAGTGTTGGAACGTCGTTCCCGGCTCGCCGCGCCACCACGGCGGGAACAGGTCATCGCGCGTTCCTGTCGTGACGGCCCGATAACCTGCCGAGACGGTGGGCTTCTCCGATTGGGCGATGGCCCCCATTGTCAACACCACAATCAGCGCAGCGCCGAGAAGCGGCGAGGCGCGCATACACGTCTTCGTTGTCATGTCAGATCTCCCTGGTTGTCCCATTCCGTTCATCAACGATCGCCCTTACATTCATGGTGGAGCACAACTCGACTGACGCAGTCGCGCTGGAACGACGCTGGTTTGCATGTTGCTGGTTCGCCCGCCTGCTCGCGTATGACCGTGGGCGCGACAGGCATCGTGGACGCCGCGCGCTGATCACGCCATGTGCGATCCTCCGTTGACGTGCCCGGTGTTTCTCCCGGCGCCTCTCCGCATCAAGGCAGATCGGTCAAGGCCGACACATCCGAGATCCTGGTGTTCGGTCCGCCGAATCAAGGTGAACCGGGAGTAATCACCAGCCTCCGTCTCCAATGTAAACAGCGAGCCTCGGTTCGCCAAGGAAAGAATCCGGAGGTGGCCGACTTTATTGATATATCTCGCTTATTCGATTTATCTTACTCCGTGCGTGCCGCCACGGCGAACGCTGAGAGTCGAACGTCGCAGTGAACGAGGACCGAGGCGTTCTCGTCGTGCTTGATGCGCAGGGCGCAAGAAGAAACCCCGGCACGCGGGTGCCGGGGGTTTGCGGGGTTTGCTTCTATGTGGTTCGGCGTTCCAGCGCGACATCTTTTCAGCTTTCAGCTTTCCAGCATTCAGCGTTGCTTTCAGGGGCACTCACCCCAGTGGGCGAGAAGGGCCAGCAGATCGGCGGTGTCGGTGTCGCCATCGCCATCCACATCACCGTAGGGCGTGCCCCAGTTGGCCAGCAGGCGAAGCAGATCGGCGGTATCCACATCCCCATCACCGTCCAGGTCCCACGGGCAGGGCTCACCCGCCTCGGTGTAGAGGGCGAAGGACTGATCGGGCCCGCCGCAGGACCACCAATCCTCTGTGCGGTGGTAAGAGGCGGCCGCACTCCAGTTGACCTGAGGCGTGGTCAGCCAGCCGAAGACGCACGGATCATCCGGGTCAGGCAGGACACCGGCGATGAAGAGCACGTAGTGCTGGCCTTCCTCCTGATAGCACGGTTCAGGCAGATCGACCGTGAACTTGAAGTAGTCGGCATTGGGACCCGTGCACTCGAATTCCCAGTCGACCTGGTTCATGGGAATAATGTTGGAGCACAGTTGGGCACCCGGTTGCCAGTCACACGGACCGCCGGGCTCCCATTTGTAGATATTGATCCAGAATGACTCAATATGCGGCAGCCCGCAACCATACCCTTGATCGAGATCAAAGCCGCAACCCCAGAAGTCGATCCGATTGATATCGCCGGTCTGCTGGCAGACGAAATCATCGAACCGGAACCACGGGTTCAGATTGCTGTTGATGTTGCTGAAATAGACGTAATCGTCGCAGTTCGGGGGCTGCTCGTACTTGTGTTCCGCGGGGACTTCGGTGTAGAGCTCGAAGGCATTGTCCAGCGGGTAGATGCACTCCCAGACGTCGTTCTCATAGTTGTACGAGGCGCCGATGGTCCCATACTGGACCGTGGACGGCATCCAGTAGAAGATGCAGTCGCCCTCGGGGTTCTCCAGGATGGCCGCGACGAGCAGGACCATGTGCTGTCCCTCCTGCTGGTCGCACGGCTCGGGGAGATCGACGCTGTACTTGTAGACGTCCCAGCCGAACCAGTCGCATTCGTATGCGACATCGGCGACGGGAAGCTCGTACGAACACAGGAGCGCACCCGGCAGGAAGTCGCAGGGCCCGCCCGGAACCCACTCGTAGAAACTGACCACAAACCCCGCAAGATTCGTCATGGGACCGCAATCAGTGCCCGCCATTCCACCCCAGAACGCGACGCGATCGATCCCGCCGGTCTGATTGCAGACAAAATCATCGAAACGGATCCAGTTACTGTAACTGCAGTTGACATTGCTCCAGAATGCAACTTCGCCCTCGCAGTCCACGGGCTGGGAATATTTAACCACCTCTTCGCCGCCGCCGATCATGTCGTGCGCATAGGCGAACAGGTTGCGGTGCATGGTCCAGCAGTTGTCCGACCAGGCGCTGTTTTCGCCGAAGAACGGGAGCGTCAGACCGTGGGCGATGACGTGACCGGCGCCGAAGCTCCGCTCGGCGAGGATGGGCTGGCCGTTGTCACCGGTCATCAGCGAGGTGAATCCTGCGCCAGCGATGTGATCGTGATACAGCCCGCTGCCGTAGAAGTAATCGCCCGTGGCGCCCCAGGGACCGTCGAAGACCGGATGCGTCACATCGTCGGCCCAGCCGTCCAGTCCGCCGCTGTAGATCAGGGTCATGCCGAACCCGAGATCGAAGTCCGAGTAGTCGTCCCAGCGGGCCGCGCCGATGATCAACGATCCGCCGGCAGCGGTCCAGGCCTCCATGTCCGCGCGGTTGATGTTGACGAAGTCGATGAACTCGACCGTCGCGCCGTCGCCGCCGTCCAGGACGATCATGTCATAGCCCCACAGGCCGTTGCCGACCGCGGTGGGAAAGTCCAGGCGGGTCCAGTTGCCGACGCCGAAGACATCATTCAGGGCGTTGACGTTGCCCATCACGCCCCACGGTTCGCCGCCCGTCTGGCTGACATACGCCACGCCCCCGGCCCGCGCGGCAGCAGCGCCCGCCGGCGCGCTGTTGAGGCTGTCGGGCTGCCCGGCCGGCGGCCGCGCCTGTTCGGGCGCGGCGGGCGGAGTCTGCCCAACGGCACGAGAGTCCGCCACTCCTTTCTGAAGCGAGAGGGGCGTGTCCGCCCCGATCATGGCCATGCCGCACGCCGCCGCACCGAGCACGGCCACGCCGAGAATCTGCAGTTTGCTGCCAACCATTGTCTGTACCTCCTCACTTGCCACCCAACACGTTTCCTGATCCGGCATCTCAACGCGAGAAGCGGAGCGTCCATGTGCATGGTACAGAGACAGGTAGATGTGACGAGGTAAAAACCATCAAGAATGCGCAAGGCCCTGCGAAGCGGGCCATAAGCGGTTATGGGACTCCGGTTACCCAACCGCTTCCCCGGCGCCGGCCTCGCATCGTGCGCTTCGCCGAGGGCGGCCTGTCAAGGGACCCAAGCCCCACAGAAAGCGAGCCTCGCCGAATCGACGAGGCTCGCCGGAATTCCCACGTGAATGGCCGATCGAATCGCGAAAACCTACGGGCACTCGCCCCACGCGGCGAGGAGGGCGAGCAGATCGGCGGTGTCCGTGTTGCCGTCGCCGTCGACATCGCCAGCAGGTGTGCCCCAGGCACCAAGCAGATACAGCAGGTCGGCGGTATCGACATCGCCGTCGCCGTCGAAGTCTGCGGGACATCCCGGGCCCTGGTACTCGTAAGCGCCCATGTCCACGCACGGATAGCCGACGCCCGTGTCCTGCGTGTACGGATCATCGACGAAGCGAGGATTACCATCGAAGTCGAACGGGATCGGCTCTTCGATGTCGCCGTCTTCATCCAGATCAAAGGTATCGGGGGGCACGGCGGTGTTATCGCCGGCATCGATGCAGGGCGAGCCGGGCCCGATTCGGAAGTTGTGATTGTCGGGATCAACGAAGAGCGGATCGGCATCGATGTTGCCTTCGCCGGCGTATCCGCCCTGCACATCGCAGTAGGTGACGATGGGATTGCCGGGATCGTTGAGGATCTCGCCGCTCCCGTCGCTCCACAGGATGCAGTTCGTCACGATCGGGCTGCTACCGTCGATGTTGGCGATCGCCCATGTCTTGTTCCCGGTGAAGGTGCAGTTGATGATCGGCGGAGCGTCCCAGCAGTAGTAGTCGCACAGTGCACCGAGGCCGAAGTTGCCTTTGAACAGGCAATTGACGACGGTCGGCCCGTCGCCGTAGCACTCGTAGTTGCACATCCCGCCGCCGTACGGGGCCGTGTTGCCCTCGAACGTGCAGTTCGTCACCGTCGCGTTGATCACCCGGCTGCGCCTTCCGTCGACGAGCATGCCAGGCGGCAGCGCGAAGTCGCCGGTTTCGTTGTACATCCCTCCGCCGTAGTCTTGCGCGGAGTTGCCGATGAAGGAGCAGCCGGTGATGTGCGGGCCGCTGTAGCGGATGCACATTCCGCCGCCCCTCTCTGCCGTGTTGCCCTCAAAGGTGCAGTCCCTCACCGTGGGCGTGCTATAGTAGTTGTAGAACCCGCCGCCCAACCGTTGGGCCGAGTTATCGGTGAACGTGCAGTTGACTGCCGTCAGATCGCACAAACACTCGTTGTATATTCCGCCTGCGTCGAAAGCCCAGTTGCGGACAAATGTGCAGTTCTTCAGCGTGGGTTGACTGACACAGTTGTCCATCGCCCCGCCCGAGTAAACGGCCGTGTTGCCGTCGAAGGTGCAGCTCGTCACCGTCGGGTCGGCGGAGTAATTGTACATCCCGCCGCCGCTTTCGGCGATGTTGCCGGCGAACGTGCAGCCGGTCACCGTCGCGTCGCTGTGACGGTTGTACATTCCGCCGCCGCTGGTGGGCGCCGTATTGGCGATGAACGTGCAGCCGATCACCGTCGGGTCGCCGGAATCGTTGTACATCCCGCCGCCGTAGCCCCAATGGGCGGACGGATCCACGTCGTTGGTGGCGAAGATGCAGTTGGACACGGTCGGACTGCTGTCGACGTTGTACATCCCGCCGCCGTAGCGATCATCCTCCACCAGCGTGCCGACGCCGTTGGTGATGGTGAAGCCTTCGAGGGTCGTGCCCGGCCCCTCGCCGCTGGCGCACGTTACGACGGATGTATCCAGCCCTTCGCCATCGATGATCGTGACCTCCGGGCCGTCGGCGCTGTGCAGCCAGATCGCCTTGCCGAGGAAGTTGATCGCCTCGTTGTACTCGCCCTCGGCGACGATGATCTCATCGCCCGCCTCGGCCGCCTCGTTGATCGCCTGCTGGATCGTCGGATAGTCGGCCGGGACGTGGATCACCTCCGCCCGGGCCGGTCTGCCGCATGCCGCAGAGAGCAGCAGAAGGGCGCTCACGCTAAGCATCGTTTTAGCGGTCATCGTTGCGTTCCTCCTGTTGAATCGGGGCACTCGCCCCAGGCGGCGAGGAGGGCAAGGAGGTCGGCGGTATCCGTGTCGCCATCGCCATCCACATCGCCATCGGGCGTGCCCCATGCGGCCAGCAGGAACAGCAGGTCGGCGGTATCGACATCGCCATCGCCATCGAAGTCTGCGGGACATCCCGGGCCCTGGTACTCGTAAGCGCCCATGTCCACGCACGGATAGCCGACGCCCGTGTCCTGCGTGTACGGATCGTCGACGAATCGGGGCCGGCCGCCGAGGTCAGTGGTGATGTCTTCCGGCACGGCGGTGTTGTCGGCCGCATCGATGCACAGTGAGCCTTGTCCGATGCGATAGTCGCCGTTGTCGGGATCCACGAAGAGCGGGTCGGCATCGATGTTGCCGACGCCTTCATATCCGCCCTGCACATCGCAATAGGTGACGATGGGCTCGCCGGGATCGTTCAGGATTTCGCCGCCCGCATCGCCCCACATGATGCAGTTCGCTATGACCGGGCTGCTATTGTCGATGTTGGCGATCGCCCATGTGTTGTTCCCGGTGAAGGTGCAGTTGATGATCGGCAGAGCGTCCCAGCAGTAGTAGTTGCACAGTGCTCCGAGGCCGAAGTTGCCGTTGAACAGGCAATTGACGACTGTCGGCCCGTGGCCGTAGCACTGGTAGTTGCACATCCCGCCGCCGTAAAGGGCATTATTGCCGTCAAACACACAGTTCGTCACTGTCGGGTTGAGTTGCTGTTCGTTGTGGAACACTCTGCCATCATCCGCTGAACCTGCGCCGAACGCGCCGTGCCGCCGCGCAAGGTCAGCGGTTTCATTGTACATCCCTCCACCGAAGGCCGCCGCGGAATTAGCGGTAAACAAGCAACCGGTGATGTCGGAGTGATTGTACATGTTGCCCATTCCGCCGCCCCTGTCAGCCGTGTTGCCGTCGAACGTACAGTTCATCACGGTCGACGTGCCTGCGTAGCTGAACATTCCTCCGCCCACATCTTGGGCTGAGTTGGCGATGAATGTGCAACTGGTAATGGTCCCACTCCAGAAGAAACTGTTTACTCCGCCGCCGTCGGCATCGGCTGAGTTGGCAATGAATGTACAGTCTGTTATCGTCGCGTGGTGGCCGAATTCGCTGATCATATACATTCCGCCGCCGTCATCCGCCACATTGCCGATGAACGTGCAGTTGGTCACGGTAGGGGCGCTTTCGTAGTTACACATCCCGCCACCGTTGTTCACTGCGTGGTTGGTGGTGAATGTGCAGTTGGTCAAGGTCGGGCTGCTGTAGTCGTTGTACATCCCGCCGCCACCAAACCAAAGCTCGATGCTACCGGCCATGTTGCTGTCAAATATGCAGTTGGTCACCGTGGGGCTGCTGTCGAAGTTGTGCATTCCGCCGCCGCATTGGGCGTTGCCGTTCGTGATGGTGAAGCCTTCGAGGGTCGTGCCCGGCCCCTCGCCGCTGGCGCACGTTACGACGGATGTATCCAGCCCTTCGCCATCGATGATGGTGACCTCCGGGCCGTCGGCGCTGTGCAGCCAGATCGCCTTGCCGAGGAAATCGATCGCCTCGTTATACGTCTCCGGAGCGACGATGATCTCATCGCCCGCCTCGGCCGCCTCGTTGATCGCCTGCTGGATCGTCGGATAGTCATCCGGGACGTGGATCACCTCCGCCCGGACCGGCTGGGTTGCGATGAGCAGGAAGCAGCCGAAGGTCACGGCTGCGCGCGACATCCGTTCCAAGTCTCGCCTGGCCGACATTTGCGTACCCCTTTCCGTCCGATGGCGCGCCGGACCCGGTGTCGGCGACGTTGCCGGCTCCCGGGAGCCGCCACGGCGTGGACTCTGATATCCACCATACCTGATACCCGGTTCTGGTCAAGGGAAATCCGCCCCCGTCACGACCCGCCCCGGCGGCATCTCCCCGCAGGCGGGATGGCCGCAGGCGGCGGAATCCCCTATCCCTCGGCGCCGATCGGGCCGCCGCCTACGGGCACGACCCCCACGCGGCGAGGAGCAGGAGCAGATCGGCGGTGTCGACGGCGCCGTCGGCGTCGATGTCGCCGGCGCCGGCGTTGCCCCAGTTGCCCAGCAGTATCAGCAGATCGGCGGTGTTGACCTCGTAATCGCCGTTCACATCGGCCGGGCATTCGCACTCATCGGGCACGCCGTTGCCGTTCACATCTTCGCTCGTGCCGTACGTGATGTCCTGATCATCGTCCACGCCGTTGCCGTTGCAGTCGGTCTCGGCGATCCACTGGCCGAGAAGAAGCTGGCTGGTGAGGAACTCCTGGCAGATCTCGGGCATGTCGGCATCCACGACCTCGATGGCGAACGACCATCGCTCCTCCACGCCGTACACCCAGTTGCATGAGCAGCCGGAGACGGGGTAGGCGACGTTATAGATGGTTCCGATGTCGTACCAGCCGCCTCCCTCGGCGGCAACGAGATCGCGCATCTGGTAGCCGAGGTCGTAATACGTCTCGTGATGGGGGCAGTGATCGGGAATGTGGGCCCAGGGCCACATGATCCACGGCACGTAGCCGTGCCAGTCGATGTGCACGCGCACCGTGGGTTGCGCCAGGAAGAAGTCGCGCATGTTCTGGGTTTCCGGCTCGGAGAACGGATACGGCCCGCCCCAGGGGTCCTGCCCGCTGCCCGGGCCGTCCCAGTTGCGGTTCAGATCGACGCCGTGCGCGTTATACCGGTTGTAATTGACGTACCCGTCCGGGTTCATGATGGGCATCAGGTACCACTCGACGTTGTCCACCAGGGCGGTGATGTCCGGATCGCTGCCGTAGTTCGTGAGCAGGTGATCGGCGACATAGGCGACGACGGAAGCGGGTGCCTGCTCGTTGCCGTGCTCGGCGCCGTGATACATCACCGCGGGCTTGACCTCGCCGGGTCCGGTGATGCGGATCGCCCACATCGACCGGCCCAGCACGGACTGGCCCACATCGATCATCTCCGCCAGATCCGGATAACTGGCAACCAGATCGTTCATGAACTGCACGTGCTCGTCGTACGTGCGCAGCGAGTCGAAGAAGCCGCGCCCGCCGGCGTAGAGCTTGTTTATGTACTGCTGCAGGTCCTCGACAGTGACCTCATAGCGCAGCCCGCTGGCGTCCAGCGCCGCCTGCGCCGCCGGGGCGAGTCGCACCTCGATCGGCCCGGGGCGCAGCACCTCCGACCACATCTGGAAGTCGTCACCCAGCGCCTGCAGCGCGCGGAACGCCTGCAGATCCGCTTTGTCGGCGACGGTGATGCGCACGACCCGGTATCCCTCGTACCCGGTGGGCTGGGCGCCGGCCGGCCGGGCCGGAACCAGGCAACACATCAACACGGCGAGCACGAGGCCTGAAAACCCGTTGCGGTACATGATGTTTTCCTCCGCAGGATCGAAGAAGCCGGCACACACTCCCGCACCCCGCCGGCGCTGCCACCGGCATCCTCCCCCTGCAAGAGTACCGCATGAGCAGGTCCAATAGAACCCCCAATCCTGCAAATCGCGCTTCATATGCCTGTCGGCGGCGATTCTCTTCATCAAGCGGGATCCACACGATGCCGTCGAGGCGCATCGGCCCCAGCCCCGCAGACCACGATGCCTCCATCGTCGATGGCAATGGGCGCGGGCCGGCAGCGACCTCCCTCGCGCCGACCGAAGGCCCGCACTCATCGGCGGCAGCAGCATCGCCGGCCTTCCGCGAGCGGACCAGGAGCGGCCTGGGCGGCACGCCCTGCCGGCTCTCGTGAGCGGCGATCAACATCCGACCTGCGTCTGCGGGTCGCCCGGAGAGTCTGGCGCCTCGCGCCCGGCCAGAATCCGCCTTTCTTGCCCCCTCCGCCCAGTTTGACGGGCTTCGCTGGCCCCACAGCCCTGACCGCCGTCCGGGGGCGGCGTGCGGTGAGGGCCCGATGGCCCCCCTTGACCGTTCCCGGAGAAATCCCTTGACAGCCGCCCTGGCCTCTGGCACGCTATTGGCTTCCGCGGGTCTCAGTCGCGAAGAGAGAGAGCCTGCCCGCCGCGAGAGCGGGTCGGAATCCCGGCTCAGAGGATCAGAAAGGGGATCCCTCGACTCTTCGTGCCCAACGACACAACACGTCACCGCATCATCCATCCTCGCGTCGCGTGCAACGTCTTGGGTTGTGCGCGAGCGTTGAGATGTCGACCCCGCCCGCGCTGTGCGCGGCGCGCTCCGATCAGGCCGGGGCGCACCTCCGGCGGATGATGCGAAGAAACCATACACGTCGCAAGGAACGCGGCAATCGACTTTGGACATGTCTCAAGTCAAAGGAGGAAAGTACCATGCGAATACCATTGTTGGCACTGGCGCTGGCGGGACTGGTGACCTTGCCGGCCACCGCAGCCACGCTCATCGACAAGCCGCCGGACCTCGGTCCCTATTGGCATCCTCTGAGCAACAGCCCGTCCGACACGCGAATCTATGCGTCGGACTTCCTGGCGCCTGAGGATGACACCACCGTGGATGCGTTGGGAACCTGGCTGCTGGCCTATGCGGGCGGACCGACATTCGCGGTCATTGACTTCGAGATCTGGGCCACCGATCCCAATACGGGCGGCCCGGACTTCGACAACGTCATCGCCTGGACAGGCACCATGCAGACCGATGACCCGACCCTCAGGCTGTACACCATGGATGTGATCGGCGGGCCGGCGATCCTCAACCCGGGTGACCGCTACTGGTTCGTCGCCAACTGCTACGACCAGGGCGACCCGTCCTACGGCAGCTACCAGGTCGGTGCACACACCCAGAACAGTGTCTATCAGGATAACGGCACGTTCTGGTACGCCAACTACCCGGAGCAAGGGTACTTCGACGGCCAGGGCCTCACGCCCCAGATGGCCTTCCAGGTCTCCCTGATTCCGGCGCCCGGTGCGCTGGCGCTTCTGGGTCTGGCCGGTCTGGCGCGCAGGCGCCGACGATAAGACCGGTTGATCCGGTGCTTCATCATCGTCGATTGATCACGCCGCGGCATCACGCCGCGGCGTGATTCATTTCACACGCTCGCGCCCCGCCCCTGCCCTGCAGTGCCTGCCGGTGGCGGCCGGCCGTATAATGACCAAGAACACCTGCCACAATGGCCGCCCATTCTGACAGGCGCTTCAAGGCACGATCGGACACGGGGAGTGAAGATGGTCCTCGTTCTCCTGGCGGGATTGCTGGCGGCAACGGCCTGGCTGGGCGCCTTCGTCCTCGGCGCGGCCCTCGTCTGGCGCGGCCTGCGCGGCCGGCTCGTCGATGACGACCCCAGATGCCGGCGCTGCGGCTACAACCTCGTCGCCACGCCCCGGCGCCCGGGCCGCTGTCCCGAGTGCGGGGCGACGATCTACGGCCTGGGCACCATCCGGCTGGGCGCGCGCAAGCGGCGCGAATCGCTCATCATCATCGGTGCGGCGATCATGCTCCTGTGCCTGTTTCCGCTCGGGCTCGCCTTCGTGCCGATCAGCGGGAACATCGCAGCCGCCCCGAACCCGGGGAAGACCGCACCGCCGGCCGCCGCGCCGCTGATCGCCCCTGCGCCGGTCGCCTCCGCAGCGCAGGATCCGCTTTTCTCGCTCGTTGAGAAGCTTGCGGCGCCGACCGATCCGGTTGAGCCGCATACTCATGCCGAAGCCGAACAGCGCGATGCGTCAGACGTGGCGGCCGACGAGGAAGCGCCGATCGCCACGACAGGCGACAGCGGCCCGACCTGGTACACGTTGCGCACGATCAACGGTTGCTGTCCGCACTGCGGCTGCCCCGTCGGCACGATGAGCCGATCGCCGCGCTGCCCCGAGTGCGGCCGCAACATCGCCGAGTGATCGCAGCGCTGAGCACGCGCAGAACAAATGCCGAGGCTGTCGGCTCTTGGCTGTTGGCTTTCAGCTTTCAGCTTTCAGCTTTCAGCTTTCTCCTACGAGCACTCGCCCCAGGCGGCGAGCAGGAGGAGCAGGTCGGCGGTGTCCGTCTCGCGGTCGCCGTCCAGGTCGGTCGGGCATGGATCGAGCGGACACGGCCCGAAGTGCTCCCGGAGCTCGGTCAGATCCTGGTAGTCCACGACCCCATCACCGTTCAGATCCCAGGGGCATTCTTCCGGGGGATCGGGGCAGTCGCCCCAGTGCTCCCAGAGGATGTCCTCATCGAGCTCATCCACGACGCCGTCGCCGTTCAGGTCCCAAGGGCACCCCTCCCCAGTGTCCGGGCAGTCGCCCCAGGCGGCCAGGAGCATCAGGAGGTCGGCGGTGTTGACCTCGTGATCGCCGTTCACATCGGCCGGGCATTCGCACTCATCGGGCACGCCGTTGCCGTTGACATCCTCGCTCGTGCCGTCGTCGATGTCCTGGTCGTCGGGGATGCCGTTGCCGTTGCAGTCGGTCTCGGCGATCCACCGGCCCAGGCGCAACTGGCTGGTGAGGAACTCCTGGCAGGTCTCAGGCATGTCCGCATCCAACACCTCGATGGTGAACGACCAGCGTTCCGCCTCGCCGTAGACCCAGTTCGTCGAGCAGCCTGAGATGTAGTAGGCGACGTCGTAGATGGTGCCGATCTCGTACCACCCGCCGCCGGCGGCGTCGACGAGATCGCGCATCTGCGCGCCGACATCGTAGTACGTCGCGTGATCGGGGCACTCGCCGGGAATGTGCGCCCACGGCCACATGATCCAGGCCACGTAGCCGTGGAAATCAATGTGCACGCGCGCCGTCGGATGCGCAAGGAAGAAGTCGCGCATGGCCGCGGTCTCCGGCTCGGAGAACGGGTACGGCCCGCCCGTGGGGTCCTCCCCGCTGCCCGGGCCACCCCAGTTGCGGTTCAGGTCGACATCGTTCGCGTTCCACCGCTGGTAGCGCACGTACCCGTCGGGGTTCATGATGGGCAGGAGGAACCACTCGACGTTGTCCACCAGCGCCGTGATGTCCGGATCGCTGCCGTAGTTGGTCAGCAGGTGTTGCGCGAGGTAGTTGACCACGGAAGCGCCCGCCTGCTCGTTCCCGTGCTGGGCGCCGTGGAACATCACCGCGGGCGTCACCTGTTTGGGCCCGGTGATGCGGATCGCCCACATGGAACGCCCCTCCACGGACTGGCCGATCTCGACCATCTCCGCCAGGTCCGGATAGGCGGCGACGAGATCGTTCATGAACTGCACGTGCTCGTCGTAGGTGCGCAGCGAATCGAAGAACCCGCGCCCGCCGGCGTAGAGCTTGTCGATGTGCTTCTGCAGATCCTCGATGACGACTTCGTAGCGCAGTCCGCTGGCGTCGAGCGCCGGCCGCGCCGCCGGGGCGAGCCGCACCTCGACGGGCCCGAGCCGCGCTGTTTCCGACCACATCTGGAAGTCCGCGCCGAGCTGTTGCAGCGCGCCGAAGGCGGCCATGTCCGCCCGATCGCCGAGCGTGATGCGCACGACCTGGTAGTCGTCATAGCCGCTCGGCCCCGCCGCGGTTCCGGGCAGGGGCGCGAACCAGAAGGACAGGATGATGAGAACAACGCCGGGGAATCTGCTGTGATCCATCGTGTCCGCCTCCGCCATGAGCGGGTGGAAGCCAGACACCGTCCGCGGAACAAACCGGCTGCGGCGCCGGCCTCCTGACGCTTCAAGCATACTGCCCGAAGGCGCGCGGCGAGAACAAAGGGCGAAAGAGCCGGCGCCGAGGAGGCGCGAAGGGCAAAATCGCGGCCAGAAGGACCCGGAAGCGATCCGTTCTCCCGCCCCACCGGCGACGCGGATGCGGCGACCGAGGCCCAACGCCGAGATGACGATCGTCAGCGCAGGATGATGGCAGTCGGCTTTCGGCGTTTCGGCTTTCGGCCTTTCCTACGGGCACTCGCCCCAGGCGGCGAGGAGGAGGAGCAGATCGGCGGTGTCTGTATCGCCATCGCCATCGACATCGCCGTCCGGCGTGCCCCACGCCCCGAGCAGATGCAGCAGGTCGGCGGTGTCCACATCGCCATCTCCATCGAAGTCAGCGGGACACTCCTCGCCCTCGCACTCATCGGGGATGCCGTTCTCGTTGACATCTTCGCTCGTGCCGTCGGCGATGTCACAGAGGTCGGGAATGAAATTGCCGTTGCAGTCGAAGCTCGTGCCGTCGCGGATGTCACAGGCATCGTACACGCCGTTCTCGTTGCAATCGACGGCGGTGAGGCCGGCGAAGATGTACGCCGAACCGGCGCCGTTGCCTTCGTCATCATCGCCGAAAGCGCCGATGATCGCGTTGTCGCCGTCGAGGGCGAGAACCAGGCCGAACTGATCGCCCTCGTCGCCGTCCAGGGGCATGGGCTTGGCCTCCTGGCCCCAGCCGGCGCCGTCGAAGCGGAACGCGTACGCCGAGCCGGACCCCTCGCCGTGGTCATCGTCCTTATAGGCGCCGACGACGGCGAGGTCGCCGTCGATGGCGACGGCCTGGCCGAACCGGTCAAACGGCGCGCCGTCCGAGGCGAGGAGCTTGGCCTCCTCGTTCCAGGCGGCGCCGTCGAAACGGTAGACGTAGGCCGCGCCGGCGTACTCGCCGTTCTCGCCATCGCCATAGGCGCCGACGAGCGCCAGGTCATCGCCGATGGCGACTGACAAACCGAACATGCCGTTGGCGGCGCCGTCGGAGGCGAGGAGCTTGGCCTGCTGGGTCCACGTCGAGCCGTCGAAGTGAAAGAGGTAGGCGGCGCCGGCAAGATCACCATTCTCATCGTTGCCGTGGGCCCCGATGATCGCGCGATCGCCGTGGATGGCGACGGCCTGGCCGAACCGATCCTCCGCCGCGGCGTCGAGGGCGGTCAGCCTAGCCTCCTCGACCCAGGTCATGCCGTCGAAGCGATAGACATGAGCCGCCCCGGCATACGCTCCGCCGTCATTGTCGCCGTGCGCGCCGATGAGGGCGACATCACCGCTGATGGCGACGGCGGCGCCGAAAACATCGTTGGCCTGCCCGTCGGATGCCAGCAGCTTGGCCTCCGGCTGCCAGGTCGCGCCCTGGAATCGATAGATGTAGGCGGACCCGGCGTACTCGCCGCCGTCATCATCGCCATAGGCGCCGATGATCGCGACCTCGCCGCTGACGGCGACGGCTTCGCCGAACCGATCGCCGGCGGCGCCGTCATCGGCCATCAGCTTCGCCTGCTGGATCCACGCGCCGTCGTCATAGCGGAAGATGTAAGCGGATCCGGAATTGGCCCCATCCTCATCGTCGCCGCGGGCCCCGACGATCGCCACGTCCCCGCTGACGGCGACGGAGCAGCCGAAGACATCTCCCGCGGCTCCGTCGGCGGCGAGAAGCTTGTCCATGGCGCACGCCTCGCATTCATCGAGCAGGCCGTTGTCGTTGGCGTCCGGACTGGTGCCGTAAAGCAGGTCGCACTCGTCGGGCCGACCGTTGCCGTTGCAGTCCTCGCTCGTGCCGTTGTCGATGTCCTGGTCATCGGGGATGCCGTTGCCGTTGCAGTCGGGAATGCCGTAGTCGACGTAGGAGGCGGCGTAGCCGACCCGCGAGCAGCCGTACTCGATGCGCATGTAGCCGCCCTCGCCCCAGCCGGGTCCCCAGGAATTGCGCAGGTACCACACGCCTTCTTCGCCCTGATTATCGTCCCAGCCGACGAGGGTGACGGCATGATTGATGACCCCATCGGCGCAGCCGTTGAAGATGCCGCCGTTATAGCCCTGAAACGCGCTGTTGACGTGAACGGCCACGGCGACGGGCCCGTGCTCGATGATGGCCTGCTTGATGGCGCCGGTGTTCGCCACCTCCCCGGTCGATCCGATCATGGCCCAGCCCGCCAGGAAATAATCGTGCGGGTAGGGGCAGCCGCAGGGCTTGTCCCAAGCGACATAGGGGAAGTATTGCTCGAGGACGGCCCCGCTGTCGCCGCAGGGATCGGTCAGCCCGCCCTCCACGAGATACTTGAAGGCCTCGTAATGCCAGCCGCCACTGCAACTGCCGGCCTCGGTGCAGCTCACGAGCCATTGCTCGGAGAGGTCGACCGTCACGCCGTCCCGGATGAGGATGTTGCACTCAAACGGGCCGATGGTGGCAAAGGCCCAGCAGCTTCCGCAGCCGGCCTGGTTCTTGACGGGCGTGCATCCGTCGAGATCGCACCAGTTGAACGCGGGCGGCAGGCCGCGCGGGGGCGTGCAGGGATCGAAGGGCACGCCGACCCACCAGTCATCGGGGACGACCAGGCCGCACAGCTCCTCCAGCGGCCGGCGGGTGGCCTCGTTCTCGCCGACGGTGAAGGTCCATCCCTCCTCCTCGCCCTGCTGCCTGAGGGCGCGGATGTCCTCCGGGGCCAGTTGCCCGCCTGCGGGCCGGGCCCCGAGGCAGATCACCGCCATCGCCAGCAGGGATGCGAGCACCGCCTGACGCGAGGCCATCGTGCGTGCGGCCATCGAATGCATGAACGTGGATCCTTCCTCTTTCCAGCGCCGCGCCCCCTCGCATCGATCGGCGCCATTGCCTGGGTCGATTTGCCTGCCGCTGCCGTCCAAGATAAACACCGGGTCCCGGCAGGGCACGGAATCTTTTCCGCATTCGGCGAAATCGGCCCCGCGGTTGCGTGAGCCTGCCAGATGCGGCGCTTCGCATCTTCCGGAAACCGCCTCGCTGGGCGCGCGACGGGATGGTCACGGCTCGCGCCAGGCGAAGGAGCCGCTGTCCACTGACCAGTCCAGGCCGAAGAAGCCCGCGGCTCGCACGCCCTCCGTTCCCTCGCTGAGCACCTCCGGGCCAAGCACGGTGCAGTCCGGATAGCCCACGCCGGAGACGAAATACGGCAGGCGATCGGTCAGCCGCATCCCCGCCGGCCCGGCGCCGGACACGACCCCCACCGAGGCGACATCGCTGCCCGGGCGCGGCCGGATGAACAGGCACGCCAGATCATCGCCGCGCAGCGCGCGGTCGCCGATGGTGATCGCGCCGCGCCGGACCTGCACGGGGCTCCCGCCCAGCAGGATCGGCCAGGCGGCGTTGGTGTCGGCGTTGCCATAGATGATCACGCTTCGATCGCGCGCGGCTTGCGGGTCGAACGCGGTATCGGGGATCACATCCATCGCCCCGTTGCCGCGATACCAGAAGGTCTCGGCATCGTAACGCGCCTTGCCGAAGGCCCAAGCGTTCTCTTCGCTCGTGCCCTGCGTGCCGTAGACGAGAATCATCCGGTGTCGGAAGGCGTCCTTGAACGGCCCGTAGCGGTGCGGCCCCTTCTCGGAGGGATCGAGCGGCCGGCGCGCCGCCTGCCACTTCGCCTCATCGCCTTCACCGCGACGGATGAACCACAGGCGCGGTTCGCCGACGGGCCAGGCGAGGTCAGCGATCTCC
>Ga0272441_10003246_pt1 | contig 31245 bp, 29 predicted proteins | sample SSMProp6N_FD_193582 | JGI IMG/M metagenome (GOLD analysis project Ga0272441, IMG submission 193582) | Marine sediment archaeal communities from Little Sippewissett salt marsh, Falmouth, MA, United States - SSM-Prop-6N | ecosystem: Environmental > Aquatic > Marine > Wetlands > Sediment ... | reverse complement strand
GAATAACTTTTTTACCAACGAAGCGAGTGCCAACAGAATCATGTATGGCATCTCTGAAATGTTAAATGAAAACTGGAAGGATAAATCACTGAAACAAATTTCCACAAATTAGTGGACATGACCCAGAAATCAGCATCGAGAATTTTAAGATAGGTAATTACTGTACATAAGAAAGATGTAAGTCAGCCGATCGAACATACCTTACATTTGCCGACACAGCACCGATGTCGGATAAAACTCACAGCCTTCATATCCAGCATTCTTCTGCGGTAACTTCTTGTTATTAATCACCACTCTGTGTAATACTATTGATAAAATAACAAAAGGGTAAAAAGAAATGACCGAGCGAACACACGGCATGTCTGACATCCTGAGCATGGATGCAACGGCCATTATTGATGCCTACAGATCGGGAAAACTCACCCCCGGTAAAACCGTGGAGGCATATATCGCTCACCAAACCCGGTTTAACGCATCATTGAATCTCATCGTTGAAGATCGGTACGACACCGCCCGTAAAGAAGCGGCCCATTATGACGCCCTGTTGGCCGAAGGTACTATGGAGGGCAAGCTCTTCGGGGTACCGATCAGCATGAAGGAGGCGTTCGATATGAAAAACATGCATACCACCGGGGGACTGACTCACAACAAGGATCGCATTATTGGCATAGATGCGGAAGTCGTCAGACGACTCCAGAACGAAGGGGCCATTATTCTTGGCAAAACAAATACCCCGACCTTGTGCTTCTGCCAGGAGACGGACAACTACCTCTTCGGACGATCGAACAACCCCTGGAATCCCGACTACACCACAGGGGGCTCCTCGGGTGGCGAAGCGGCGCTGATTGCCGTTGGCGGTGCTGCTGCCGGCTCCGGCTCCGACATCGGCGGTTCCATCCGGATTCCGGTCCACTTCAACGGTGTTGTGGGGTTCAAGGCGGGGGCGTTTCAATTTCCCCAAGAAGGTCACTTCCCCTACCCGGAAACGAAACACCAACAATCTATGTTGGGCTATGGCCCGATTGTGAAGAGTGTCCGCGATGCCGCACTGCTGTACTCCATCATTCATCCCGTCTTTCAACCACCCGTCAGATGGCAACTTCCAGAGGACGTGCACGTGATAAGCTTCGGCTCATTCCACAAAACCCAGACTACGGATGATACGGAGCACATTCTCACGAAAGCACGGGAGGCACTGGAAGACAGCAATATCAAGGTATGTAGCGGGACACCAGATTTCATGAAGGATGTGGCCGAAATCTGGCAACTCATCATGTGTGAGGATCGGGCGGAAGGAGCAATTGCCCTCGCCTATCCGGAACATCCGAAGGGCTTCATAGGCGATTACCTGAAAGCAAAACTGGGGCTGAAGGCAAAGCATCACCCGTATCTTTCATGGGCCATTATCGGAACGAACCTGTTTTCGCCAAATGAAAAACAGCACCGGCGGATTGAGGATTTTCTTCATGAAGGAGAAAAGATAATTGACGATCTCTTGACCCCTCGAGGCGTATTCGTCATTCCGACCTATCCCACACCTGCAAAACGACACGGCAAGGTCTACGGTGAAATCTTCAGCCTGACCATGTCACTTCGCAGGGTACTGCCGTTCGTCGCCCTGCCGAACGTCTTCGGCCTGCCTTCGATAGTGGTCCCGTGCGGCATGTCACGAGACGGTCTCCCTATCGGCCTGCAGGTCATTTCGACCGTGGGAAACGAAGACACCCTCTTTCGCGTGGCTCATCTCCTCGAGTCGGCTCTCGGCGGGTACCAGCGAAACACGCACTACGATTGAAATGATGAGTGTCGTCGCCACACTCGGATAAAGTGCGATTGTTCTACGGCAGGAGGTAAAAGGCCAGTTCCTTATCCCGCCCATCGACGTGGGGGCTAAATTCCGCACCGATATGGTCATCGACCACGCGCCGCACGACAACCTCCTTCACGACTAATGATCGCTCGGCGTTGTCCAGCCTGAATTTAACCTCGAGACGCAACCCCACAAAGACCTTCAACGGCGTCTTTGCGCGAATCCCGATACCGATCCGTGAGAGGTCTTCCACTGCTATCGCGGAAACGCTGTCAATATCATGCGGGGCCTTCCGTCCTGAGGGGTCGATGACCGTACAAATGCCGGAAAGGTTGGTCTTCTTACGGTACGATTTTCTAAAATTAATCGAAACACTAAAGGTATGACCACATTGAAAACACGTAACCTCTATCGGTAACGCCATGTGTTTAAAAGGTGACGCATCAACAGTTCTCGAATGACCACATTCATGGCATAAAATACAGATTTCATCATTCTTGTCGGCGTGCACCGTTATCTTTGTTGCCTCTTTGACCATCTTTCATTCTCTCTCGCTCAATGTTTACAGCTCTTCTATGTGAAGCACCCCGGGTATCTGTGAACCCAGGTAAGTTTCCTCGGGATGACTCCACATTTCATCCGTGCGTCTGGCACAGGCCTGTGGCGCTTCCCGTAGTTGTGTCGTACCACAAAATCGAAAAGCCCACAAGAACCGCCGTTACCTCCGGGAAATCTTCTAATTATTTTTAATTAACAGCATAATCCATGCCATTATCACCGAAAGATCCAACGACAATATCACTTCCGATTTTCCTGTGAGATCCGTAGATGTTATGACGATACCGAATAGGCCCCCTTCCACGACACACACAAGCCCCCATGCCTGCGTGTTACAAAATGTGTTGCCACCCGCGCCGTTACCGCTCCAGAAAATGATGGTCACACATAATATATAGTGATGATTGGCGTGAATACATCACCCGTCGGCAGGAGGGCATCTTTGAAAAAGAATGGAGAGAAATGTATTGCAAAGAAGACTGGGAACGGTGTATTCGTTACCAGATGGAAGAACGGGGGAAAACCGCACCCCGCCTGGATGCTCCTGGACGGGGGCATTGACGAGCGGTTACAGAAACGGTACAGAGGAGACCTTCGATGAAAATTACCATCATCTATGACAATGAAACTGTGCGGGATGACCTTGTTGCAGACTGGGGGTTTGCCTGCCTCATCGAGGCGCATGGCAGAACAATCCTTTTCGATACCGGTGCGCGAGGCAACATACTCATCGGCAACATGAAGCAGCTCAACATCGACCCTGCGTCCATTGACGATGTCGTCATTTCACATGCCCACTGGGATCACACGGGGGGTCTTTCGGAGTTTCTCTCCCGGAATCGTGACGTGAGACTGTTCGTTCCCGCATCGCTGGCGATCGGCGGCGGCGCGGCAAAAGAGGTAATACCCGTAAAAGAGGCTGCCCCGATCTCAGAGCATATCTACTCAACAGGCGAGTTGATGGGGGTGGAACAGTCCCTCGCCGTCGACACGGACAAAGGACTGGTCGTTGTTGTCGGCTGTTCACACCCGGGAGTGAAAGAGATTCTCGATGCTGCGGCCGGCTATGGGACGCTTTACGCCCTTGTCGGCGGCCTGCACGGATTCAGTCAGTTCGAGGCGGTCAAGAATCTCGGTCTGATCTGTGCCACCCACTGCACTCAGCATACCAGGCAAATCAGAACTCTCTTCAGCAACGTCTTCGTCGAAGGGGGGGCGGGTCAGATCATCGAAATTTAACATCGCTCTCCCCCGTTCCGAGACGATTCTGTTGTACCTCACCAAGAGTAACGCAACCAGGCGTTGTCTTTCGGAGGGTAAAAGGAAAAAACCATGAAAGAACACGTGTCATACACCGTTATCGGACATATTTATTCACCATATAATGATATCGAGGGGGTACCGATTCAGCCCATGGGGGCAAAGGGTGTCAGGGGAACGGTCGAAATCGATGAGGACTACCGCGACGGGTTGAAAGACCTCGAAGGGTTTTCACACATCGTACTGCTCTATCATTTTCACCTTTCGAACGGACCGCTTTTGACAGTACGGCCATTTCTCGATGACACACCGAGGGGCATATTTGCAACTCGGGCACCACGGAGACCCAACCCGATCGGCTTGTCCATCGTCAAACTCCTGAAGGTGGGAGGGACAACCCTCACCATTGAAGACGTGGACATCGTTGACGGCACACCGCTGCTCGACATAAAGCCGCACGTACCGGATTTCGACCACCGCAACGTCGAAAAAACCGGATGGCTCTCATTACGTGCGGGTGGCGCCCGCAAACAAAAGGCGGACGACCGATTCAAATAACCTTGTGCGCCAAGAAAGTCACATCAACCGGTAATACAGGTTGCACTGTTCATAGATATAACACTTTGGTACTGCTTGCTGCTGTGCTCGGCGGGCTTTTACCTTGACACTGGAGCGGATATTACGATATTTATCGGGCGTGAGAAACTTACCGTTGGGGGCATTTCATGACGCACAACAAAAAGCCGGATCGGGAAGTATACAATCTTGACACCATAAAACTGAATGAAGAGATTGCCAGGAAGTTTTTCGAAATCGAGGTGAGCATTCTTTCCATCAATAAGTTTACAGACTTTTTCGAGAAATTGTTTCTCCTCATCGAAGATAATTTTGCCATCCCTTACGTGTGGCTCTCCATCATCAACGGCAGTGAAATTTCACACCTCATTGAAGCGCTTGAGTCGTCGGAGATGCTCAAAAGCCGGATCAACCTCATCGGAAGGAACACGTTTTCAAAACTCATAAACGGCGGCAAGACCCCCATACTGATCAATGAAAACCTGAAACCCTATTATACACTGCTTCCGAAAAAAAAGAAGTACCTCATCAAATCCCTCGCCGTCGCACCCCTCGTCTACGAAGAAGAGATAATCGGGAGCCTCAACCTTGGCGATTATTCCGGTTCGCGGTTTGAGCCGGGCATGGACAGTTTCTTTCTTTCCCAGCTTGCCCTCAAGATATCGATTTGTCTCAACAACATTGCCACACGGGAAAAGCTCACCCTCCTCACCTCGCGCGATCCGCTGACCCATCTGCTAAACCGAAAAGAGTTTGAAATCAGTCTCGGACGAGAATTGAGCCGGACATCGCGATACGACGAGTCCTTCTCCTTTCTCCTCCTTGCTATCGATCACCTGAAGGATATCAAAGATACCTTCGGGCATAACTGCGGAGATCTCATCATCAAGCACGTCGCTTCGGAACTCAAGAAGGTGATACGGCCAGAGGATACTGCGGCGCGAACCAGAGAAAATGAATTTGCCGTCATTCTGCCACACCGAACGGCTGAGGAAGTGCAACGTATCGCTGACGATTTCTCGAATACTCTGAAGGATAATTCCATCAAGTACGGCGGTGAAACAATCACAGTGTTGACAACCACTACCGTCGCTTCTGCTGACGACGCCGTCCTCAAAACACCGTCGGATTTTCTGAAAACGATCGAAAAAAAGATCGCGCGTGCAAAAAAAGGGAAAACGACATGAAAACGAAGGACTGACCTTCCGGGGTAACAGCAGAGTATCGTTACCATCAACATCTTGGATATACTGGGAATTGATGTATTCACAAAGGCGAACCACACTTCAGACACCTCGGAGATGACACGCATGAAAATCAAGTTTTTCACGACGGGCGGCACGATCGATAAAGTCTATTTCGACAAAAAGAGTGATTATCAGGTGGGAAAACCAAAAATCGTCTCGATACTGAAAGAGATGAATATCAACTTCGACTACGACTACGAATCGCTGATGAGAAAAGACAGTATCGATATGACGGATGACGACCGCCGGCTGATATACAATAAAGTCCTTGCGGATGCGCACGACCGTATTATTATCACCCACGGAACCGATACCATGGCCGAAACGGGCACGGTGCTGAAAAGCATTACCGGCAAGGTCATTGTCCTGACGGGCGCGATTGAGCCTGCCGAATTCAAAACGAGCGATGCGGCCTTTAATATAGGAGCAGCCATCGCCGCCGTGCAAATCCTTCACCCCGGGGTGTATATCGCCATGAACGGGCGCATTTATGACCCTGACAGGGTACAGAAGAATCGAAACCGGAATCGTTTCGAGGAGCTTTGATTCCCTATGATCCCGCACCTCCCAAAAGTCACCACCCGTCATTGCTACCCGGCAAATGGCGGCATCGATTCCCTGCCAACAGCGAAAAAGGTAGCAACTGTCACACCTACCGTGCCGGTGCAAAAACGCACGGACACACCATGAGGTTACCGTGGTAAGGCATCTCCCTTCTTTTCACTGGGCATGGCTCATACTCGTCATCTGTTTTCTCGATGTCTTCATTAATTACGCCGCCCGAAACGGATTCGGGGTGGTACTCCCCGAGATGATCACTGAAATCGGCTTCGGCAGAACGGAAGGCGGATCGATATACAACGCCTACTTTGTTACCTACATCACCCTTGCCCCGCTCACCGGGTATCTGACCGACCGTATCGGTGCCCGAAAGGTCATTACCGCCTGCCTTGTTATCCTCGGCACCGGACTCGTCCTGATGGGAACCGTGAAAAGTTTTACGCCGGCACTTTTCTTTTTCGCCCTGGTCGGCATCGGCGCCACGGGCATGTGGACGCCCGTCATAACCGTCGTACAGCAGTGGTTCGCCGCGAACCGCCGGGGGCTCGCCCTCGGAATTCTCTCCTCGGGAGCCGGTCTGGGATTCGCAACGATGGGTATCGTTTTCCCCTCTATTGTAGCCACATTTAACTGGCAGTATGCCTGGTATTTTCTGGGCGGCGGTGCTTTCATGATGGTGTTCGTAAGTGGTCTGCTTCTGAGAAGTACCCCCGAATCGACCGGCACGACGCCATGGGGAGTAACAGACAATGAAACGTTCGAGCCCGACCAAGATTCGGTACAGCTTGATGTAAAAAACATTGCCGGGGTGCTGCGCAAACGCACATTCTGGCTCATCGGAATTTCATACTTTTCTATTTCATTTGCCCTCTATGGACTCGCAACGTTCATGGTTGACTATGCGCGGTCGCAACTGATGCTGCCTCTTGACGAAGCGAGCTTTCTCGCCACCGTTCATGGCGTATGCCAAGTTGCGGGTGTGCTGACTATCGCCCCCCTGTCGGATCACCTGGGTCGAAGAAACACCTTGTTGCTTTCTAATATGTGCATTACTGGTGCTCTGTGCACCATTGTTTTCTACAGCAGCCATCCTTCTATGCTTGTCGTGCTCGTGGGGATAGCTGCGCTCTTTCATGGAGCCACCTTTCCTGTCTACGGAGCCTGCGCGGGAGATTATTTCCCCCGAACACTGATGGGTACGGTCATCGGTATGTGGACCCCTTTCCATGGACTCGGGGTCATGGCGGCTCACTGGACAGGCGGCATCCTCCGTGACACAACGGGCGTGTATGATACCGCGTTCTTAATCAACGCGGTCATGGCGGGAGTCGCTTTTGTCATCATGTGCGCCGTCAGACAAAACACTAGGAGACAGTTAACAAAAAAACCCGGGGGGATACCCCCGGGGTACCACAAGGCTCCTATCACTGGTAACCTATAGAAGGGAGAGGTTTTGAATAGGAGCATATACTTCTTTGTTTATATATCGTTTCTCCGTTTTTCGTACCTTTACATACGGTAACAGCCGCTACCATGTTATGTATCGATCCCCGTTAACCGAAGTACCGTTCATGACATCAGTCTGCCTGTCTTCTCAAGAACGTCGGCACCTCGTAATCGATGAGTTCGTCATCATCGATGAGACCCATCTTCACGACAACCGGTTTTTCCGAACTCTTTTCCTTCCGGATATATGCAGGTGTGGAAAGATCCTCCCGTCGGGAGCTCATAAAATTTGAAACCGTTGTCATATCCTGTTTTTTTCTTTCTCGTGAGTCAAACCCGGTAGCAATTACCGTAATCCTGATTTCATCGCCCATATTGTCATCGATAACCGTTCCGAAGATGATGTTCGCATCATCATGTGCTTCATTCTGCACAAGGGTAGATGCCTCATTGACTTCGAACAGGGTCATATCGGACCCGCCCGTTACGTTGAGAAGAACACCACGGGCACCCTGAATCGAATTGTCCTCCAGCAGGGGAGACGATACCGCTTTCTGGGCAGCCTCAACTGCCCTGTTTTCTCCTGCGGCGATTCCCGTTCCCATGAGGGCGAGACCCATTTCCGACATAACATTTCTGACATCGGCAAAATCGAGGTTGATCAGGCCAGGCACCATAATCAGATCGGAGATTCCTTTCACCGCATGGTAGAGGATGTCATCAGCCTTCTTGAACGCATCGAGAAGCGACATATTCCGATCTCCGACACTCAAGAGTCTTTGATTCGGGATGACGATGAGGGTGTCGACAGTGTCTTTCAGAAGCTCGATTCCCTCTTCTGCCTGTCGATCCCGCTTCTTCCCTTCAAACAGAAACGGTTTCGTCACTACCGCCACTGTCAACGCACCGAGCTCTCTGGCAATCTGTGCAACGACAGGTGCTCCACCAGTACCTGTTCCGCCCCCTAGTCCCGCGGTCACGAATACCATGTCAGCACCGGCGAGCTTTTCGCGCAGGATCTCCCGGGATTCAATGGCTGCTCGTCTACCAACCTCGGGATCAGACCCTGCCCCTAATCCTTTTGTAATTTCATCGCCAAGTTGAATCTTAATCGGCGACTGTGAAGCAGCAAGGGCCTGGGCATCCGTGTTCGCCGTGATAAAGTCAACGCCTTCGAGACAGTACGATATCATCATATTTATGGCATTGCCTCCACCTCCTCCGACACCGACAACCTTGATCTTTGCTGTACTACCATTGCCACCTTCTACGAGTTCAAACATACACCACCCCTCCCTTCTAGAAGAATTCGACAAACCATTTTTTCAGTCTCCTCCACGTTTTGGTCAAGAGACTGCCTTCACTCTTTTTATATGAATGGAGAGCCTTGTTTTTCTCTCCATAGACAACCATACCAACACCTGTCGCATACAGGGGACTGTTGACAATATCCGTAAGCCCCCCGACGCCAATGGGACAGCCACGCCGCACAGGCATGTTTAATATCTGCTCAGCCAGCTCCACTACCCCCTCGATAATCGCCGTTCCTCCCGTCAGAACCACCCCTGCAGCAAGAAGATCTTCATATCCCGATTTTATAATCTCCCGATGGGCGAGGCGCAATATCTCTTCAATCCGTGGTTCTATGATCTCCCCAAGAATCTGCCGGAGTACTCTGCGGGGAGCCCGCCCCCCGACGCTAGGAACTTCTATGGTGTCATCCGCCGGGATCAACGGTGTGTAGGCACACCCATACTTTATCTTTATCTTTTCCGCCTCATTCGTCGGCGTTCTCAATCCGACAGCGATATCATTCGTCAGATAGCTGCCGCCCAGAGAAAGCACTGCCGTATGTTTGATGCTTCCCTCGGAAAAAACGGCAATATCCGTTGTACCTCCTCCGATATCGATGAGTGCAACACCCAGTTCCTTTTCATCCCTGCTGAGGGCCGCCTCACTCGATGCCAGTTGTTCCAGGATAACATCGTTAACATCCAAACCAACCCTGTTCACCGATTTGATCACATTTTGGATCGATGTGACCGCACCGGTAACGACATGTATCTTTGCCTCGAGCCGGACGCCCGACATCCCGAGGGGATCTTTCACCCCATCCTGACTATCGACAATAAAATACTGGGGTATGATGTGGAGAATTTCTCTGTCAAGCGGGATGGCGATGGCCTTTGCGGCTTCAACCGCTCGGTTGATATCGTCTCCATCGACTTCGCGACCCTTGACCGCCACAATCCCGTGACTGTTCAGGCTCTCAATGTGGCTCCCCGCGATACCCGCATACACAGAGGTAATTTCACACCCCGACATGAGCTCGGCTTCTTCGATAGCCTTTTTTATAGATTCGACGGTGCTGTCGATATTCACCACCACACCTTTTCTCAAACCCTGTGTCGGATGTGTGCCAATGCCAATGATATCGATCCCCGTGTTGGTTACCTCACCGACAATCGCACAGGTCTTGGTCGTTCCGATATCCAATCCGACAACCACGTTTCCTCGTTTCGCCATGTAACCCCACCTTTTCCGGATTGAGCATTCGCCCACTGTACACCGGTTATGTATTGTAACCCTTCCCCGAAATACCCGGGGTAACGGCATCTTTTTTCATGACCACGACTTTATGAAAATCGGTAAGATCAATGCGCAGACATCTCTTTCCCAGATCTCTGCGGGCCAGATCGCGCAGTACCGGCTTCAGTCGCTTCAATTTGTCTTCATAGTTACCAAAGCCCATCTGAAGGCATAACCCCCCCTGCGTATACAGGGAAAAGCCGTAGACCTCATCTCCGTGTATTTCTGATACATGGTCTCTGGTCGGAAAACTGCCCCACATTGCAAGAAAATGGAGAAGGGGTAACGTTTTTCTCATGAGCACATGATTGATATTCCCACCGTCACACAGACCATTGATAACAGGAAGTGAAATATTATCGTTCCTGTCATACTCTTTGAACACAATACCCTCACCGTCGACGACATGGATCTTCCCATCGACCAACACGAGGGCTTCCGGCTTCCGTTCGGTGACCTCGATTACCAGCCTGTCGGGTAACTCCCGCCCGACGGAGGCCTCCCTGATCCATGAATCCTTTTCAACCCTTCGAGCGATCGCCCCGAGATTCACGGTCAGAATATTGCAGTGCGGAGAGATATCTGCCAGACGCAATACTTCATCACGGGCAACCTTTTCGCATCCTCTAACAGACACATGACTCAATTTAAACAGCGACGCGGTAATGATAACGTTGTATGCAAACACCATGAGAAATGCCACTGCGCCTATTGCGACTACCAGAGAAACCGACTTGACAATATCACTGAGGATCTTGCCCGATCGTCTTCTCAGTCTGTTTTTCCGCGTTTCGAACACTCTCTTGATGGACATTGCCGTCCTACTCATCTCCAATAATTTTAATCTCGGGTTCCAGGGACACTCCCCGTTTCTCCAGAACCGTTCTCTGGATAATCTCGACGAGCGCAATAACATCTCGGGCAGATGCGTTTCCGAGATTCACGATGAAATTACCATGTTGTTCGGAAATCTTTGCATTACCGATCTGCAGGCCCTTGAGTCCGATTTCATCAATGATTTTTCCAGCCGGCTGTGCAGGAGGATTTTTAAATACCGATCCTGCACTTCGATACCCGAGAGGATGTATGTTTCTTCTGGTCTCTATAATTTCCGCCACCTTTTGCCGAATCCCCTCTTCCGATCCTTTCGTGAGACAAAATGTTGCGCTGACTATCACAATGCCTTCGGTCAATTCGAGATTTCTATACTCGAACCAGAGCTCATCCCGAAAGGTCTCCCTGACTGACCCACTGCCGTTGACGACCACGATGGCCGTGATCACATCTTTCAGTTCGCTTCCGTAGGCACCAGCATTCATTTTCGTGCCGCCGCCGACACTGCCCGGAATTCCCGCACAGAATTCAAGGCCGGAAAGGGACTCACGGACCGTTAGTTCGACAATCCGTGAAAGTGAAACACCCGCCTCAGCATAAAGATAGCAGCTCTCCCCCTCGATCCTCTCCAGCCGCATTTCCGTCAAGTTTCTGAGCGACACGATGGCTCCTCGATATCCACCATCTCTGACAATAAGATTCGTGCAATTGCCCACCGGGACAAACGGTACACCGATCCTCGCGAGACATGAAACGACCCGCTCCAGTTCTTTAACCGCACCGGGGGATACGAGCATGTCCGCAGTCCCGCCGACACCCATGGATGTATGGAACCGCATCGGTTCATCAAAGAGCACCTTTCCCGAAACTATTGCAGATATTGTATCTCGCACGTTTTGATTTGATGTCACCATAGTCTCTTACCGCTGTACCTTCAGATATTCCTCGCCCACGTTCCACACATTGCCTGCACCGAGTGTGAGAATGACATCACCGGGTTTTGCCACCTCTTCCAAATAGGAGATGATATCTTCAAAACTCGAGATATACATCACATTCCCATGTCCACGATCCCTGATGCCCTGCGCCAGACGGGATGAGTGAACACCCTCAATTTCTGGTTCGCTTGCCGCATAGATATCAGTCACGATCAGCAAATCCGCATTGGTAAATGCTTCGAGGAATTCTTGAAAGAGTGCCTTTGTTCGGGTGTAGCGGTGAGGCTGGAAAACTACGATAATTCGATTGTCTCGCCATACCTGGCGCGCCGCATCCAGAGTCGCTGTCACTTCCGTCGGATGATGGCCATAATCGTCGACAACAGTAATGCCGCCCATTTCTCCTTTTATTTCCAGCCTCCGCTGCACACCGGCAAAGGTTTTTATCCCTTCGGATATGGGAGAAAATTCCATATCGAGTTCCCGTGCCACGGCAATCGCTGCCATGGAATTGTACACATTGAACAGACCCGGCACGTGAAGGGTGATATCCCCGAGAAGATTTCCCCTGTGGTGAAGTCTGAACCGTGTTGAGTCCTTTTCGAATACAATGTCCGTTGCATAGTAGTCAGCCTCTTCGGAAAGACCGTAGGTAATGAATCGTCTCTTGATCAGCGGCATAATGCTGCGGACATTTTCGTCATCCACGCAGAGAATTGTGGTGCCGTAGAAGGGCACAAGATTCGCAAACTCCACGAACGCGTCCTTTATCTCATCAAGATCCTTGAAGTGATCGAGGTGTTCTCGTTCGATATTGGTAATAACCGCGATGTAAGGACATAACTTCAGAAACGACTTATCGCTTTCATCGGCTTCGGCAACAATCACTTCGCCGTCACCCAGCCGGGCATTGCTTTCGATGCTGGCCAGCTTTCCCCCTATCACCATCGTGGGGTCAAGCCCGCCGTATGCGAGAATTGTCGATACCATCGATGTGGTGGTTGTCTTACCGTGAGTACCGGTAACACACACCGAGAGTTTCATCTTTAAGAGTTCGGCAAGCATTTCGGCTCTCGGAATCACGGGAATGTTCCGCTTGTGAGCCGCCACAACCTCGGGATTGTCATCCTTGACGGCCGTGGAAGTGACAACCACGTCGACTTGACCGAGATTCGACGTCGTATGCCCATAGAAGACACTCGCTCCCATGGAAGCAAGACGTTCTGTGATGTCAGATCTGGCAAGATCGGATCCGCTAATGGCATATCCGAGATTAAGAAGGACCTCTGCGATACCGCTCATTCCGATGCCACCGATCCCGACAAAATGGATATGTTTCACTCGTCTTCTCATGTACGTTCTCCAGACCAACAGAGCAATCGCTGGCTCAGCCGGCCTCACCCTGCGTCTTTTTCTGTCACATCACTTTCATGCATTCATCAACTATACAACGCGCGGCGGTGACATTACCGAGCTTTTGAGAATATTTTTCCATTCGCATTCGTTTTTCATAACTCTCGAAGAGATCTTTGATTGCCCCGGCAAGATTCTCTCCCGTCAACTCTTTTTCAGGTATCATCTCGGCCGCACCCGCATCGACAAGGACCCGTGCATTCAACGTCTGGTGATCACCAACGGCAAAAGGAAACGGTATCAGTATCGCAACCTTACCGCTTGCCGTAATTTCGGCGATGGTGGTTGCTCCCGCCCTACACACGAGCAGATCCGCGCGGTTGTACACTGCGGCCATATCATGAATGAACGGAAACACTTCCGCCTGTATCTGAAAGTCGCGATATGCCGCAGACACCATCTCGAGGTCTCTGTCTCCCGTCTGGTGAATGATCTTTAAGTGGTCCTGGATCTCACCGAGGTGGTACAGGGAATCCACCACCGCCCGGTTGATACCGGCGGCACCTTGGCTCCCGCCGTATATGAGAACCGTGAATACCTCGTGTTCTCCTTCTGATCGTGTTACGCGTTTCACAAAATCCGATCGCACCGGGTTTCCCGATACGACTACCTTTCCCTCGGCAAACCACTTCGCAGTCTCCTGAAAAGTCAGAAATATCTTATCGACGAATCGTCCGAGAATCCTATTGGTGATGCCGGGAACTGCATTCTGTTCCGCTATGGCGGTTTTCTTACCCATCAGGCATGCCGTAATAACTGCCGGCCCCGATGCATAACCGCCGACACCGATCACCATATGAGGATCAAAGTCACGCACAATGGCATACGATTGCGCCATACTCACGGGGATTTTACCCACACCACAGATCTGCCTGAACAGTCCTGTTCCCCTGATACCGACGATATCAATCGTGCGGAGGTCATATCCCATTTTCCCCAACACTCTGCGCTCCAATCCTCTCTCTGTTCCGATAAAGAGCACCCTGTTTGCCGGCTCTCTCTTCAGAAACTCTTCCGCGATGGCCACCCCGGGAAACAAGTGTCCCCCCGTTCCACCACCTGCTAGAATGATTCTCAGTTGTTCATCTTTTGCCATGCATCTTAACTTCGTCTCTTTACGCGTTTTCCCGCTGGTTTCTTGTCCTACCGGACAACTCCGGAGCCGCGCCCCGTCCGTCTTTCCGTTTCGTATCCTCTCCAATAGTTTGCAGATGGGACGATACATTCAGTAAAATACCGATAGCAATCATACTCATGATAAGTGAGGTTCCGCCGTAGCTCACAAAGGGAAGGGCCAGCCCCTTGGTTGGGATCAATCCCATGACACAGGCCATATTAATAATGGCCTCAAGGGCAATAACAATTGACAGGCCTCCCGCCAGCAGCGTTCCAAAAAGCTCCTCCGACTTCATGGAAACCATAAGCCCTCGAACAATAAGCAGGGTAAACAGAACGATCACCGCGGTCACCATTATGAATCCCCCCTCCTCTGCAATAACGGAGAGGATAAAATCAGTATGGGGTTCCGGAAGATAAAACAGTTTCTGCATGCTGTTGCCGATTCCGACACCGAAAGCTCCCCCCGATCCGAACGAAATGAACGATTGAATGATCTGAAATCCCGAATTTGTCGGGTCATCCCAGGGGTTGATAAATGAGAGAAACCGTTCCAAGCGATAGCTCTTGTGAACAACGAGGGCAATGCATGCAGGAATGCACACAGCAACGACTCCGCTCATGTACAAAAACCTGCAGCCAGCAACAAAAAACATGAACATCATAACAACAACGATAACAACGGATGTCCCAAAGTCTGGCTGAAGTAATATGAAACCGACCATTACCGTCGTTACGATGAGGGGTACCAGGAACACCCGAAACTCCCTAACGCGTTCCGCCTTCTTGGTGAAAAAATGGGCCAGGAAGATCACCATCGCTACTTTCACCAGTTCGGTTACCTGGAAGGTCAATCCGCCGATTCGCAGCCATCGCGTGGCCCCGCCGACTTTGACACCAAAACCGGGAACCATGAGAAGCGAGAGAAGTATCACAGAGAGGAAAACACCCAAGTATGCCACCTTCCTGAGATGATAGTAGGGCAGACGAGACACGGCAATCATGAGCAGGATACCGAGCAGTACAAACACCACCTGTTTCTTGAGAAAATGGTAGCCGTCGTCAAACCGTTCCATAGCCATTATGGAACTCGAGCTATAGATCATAACGGTACCTATGGTTACCAGCACCAGCGTTATGAGCATTATTATCAGATCGTATCTCTTCTCAGCCACAGGCTATCTCCCGACCCCTGTTGTTGTTACCGCTGTTATGCCAGGGGTTACAATGTGGTTATCCGCCTGACCCAATCCCTGAAAAAATCACCCCGTTCCTCATAATTCGAGAATTCATCGAAACTTGCACAGCCAGGAGACAACAACACCACATCCCCCGGGCTGGAATCTTTCCACGCGATCTCGGCAGCCTCACCAAGATTCGACACGCTCTTTGTTTTCACAACGAGACCGATATTCCGACCGATTTCCTCCCGCGCCTCCCCGAACAACACCAATTCCTTCACCCTTTCTTTGATGAGTCCGGAAAGGACTGAAAAACTACCACCCTTGTTTCTACCGCCCAGAAGAAGAATAACCGGTTTCGAAAATGCCTCCAACGCCCTGACAACCGCATCGACATTTGTTCCTTTTGAATCGTTAATAAATTCCACCCCGTACTTATCACCAACGAGTTCCATCCTATGGGGAAGCCCATGAAACTCTTCGATCGCCGCGCTGATAACGTCCGTCGGGCACCCGCACCATCGCGCCGCAAGAATCGCCGCCATGATGTTCTCTATGTTGTGTATCCCCGGCAGCTTTATTCCTCTCGTGGGATATTTTTCATCGTTCATGTCATCACGATACTTCATCATCGTCTCATTCAGGTAGATGCCACCGCTCAGTTTCATCGAAGAGCTGAAGAATCTCACCTCTGTATGCAGTCGCTTTGCGAGCCGTGTCGACAGGGCATCATCGGCATTCAGAATGGCAAGATCACCGCACCGCTGGTTTTCAAAAATCCGTTCCTTCACCCTTCGATACTCTTCAAAACTGTGATGGTAATCAAGATGGTCGCTGGTAACATTCAACAGAATCGAGACAAAGGGACGAAAGGTTTCGATCCATTGAAGCTGGAAACTGCTTACCTCGACAACGAGATAATCGTCATCTTGACTGCCACCTGCATACCCGATGAGTGGGTTGCCGATGTTTCCGCCGACAAAGACCTTTTTCCCCCATCGGGACAGTATCGTACCAATCAGGTCGGTCGTCGTTGTCTTGCCATTCGTACCGGTAATGGCAATCATCGGCGTGTGGAGGAACCGCTGAGCGAGTTCTATCTCGCTGATTATCGGTATTCCTCTTTCCGCGGCTGCGACCAGCAGCGCACTGGAGGGAGGAACGCCCGGAGACGGAACAACGAGGTCAATTCCATCGAGAACATGAGAATCATATGATCCAAGTCTCATGTCCGCCATCACATCACCAAGCAGGTGAAGGGCCTCTTCGAGTTCCGATTCGCGTTTATCGTCAACCACCAGAACGCGCGCACCGATGCGGTCGAGGAACTTTGTCGTTGCAATTCCCGTCCGTCCAAGACCAATAACCACTATTTTTCGACCAGAGAAATCCACGTTACTCTTCCCTATCTTAATTTCAGTGTACTGATGGCGACAAGGGCCAAAATTATAGTAATGATCCAGAAACGGACAATTACCTTCGGCTCCGCCCATCCTTTCAATTCAAAGTGGTGATGTATCGGCGCCATCCTGAAGATACGCCTGCCGTTTGAAACTTTGAACCATCCGACCTGAAAGATGACAGAAACTGTCTCAACCACGAATATACCTCCGACGATTGCAAGGAGGATTTCCTGTTTTGTCAGAACTGCCAGTGTCCCCAGAGCACCGCCCAAAGATAACGATCCCACATCCCCCATAAATATCTCTGCCGGGTACGCATTGTACCAGAGGAACCCTATCCCGGCACCAACCATGGCACCGCAGAAAACCACAAGTTCTCCTGTTCCCGGAACATAGGGTATCTGTAGATACCCCGATATCTTGACGTTACCCGCAAAATACGCAAAGAGGAGATACGTGACGAAACAGATGGTCGCAGGCCCTATGGCAAGCCCATCCAATCCATCAGTCAGATTCACCGCATTGGCCGCGCCGACAATGATGAACGTGGAAAAAACAATGTATCCCCATCCGAGATCCGGCAACATCGTCTTGAAAAACGGTATGGTCACGTTTGACGTAAACCCCGGTTTCATAAACAGGATGATACTGACAATAAGGGCCAGCAGAATCTCGATGAAGATCCGTACCCTTCCCGGAATTCCTTTACTGCTGTGGCTCGTGAGTTTTCGATAATCATCCATGAAACCGATCAATCCGAATCCAACGGTAACCATGAGCACGAACCATACGTAATCAACTGTCAAGCGGGCCCAGAGAAGGGTTGATACCACAACAGAAAAGAGAATGAGAATTCCTCCCATTGTAGGTGTCCCCTCTTTCGAAAAATGGGTATCGGGACCATCCTCTCGAATAGGTTGTCCGACCTGCAACTGCTGCAGTTTCGAAATAAGCCACGGCCCGAGGAAAAAGCATATGACCAGCGCCGTGATGGTGGCGTAGATAGTCCTGAAGGTTATGTAGCGAAATACATTGAAATACGAAACAGTATCACTTAAAGGATATAAAAGATGATAGATCACCTTCAGACTCCCTTTCTGCCATTTGTATCCGTATCGTTACCAAACCTCGCAATTATCGCACCGGTAATCTCTTCCATCTTCATTCCTCGCGATCCTTTGATCAGTATCCACTCCCCTTCGCCGATACATGAAGCAAGTTTCGCCGCTATCTCTTCGGGGCTTTCGATACAGAATATTCGATCATTTCTCAACCCGCCTTGTTGTGCCCCTGCTGCTACAGCTCGGGAAAATTTTCCTCTAATAAAAACCGTGCCGACCCCAGAGTCTGAGAGAAATCTCCCGATATCCTCATGCAACTCCTCCGATGTGTCTCCCAACTCGAGCATATCCCCTAGGATAACAGTGATTCTGTGAACTCCTTCGAGATCTCGCAATGTCCTCAGCGCTTCTCTCACCGACGCAGGATTCGCATTGTAGGTATCATCTACAAGACAGGCTCCGCCGCGCAGTCGATAGAGCTTCATCCGTCCGGGTATCTGTTCAAAACGTGCAATGCCTTCACAGATCACACTTTCCTCAATACCCAAAGCCAGGGACGATGCCGCAGCAGCAAGGGCGTTGTAAATATTATGGTTACCTAATGTTTTCATTGTGACATCGCCTTCGAATGACCCCACACAGAGGGTGAACCGAATGCCCTGTCCATCCTTCTTCTCGATATTGTGTGCATGAATGAGTGCCTCGTCCTTAATACCAAACGTAATTCGTTCACCGTGCCACCGTTCGGCAAGGACCCTAATTTCGTCATCATCGCTGTTAATTATTGCGATACCATGTTTTTCCATTCTCGCGAAGAGATCACCCTTTTCCTCACGAACACCGTCAATCGACTTGAGCCCCTCCAGGTGTGCCGGTCCGACATTCGTAATGACGCCAACACTGGGCTTCGCGATGTCTGTAAGTCGTGCAATCTCACCCGGTCTGTTCGTTCCCATCTCAACAATCGCCACTTCGTGACCGGCCTCCATCTCAAGCAGTGTAAGGGGCAGGCCGATGAGGTTGTTGAAATTTCCCCGATTTTTATGGACGCGTTTTACCTGAGACACAATCGACGCAATCATCTCCTTTGTTGTCGTCTTACCGGAACTTCCCGTGACGGCGACAACCGGGACATCGAAACGCATTCGCCAGCAATGCGCGATATCTCCCAGGGCCCTCACCGTATCATCGACGAAAATGACGGGTACAGTTTCAGGTATCCTGCTGACAAGCTCCTTCTCTTTCCGCTGGACCACAAATCCCGCGGCTCCACGGTCAAGAGCACTGGCAATAAATTCATGACCATCAAACCGATCTCCCACAATCGCAATAAAGAGGTTGCCCCCTGTCACCGCTCGGGAGTCCGTCACTATTCCCTCAAACATCGCACCCGACGTGCCATGAATGAGCGCGCCTGCCGTTGCCGCTACAACCTCATCCACCATCAGTGCCGGAAGGTGTCGCCTGCTCAATGCGCCCTCCCGGAGAAACGTTTTTTCAATGCCTCCTTTGCCTCAGTGGTATCGTCAAACGGATATTTAGTCGTTCCGATAATCTGATAGTCTTCGTGGCCCTTTCCTGCAATAAGGATAATATCCCGTGGATCGGCAATCGATACGGCCACTCGAATTGCCTCCCTGCGGTCGCGTATCACAACGTACCCATGCTCTCCGAATCCGGCTTTCACATCGTCACGTTGATACTTTGTCACAGACATCTTTCTGATACCCGCTTCGATATCGCTGATGATCGCCATCGGCTCTTCAGTTCGCGGATTGTCGGAGGTGACAATGGCAAGGTCGCTGAACGTTACTGCTGCCTGACCCATGAGCGGCCTCTTCCCGCGGTCCCTGTCTCCACCGCAGCCGAAGACGGTAATAATCCTGTTCTGTTTGAAGTCGGACAAATTAATCAGAACATTCTTGAGGGCATCGTCGGTGTGAGCATAATCGACAAAAACGGCTGGTTCCCTTTCCGTGCTGACCTTCTGCAGGCGACCCGGCACGCTGTGCAGGACCTCGATTCCTTCCTTGATGTATTTTTTATCGACGTCGAGCAACTGCGCCGCTGTCGTCGATGCGAGGATATTGTACAGGTTGAACTTGCCGATCATAGGCGAGGAGACGGTGAAATTTCCTTTCGGTGTCGCTATATCGGCATCGATACCATTGATTGACAGGTCATACTGTTGCGCCGTAACAGTACTAATGTTGTCAATGCCGAAGGTGACCGCTTTCGATCCCACATCGTCGATCAGACGCCTTCCCCACGGATCATCGGCATTGATGATTACTTTTCTGTCCCGAGGCAAAACCTCCATAAAATATCTTCTCTTAGCAACAAAATAGTTTTCCAGGGTATGGTGATAATCGAGATGATCTTGTGAAAGATTGGTAAATATACCGATGTCATGATCACAATCATCAACCCGGGCAAGGTCCAAGGCATGAGACGACACCTCCATGATGACATGGGTAACACCGGCATCGACCATGTCTCTGAAAATCCTCTGAAGGTCGAGCGACTCGGGCGTTGTAATCGATGACTGGAGAATTTTCCCGTTGAAGCGATAATTAACGGTACCGACAACGCCTATACGAATGCCAGCAGCCGTAAGAATAGACTCGAGCAGATACGTAACCGTTGTTTTTCCGTTCGTACCTGTTACACCGATCAGATGTAAATCGGCTGAGGGATCGTGGAAAAAATTTTTCCCGAGTCTACCGAGGGCACGGCGACTGTCTCGTACTTTGATATAGGTAATGCCGTCCTGGCGGGGAGCATCGGTCTCATGGACGACATACCGGGCACCTCTCGCAATGGCGTCGGTTATGAACTGATGACCGTCAAACTTCAATCCCGTGACTGCGACGAAGAGGGACGCCTTCTCACAGCGTCGTGAGTCGTAGCAGATGTCAGTGACATTTCCGGACACATCTCCCGAAATGTTGAGTACCTCAATATCATGTAATACGTCTGTTACCTTCACACGTTCCTCGCTACGAACCAGAATTGAATAATACACTGCAAAATGCCTGTTGCCCAATGAGCGCACCCGGGAAAGGTTTCTGGCTCACTGCCCATCCACTGCCTATAATTCTCAGATCTATGTCTTTCTCCCGAGCAACAAGCAGCGCTTCCCGCATTGTCATTCCCCTAAAATCGGGCATCATCTCGGTATTATCTTCATGGCGTTCTATTGCGGGCGCGTCGACGTTGACCACTTTTTGTATTTTTATGTCATTACTGTGTTTGACAAACTCCATGGGCCCGCCTGTCCTGTCCAGCCGCCGCAGGACCTGTTCTGAGATGTTCTTAAATACCGGAGCCGCCGCCTGCCCGCCCCACCGCATCTTTTTCGGTTCATCAAGGAGAACCAACACGACCATGCGGGGCTCTTCAGCAGGAAGAAAACCCACAAATGAGGCGGTAACTTTCTTAGATGAATAGTGACCTGCTTCAACATCATATTTCTGTGATGTTCCCGTTTTTCCCGCCACCGTGACATCGGCTATCCAAGCATTTCGGCCCGTTCCGTCCTCATCACCAACGACCCCAACCATCATGGAGGTAATCCGCTGCGCGGTGAGGGGAGAAAGAACGCGCTTTATGGATGTGGGGGTAAACTCTTCGATAACCCGTCCCTTCTTGTCCACCAGTGCCCGGACAATGTGTGGTTTCATGAGCATCCCCCGATTCGCAATGGCAGACATGGCCGTAATAACCTGAATCGCCGTTACTGAAATTCCCTGACCGAACGCCGTTGTCGCCAGATCAACGTCGGTCCAGCGATGAGGTTTTCTCACGATACCGGACGCCTCACCGGGAAGGTCGATGCCTGTTTTTGCCCCGAAGCCATACGTAACAATCGAACGGTAAAATTTTTCTTTCCCCAATTTTTCTGCTACCTTTGCGGAACCAATATTGCTGGAATACTTAAGAATCTCCCTGACGGACAGTTCTTTGTATTTTTTCCTCTGGGCTTCATGGATAAATTTATCTCCGACGTGATATGAGCCATTTTCGCAGTCGAACACATCGTCCTCAGCAATAATCCCATCCTCAACTGCCGCAGCGACAAGAAAAGGTTTGAAAATAGAGCCCGGATCAAAACAATCTGTAATCGCCCTGTTTCTTCGAGCAGCACCGGTATACTTGTTAAAAACGGTGGGGTTAAACCCCGGTTCGCATGCCATTGCCAAGATTTCCCCCGTCTTCGGCTCCATCACAACAACCAGACCGCCCTTGGCCTCGGTTCTCTCCCTCGCCTCCTTCAACTGCAGCTCAACAATGTGCTGAATCCGGCTATCAATCGTCAGGAGCAGGTTGTACCCCGTATTATCTTTGTCAATGACTGGCGCATCCTCCAGGCAGAATCGGTGGCCTCGTGCATCCTTTCCCCATAGAATCTTTTTCGGCATCCTGCGTAGATAACGGTCGTACTTCAACTCCAACCCGGCGAGCCCCTTTGCATCCATTCCCACAAATCCGAGAACGTGGGCTGCCAGTACCGTATTTGTGTAAAAGCGTTTCGGTTCCTTGATGAAATAGATGCCATCGATTTTCAGCTCCTGAATCTTTCGTGCCTGGTCGGGATTAATCTTTCTCGCAATCCAGCAAAAATTTCGATTGCGCGCGAGCATTCGTTTAATCTTTCTTCGATCGATACCGAGTACGGATGAAAGTTTTGCAGAAACCTTCTGGGGATTTGTTATCCGGGAGGGATCAGCACACACCGAATCTACGGGGACACTCGCCGAAAGCACCTTCCCATTTCTGTCGAGAATCATTCCTCGCTCAGGTTGAAGCGCAAGCGCTCTCGTGTGTTGTTTCGTTGCCTTTTCCTTTAGTGCTGCCGATGACAGAACCTGAAGCTGAAATGCCCTCGATACCAACGCAACAAACAACACCACAAAAAAGACCAGTACTGTGACAATTCTGATTTTCAGCCACTTTTTTTCTCTGTTCGTCATTTTAAAACTATTACCTGATCCCTCTCCGGATATTGCATCTTCAGCGTAATGCGGGCAAATTTCTCGATACGTCCCGGCGACATCAACGTTTCAAGCTGCACTTTTAATTGCTTGTTTCTTTCGACGAGATGCCCCCGGCATTTCACCTCTTCCGCTATCTCATACTTCAGCCCCGTAATTTGAATATGGCACCATACGTACATCAGGGCGATCACCATGAACAGGAGCGCCGCCACAATGAACGACGACTGTTTTCCCCTTTTGCCCTCGTTATCGACAGTCCTGGCGGCCTTCACCCGTGCCATGCATCAAATCCTTTCTGCAGTCCTGAGTTTGGCACTCCGTGCTCTCGGATTTACCGCTAACTCACCGGCTTTCGGCGTGATCGGTTTTTTCGTCAATACTCTCACTTTTTTTTCCTGTCCACAGGTACACACCGGAAAATCACGCGGGCATATACACCCCTTCTCAAAGGTACGAAACATATTTTTTACGATTCGATCCTCGAGAGAATGAAATGAAATAATTGCAAATCGGCCACCGCTCTGCAGCATGTCCACCCCTGTATTTATCGAGTCGTGAAGACGGGTAAGCTCATCATTTACCGCAATGCGAAGGGCCTGAAATGTTTTTGTTGCGGGATGTATCTTTCCTCGCCTCGCCTGGTGTCGCGTAACGTCCGCTATGAGCTGCGCCAGTTCACTCGTGGTTCTTATGGGAGTCACCTTTCGCCGCACCACAATGGCTCTTGCGACCCTTCGCGCCCTGACTTCTTCACCGTACTCTCTGATGATTTTTGCCAGTTGTTGTTCTGAAAGATCATTTACCAGATCATATGCACTGCGTTCAGCACTCTGGTTCATCCGCATATCAAGAGGTGCGGTGGACGAAAAACTGAAACCCCGGGATTGTGAGGTAAGTTGATGCGACGAAACACCGAGGTCGAAGAGAATCCCATCAACTCTTTCAACGTGCAGATCGTCTAAGACAGATCGTAAATTTGAAAAGTTATCCTGTATGAGAAACGCCCGTTTACCAAATTCCTTCAACCTGTCCCGGGACGCACGTATTGCATCGCTGTCAACATCGATCCCGATCAACATTCCGCCAGGATCACTTTCCTTCAATATTTCAAAGGCGTGTCCGCCACCTCCCACTGTACCGTCCACGTAAGTACGCCCTGGCCTTACATTGAGAGAATCAACTACCTCTTTCAGTAAAACTGGTGTGTGAAAGGAGACCTTCATATTCTTCCAGAATCTTTTTCAATACCGGCGTCAACATGTTATGCTGCTCCAGTATCTTCAATTCATCAACGGTAATGTTCCGCGACGCTTTCCTGAATTCTCTCATGACATGTTTCATCGTTTCCATGGATTACCCCTCATATTCCAAGATCAGCCATGTAGTCACTGAACACTTCCATGTTTTCACCTGATTGTGTAATTTCAGTATCGAAAAGATCCTTGTTCCAGATCTCGATACTCCTTCCCATACCGGCGAGGACAATATCTTTTTCAAGGCTGGCATACTCCCTGAGTGACGGTGGGATGAGAACTCTTCTCTGGGAGTCGAAGGTGCAATCGACGGCACCCGACATAAAGAGACGTTGAAAGGCCCGAACCTCTCTCCGGATTATCGACTGTTCAAATATTTTATCCTCAATGATGGTCCACTCGTCATAGGGAAAGACAAGAAGGTAGCCGTCCCAGTTGGTGATGACCATCCTGTTGTAATACTTTCCGGCAAATATCTCGTGGAGTCGCGCCGGGAAGATAACCCTCCCCTTCGCATCTATCGTGTGGTAATATCGCCCCCTGAAAACAGACAAGAGATTTTTCCTCCACAATCATCCACTTTGCTCCACTAAAAGTGACTATAGTGATGTCCCCTTGCTTTGTCAAGAAAAAATTACCGTCTTTTTCTTTTAATTTGATACGTTAGCACTGCCTCATTGTGAGTTGCCAGATCGGCGGAAAAGAAATGAGAACCGTTGTTTTTCGACACAAAAAACAGATAGTTCACGGAGGCAGGATAAAGGGCCGCCATGATGGAATCAATGCCCGGATTACAGATGGGGCCGGGAGGCAGTCCCTTTATGAGATAGGTATTGTATGGAGTCTTTTGTCTGAGATGTTTTTTCGTCAGGTTTCCGTCAAAATTATCGAGACCATAGATGACTGTCGGGTCGCTCTGCAGTCGCATTCTTTTCTTCAGCCTGTTGTGAAATACCGCAGCGATCAGCGGTTTTTCTTCTCTCTGGCCACCCTCCTTTTCGATAATCGAGGCAAGGGTAATAATTTGATCCGCCGCGAATCCGATCTGCTCGACTTTTTTGCGCATCGCGGGGGTCACCTCTTCACCAAATTGCCGTATCATCATTGATAAAATCTTCCGTTCATCCATGGAACGGTTAAAAATATACGTATCGGGGAAGAGATACCCCTCGGCACTTTCACCGGGAACAGAGAACGAGGAGAGGAACTCTTTATCATGGGCATGGTGTAAAAAAGTCTGTTCGTCCACCAGGTTTGCAGCAGACAGACGTGCTGCGATCTGTCGCACCGTGTATCCTTCTGGAATGGACACTCGATATTCCTTAATTGCACCTTTCACCAGCTTACGAAGGATTTTGCGCGGCGACATGGCACTGTCGATTTCATATTCCCCTGCCCTCACGTGCTTCGTGGCTCCTTCCGCAACCGCCAGGAGATAAAACATTCTCTCATTCCTTATCAGATCATGCGCCGTTAGCATCCGTGAGATATCGGAGAAACTGGACCCTTTGGCGATTTTAACGGTTATCACCCGATTATCCGCGCCCACACCGACGGGGGTATCGGCATAGGTGACATAGTCGCCATACACCATCAACAGGGCGGCACAAATAATCCCCGCGACACAGATGAGAGGTGCCCAGAACGATCTTCGGTTACAGTCTCCCATAGTTTTTCAACTCTCGGAATTTGTGCGGTACTCCAGATAGTTCTGGAGAATAATAGCCGCTGCCAGTTTATCGATAACCTTTTTTCTCTTTTCGCGGCGCATATTCGCTTCAATAAGTATCTCTTCTGCCTGTGCCGTTGAAAAACTTTCATCCCAACGCACCACAGGCAGGGGAAATGTCGCCTCCAGAACCTCGATAAATCTATTGACCTTCTCACACTGGATCCCCTCGGTTCCATCGAGACGTACGGGATATCCGACGACAATCGTTTCTATATCGTATTCATCGATATAACGAGCTATTTCGACGATATCTTTTTCCTTGCTCTTCCTCGTAATCGTCGCAAGAGGCTGAGCAGTTATGCCGAGTTCATCGCACACCGCAATCCCTATTCTTTTACTGCCATAATCGATTCCCAGTATTCTCATTGCCCCGCTCCCTTACGAAAGGGGTAACTAGCACATACACCACGGTTTAATCAACTCCGCAGTTTTGTCTATATTACTGCAGTGTAACAGATCCTCTCTCCATACATGAAAAAAGTCCTGCATCCTGAATTCCAGATACTCGATGCAGACTTTTGTATTTCAGCACGCGGTACTGTACATTTGATACTTTTTGATGTTGAGCAAAGACACATATTCTGCTATTCGTTCATATAAGACAAACGAAATAAATCCAGACAAGAGAGCAGTCTTTCATGAAACACGTCATTCTTGGCACAGCCGGTCACGTTGATCACGGTAAAACTGCGCTTATAAAAGCGCTCACCGGCATCGACACGGACAGACTGAAAGAAGAAAAAGAACGGGGGATCACTATTGAACTCGGATTTGCCCAGCTCACCCTCTCGAGCGGTCAACAGGTCGGGATCGTAGATGTTCCGGGTCATGAAAAATTTGTCAAGAACATGGTCGCCGGTGCCGGCGGTATCGATGTGGTTGCATTGATAATTGCGGCTGACGAGGGGGTAATGCCACAGACAAGAGAACACCTTGATATTTGTCAGCTTCTCGGCATCAGAAAGGGTCTCGCGGCGCTCACAAAGATTGATCTCGTCGATGAAGAATGGCGCAATCTCGTCATAGAAGACATCAAAGAATTTCTACAAGGAACGTTTCTCGAATCATCGCCCGTTGTTCCTCTGTCTGCCGTTACGGGCGAAGGTCTCTCTGAATTTCTCTCCGCGATGGAATTCGTAATCGGCGAAACAGATGAGCGACCTGAAGCGGGATTCTTCAGGCTCCCCGTCGACCGTGTGTTTACCATGAGAGGATTCGGAACGGTTGTCACAGGTACCCTCCTGTCCGGTCTGGTCAAAATCGGCGATACCGTTGAAATAATGCCCGATCAACTACCGGCAAAGATCAGGGGCATTCAAATACACAATGAATTATCGGAAGTTGCCGTTGCCGGACAGCGAACGGCGATCAACCTCCAGGGCATCGAAAAAGAGACGCTCCAGAGGGGGGCTGTTCTGGCAACCTCAAACACATTCACCCCTTCGGTGCGCATGGATGTGGTTCTCAACTACCTGCCGAGTGCACCCAGAAAATTGAAAAACAGAACACCCGTCCGCTTTCATACGGGAACCAGCGAAATAATCGCACGGATTATCCTCTTCGACGGCGAAGCAATCGCCCCGGGTGAAGAACACTACGCACAGGTGCTTCTCGATTCTCCGACGATAGCAATGTCGGGAGATAGATTCGTGATTCGGAGTTACTCGCCTGTCACGACGATAGGAGGAGGAGAAATCCTCGATCCCCTCACACAAAAACATAAACGGCAAATGCACACCATTGCAGAAGATCTTTCCCTCCTGAAAGATGGGACCCTTCAACAGAAAACACGGGTTATCCTCATGCGTTCGGGCATGAACGGGATAACCGCCCGAGAGCTTTCCGTCAGAACTGGAACAGCACCCAAGAGGCAGGACAAGATTCTGGAAGAGATGTTTTCAAAAAAAGAGGCTCTTCTCATCGACAGGGATGAGCAGCGTGTGACGTCGTTTACCTCGTATAAAGACCTCCAGAACAGGCTGTGTGAAGACATCGCATCTTTTCACGAGAAATTCCCCTTAAAAGAGGGGTGCCCGAAAGAGGAATTGCGGATACGAGCCGGAGACTACATCAGCAGCAAGCTGTTCAACAGGGCGGTGAGGGATCTTGAAAAGAACGGGAAGATCGTTGTCGAAAAAGAAAATGTGCGAACACCGGAACACCGTGTGGCACTGAACGGCGAGCTCGACGATATGAGAGGAAAAATCGTCCGGATCTATCGAGAATCAAACCTGACTCCTCCCGCGACGAAAGATATTGTAGAACAGTTCCCCAGGAAAAGAGAAGCAGTCCATAACGTACTGAATGTCATGATAAATGAGCGCGTCCTCACAAAGATAAATGAAGAAATGTACTTTTACACAGAACACATTAATACTCTCGCCGAAGAGTATAAACAATTCCTCTTGAAAAACAAACAAGCCACGCCGGGTATTTTTCGAGAGATAACCGGCCTGTCGCGGAAATACACAATTCCACTCATGGAATATTTTGACAAAACGAAATTAACAATCCGCATCGGAGACCACCGGGTGCTGCGAGAAAAAAAAGAAAATGGAAACTGACGATTTCGCCACGACAGTAAAACGTCTCGATATTCTCATGTGCGACGGCACCACATCAGAACATGTTGCCGACCGGGTTATCCAGGAAATACCCGTCGACATCATAGTAAACAACGAAATAATTGTAACCACTGCCTGTGCGGGAATACACCTCAAAGAACTGGCAATCGGATTTCTACGATTGGAGGACATCATCTCAACGCCGGACGATCTCGAAGCAATCGACATCGACGAGGTCAATCGTGCGATTTACAGTATCGTAAAAAAACCTGAACCACTGACTTATGAAACATCAATCTATTCGAGCGGTGCCAGATCCAGGGAACGAAGTGAGGACATCCCTGCAGTAACATCAGATATACATGTTTCCACGAAGCGCATCCTTGAACTCATGGAAACACATCTTGCTGCAACGAAGCTTCATAACACAACTCGCGGGACCCACTGCTCCTCCCTTGCACACCCTGAACGCGGCATTCTTGTCTCGCGCGAGGACATCGGGAGGCACAACACCATCGATATGATCGGCGGTTATTGCTTTTTGCACGGCACGGATTGCACGGATAAAATCATGCTCACTACGGGTCGAGTATCAGCGGAAATTGTATTCAAGATCGCAAAACTGGGCATACCCATCATTCTCTCACACGCCGTTGCGACGTCACGGGCGATAGAAATTGCCGGACATATCGGTATTACAGTGGTGGGATACATTCGAAATAGAAAAATGAGAATATATACAAATACGAAGCGGGTATTATAATGATTACAAAAACTACATTTGTCAACGACATCATGGTCGGCGACAGGATCAATGATATTTTTCTTGTCACCGAAAAAAATTTGGCCGTCTCCCAGAAAGGATCGCCGTACCTGAATCTTCGTCTGAGAGACCGAACAGGGCAGATCGATGCCAGGGTATGGGATAATGCAGCCGAGTTCAGTAATCTGTTCCAAAGGGGCGACATCATCGCCATAAAGGCCCGGGCGGTCAATTACCGCAACATAATACAGCTCTCCATCGTTCAGATAACCAGAATTGGTGATTCAGAAATAGAACCGGCAGACTTCACCCCTTCAAGTACGTATGATATTGACGAGATGTTTGAGGAAATCACGGAATACATCGAAGGAATACAGACGTCTTCTCTGAGGGAACTCCTCGAGACTATATTTGCCGACGACGAGATACGCTTTCTCTTCAAAAGAGCGCCGGCAGCGAAGGGCCTCCATCATTCCTACATCGGTGGATTGTTGGAACACACCTTGTCGATGACGCGGCTGTTGCGTGTCGTGGCGGATCACTACGGAAATCTCAACAGGGATCTCATGATAACGGGCGGGATACTCCATGATATCGGAAAGATCTACGAACTGTCCTTCAGAACGATAATCGACTATACGGACAGGGGGAGATTGATCGGCCATATTGTCATGGGGGTGGAATTACTGAACACCCACATTGCCGCCCTTAAAGACTTCCCCGAACAACTCGCCCTTGAATTGCGCCACATCCTCCTGAGTCACCACGGCGTCCTGGAATATGGATCGCCCAAACGTCCCAAGACAGTGGAGGCGATGATTATCAACATGATCGACGATCTCGATGCCAAGGTCAATGCGTTTCGAGCATTCATGGCAGACGCGCCGGACGATGAATCGAACTGGACACCCTATCATCGCCTGTTTGAACGATTCATCTACAAGGGAAAGAACGAAGAGTAACCCTGAAAGACCGTGTGAACAAATGTCCGAGGTCACGGACGGGCACCGAAAATAGCCGTCCCTACCCTTACTATTGTCGCCCCCTCTTCCACTGCCACTGCGTAGTCTCCCGACATTCCCATTGAAAGTTCCTTCATCAGAATACTCGGAATATTTTCATCAATGATCCGGTCACGCACTTCTCTCAGGGCCACAAAGTAGGGTCGTGCATCGTCAGGATTGTCAAACCACGGTGGCATCGTCATGAGACCCCTAATCGACAGGTTGTCAAGGGTGGCGATGTCCCTGATGAGATCAAGGGCCTGCTTCCCTGGAATTCCGCTCTTTGTTTCTTCGCCGCTTACGTTCACTTCGATCAGGATATCCGTCTTTACATCCGCATTCCGGGATCGTTTATCAAGCTCCTGTGCCAGTCTCATGCTGTCAACGGAGTGGATCATGTCAAAAAGCCGTACTGCATACTTTGCCTTGTTGGTCTGCAGGTGACCTATCATGTGCCACTCGACAGTCTTGCTGCCCATCTTTTCGATCTTCCGTTTCCCTTCCTGAATGTAATTCTCGCCGACAATGTCGATCCCTGCTGCAATCGCTTCCATGATACGTTCATCGTCAACAGTTTTTGTCACCCCCATGAGCCTCACATCCGACGGACGGCGTCCGACTTTTAACGCCGCCTCGGCAATGGTCTCACGAACAATGTGAATATTTTCTCGTACGGAAGACAATGTTTTTACCTCCTCTTGTTGTAATTCTCTCTTACTTCATTCCCGGTTCTACGACACTATCACCATGAATTAATTGCATGAATCCGGGTACAAGCCATGGATACGCATACGGCACTATAGCATACTTCGGGACATTCCCTCATGTTCCAATGTGCTTTACTCTCGGCACTCCGAAACGTGTCATCATTACTACGTTGCTCCTCACTCTCAATGATACGGGAGTCCATTGTTGATTGGCGATTTCTTCTCACTTCGA
>Ga0272441_10003245_pt1 | contig 31248 bp, 29 predicted proteins | sample SSMProp6N_FD_193582 | JGI IMG/M metagenome (GOLD analysis project Ga0272441, IMG submission 193582) | Marine sediment archaeal communities from Little Sippewissett salt marsh, Falmouth, MA, United States - SSM-Prop-6N | ecosystem: Environmental > Aquatic > Marine > Wetlands > Sediment ... | reverse complement strand
TCAACGCTATCATTGCAGCTGAATACCTGTTTCCTGCAGATGCGAAGGTGCTGAACTGATTGAGCCGATGCGTTGTGCAGCCTGCGCAAAGTAGCAGAGAGAGCAATATGCCTCCTGCTCGAACGGTAATAGTGTTATTCATGAGTCTAAAGTATTAGCCTCCTATGGCAGGGTGATCAACTTCGTGGGGTACGACAGCTTTTTGAGAGTATAGTGTAATATATACGAGAAAAAGCTTTTTCTGAAGGAAATAATCGGCGAATAAGCGGGAAAGCGCAGAGCAGCAATGCGAAGGTCGTTGTGATGCGGCTATGGTGGATATCGTGCAGAAAAAGTTATCCGGTCTGAATCTCGGTTTTGAGATCTATCTCTTCGAGGATGGCGCTGACTTTCAGGCATGCAGGTAGCGGGCCCGCGAAGACGATGGAACGTCCTTTGGTGTGGACTTCCCATGTATGCTTTTCCGCCTTTGAGCGGCTGCACTGGATAGCCTTGATAATCTGAAGGATCACTTCGTCAAAGGTGTGCTCTTCGTCATTGAAGAGAACCACTCTGTATGCGTCAAGTGTATCGCTCAGGGTATCCTGAGTGCTTGTTTCGCTTTCCTCTCCTCCATGGGAGGCTTGCCAGAAACTCAACATAACCAATGAAATCTATATGTGGACAATACGATACGGTCGCATATGTGAAAAGGTAATAAAAACAGAAATGATCATAAAACGCAGAGTAATCGTAAGCGTATCTTTTCGCCAGAAGCCAGAAGCCAGAAGCCAGAAGCCAGAAGCCAGAAGCCAGTACTAAGATGAAGATAGTTGAAGCAGTGACTTGTAACGAGTGACGCGTAAAAAAACAAAGCAGCTGAATGGCTGGATAGCTATCTGGCTACTCAGCTAACCAGCTATTCAGCAACATCCCCACTCATTATTCAATAGTCATTTGCCATTTCCCACTTATCGCTCATTGCTCAGAACTCAGAACTCCCTCCTCCCCATCTGACACATTCGACAGTCACCAGTCACCGAACCGCGGGCGATGTCGTCAGTGATATCTGTTCCTGACTGGCGTTAAGCGTGCAGGTTGCTCCGACGGGCAGCGTGAGAAGGTCGTCGATATGTCCATAGGAGAGTCCCGCGACAACAGGAACTTTTGGAGAGGTTTTCTCTGTGTAGAAGCGCAGAATATCGAGAAGAGGATGCTGCGTATCAAACGTTATGATCTCTTTGCTGAACTGGCCGAACAAAATACCTGAGCAGCTGCTGAGCAGACCTGCATTGTGGAAGTGGGAAAGGAGCCGGTCGATCCTGTAAGGTTCTTCATTGATATCCTCAAAAATCGGCAGAGCTCCTTTCATCGAGGGCAGATAGGGGGTGCCTACCAGACAGGATAAAACAGTCAGATTGCCGGCGAGCAGCGTCCCTGTGGCAGTGCCTTCCCTGTAGACGTTAATGGGATGGTCAGGATGATTGATGATCTGGCGAACAGAGGATGTCGATTCAAGTAATTTCCAGAAATTCTCTTCTGTATAACTGCTGGGATTGTGCAGTTCTGTCGCAAGCATCGGACCTGAAAAAGTCAGCAAACCGGTTTTAGCCAGGAGCGCTATCGAAAGAGCTGTGATATCAGAATACCCTGCGAAGATTTTTGGGTTTCGTGCGACCAGCTCGTAATCGAGATCCTGCAGAAGTCTTGTCGCTCCGGATCCGCCTCTCAGGCAGAAAATCGCCTTCACGGATGCATCGGCAAACATCTCATGGAGGTCGCTGAGTTTTCGCCGGTCGAGTTCCAGGCGGTTGTCTGTTCTGGAGTTGAAATGTTCCGCGGGCTTTACCCGGTAGCCGAGCTTTTCAAGATAAGAAACCGCGTGACCGACTTTTTCGTGGTCGGGAGAAGGGGAGGATGGTGAGATGAGCCCGATGGTGTCACCATGCCGGAGTGCTTTGGGTATCAGGGTTCTCATGTGTATAAGAAAAAAACATCAGTGAAGCGGAGATTTTTCCTATTTCACTGATGTTTTATATAGCGCGTTAGTTCCGTTGTTCGGATTATGAAATGTCTTCCGCGAGGAGAATTGCTTTATTGTCGCTCATTTCAAAAAAACCGTCAGCGATCATAAACATCTTCTCGCTATTGTCGGGAAGAGCAAGCTTTACTTTTCCACCCTTGAGCGCGGAAACCAGCGGAGCGTGGTTTTTCAGAACCTGGAACAGTCCATCCCTTCCGGGCGCCAGAATGCTTGTGACTTCTCCCGCAAAAAACTGTGCTTGCGGGGTGACAATTTCAATGTCAAAGGTTTTATCGGCACCAGCCATGATACTCTGATGATTTACAGGGTTTTCGCTTTCTCAATTGCTTCTTCGATTGTACCGACAAGGTAGAACGCATTTTCAGGCAGATCGTCATGCTTGCCGTCAATGATTTCATTGAATCCCTTAATGGTATCTTCGAGCTTCACGTATTTCCCTTCAAGGCCTGTAAACGCTTCGGCAACGAAGAACGGCTGTGAAAGGAAGCGCTGAATCTTTCTTGCTCTGGTTACGGTCAGCTTATCCTCGTCGCTCAACTCGTCCATACCGAGAATCGCGATGATATCCTGAAGGTCCTTGTAGCGTTGCAGGAGAGATTTAACTGCCTGAGCTGTGTCGTAGTGTTCGTCACCGACAATATTAGGATCAAGGATTCGTGATGTTGAGTCGAGAGGATCGACAGCCGGGTAGATGCCGAGCTCTGCGATAGAACGGGAGAGAACCGTTGTCGCATCGAGGTGAGTGAACGCTGTTGCAGGTGCCGGATCGGTAAGATCATCAGCAGGAACGTAAATAGCCTGTACAGAGGTTACGGAGCCTTTACTTGTCGATACAATTCTGTCCTGCAGTTCGCCCATCTCTGTGCCAAGGGTTGGCTGATATCCTACAGCACTCGGCATTCGTCCGAGAAGTGCGGAAACCTCCGAGCCTGCCTGGGTGAAACGGAAGATGTTGTCGATAAAGAGTAGCACGTCACGATTCTCTTCGTCACGGAAGTATTCCGCGATACTCAGACCGGTAAGTGCAACACGTGCGCGGGCACCGGGAGGCTCGTTCATCTGCCCGAACACAAGCGCTGTCTTGTCGATAACTCCGGACTCTTTCATCTCTTCCCAGAGGTCGTTACCTTCTCTGGTGCGTTCCCCAACGCCGGCGAACACACTGAAACCGGACTGCTGTTTAGCTATATTGTTGATAAGCTCCATGATAAGCACGGTCTTTCCGACACCGGCACCACCGAACAAACCGGTTTTTCCGCCACGTGAATACGGCTCCAGAAGGTCGATGACTTTGATGCCTGTCTCAAACATTTCAGATTTTGTCGACAGTTCGTCGAACTTCGGAGTGGGCCTGTGAATCGGATATGATTTCTCGCTCTTGACAGCTCCTTTGCCATCGATAGGATCACCTACGACGTTCAGCATTCTGCCAAGCACGTTCGGACCGACAGGAACCTGAATAGGCTTCCCTGTGTTTATGACGGGTATTCCCCGTACAAGGCCATCTGTCGCGTCCATGGAAATGGTTCGCACACGTTCTTCTCCAAGATGCTGCTGGGTTTCAAGAACAAGTTTTGTTCCGTCCGGGCGGGTGACGGTCAGTGCGTCGAGAATTGCCGGTAGGCCTCCTTCCTGGAAATCAACATCAACGACAGGGCCGATGATTTGAGATATCTTACCTTCTTGCATATTCACAGTGTTGAAAGGATTGTATGTATTGCGATGACAACTTTTACTTCAGGGCCCGGTTTTTTCCGGATGGCCCTGTTGTTTTTTTTCAGGTTAGAGCCACCTGCGGGAGTTGAACCCACGACCTACTGTTTACGAAACAGTTGCTCTACCAACTGAGCTAAGGTGGCACCTTAAAAAAATATGGTTTAAAATATACTTTATTTATTGTATAAACGCAAAGCAATATGGGCTTAGTTCAAAAGGCTATTAATAAAGGGAGGAATTGTATATTTTCAAACTGAAAGGTGTAGGTTTTTCCTCTACGCCAACCGGATTAATGCTAACACTACATTTATGAGATTGTTTAAATTAGCCACTGTTCTGAGTATCTCTCTGGTCATAATTGCCTGCAAGACAGAGCCGGCTGAAACGGCAAAGCCCCAAGCGGCAACAGTTGAGGCGACACAGGTAGTCATGGCTCCGGAATTTGCCGGAAAAACTCTGAAGGGAGAGGAGTTCTCTTCGCAGGAACTCTCAGGAAAGGTCTACATACTTAACTTTTTTGCGTCCTGGTGCCCTCCCTGCCGTGCAGAAGTCCCTGATATGATTGAGCTTCAGGATGAGTATAAACAGAAAGGATTCACCTTTATCGGGGTGACAGTAGACGAGGATCTGACGAAGGCAAGGCAATTTGCCGATGATTTCGGCATCAACTTTCCTGTTCTGGTCGCCGATCAGCAGATGATCGAAGCGTACAGCGATCATGTTCAGGGCGGTTTACGTTCCATCCCGACATCTTTTGTTATCAGCGCCAATGGTTCGATATCTTCTGTGCTTTTAGGCGCTCAAAGCAAAATGGCTTTTGACGGATTGATTCGTGAAGCCATTGATGCGGGTAACTAAGTTTTGCTTGATTGTTATCCGCATGATAATTTGTACATGTAATTTCGAGTATTCTTTTAAACTTCTGTAAAAAACAGACAAACATGAGCTCACTGCGCATCGATACTCCCGAATATGTAAAAAACACAAAATTAATTGAGTGGGTACGTGAAACCGCGGAACTCTGTCAACCGGATTCCGTCATCTGGTGTGACGGTACACAGGAAGAATATGACACGTTGTGTCAGGAAATGGTTGATAGCGGCACCTTTACCAGACTATCGGATGAGAAGCGTCCGAACAGTTTCCTGTGCAGGTCTGATCCCAGTGACGTAGCCAGGGTTGAGGACAGGACTTATATCTGCAGCCTTCGCAGGCAGGATGCCGGTCCGACCAACAACTGGGTGCCGCCAAAAGAGATGAAAGCGACCCTGAAAGAACTCTATTCAGGGTGCATGAAAGGGCGAACGATGTATGTCATTCCGTTCAGTATGGGGCCGCTTGGGTCACCTATAGCGCACATTGGTGTAGAGATAACCGATTCACCATACGTCGTGGTGAACATGCGTATCATGACAAGGATGGGCAGAAAGGTGATGGATATTCTCGCAGATGGTCGGGATTTCGTGCACTGTCTGCATTCGGTCGGCGCGCCGCTTGAAGAGGGAGCGCAGGATGTCCCCTGGCCTTGTAACGATCAGAAGTATATTGTCCATTTTCCTGAAGAGCGTTCAATTATGTCTTTCGGTAGCGGATACGGAGGTAACGCGCTGCTTGGTAAAAAGTGTTTCGCTCTTCGAATCGCCTCTTCCATGGCCCGCGACGAGGGATGGCTGGCAGAGCATATGCTCATTCTCTGTGTTGAATCTCCCGAAGGAGAAAAAACCTATGTGGCCGCCGCTTTTCCCAGCGCATGTGGTAAAACTAATTTTGCCATGCTTATTCCTCCGGACTCTTTTGAGGGGTGGAAGGTTACTACGATTGGTGATGATATAGCCTGGATTAAGCCCGCTGAAGACGGCAGGCTCCACGCCATCAATCCTGAATACGGATTTTTCGGAGTGGCGCCCGGCACATCGGTAAAAACCAATCCGAACGCCATGGCGACCCTGAGCGCAAACTGTATTTATACCAATGTCGCATTGACGCCTGACGGTGATGTCTGGTGGGAAGGTATGACCGATACTTCTCCTGAGTCGCTGATTGACTGGCAGGGTAATGCATGGACTCCTGATGCAGGGCGGCCTGCAGCTCATCCGAACGCCCGTTTTACCTCGCCTGCTTCTCAGTGTCCGAGTATAAACCCCGAATGGGAGAATCCGGCGGGTGTGCCGATCGACGCCTTTATTTTCGGCGGTAGGCGCAGTAATCTTGTGCCCCTTGTCTACCAGTCGCCAAACTGGTATTTCGGAGTCTATCTTGCGGCTACCATGGGCTCTGAAAAGACAGCGGCAGCAGCCGGAAAAATCGGTGAGGTGCGTCGAGATCCTTTTGCCATGCTTCCCTTCTGTGGCTACCATATGGGTGACTATTTCACCCACTGGCTTCATGTCGGCCGTCTCCTTCAGGAGCCCCCGAGAATTTTCGGTGTTAACTGGTTTCGCAAGGATGAAAACGGCAAGTTTCTCTGGCCCGGTTTTGGCGAGAACATGCGAGTGTTGAAGTGGATCGTCGATCGGGTGCATGGGCGTGCGAGCGCCGTGGAAAGTCCTCTGGGCTGGATGCCTAAATATGAGTCCATGGAGTGGGATGGGCTCGAAGATTTCACTCTCGACGATTTTTCAAAGCTTATGGCGGTTGACCGTGAAGACTGGAAGAAGGAGTTGTTGTCTCACGAGGCGCTTTTTGAGAAAATTTACGATAAACTACCCAAGGAGTTCTCTCATATACGGGAGCTGCTTCTCTCGACCTTCTGGCTCTCTCCTGAACATTGGGGGCTTGCCCAGGAACGCTATACGGGAGAGAATCACTGAACAGTAGTTCCTTGATTGTTTGATGACCACATGCCGCGACGGGATTTTCCTGCCGCGGCTTTTTTTATTCTTCTTAACAGTATTTTTTGTCTTTTTTTACGAGGGGTTGTTGTAAAAATGCAGATATATCACTATATGGTTATATAGTCTGATTTTTACTTCCCTCGCAACTATCTAAGATTTTTTTATCGCTGAATCTCCCTGACATTTTTTCTCCTGTTTATGGTTATGAAGGAATGTGCCCGGTGAGCTATTCCGTTTTTTTGTAAAAATTTTAAACAGAAGCTTTATGAGAAAATACGTGAACCGAACTGTATTGTTGTCTCTGCTGCTTGTGACCGGAGCCAGGGCGGCAAATGCAACCCATGGAATGAATCTTGAAGGTTATGGCGCCAAGTCTCACGCTATGGGAGGCACAGGGCTGGCATATGATACGGGAAACTCTGCAGTGATGAACAACCCCGCAACGCTGTCATTGATGAAAGAGGGCGCCAGTCGTCTGGGATTGGGAGTCAGAGGTTTACACCCTCATGTTAGTGCCTGGTATAACGATGTTGAGTCGCATTCAGAAGGGGATTCCTACTTCATGCCCTCTATTTCGTACATGAGGCGGGGCGAAAGGCTCTCTTATGGGGTAGGTCTTCTTGCACAGGGCGGTATGGGAACGGAGTATGGGGATCACTCCCCGCTGTTTCAGTATGGCATGTCAATGTTCGGCGGTATGGTGCCGATGAGCGGAGAAGATATCCGTTCAGAGGTCAGCATGGGAAGGGTTATGTTGCCGATTTCCTATGAATTGACGGAGAGTACGTCAATAGGCGCTTCAGTGGATATAGTCTGGGCAAGCATGGATCTTCGGATGGATATGGATGGCTCTCATTTTGCCTCGATGCTTGGCGGAAAGGGTGGTTCGGTTTCAGGAAGTATGCTGTCACCGTTTATGAGTATGATGGACGGATCGACAATCACGGATATCAACTATGTTCGGTACGATTTTTCCAATGACAGTGAGTTTGCAGGAGAGGCTGACGGATACGGGATAGGCCTGAAAGCAGGCATTGTGCACAAGCTGAGTGATATTGTCTCGATCGGTGCGGTATATCATTCGCAAACGCATATCAGTGATCTTGAAACATCTTCAGCAACGCTTTCTTTCAATGGTTCGGGCAACGCATTCCCCGCCGGGTCACCGGTATATGTTAGCGGTAAGGTTATCGTTAAGGATTTTGAATGGCCTGAAACTATCGGCGCGGGAATCGCTCTCTATCCAGGCCCTCGCTGGATGCTTGCTGCCGATATCAAACTGCTTAACTGGTCAGCAGTTATGGATGAATTCAAGGTTAGTTTTACGGCGGATATGAGTGCGGAAAACGGCCCGTTTGCCGGTGAAAGCCTTGATGTTTCGATGGACCAGAATTGGGAAGACCAGATTGTTATCGGTTTTGGCGCACAGTATACAGTCACAAATAATTTTAAAATAAGGGCGGGCGTAAGCCTTGCTGATAATCCGGTTCCTGACAAGACTCTTAACCCGCTGTTTCCGGCAACTACCGTAACTCACTATACCTGTGGTTTCGGTTGGAGGCTGTTTGATCATCATAATGTCGGTTATGCGTTTGCCTATGTTCCTGAGGCTCGGGATACCAATGTTGACGGTGTTACGATGGCGCATGGCCAGACAAACTGGTCGCTGAACTATGCCTATAATTTTTAGGGACAACTTTTTGATAACTATTCTCTTCGCAGTTTATCCGGACGGTAGAGCTGTTGGAAAAGAAGATATGCCTCAACCAGAATTGCAGGAATTTGACCGTATAGCTATACTGTTTGGAGTAGTGTAATATCGGGAAAACTTTTAAGGGAAGCAGGCGCAATGGAATGCAAAAAAGAGGAGAATCTCACAAGGTGCAACTGCACCTATGAACCATGTTCTCGAAAAGGGATATGCTGTGAGTGCATTGCCTACCATAATGTGAAAGGGCAGCTTCCAGCCTGTTTATTCCCTGATGATGCTGAAAAAACCTGGGACAGGAGTATCGCAAGGTTTATCGAAGTATACAGTAAGGATCGATAGTATTCAGCATTTCCCCGGTGGCAGATCTGTGGTTTTCTTGTCCGGGGAAACTGGTTACTGAGCGTTACGCCGCATCGAGTGTAAATCCGATTCTTACCGTTACCTGCCAGTATGCGATTTTGTTTTCCTCAACATGGCAACGTGTTTCGACGACCTCAACCCAGCGAATGTGACGGATTGTTTCAGCAGCCCTTTCTACAGCGTTATTGACAGCGTCTTCAATGCTTTTTGATGAAGAACCGACAAGCTCGATCTTTTTGTAAACGTGCTGTGTGCTCATAGGTATATGTATGTTGTTTATATAGTATAAATTGACATGACGGTAGCATATACTGTCATAAAATGTAATTAAATAAATAGAGAGCATACTCACAACACGCCCAGAGATAAAGAGCGTCCTGACGTGAGGGCTGTATGTGGGGAAGATATTCCGGAATCCTGCATTGGTCAGAGAGATTTTTTTTACGTTAACGGGGTTTCTGTTTGTCCTGCTTACGTTTTATGGTATATTTTTACTATATAATCATATAATTATATTCAACTCTTACCAAGCATTATTATGAGTGAACCACAGAAAAAAGTCGCGCTGATCGCCTCACAAGGGACACTTGACTGGGCCTATCCTCCGTTTATTCTCGGTTCCGCAGCCGCAGCAATGGATATGGAAGTGGTGATATTCTTCACCTTTTACGGCTTACCGCTGTTGAACAAAAAGATTGACGCCAAAGTCTCACCGCACGGCAACCCTGCCATGCCGATGAAAATGCCGTTCGGCAGCAAGGATTTTCAGGGGATCAATTGGCCGATACCGAATTTTCTTTCAGGAAATGTTCCCGGCTTCGATTCACTTGCAACGGGTCTGATGAAGGAGACATTCAAAAACAAGGGTGTTGCTACCATAGAAGAGCTGCGCGAGCTCTGTATTGATTGCGGTGTGAAGTTTATCGCATGCCAGATGACCATGGATGTTTTCGGTTTTACAAAGGATGACTTTATCGACGGGGTCGATTTCGGTGGAGCGGCAATGTTTCTGGAGTATGCGGCTGATGCCGATATTCAGCTTTTTATCTGACCGGAATTGAGCATTTCTTGAACCCCACTGTTCAGGTCTGAATTATTTCTCTCAGATACGTTGTCTCAAAAGAGTTCGTTTATGAAAATTGCAATTAGCGGAAAGGGCGGGGTTGGCAAAACAACCCTCAGCGCCCTGATGGCAAGGGAGCTCTCTGAACAGGGGAAGCGAGTCCTTGCTATTGATGCGGACCCGAATGGAAATCTTGCTGAAGCTGTCGGCTATGACGCAGGGAGACTCGGGAGAATCGAGCCGTTGATTGAAAAAAAGGCTCTTGTGGAAGAGCGGACCGGAGCTAAGCCCGGAAGTATGGGCGGCTACTTTGTACTTAACCCCAGGGTAGATGATCTTGTCGAAAAGTTTTCTGTTGAGATCAACGGCATGCGTTTGATGGTCACCGGAGAACTCAAAGAAGCTTTAGGCGGTTGTTATTGTCCTGAAAATGCTTTGCTCCGGTCTTTTCTCCGCCACCTTATGGTCGAAAGTGAAGATTGGGTGGTTCTGGATATGGAGGCAGGGTTTGAGCACCTCACACGCGGCACTGCTGAATCCGTAAGCATCCTTCTGGTGGTTGTCGAGCCTGGTCTCAGAGCGATGAAAACAGCAGAAAAAATCACCTCTCTGGCAAAACAGCTGCATATTCAGAAGGTAGGCTTCATTGTCAACAAGGTGCATAGTGAGGGTCAGATTTGCAGGATATCTGAAAGACTGGGCCCTGAGAGGATATGGGCAGTCATTCCTTTTGATTTTCTTGCGGTCGAAGCGGATCTTTCCGGAAGTTCTCCCTTTGAAGCGTGCCCTGCGATGCTTGAGACCGTACGAGAGCTTATAGAAAAGCTGGATAAGATACTGGTAGGCGATTAAGGTGCTTTTTTTTGGAAAGAATAGTAACGATCGTTAATTTAATCTGTTGCCACAGAATTGTATCGTCCTGTCGGTCAGCGGTTTCTTCACAACAGGATTTCCTCGTTGACTAGAGTATGCCACCGTACAGGTTTACGGCTAATGATCGCTTTTTTTTGTTCTTGAGGTTAACGATAGTTAACTCTTGTTCCCGGAAGGGATGATGGCCTGATGATAGAAAATATCCAGATAGCTCGTAGAAGGGCAGCGGTGTTCATGAAGAGGGACTATTCTGAAAATGAAATTACAATGGAGGCAGGTTATGAAAGAGGAAAAAGAATCAATCTCGCGTAGGCGCTTTCTTCAGAACTCCACGGTTGGTCTTGGTGCATTAATGGCAGGATATCCTCTGCTTCAGGGGTGCACGAAGGATGAGGGCGGGGCGTCAGCAGGAAAGGAAGGGGGGGCCGGCAAAAAGGTTACCAGCTGTTATCTACCGATAACCGACGCGACCCCGATTATTCTGGCTCATGAAATGGGATTCTATAAGGAGATGGGTATCGAATCCGACAGACCTGTGCTGATCAGGGGGTGGGCTCCGATGGCCGAGGCTTTCATGGCGGGAAGGTTCAATCTTACGCATCTGCTGGCGCCTATTCCGGTATATATGCGCTACAGCATGGGATTTCCCGTTAAGGTTGTGGCGTGGGATCATATTAACGGATCAGCGATTACCGTCGGCAAGGATAGCGGTATTGATTCGTACGCAGATCTTGGCGGCAAGCAGATCGCAATTCCCTACTGGTATTCGATGCACAATGTGATCATTCAGATGATCGCCCGTGAGTATGGTATCGAGCCGGTCATTCAGAACAAAAACGCCCCGCTTTCAGACAATCAGGTGAACCTGTTTGTTATGGCCCCGCCTGATATGCCTACGGCGATGGCATCAAAAGCGATTGACGGATATATCGTAGCCGAGCCCTTCAATGCGGCAGGCGAGATCCTTGCAGGAGGGAAAATCGTTCGATTTACCGGTGATGTCTGGAAAAACCACCCCTGCTGTGTCGCAGTCATGAATGAAAAGGATGTTGCAGACAAGGAGTGGTCGCACAATGTTGTCAAGGCGCTCGTCAAGGCTGAGCTCTGGGCGCTCAACAACGCTGAGGAAGCCGCTCATATACTTTCCAAGGATGGCGCCCAGTATCTACCTCTTCCCGAGAAGGTCGTCAAGCGTGCGATGATGAAGTACGATCTTGAAACATACGGCGCGAACGGCGGGACCGGAGCGATCCAGCACCCTGAATGGCAGGCACAAAGACTTTCCTATAATCCATACCAGTTTGAATCAGCGACACGACACATGATCGAGATGTTGAAACAGACCAGAATGGAGGGTGACCTCAGCTTTCTCCAGGCCCTTGATCCGGCCGTTGTTCAGAAGGAACTGATGTACACCGACGGAGTAAAAGCGGCAGTCGCGGATCTTGGCGGTCTTGAGCTCTTTGCCGGCGTCGATCAGGCAAGCCCGTTTGAAAGGGAAGAAATCATAGCAATATAAAAGCCTCTTCCAGACAGTTCACTACTCTGTTCAGCGATAAGGAGGGGCAAAATTAACAGCGGTAATAGGGCTGTCAGGGTATTCTGCGCCTTTCTGTAATGGCGTATGACAGCTCGAACTGTATTGCCTGCCGTTCACAGAGAATCAATAAATTTATGAATATGGGCAGTAAAGAAGACAATAAACAGTCCGGCTCCGGCGTGATTGTGGATTTTATAAAGGGTCGGGGGTTCTATCTCCTCGGTATTCTTCTCTTTCTGGCTGCCTGGCAGATCGCATGCTCGCTGAAGGGCTTCGGCGATTTCAGTGAAGCATTTTCCCCTCTGTCAGCGGCTTTGGCTTTACTGGAAATGGCCAGGAACGGCGATATCCTGCACCATGCGATACCAAGTCTGCGCAGGGTTCTTGTCAGTCTGAGTCTCGCGATAGTTTTCGCGCTCCCGACAGGGGTGCTTGTCGGCTATTTCAGGCAGCTGGAACAGATTACCTATGTGCCCTTTCAGTTCATGCGTATGATCTCTCCGCTTGCCTGGATGCCTATTGCCATCATTATTTTCGGTGTCGGAGATGTATCGGTAACCTTTTTGCTCTGGCTTGTTGCTATCTGGCCGCTTATTCTCAATACCGTTCATGGTGCCGGAAGGGTCAGTCCCCTCTGGCTTAACATGGCCAAAACCATGGGAGCCAAGGACATGGGTATTCTGTCGAAAATCATCATTCCTGCGGCTATTCCCGATATGCTTACCGGGTTGCGCCTTGCGGTCGGTGTGAGCTGGATCATCCTTGTTCCGGCGGAGATGCTTGGTGTCCCGGACGGTCTGGGATACTTCATCCTCGACACGAGGGACCGGTTTCGCTATGATCAGCTGATGGCGACAATATTCATCATCGGCGCTATTGGCTATCTGCTTGATTCCGCCAACCGCTGGCTGATCAGTAAATTCGCCTGGAAAATCTGAAAACCCGGAACATCATTATGGCAGAAGGTACTAACGATAACGTCCAGAGCGGCAGAAGAAAAACGCTCATATCCCTCAAAGGGGTGACGAAAATATATCAGAAGAGCGGCAAGGATCTCGAGGCGGTCAGCGGTTGCGATCTCGAGATAGCGGAAAACGAATTTCTGGTTATTGTCGGACCGACAGGGAGCGGGAAATCCACACTCCTGAAAATGATCGCAGGGTTCGAGCCTCCTACATCAGGCGAGATAAGGCTTGAGGGCGAACTGATAAAGGGGCCGGGAGCTGACCGGGGTATGATCTTTCAGGAGTACGCGCTGCTGCCCTGGCGGACTGTCCTGAAGAACGTTGAACTCGGTCTCGAACTGAAAGGCGTTTCAGGCGAGAAAGAAAAGAAAGAGCTTGCCATGAACTATATCGATATGGTCGGGCTGACATACGCTGCGGGCAAGTATCCTGTTGAGCTTTCCGGCGGGATGAAAAGACGGGCGTCGCTTGCGATGATTCTGGTTACAAAACCGAAGATACTGCTGATGGACGGGCCGTTTAACGCACTTGATTCCAAAACCAAGCTGACGCTGCACAATGAGATCGTAAGGATATGGGAGCATGAGCATAACACCATCATATTCGTGACCTCCGAGCTTGACGAGGCGGTGAAGCTCAGCGACCGTATCGCAGTGATGAACAAAAGAGGGCAGATTTCAAGGATTATCGACAATACGCTTCCGCGTCCCAGATTCGGCAAGGAAGCCCTTGCTCCCGATTTTCATCACCGGTTTGTCGCACTGCGTGAAGAGGTGATGAACGAGGTAAAGATTGGCGCTGGCCTTGAGGCATGTACGATTTGAGCGGAGTCCCCTGCGATATTCTCAAGGGCAGTTCTGAAACGTGTCATGAGCAAACAACGTGCAAGGCGGACGGAGCCGAGAAACTGAAGAGTACTGAGAGTACATGAAGATTTCGAGCACCGACTCATGCTGTAATCCGGATGCGCACTACGTTTTTAGAGGTGCCCTCAATTGAAGATAAAAACTGGAAAATGGAAATGGAAAGAGACGGAACGGAAAATAAAACGCTTTTGGAGATGCGCGATGTTTCAAAGACGTTCAGGAAAGACGGTAGTGATGTTCTCGTACTCCAGGATGTCAATTTCAGTATTTGCGAGGGAGAGTTTGTCTGTATTCTCGGCCCGACGGGATGCGGGAAGTCCGTAACACTTCAGATTGTCGCTGGACTGATAGAGCAGACAACAGGTTCGGTTATCCTTGACGGAAAAGAGGAGCATGGCCCGGGCCCGCACAAGGGAATGGTTTTTCAGGAGTACGCGCTTCTTCCATGGAGAAGCGTGGTTGAAAATGTGGAAATAGGGCTTGAACTGAGGGGCATTGACAAAAAAGAGAGGCGTCGTATCGCTCTTGAGCAGCTTGCGACTGTCGGGTTAAGCGGATCTGAAGAGCAGAAGGTTCATGAGATATCCGTGGGGATGAGGCAACGGGTGGCGATAGCCCGAGCGCTGGCCAACGATCCGAAAATACTGCTCATGGATGAGCCGTTCGAGGCGCTTGACGCATTGACCAAGGAGGAAATGCAGATCCAGATCCTCAAAGTCTGGGAAAGAACCGGAACAACCATTCTGTTTGTGACCCACGATGTGGACGAGGCGATATTTCTCTCAGACAGGATATGCGTCATGGACATCAACCCGGGCAGGGTGAAGAAGATGCTTGTCAACCAGCTTCCAAGACCACGACACGAGTGCGTGAGCCGGACTGACAAGGCGTTCAACGACATGCGCGATGAGATTATCAAGCTGTACTCATCGCTCAAAGAAGAAGAGCTTGATCTCATTATCTGATGTAGTGTATCCCTTAATCGGCATCTCTGGTTATTTGCAGAGAGCTGCTCTAATGTAAATCACGGCACTATGGCCATCTGTACACGTTGCCTTGAAAGAATTGCTGATACTCGAGACGGAATGAGGAATGCCGCTATGCGCAATTCTGAGAGACGTCCAGCCGCATATTTCCTGATCAGGTTTCTGGCGCTGCTGTTGTTCCTGCCGGTAGTGCAGGGATGTCAGGAGGAGACACCCGCTTCAGGACAAGCTGAAGGGGCGAAGAACGTCATGATAGCGGAACCTGTCCGCCAGCCGGATCCGTTACAAGGTCTTAAACTCTATCTCGGGTACTGTTTTGTCTGTCATGGCCAGAAAGGCGACGGCAATGGGCCGTATGCGTCTATGCTTTCCGCCAAACCTGCTGATTTTACCGACAGCACCTATTTCAAGCCTAAAACAGACAGTGAACTCTATGACTTTATCAGCAAAGGGGGGATAGCTCATGGCAAATCGATGCACATGAAACCCTTCGGCTTTCAGCTTACCGCTGATGAGATACAGGGTACAGTTGACTATATCCGGATTCTCAATCGTCATGAGCTGCTTGTAAAGGATAAAGGGCTCGATTACAGCGGTGAGGAGATCTACGTCAACTCCTGTGTCATGTGTCATGGAGAACAAGGTGAGGGTGACGGACGGGTGGCCAGAATGCTGAATCTGAAGATCCGCTCTCTCACGAATGACGTTCTCAGTCAGTACAGCCCCGCAAAACTGTTCACTATTGTTGAAAAGGGTATTCCGGGAGATACAACCGGATCAGGAAAATACATGCCGTCATGGGGTGAGAGCCTTTCGGAACAGGAAATCAGCAATGTCATTTTTTATCTGGATAGGTTCAGAGACTAGATGTTTGACGGCAGGGTAATTGCGTGGCGTCGCTTCCCGGATGCCACAGGCATTAGGGCATGTAAAAAAGGATTAAACGGAGAACGGTATGTCTGAGAGAAAGCAATACAGGTATGAAGATGAGCTGACCGGTTCACGCAATGCCCCCGAATACAAGCCGGGGATGCCTCTGAAAGACAGGATTCGTCTGGTACACCGTCTCAACTACAGCAAGGAAGAGATGGTCAGGCATACCGCCAACAAGGCGGTTGCCGAGATGGTTGATTTTATGGGCAAACATGATATCTGCAACACCTTTGACCGGTTTGCCCAGCAGCATCCGCAGTGCGGTTACGGCCTCACGGGAGCATGTTGTGCTTTTTGTTCCTATGGTCCCTGCAGGGTCACGGAAAAAACACCTCTTACCGTCTGCGGTAAGGATGTAGACCTTGTTGTGGCTGGAAATGCGTTACGACGTCTTGCAGCCGGGCTGTCAGCGCATGGAGCTCATGCCCGTGAGGTTTTTATTTCACTCAAGGCGGCCGCAGAAGGTACCGCACCCATACCCCTGAAGTCCAGGGAAAAAGGCTATGCGGTAGCCAGGCTTCTCGGCATTGAAACAGACGGAAAGACCATAGAAAAAATCTGTGGGGAAATCGCCGATATTTTTATCGACGACCTGCAGCGCGCTCTTCCCAAAGAACATAAAACGCTTAAAGCCCTTGCTCCGAAAGAGCGGGTGGATGTCTGGGAGAAGCTCGATATTATCCCCATCAGCGCCTACCACGAGTGTTTTGAAACAAACAATCTGACGAGCCACGGCACGGACTCCGACTTTGAAAGTCATATGCAGGCGTTTCTCCGGACGGTTCTTGCCTATGCCATCACGACAGTGATCTCCACATCGCTGGCAACCGATATTGTCTACGGTATTCCGAAACGCTCTAAACTCAATGTGAATCTCGGCAGTATCGTCAGTGAAGGGTGTATCAACATCGGCCTCAACGGACACGCCCCTATGATCGCTTTCGCTATCTGCGATATCGTCGGTACGCCGCGTATCCTGGAAAAGGTCAAAAAGGCGGGGGCAAAGGATATCAAGCTCTATGGCATGTGCTGTACAGGCGGCGAATTTATTGAGCGTGATCTCGGCATTCCTCTCGTTGCCATGGCTTCTTCGGCAGAGATGGCTGTGGCGACCGGGGCGTTCGAAGCGATTGTCGTCGATCAGCAGGACGTGCTTCCGGGCATGATGCCGGTCGCAAAGCAGTTCCATACAAAAGTGATCACAACCTCTCCATCCGGCAGAAAAGAGGGGGCAATCGTCATTGAACTCGACTATTACATGAAGAACCTCGATAAACTCTACGAACTGGCCGAGGAGATCCTTGACATTGCAATCGACAACTATAAAAATCGCAACCCTGAAAGAGTCTATGTCCCGAAAGTGAGGGCAAAAGTCGAGATGGGATTCGGAGTTGAAGAGGTGATGAAGCTATTCAACGGCTCTGCGCCCGACAGGAAAATCCACGGGCTTGCCGAACTGGTGAAATCAGGGAAGATCCGGGGGATCGTCAATTTCGGTTCATGCGGCAACATTCGCGGGGCGGTGTTCGAACGCAACCAGATTATTATTGCCAAGCAGCTTATCAGGAACGATGTGCTGGTTACCTGCCACGGATGTTCCGGAATGGGACTGCTCTTTGCCGGTCTGGCACACCCCGACGCTTCATCGCTCTGCGGAGAAGGGCTGCGCGAAATTGTCGAGGCGAAAGCTATTCCGCCGGTACTGCATGTGGGCGCATGCACAGACAGTACCCGTGCCGGGCAGATTATGGCCTTTACGGCCAACGCGGCCGGTGTTCCCAATCCCGCCATGCCGCTTGCCATGGTTGCCGCCGACCCCGCGGCGGAAAAAACCATGGGTGCTCGGTACTCGTTCATATTGCAGGGTATCGAGACATACTCCTGCGTACAGGACAACACCATCGCCTCCGACCGTTTTATGGACTATGTCGGCAACCGTATGCGTACGATGGTTGGAGCCGGAATGAACTGGGACCCCGACCCCTACCGGACCGCGGAAGACATTCTCCGGATGCTCGATCAGAAGAGGGCCGCGCTCGGATGGCCGGTCCGGGACTATACTATCGGGACGAAGGAAGAGATAGAGGACGAGATCCCGGATACGGTTGAGATCGGGCAGAGTTTGTGTTCGATAGCCCGCTGACAGGAAAAAAAGTTAGAAACGATGCTTTTTGATATCGAAAAACAGGTTGCAGGCCGCTGGTATATAGACAAGCACGAGGTCTGTCCGGGGTGTCCCTTTCATGGATAGGCAGAGGATGAGGAGTCGTTCTGCATCATGCGTAAGGATCCTCTGGGATGCGCAATAGCCGTCATTTCAAGAAGGTTTGAAAAAATAAAATTCTATAAGACGAGAGTACATGCGGCATGTCATGACCTTCAAAAATCTCCTGGTACAGGTGTTCGCATAAACACAATCCAGCAGGCACGGCTGATATGTGCCGCACCGCGAGATGTCTTTTTCTGATGATCTGCCTGAGATGATCGGCAGGTTTATCCTGATCGTTTTGTTATTTTTCGATGATTAACCATCATCAAATCAGGAAGATATGTCATCAGAAAGTGCCGGCAGAAGCACCTGGAAATCAAGGAGCGGTTTTATTCTCGCGGCAATAGGCTCAGCCGTCGGCTTGGGCAATATCTGGAGGTTTTCCTACCTGACCTATGAGAACGGAGGAGGAGCTTTCCTTATTCCCTACCTCGTCGCACTCTTTACGGCAGGCATACCCCTGCTCATTCTCGAGTTCGGTATCGGGCATGAACGGATCGGCAGTGCTCCCCTCGCATTCAGGAAAATCGGAAGGAGATGGGAGTGGCTTGGATGGTGGCCTCTCATGTTTACCATGTTCGGCATCGTGCTCTACTATGCTGTTGTCATTGCCTGGTGCATCGACTTCATCTTCTACTCCATCAACCTCTCCTGGGGGGACGATCCCGAAGCCTTCTTTTTCCAGTCCTTTCTGAACCTCAGTTCCTCTCCTGCTGAAATAGGCAGCATCCAGACGCCCATACTTGCCGGCCTGCTTGCCGTCTGGCTGATAACCTGGGGAATCAGCGTCAGGGGCGTAAGCCGGGGCGTGGAGCTGGCCAACAGGATCTTCATGCCTCTGTTGCTGATCCTGACGCTGATACTCGTGTTCTGGTCGGTCACGCTCGAAGGAGCTATGGTCGGTATTGCCGCCTATCTGCAGCCGGATTTCACAAAGCTGGCCGATCCGATGGTCTGGATCAGCGCCTACGGCCAGATATTCTTTACCCTGAGCCTTGGTTTCGGTATCATGATCGCCTATGCAAGCTACATGCCGCAAAACTCCAACATGACCGGCAGCGCGGTGATCACCGCACTGGCCAACAGCGGGTTTTCGCTTCTGTCCGGTTTCGGTGTATTCGCGGTTCTGGGTTTCATGTCCGTAAGCAGGAACCAGCCGCTCGACGAGGTGGTCAGGGAAAGCATCGGTCTGGCCTTTGTCGCGTATCCAAAAGCCATTTCCCTGATCGGCGACGCGGGACCTCTTTTCGGGATGCTTTTCTTTCTGAGTCTCACGGTTGCCGGTATCTCCTCATCGATATCCATCGTCGAAGCCTTTGTGTCAGGAGCTGAGGACAAATTCGGCATCAACCGGAAAATGCTGTCGACGGTGCTCTGTTTTCTCGGATTTGTCGGCGGGATCATCTTTACGACTAACGGCGGGCTGTTCTGGCTCGATATTGTCGATCACTTCATCAATAACTACGGACTGGTGGTCGCAGGCCTGCTCGAATGCATCGTGGTTGGCTGGTTTTTCAATCTCGACATCATCAGAAAACACCTCAACAAGGTGTCGAATATGCAGCTAGGGACATGGTGGAACTGGGTCATCAAACTCTGCCTGCCCTTGTTCCTTTCCGTGATTCTCCTGAACCAGTTGATACGGGAGCTCTTTACCGCATACGGCGACTACAGCTGGGCAAGCCTCATAGGCATCGGCTGGAGCTGGATCGGCATCACCTTTCTCGTCTCCTTTATCCTCGCCGTCCAGCCCTGGAAAACTCAACGTCATCTGGAAAAAGGAAGGGGCGAGGAACTCCTGCCTCCCGTGTGAATACTAAAGAATATCACACAGGGTGATCCGGCATCCATACGGTTCGAGTCTTTACTTGTCGATTACTTTTGAAGGAATGAGCTGCAAGACGTGCTTATTATCTGTTATTATTGCTTATGGAGAAGACAAAATTGTTTAAAAATTCTATACTTAATAAAGCGGTATAGGTACATCAGGTTGTGTTTTATTTCCGCAAATGTCTATTATTAAATGCTTTAAGAAGAGCGCATTGACAACCCATCATACCATCATACAAGGCGACAGCCGACAGATGAACCTGCTGTCCGACAGGTCGATTCATCTTGTTATCACCTCTCCCCCCTACTGGCAGCTAAAGGATTACGGTACGGAAAGTCAGATCGGCTTTCATGAGAGCTATGAAAGCTATATCAATAATCTGAATCTTGTCTGGAGCGAATGTGAAAGGGCGCTGTATCCGGGTTGCCGACTTTGTGTGAATATCGGCGACCAGTTCGCCCGTTCGGTCTACTACGGCAGGTACAAGGTTATTCCCATCAGGACGGAGATCATCAGGTTCTGCGAGACTATCGGCTTTGATTATATGGGTGCGGTGATCTGGCAAAAGGTAACGACAACCAATACCACAGGTGGGGCATCGATCATGGGCAGCTTTCCCTACCCCCGCAATGGTATTCTGAAGCTGGATTATGAGTTCATTCTCATCTTCAAAAAGCTGGGGGACGCGCCAAAGCCGACAAAAGAACAGAAAGAGCGTTCCGCAATGACCAAGGAGGAATGGAATACTTATTTCTCGGGCCATTGGAATTTCGCCGGTGCAAAGCAGGACGGACACATAGCCATGTTTCCCGAAGAGTTGCCAAGACGTCTTATCAAGATGTTTGCTTTCCAGGGTGACACGGTGCTTGATCCATTTATGGGAAGCGGGACAACCAATCTTGCGGCGAGGAATCTCGGGCGAAACTCGGTTGGCTACGAGATCAATTCCGAGTTTGTCGAAATATCAAAACAGAAACTCGGTGTCAACCAGCCGGATCTTGTGGGTACCAAGTATGACTTTCAATACGATACAGTATCAGGTGATTTCGAGATAGCTATCCAGCAACTTCCTTATCGGTTCCAGGATCCTCACAAGCTGGATAAGAAAGTAGATCCAAGAAAGCTCTCCTTCGGTTCAAGAATAGACAAGGAAAACGGCGCACAACGCGAAGAGCTGTTTACAGTCAAAGAGGCACTGAGTCCCGAAAAGGTGCTGCTGTCAAATGGATTGACGATCAGGCTGCTTGGGATCAAATCCGATCCTGTACTAAAAGATAAGGCTGTCGGGTATCTGAATGAAAAGATTAAAGGTAAGCGGATATTTCTTAAGTACGACCGGAAGAAATACGATGAGGAGAACAATCTTCTGTGCTACCTCTATCTGCAAAACAAGACATTCGTCAACGCTCATTTGATTCGGAGTGGATTCGTCGGCATTGAAATGGACTTCGACTATAAGTACAAAGACAAGTTTTCAACTCTATCGGAAAAGGTCTATGGCTAAGTGATGCCTCGAAAAACCTGTTACAAGCTCCGGTTGCTGTGTTGAGCGGTGCTCGAAATCCTCATGTACTTGCATGTACATTCCGGTTCCTGCGCTCCGTTCGCCTTGCTCTCGAATCTTTCTCTTCGGTTTTTCGAGGCATCAGTGGAGGTGTTTAGTATGCGAACCGTTCAGCTTCCTGAGATTTTCAAGGAAAAATCCATTCAGGAAGAAACTCATCGCCAGTTCACGGAAATGTATGGTGGTAAAGTCTTTTATATCTATTCGTTCAAAAACGGACAGAAAAAAGAGATCTACAACAAGGATGTGATTGAGGAGATCAAGCAGGAGTTGTTACGCCTTGGAAGAGGAGGTTCGTGAGTGTACAACTTTTTACGAATAAAGGCTTTATCTGTGTTATAGTGTTCCCATATTGTGGAAGCAAGACTGTTCATGATAAGCCCTGCTGGAAATGAACCGTCACCAGTGTGATTTCGGTACGAATGCTGTTCCGGGTATGAAGATGACTTTACTTGAGCTACTCCACAACGGAGATAACTCGTTGTAAACGCTCTGATGCAACTTGTCGTAGTCGTTGGATGGGGGCAACAATTTCATTTCCAAAAAGTCATGCCGCTCTGTGTAATATTCATGTTATTACACGGGGTGATCCGGCATCCATACGGCTCGTGTCTTGTTCTCGATCGTTCAGGATGATTTAACAATGGCTTCCCGGTTGTAAAACGGTTGCGTTCGAAATAGCAGGCTCAATCATCAGTGCCTGGATCAGGGTGTCATGTTATTGTAATTGTATACTTAACCCGCTCAATAGGGATTCGCTCCGATTGTTGATGCTAAGTGTAATAAGTAAATGACGTCCCCTCGACAATTATGAGCGCATTAATTGAATGAAACGAAAATGCTTACTTTTCTTTAGATTTATTGTTAGTTACGGGTCAACGTCCAGGATTCCCGGATTTCTATCAACATCGCAAAATCCTTTTGCACTTTTGTTCATGAATTGTATCAGGTTCAATTACTTGTACCGAGACGCTTCAAATTATAAGAGATGGGGCGCAGTAATCTTTTCTAATCCTCAGGGGTTAACCGTTGAGCGGATTGAAGAAAGCCTGCGTAATGTTTTTGATCAAGGAGAGCTATTTATTGCACATCAGCTGGGCTTGCCAGAACTTTTTCCATATATCACCGAGCCAATATGCGAGGATGATCACTGCTATCATGAATACGAGTCAGTGGAGCTGATGAACCGGTCGTCTACTTGTTTTGGCGTGAGAACGATTGATGAGTTGCTCGACAAGGTTCGCAACGTTGGTCAGAAAGGGTGGGACGTATTTACTCCAGCTGACCGTATTCCCTATTTAAGTGTTTATACAGAAGAGTCTTCACAAATATGATACGTTCATGGTATAGCGCTAGCTTTTCGGCCTTCAGGAAGGCATCAAATAAAATGGTGCTTGCAGAGCTGCTTATCGCTAGTTCTTTTCCTGATTTAGATAGCCAGAAGTATGCCTGGGATAGAGAGATAACGATTCTTCGAAATGCTCTAAGGATCTGTTAACAAATAAACAGAACAAATTCAGGAATCATGCGGGTCAATCCTGTAGTTCCACTCGCCATGAAATTCATTTCGTGTGATCCGGATCGCTTCAAACTCCTTATCGCTGACTTTAATGCCTGATGGGTACAGGGAGTCATCCAGTTCAGCATGCACTTTCAGTCCTTTTTTTGTTGTAGTTCCCGCTATCAGATTGATAATCACCTCATGACTGATCAAGGGTTGGCCACGCCAATTCATGCTGATGTACGAGAACAGACGATGCTCGATTTTGTTCCATTTGCTCGTGCCGGGAGGCAGATGAGCAACATGAACCGGGATATGTATCTCATCAGCCAATTTTTGGAGTTCCAGTTTCCATAGTCGCACCCTGTTGCCGTTACTTCCTCCGCCATCGGCCGTAATCATGAGCTTCGAGGCCTTTGGATACCGCGGCTTGCCCATGGTATTCCACCAACGGCGAATGGTTTCCACAGCAAAACTGGCCGTATCGTGATCCGTCCCTACACTGACCCATCCCGTGTTGCTTGCCACATCGTAGACACCGTAAGGATTTGCCCTCCCGAGTTCTTTGTCGATGAAGTCATGAACCTTGACTGATTCAGGTTCTCCCTGAGGACGCCAATTCGTACCGTTATTCTTGTAGGCACCAACGAGTTCTTTCTTCTTGGTATCAACCGAAATAACAGGGTTGTCTCCGGCCATGCATTCCGCTGCTTCCCGGTTGATAAACTCAAATTGAGCGTTTCGGTCAGGATGAGCAGTCCCTTCGAGCGTTTTTCTATTCGCCTGCAAGCTATAACCCAACTCATGCTGGAGCAGATCACCAACTTTTGGATAGCTTACCGAGTAACCCTGTACGCGCAACTCATCAGAGATCGTGCGCAAACTTTTGCAGGTCCAGCGAAGAGGAGATTCAGGGTCACCCCGAGTCGTCGGCTCAACAAGCTTTTCCAGCGCGGCGAGAACGCCGGGGTCGGTTTCAGTAATGGATTTTCTGCCGGCACCAGCTTTCCGGATGCGTTTTTCCTGGTTTGCAACCGGTAATTTTTCGGCAGCCAACTCATCCAGTCCAGCATGAATCGCTCGGCGGGAAACACCCGTAGCCTTGGAAACCTTTGTGACGCCGCCCCGGCCCAGGGCAAATGCCTCAGCTGCTGCAAAAAGGCGCCTCATACGCTCGTCCAGAGTCCATGCGATTTTCTCAAATTTGATGCGGATCAGTGCTATTTCGTCATCATGTGTCTTCATGATGACAATATAACACTTTCCTTTATTCGTTATAGTTATTTATTAACAGTTTCTAAGTGGTCTTGATGGAAGGCTCTATATGGAATTTGAGATTCCAAGGATGGGGCGCCGGATAGACGTGGTGTTGCTGATTAATGGCATCGTGCTTTCAATCGAATTCAAAATTGACGCCAATACATTTCTATCTGGCGACATCGATCAAGCATATGATTATGCTCTTGATCTGAAATATTTTCATCAAGGAAGTCACGACCTTGTTGTGATTCCTTTACTGGTCTCAACTCATGCCGATGCAAAAGAGCCAGAATTACATGCGCATTCAAGAGTTTCCGGTCTGTACAAGCCGGTTTGTACGAATGAAGAAATGCTTGCATCCGCTATTTCACGCATCCTTAAGCCGTTTTCAGAGCACTCCTGTGATCCTGATCTATGGGCTGCTTCTCAATATTGTCCTACTCCAACCATTATAGAAGCCGCGAGAGCATTATACGCAGGGCATGGAGTTTCATCAATTTCTCGAAGCGATGCCGGTGCGATCAATCTCACACGGACGTCAGATAAGCTTTTTCAAATCATCGATCAAGCCAGGACACAGCGACAAAAAGCTATTTGCTTTGTAACTGGTGTTCCAGGTGCTGGTAAAACACTGGTCGGCTTAAACATTGCTACGAAATTCAATGATCCAGAAAGCGAACTGCACAGTGTGTTTCTTTCAGGTAATAAGCCTCTCGTAGATATTCTTCGAGAGGCACTTGCTCGCGATACGGTTCAGAGGGAATTTCAAATTAAACGGCAGAAAATAAGAAAAGGTGATGCTCAGATAAGGGTTAAAGCGTTCATCCAAAATGTTCATCATTTTCGTGATGAATGTGTAAATGATGAGCGTCCTCCGGTAGATCATGTGGCGCTTTTTGATGAAGCTCAAAGGGCATGGGATAAAGAGCAGACGGCGGCATTTATGACCCGGAAGAAAGGCGTTCCAAATTTCCAGCATTCTGAGCCCGAATATCTGATATCCTGCATGGATAGACGTGATGACTGGGCAGTGATCGTCTGTCTTGTTGGCGGGGGACAAGAAATCAATACCGGTGAAGCTGGAATAGGTGCATGGATTGACGCCTTAAAAGATAAGTATCCTGACTGGCACATCTACATTTCCCCTGCGCTAACAGATAGCGAGTATGCGGCCGGTGAGGCTCTACAGTCAATTAAAGAGAGAAGAAATGCTCATTATTTGAAGGATCTGCATCTTTCAGTGTCTATGCGTTCCTTTCGTGCCGAAACGGTATCAGAGTTTGTCAAAACAGTGCTTGACTGTGAGGTTGAATGCGCTCAAGCGCTCTACAGCCAGATTCAAGAGCGTTATCCAATTGTGCTTACACGGGATTTGTATCGAGCCAAAGCATGGCTTCGCGAGCAGGCAAGCGGAAGCGAGCGCTATGGTATGGTGGTTTCCTCTCAAGCATATCGACTGAAGCCTTACGCGATTGATGTGAAGTCCCCGATGAATCATGTGAAATGGTTCCTCGATGGAAAAGATGACGTTCGCTCATCATACTACCTCGAAGAAGTTGCTACTGAGTTCCATGTTCAAGGTTTAGAACTCGATTGGGCTTGTGTGTCATGGGATGGCGATTTTCGATTCAATGATAATTCATGGTCGCACTTTTCATTCAGAGGGAATAAATGGCAGCGGATCAAAAAGGCTTCGCGACAACAGTATCAGAAAAATGCATACAGGGTTTTGTTGACTCGTGCAAGGCAGGGAATGGTGATATTTTTGCCAAAGGGAGATGCAGATGATCCTACGAGAGATCCCTCCTATTATGATGAAACGTATGGGTATTTGCGATCAATTGGGATTCACGAACTGCGATAACTCATTTCCAATCGATAAATATCTGAGTTGAGACATTTATTCCATCATCAATACGGATGCAAGCTGTAAAACATGTGCCCTGGTTTGACAGGGTGATCCTGCAGGCATGGGGTTTTCGAGATGCGTTGATCCGTAACTACAATAACTTTGATGCAACGCTACACTCCACAACGTTCTCTCAATCAAACGTCCCGCCGTTTGTTCTGAATTCCCCTTAAGGTTTTGCATCCTGTGAAATAGATTATTTGAAGTTTTACGAGGGGATCCAGCATTTGTGTGGTTTTCTCTCGGACACAGATTTCCCTCAATATGTGAAGATGATCTCAGTGTATTGTCATGAGCGATTTGAGAGCAAGGCGGACCGAGCACAGAACCTGTGGAGTGTGCATTGAGTACATGAGGGTTTCTAGCGCAGTCCAACGTGGCAATTGAATCGGTGAACAAATGAATAGAGGGACCCCAAAGTCGCGATGCTGTCCGGATTACAGGGGCTTTTTAGCGGTAAATTTCTTGATTAAATCCTCTTATAAGTGTTTACGTGCTTTTTACATTGAGGATTAATCTCTATATTTTTCTTAGAAAGTACTGTTAGTCTACGGTGGCACTCAAACATGCCTACCTAAAGCCTACGATGTCCCTGAATAGACGACCGCCAGTGCCGCTACTTCACGCCATCCATAAGTGCGGCAGCCATATAAAATATGTTTTGTTTAATGTCATTAGGATGTTGTGTTGGGTGCGTTAATTGTCTGCTTATGGCGAATTCGTGTGTTGCTGCGATTTCATGAGCTTATCTTTTAATGATATTCAACAACGGTATATAATAGCGGTAGCAGCCGGGCACATGGAACTATTGCAAATATACTGAGTTAGCATAAAGTGATAAAACATTTTTGTTCTTGAATCCTTAAGCGTTATTCTTTTATTCTTTCAAATAAGTACGGTATGATATTGTTGTGTTCGTAAATATAATTGATTTGAGAAAAATAGATGCTGTTTTGTTGGTAGAATCCGATTATTAAATGTTAATACACTTAGAAATTCCTTTTTTATAAACTAAATTCTTTTTTTAATGATAACTCAAGAGATGATAGATGATTATTTAGGGGATATGATCCCGGTTCTTAGGCCAGTAATGATGTCTATTGAAGATCAGGTTATGAATAAAAGAGATAAAGGTTTGATTCCGGCATGTGTTTCCAAGTGGAGGATAAAAAGCTCAAAAAGTTTATATCTTAAAACAAAGATAAAGAAGATTAAGAATATTGAGGAATTAGTTGAGATTAAAGATGTTGCAGGTATGAGGTTTTTAGTGCTTTTTGAAGATGATTTGATTTCATTGCATACAGTGCTTCTTGACGTTTTTCTTGATCCAAAAAAAGGGTTATGTCTTAAAGAGTTTAAGTTGTTTAACTGGAATGATCGTATAAAAGAAGAAAATTTTCTGAAGATCATTGAGGAAAAGGAGTTAAAGTATAAAAAAAGTATGGAGGAGATTGGGCCAGTATACAAGTACTTGCCAATGAATCCTGATTCGGGCTACCGTTCTATTCATTATTTGTATGAGCACAAGGGTGGTGGGTACTATATTGAAGTGCAGTTAAGAACATATTTGCAGGATGTATGGGGTGAGCTAGAGCATTCTTTGGTCTACAAGCAAGGGCAAATAAATCCATTTATAAGAGAAAGTTTTGTTCGCCTTGCAGAAGAACTTACTATTAAAGATTCGAATATTCAATACTTGAATCAACTGTCTAAAAAAGAACGTAGGTACAACAATTCTGTCAAAAAACATGAAAGCATTTGCCCATATATATCTCATAATAAGCCTTTGCTCTCAAAGAAAAGTTTTAATAGTAAAAAGTATACTGAATATGCAGATCATGCAAAAAAATATCCTATTGGAGCAACAAACGATAAAAAAAATAAATGGATCGAAAATGGTGAAGAGCTACTAGATGAATTGTATAAGGCTGTTGACTCAGACAGTGAAGATAAAAAATACTTATGGTATTCAACAGAAAAAGCTTATTGGGTCTTTCGGAAGGGGGATTACATTGAAGCTAGAAAATATTATGAATCTGCTTTAGATATAAGGGAAAGGATTAAGGATAAGGTAAAGTGGGGTTATTCAATCAATCTTAGATTGGGAGAGACATATGTGGCAGAAGGTGAGTATACTAAAGCGTGGGTAGAGTTTGATAAGGCCGAACTTCAAGTACCTAATAACTTTAAAGGGGATGAAGTAAACGTCTTTGAACTAAAAAAACTTTTGGCATATCAGTACTGGGTTTTTGGTTCTGAAATGTATGAGCTTGCCCTAGAAAAGATGTTAGATGCAAAAAAAATATATGAGAAAAATAAAAAGAGTTTTGTTTGTGAGGTTAATAAGGATAAAAATGTGAGAGCTATAAAAAATAATCTTTGTTGGTATCAGCTAGAAGTATGTGTAAAGGCATATCAAAGAATAAAAAAATATACGGGAGCTGATGGAGATGAAAAGGAAAAGATAAGCGAAAAAGAGATTAGAAAATTCGATAAATTGAAAAAAACAACAAGAAAATATTTGAATGATTTAGTTGATATATTGAATGAGGTTGATTCTTCAAATGGTTTTGATACGGTTGCATGGACATATTATAATATGTACCTCATAGATCGAAATGATGAAGATTTGATGAAAGCATATAGCTATGCTGAGGAGATGCTAAACAAGAAAGTAAATAATTCAAAACAGATAGAAATAAGTAGTGCATTGCAAAAAGCGCATTTGCAAGAAATTGTTAACGAGATGAGTGAAAGGGGGTTGACGTAATTTTTATTAATTCAAACTGAGTGATGTGACTAACGGTCTTGAATAAAGGAGGGTAGATGATTCCGTTTTCTCAATATCATTCATGAGTATAGCAATTAGCGTTAGGCCATAGTTGTCGATATCTCGATTAACGTTGAGCGGATCATCAAGGTTCTCGATTATCGTAGTGTCACGTCAACCTTAAACTTACGGATAAAGCTTCTTCAGTTTAATCCGAGTGTCATCCGTTGTAAACCGCCAATTGATTACCGCCTCTTTGTTGTTTCGTTCATTCTCCCAAGCACCAACTTGTCGACGAACCTTCGTTATGGTATCTATCCGGCGATTCAGGTATTGATTCGATAGAACCCGCAGTTCAATTTCAGCCATGTTCAGCCAACTACCGTGTTTCGGGGTGTAGATGAATTCGAATCGATCCAGAATTGCCTTTGCTTTCTTGGGATTGAAGGCCTCATAGAGTGATCCCGGCTTGTGGGTGTTCAAGTTGTCCATGACCAGAGTGATCTTTTCGGGATGACGATATTGGCGTTCAATATCTACAAGGATTTTTGCCCAATCCTGCTTGGTTCGTGACGCCGACAGAATTTGTCGCTCAACAGAGCGAATATTCTCTAATTTTTGTGTTACAGTAAACGAGGCAAGTTCCACACGAAGAATTGTTCGGGTAATCGCGGGCACGTCATTAGGTAAAAACTGTATCTCGCAGAGCTCAGGAAAAAACAGCGAAGTTATCAATGCAAAAAGCATCCATAAAATCTAATGGATGCTTTTTTGCATACTCAGATTGGTTTGGCATAAATATGCACAGAATAATCGTGTTAATATGGATCAGCTTTCATTTTGGTCTCCTCCAGGTTGTTTTTACTCATTAACTTCGTTATGCACATTTGACACAACAACAATTTACAAAAATAGATGGAAAAAAGTTTCTTTTGGGATAAAAAAAGTGTTTTTAGTGTGTTTTTCTTTTTCGAGGCGTTAAAATAATGTTATGGGACATCCTAAAATGAAACAATCAAAAACATTTTACAAATAAAAATAATCCTGCCAAGTGCCTCGAAAAGCACGTTACTGAGCGGCGGATTGCTCACTGTTGAAGAATCTCGTATCTTATCGTTATCGGTATGCGACATGCTGATGAACGGCTGTCAAGCATCCTTTATCCAGATTCCGGGATTCGAGTGAGAGGCCCAAATTGTCCTGCACGAGGTCATTGCCTCAACGTTGTTTCTAGGGCTACTCCCGCCGAATAGTTGCTTCTACAGCCGTTTGTCAGCAGTTGTTCAGTCGCTCATAAGCAAACATTTCTTTCTTCTTCATCATAGTCCAGGCAATAACGAGTAGTTTTGCTGCCAGTTTGACCCTGAGAATTCCCACGATCCCTCGTTCACGCTCACGTCCCTGCAATTTTCTGGCAAACCAGCACCGGAAAAACGTATTGCGTGATCCTGCCACCAGTGCCGCCTGACAGAGCGCATAGCGCAGTTCAGCCTGCCCTCTTTTGGAAATAATCGGTGTTGCATTCACTGCGGATCGCCCGCTGCGAGAGGCGCTTAAATCAAGACCGGCTAGTTTGATGACCTGTTTTGTCGTATCGAACCGGTAGGGATTACCGATAGCTGCCAAAATGGTTGCTGAAATAGCAGGGCCAATACCGGGAATACTCAACAGACAAGGATACTCTTCAAATCCTGAACACAATGTTGCAATCTGTTCGTCAAGTTCTTTTATAATCTGGCGTAGGTGGAGCAACTGATCAATGAGCACCTTTCCCTCATACAGTGGCGCATTACCAGCCTGGCAACCAATGGATGCTCGGGCACACTGCCAGATCCGAAACAGATGCTCTTCCTGTCGTTTACCTTTGTACACGGTGACAACTTTGGCAAAGAACGACTCATAATCCAATGATGCAATCTGCTCGGGAGAGCAACAGCTTCCAATAACCGCTGGCAATATTGGCCGCATCTTTGCGGTCATGCTTATCCCAACGCCCATCGAGCAGTTCTCGATTCTTTTTGACCGCAACCCCGGACACCTGTACAACCAGCAATCCTTGTCGAACAAGATGATCGGCCAGCGGTTTGTGATAATTTGCTGTCGGTTCTACACCGATAACCACCTGTTGCAGCTGATGCTGCAAGCGTAGGGTTTCTGCTTTTGAACACAACAGTTCAAACCCCTCGTTGCTGTTCGGAAACGTGAATTGTTTGCATAATGTCTTTCCTGTGGCGGTGCCGAAGAACGCATAATGCTTGTCCTTAGCAATATCGA
>Ga0272441_10003244_pt1 | contig 31248 bp, 27 predicted proteins | sample SSMProp6N_FD_193582 | JGI IMG/M metagenome (GOLD analysis project Ga0272441, IMG submission 193582) | Marine sediment archaeal communities from Little Sippewissett salt marsh, Falmouth, MA, United States - SSM-Prop-6N | ecosystem: Environmental > Aquatic > Marine > Wetlands > Sediment ... | reverse complement strand
CCGCCAGGAGCGTTCCTATCAGCGCCAGCACAGGCAGAACGGTGGAGCCCATTCCCGTTGCAAGCCCCTGGATAATCGACGGAGTGACGCCTCCGCGTGACGAGGATGCAATCGAAATCACCGGCCGGCGGGCACTCGCAGTGTAGTAGCCGGCGAGCAGGCTGACCAGGATGCCGCAGAGAATACCGGCAGCGTACGCCCCGGAAATGCCGTACGCCTCAGCAGGCCCCAGCATACACATTGATAAGGCTGCACCGGCAGCCGCCAGTACGACGTGGGTCGTGATGAGCCACCGCATCACAGTTGTCTCCGGTCTCCCGTATTCCGGGGTCCGTATAAAAATAATCGCGAGAAATGAGATCACTATTCCCGAAGCTGCCAGAACGAGGGGCAGATAGATGAAAGCAGTCTTCCCCGAAGCGGCCCCGATGAGCATGCAGCTGAGAAGCGCGGCGGCATAGGATTCGCTGAGGTCGAGCCCCAGGCCGGTGATGTCGTTTACATTGTCGCCTACCGTATCGGCGAGGCAGGAAGGATTGCGGGGATCATCTTCCTCGAAACCCATCTCGTTTTTCCCGGTGAGATCGGCGCTGATGTCCGCAACTTTGGCGAATATACCTCCGGCCGAACGTCCGAGGAGAGCCACCAGCCCGGCCCCGAGGGCATAACCGAACAGATTCGGCAGAACAATACTGCGGAGCGCCTCCGGATCCGTTCCGAACAGAGCCGTCAGAAGGACCAGAAGCAGTGTTATTGCCGTAAGAGAGAATCCGACTATGGCGAACCCAAGCACACTGCCCCCATTCAGAGCGGACCGCAGGGCCTTCATGGTGCTCCGTCTGGCAGCCAGCACTGTCAGACGGTTCGAATAGGTCGCTGCGATGGTGCCGCACAGCCCGGCGCCGGCTGTTACGAACGCTCCGAGAAGGAATGACAGAACCACCAGACGGGAATGTCCGTTTTTTTGAAATATGAGAAGAAGCCCCGTAATTCCAATTACAGTTGAAATTATCCGGTACTCACGTCTGACGAAATTCAGGGTGTGCCTCTTCACCTGTCCCGAGTAGTGAAGGAATCCCTGGTCCTCAACCTGTTTACGGCTGAGCAGAAAGGGCTTCACGATCGAGTAGACCGCTGCCGCCAGTCCCGCGGCAAGCGGCGCTCCGTAGTATAACCAGTACATCGTTTTCTTATACCAAATGGCAGGTTTTGACACAACTCCCCCGGACTGATTGACTTAATATCTGCACCGGTTTATCGTTTTATCGATGAACGATATACCCAGGACCAGGAACACCGCTCTGCTGGTGACGCTGAAAACACCCGACATCGAACCGGAACTCTGCGAACATTACCTTGATGAACTCCATAGCCTCTGTGAGACCCTCGGAATAGAGATCCTCGATCAGACCGTAATTCCGGTCAGACAACTGCATCCCCGATTCCTGGTCGGCAGCGGTAAAGCCGAGGAACTCAGCCGGTGGGCGGAAGAACTCGAGGCGGACTGCATTATTTTCGACGACACGATCTCCCCGTCACAGCAGCGCAACCTCGAACACATCAGCGGAAGGTGCGTGATTGACCGCCAGGAAGTGATCCTGGAGATTTTCAGTGAGCATGCACGCACCAGGGAAGCCATGCTGCAGGTGGGACTTGCACGGATGGAGTACAGCCTGCCGAGACTCAAGCGGGCCTGGACCCACCTTTCCCGGCAGCGCGGAGGCATGCGCGGCACCCGGGGTGAAGGTGAGACTCAGCTCGAAGTCGACCGCCGGATTGTTTTGAAAAAAATCGCCAAACTGAAGTCGGACCTTCGAAAACTGGAAGCCCAGAGGAGTACGAGGCGGAAGCAACGGACGGGGATACCGGTTCCGACCGGGGCCATCGTCGGATATACCAATGCCGGGAAGTCTTCACTTCTGAACGCTATGACGGGCGCAAACGCCGTAGTGGAAAATCAGCTCTTCGCTACACTCGATCCGACGACCAGAAAGATGGAACTGCAGGGCGGCACGCGGGTCCTCCTCACCGACACCGTCGGATTCATCCGCAAGCTCCCCCACTCTCTGGTAGACGCATTTCACAGTACCCTGGAAGAGACCATCATGGCTGATTTCCTGCTGCACGTCCTGGATGCGTCGAATCCTGAAGTTGAGCATCATCTGGAGACCACCAGAGAGGTCCTGAACGAACTCGAGACCGAGAATATTCCCACCCTGCTGATATTCAACAAAATCGATCTGTGCGAGGACACATATCAGCTGGAGCATCTGAAGCGGATGTATCCGGATGCCCTCTTCGTCTCGATAAAGAAGGGAACCGGAATCGGAGATATTGCAGACTCCATTGAGCAGCTGCTCTTCGAAGTAGTGCCGAGGGTACGCTTTCACTTTCCGATATCACGTTACGATCTGGCGGCGGAGGTACACCGCAGCGGTACGGTCATCGAGGAGACCTACGAAGACAGCTATATCTCGATCGAAGCCAGGGTCCCCGTCCGGCTCAAGAAGAAATACTCCACTTACCTGGCAGTCTGAGGAGGATGCAGCTCAATGAACCATCCCGGTCTGACCGCGGACATCGTCGTGTTTGTTCACCTGCTCTATCTCCTGTTCACCGTAGTTGGAGAGGCGCTGATCCTGATCGGCGGGATCCTGAAGTGGCGCTGGATCCGCAATCTTCCCTTCCGCATCCTGCACCTCGTCGCCGTGGTGCTGGTATCCGTCGAAGCCGTCATCGGAATGCTCTGTCCCCTTACCGAACTTGAATACACACTTCGGCGCTCAGCCGGTCAGAATGTCGAGGAGGAGATATCTCTGGTAGGCCGGATCATCCGGTCTATCCTGTTTTATGATTTTCCCGCCTGGTTCTTCACCGGACTGTATGTCGGCTTCGGGATTCTCGTTATTCTGACTCTGTTCCTGTTTCCGCCGGCACGGAAAAGACGCGGATAAGCTCTCACCGTCAACTGTGTTCAAGCCTTGCGCTCAAGCCTCCGACGGGCCGCAGGAAGAAGGCTCTGCTATTCCTGCTTTTCAACGAACCCGGCAAATTCGAACAGTTCGCATTGTATCCAGATGAAATTCTTGTTCTCCGATGGGACCAGGAAACGAGCCGACTCAACTTCGGAACCGTCCTTGGTGAAGACCGTAACATTCTCGATCCCGAGTACCGGATATTTTTTCCCTTTGAGAAACAGCTTGGCAGTACTGATGTAGTTGGACGACATATGGGGGAAAAAATCCTTAAAGGCTTTTTCCAGATCATCTTTCACTTTCACGTAGAACGGCATCGCCTGTTGGACCATGGAGAATTCCTCCTCAGAACGTAGTACGGTTTTTCTACCACTATATTAGTTGTAAAAGTCAAAACAGGCAAGCTCCCGTGCGCCGATCTTCTTTCCATACACGAAAAGCTTGAAAAGTGCGCCTATAATTATTATTTTTTAGGTAAGAATTGGAGGGACTGTATGAGTTCGCGGGAATTTCATCACTCTTTCTCGGTTGAAGGCATGACCTGTGCATCCTGCAGCCGGATCGTCGAACGCAGCCTGAACAAGGTTGAAGGGGTGAAATTCGTCTCCGTCAACCTTGCGACCCACAAGGCCTATGTCGTGGCGGATGAGTCCGTCTCGGCAGGCGACATCGAACAGACGGTTGAAAACAGCGGGTATTCCTACAGGAAAGAGGTTCCGGGCAACGATATCCTGAAAGAGCAGTTTGCCGCCGCCAGAAAGAATATCTTTCTGGCCCTCGGAGTCACGCTGCCGCTCATGGCGCTGATGGTGCTTCACATGATCGGTATTCACGTCCCCTATTTCACGCTCATTGAAGTGATTGCAGCCGGATTTGTGCTCTTTTTGCCCGGCCGGTCGACACTTGGAAGCGCCTTTACCGCCCTTCGGCACGGTCACACCAACATGAACACTCTGATATCGGTGAGCGCCTTCGTTTCGTGGCTTACCGCGGTACTCAGTGCGGCGGGACTACAGCAGATATCCTTCGGCACCATTGCCGCCATGATTCTCACCTTTCACCTCGGCGGCCGTTACATCGAGGCCCGGCTGAAGCACAGAGCGGCACAGGACGTCAAATCCCTCCTCGAAATACAGGCGAATTCCGCCCGGATCCTCGTCAACGGAGACATCGAAGAGGTCCCCATCGAGGCGGTCAAACCCGGAGCAGTCGTGCTGGTCAGAACCGGGGAAAAAATCCCTCTCGACGGCCGGATCATAGAGGGTTCGGCTTCCATCGACGAGTCCATGGTTACCGGAGAGCCGATTCCGGTCCACCGCACCGAGTCCGAACAGGTGATCGGAGGAACCATCTTGCAGCAGGGATCCCTGAGGATCGAAGTCGAGAAGGTCGGCGAAGACACCTTTCTGGCGCAGATGATACGGCTGGTCGATGAGGCACAGTCGACCCGGGTACCCCTGCAGGCGCTGGCTGACCGGATCAGCTTCTATTTCGTCCCCATCATCCTCGTCGCTGCATTGCTCTCCGGCTTCGGGTGGTACCTCCTGTATTCCGAACTCCAGCCCCTGCTTCAGTGGGCCTCCGGCTTTCTGTTCTGGATACAAGCCGATCCGGGTCCCCTTGCCGCGGGTCTCTTCGTCTTTGTAACCATACTCGTGATCGCCTGTCCATGCGCCCTCGGCCTCGCTACTCCGATAGCTCTGGTAGCCGGGAGCGGCAAGGCTGCGCGGAGCGGTATCCTGATAAAGAACGGAGAAGCCCTCCAGCACAGCAGGTCTCTGCGGTACATGCTGATGGACAAAACAGGGACCCTCACCCGGGGCAAACCCCGGGTGGAGGAGACTTCGCTTTCCATCGATGAGCTCCTGCCGGTGGCGGCAGTGGAATCACACTCGATCCATCCCCTGGCCGGGGCCATCGTAGATTATGTCAATGAGATGTCTGCAGGGACCGGCTCGGATGACCATCCCGGCGACAAGGGCAGCGGCACACGGACAAAGCATGGGGTCGACCCGGAAGTCAAAGTAACCGATCTTGAAGAGACATCAGGGGAAGGTATCTCCGGCCGGGTTGATGGACACCTCTACCGGATCGGTAAACCCGCCGATACTTCCAGCTATACGGAGCACATGGAGAAGGGCCGCACCGTCGTAGAAATAGAAAAAGATGATATGCCGTATGGATGGATCGCCATTGCCGATCCCGTCAAAGCGGATGCAGCCGAAGCCATCATAGCCTTGAAAAAGATGGGGATCATAGCCGTAATGCTCACCGGCGACGCGGAGACAACCGCCCGGGCAGTAGCTGAACAGGTGGGAATCCATGAAGTCATGGCCGGCATCAGTCCCGACAGGAAAGCGGAAATCGTACGACTCTACCGCAGAAAGGGGGACCCCGTCGGCATGGTCGGCGACGGGATCAACGATGCGGCGGCGCTGAAAACCGCCGACGTCGGCTTTGCCATCGGCACCGGAACAGACCTCTCCATCGAGAGCGCCGATATCGTTCTCATACGGGACAGCTTGTCGACCCTGAGTTCAGCGGTCTCCGTCTCGCGGCAGACCGTGACCGCTATCAAGCAGAATCTCTTCTGGGCCTTCTTCTACAATCTTATCGCCCTGCCCCTTGCCGTGATGGGATTCCTGCATCCGATCATTGCCGAACTGGCCATGCTGTTCAGTTCGATAAATGTCATACTGAATTCACTGAAAATTAATCTTGGAGGAGAAAAAAATGAAACTTCAGTTCAGCGTACCTGATATGTCCTGCCAGCACTGCAAACACCGCATCGAAGAGGTGGTTGGCGGATGTGAACAGGTCGATTCCGTAGATGTTGATCTCGATTCGAATATCGTGAGCGTGGACTCGATTCTTGCGCCCCCTGCCCTGGTGGCCCTTTTCGACCAGGCCGGTTACGATGCTTCGCTGATCGAGAATTAAAGAAAGCTCAGAGTGACCGGCCTTCCGTCCGGAAGAGTGTCGAACCGGACCCAGCCGTTCTCCAGAAGTTCGTACTCGAGTTGGGTTCCGGCTTCATCTTGTATGGACTTCACCTCGAATCCGGAGGGAGGCAGGACATCCAGAGTGAGCGGCTGGTTATAGAGAGAATCGTCGAGTTCATCATCAAGGGTCAGCACCATATCCTTCTCCGTAATCGCACCGATCTTCAATTCGGCGGCGTGACGCTCTACGGCGTACCGGTATACATCACCAAAGGGCGCCACCCAGCAGGACCGCTCCTGCAGAAGGTCCACAAGGGCTTCGAGCTTCCCGATCCTGATTGGCTCCCAACCGTTGCTGCCGGTCTTCTCCCCGTTCGTGTCGAAACCGTGGAATGCAAAGACAATCCAACCTCTCCGCTGAGCGTTCAGTTCGATCCTTCTCGCCCATGCGGGAAGACTGTCATGTGACAGCACCATCACCGAAGGGATGCTGTACGGATCTCTGATCACAGGTCCGGAGGGAAGGCCTTTTCCGCCCCGTGCAGCCAGGTAAAAGCTGGCCGCTTCGGATTCAAGCCCCGGTGTCGTCCGCCAGAAGGGCCAGCAGAAGGTCAGACCCCCTCCGGGGGGCAGATAATCCGCGGGCAGATTCCTTCGTATCTCAATCGCGGATTCCTGCAGCTCCTGCTGCACTTTTTCATTATTACCATCCAGTTCGAGCTGCCGCATGTCGAGATGCTCCACGCTGTGACTGCCGATCTCATGACCATTCGTGAGAAGTACCGCTGCCTGTTCCCAGGTGAAGAGTTCCCGGGTGTCGTCTCCGTCACGCCACTGACCGTCAGCCCGGGCGCCGGTGATAATGAAGAAGCTGCCTCCGACTCCCGCATCCTCGAGGACCGGCGCGGCATGTACAAATTGATCGAGAGTGCCGTCGTCAAATGTAATCGAACAGGCGGACTGCTTACCCTCTCCCCAGGTGAGAATTTTCCCCCGGGCTTCATAGGTGGACCCGGCAAGGTCCATCCAGGCCGAATCCGTTTCGCCGCCTTCACTCTGCGCGGATTTTTCCGAAGTCCCGGCCGGCCGGGCTGAGGCGGATACATTACCCGAACCTGCGGAGACCGGCGTCACGCTCGTACATGCCGAAAAACTCATCGTGGACAGCATGACAAGGCCTGTACACAGTAAAACACCATTTGCAGCTTTCATTTTTTTCACTCGGCTCCATTCAGATAAAATTCATGCTGAAACAGGGATGTATATTCAAGTGCGATGATCCTCGCATCTATCTGACTCGTATGTGATAGAAGCGCCCGGTGCTGGACCATCCGCGGTGAAGGCCGTCCGGGAACAGCGGGTTCTAGAACCTCTATGCCCTCGGCTTCCCGGAATAGATCCTTCTGCAACGGGTCGATGGATGTCACGAAGCTTTCGGGTCGATACCCACCCTCTTCCTTCAGCTCCCGAACAACCTCCGCTACCGCATAACCCGCCGCGTCATGTTCGAAATGCTCCCTTGCGGAAGAGGGCCCGTCCGGAGCGGCGATCATTCGCGGTTCCAGCTGCCGGATCAGGGTCTTCAAGGCGGATTTTACATTCTCATACCCGCCCCAGTCCGCATACACCTCCTCAATCGGCAGAACCTGCAGCTGACTTGAATAGGGGTGGTTCCTGAATCCGAGGCGTACATAGTAGTCCACCCCCAGCCATGACATCGCCGCCCGGGCCTCCGCAATCCGGGTCTCCTTCAGCGGAGCTTTCTCACCGGAAGAAGCTTCCCTCGATGGGCCGCGTGACAGGCCCGACTCTCCGTCGGTCAAGAGGAGAACGGCGCTTGTCTTCCCCTCCATCGAAGCCCTGGCCAGCAGTCCGCCGAAGTCGATGCTCTCATCATCCGGGTGGCTGTGTATGCAGAGAAGATCAACTTCACCGGGGGCCGGGACCCCTTCGAATTTCCATCCTCCGGCAGTTTTCTCCCCTTGAATGATGAGGGGAGGAGCTTCCGGAAAAAACGCGTCCGCTTCCATACCGCCGGTGAAATCCGCCGCCCAGTCATAGGGACGCAGTTCGATCCGGCGCTCAACTATCTGAACCGGTGCAGGCCCCTGAATATCCGCGACGTTCACAGCGATCAGGGAAAGGAAGACCAGGAGGGCGGCACCACAGGGAGGGATTGTAAGGGGGCCGGAAAAAGCATCATGAAGAACGGTTGAAACTGCATCCAGCCGTTCTTTACCCGCGTCGGAATGAGTGTCCGCATTGACCGCTTCGCGGACCTCCTCGACTTGCCGGATAGTGTAGTATGAGCCGCCGGCCACGATCCGGCTCCCCGGATGAATCTTCCTGTGCCGGGCAGCTACACCGTCGATCAGCACCAGCTGACTGGAAGAGATCTCCATCTGATCCTCTTTCAGGCTGATCCTCATCCTGGATTTTCCGAGCGAAAAAAGAAGATCCCCGTTTTTTGAAGATCTCATCTCGCGGACTTCCTCCCGGACGGCCGCGGATGTCTTGACCCGGTAGCGGATAAAATACCGGCTCCGATATTCGGCGGAGAGCTCCGCACCTTTCCTCAATCTCGTCAGATATGCCCCGGCGGTACAGACCGGCAGGAGAATTATTCCCAGCATCAGCAGCATCAATGGTGAGAGCAGAAGATCGATTTTTTCAATAATGGGAAAAAAAACGTTCCCTCCGAACCTGTCCGCTTCGATGCTCACATCGGAAGATCCTGTGTAGACTACCGGAGGCGGCTGCGGTGAAGCGTCCTCACCGGCCGAAGCCGTCAGTTCGGTCTGCCCTGCATCATTCATCCGCAGGAGTCTCATCCGCCGCTTCCATCTCTCTTCGGCGGGTCGGTTGTAGGGCAGAGGCACGGGAAGAACCTCCAGTTCTACTCCATTCCTGCTCCCCGTCTCGGAAACGACGCCCCCGACATCCGGCAATGAATAGAGGGCGCCGGCTGTCTCGACTCCGTCGCTCACCAGAACGATCTTCCCGGATCCGGAAGCATGCAGGCGAATGAACCGCGAAGCCTCCTCAAGTGCAGACTCAATATCGGTGATGTCCCAGTATTCCAGGCCCGGAAGGGCTGCCGTTATTCCGGCTGGAACTGCGGTGAAGGGCACCCGGACGGAGAAGCTGTCCGGTCCGGAGAAGGTAGCCAGCGCGTATCTTATACCGGGCGGAAGAACGTTCCCGTGATCGACATCCCCGTTTTCCGATTCCCGGCCTCCTGCGTCCGGCCCTGCGTGCCGCTCTATCGAATCAGCGATCAAACCGCGGGCGATCTCGGCCTGACTCAGCCGGCTTCCCGGCATCGTGACTCCCATGCTGTAACTGGTGTCCACCAGGTAGAGGACATGTCCGTATTCCGGCGGAGAATCGTCCCCATGGATGTGTGCCGGGCTTCCGGCAAAGCTGAAGAGAAGTAGAATAAGCAGAAATTTAATGTACGGACTCACAGGGCTGCCGCCGATTCCGCTCATATGGTGTGTCCCTCACAGGAATTTGCGCTGCCGTATGAAGGCGGGGTATTCTGCTTCAGCGATAAACCTCCCCTCTTCTTCCTTCAGAACGGGGAAAATCAGACCTGTTCCAAGGGGATTTTTGGCGGTACGCTTCTCTATCTCCGGCCGCAGAGGATCCTCGAAGCAGTACTCATCTCTCAGGGAAGCTGCTCCTTCACGGTCGCCGGCCGCCTTTATATCACCGATCCGCCCAAGCAGTCTCTCGACATGAGGATGAAGTGCTTCCAGATCGAGTAAGAACTTCTTCCTGTCATCCTCCTGTTCGATACGGATCACCCCCGCAGCCTGCAGATAGTGAAATATCACGTTGCGGGCAGTATTGTGCGCCTGTGCTGCTTCGAACTTGAGGGCATTGATCATCGACAGAAGCATTGAATACTGACCGGCATCGGCGACTTCCCGGGTGATGATCCCGGCCTGAGCCGAAGCCTGCGAAGCCCACATACCGAAGAGCTCAGCCCTGGCTTCTTCAAGCGGGCTGTACTCCTCCTTCAAATATGATGAAGGCTGACCGGGGTGGTCCGGGTCCTGCCGTCCGGTGGTATGACCGATCTCATGCAGGATAGCGTGGATCTGCCCTCCGAAATAGAGCTGCTCTCCGTATTTCTCTACGATGTTCCCGGGTAAAAACTCCTCGGCGAGGAGGCTCCCCCACAGCTGATGTACGGCTTCGCCGGTATTGCGGTAGAGCATATTCACCGTGCCGATATTCTTCCCGACCCATTCATCATTCGGAAGGCTCTGCGCCAGCACTGTTTGCGGAGACGTTACATAATCTCCCGACCAGTTGCAGACATCGACGAACTTCAACTTCGGAAGCTTCTCTGCATCAATCTTATCCCGCCTCCACTTCCAGGGCGCCGCCGATTCCCACTCGGCGACTTTCCCCACGAACTGCTTCAGCAGCTGCTCCATACTGTGATTCTTCACCAGGACCGCCCCGCATGCTGCTCCTTTCACATTCTGCCAGTCGTCGAGGTATACCTCCAGAGCAGTACTCAGAATGATATCGACATCACTATTGTGTTTGATCCAGTGATAATCGGCCAGACGGCGGGCTTCCCCGCTTCCGGTTCTCAGTTCCTCGATCTTTGCATCGAGATAGAGAGTGAACTCCGGGTCTTCCGAGAAATTCCGGGCGGTTTCCAGGTGCCGGACCGCCCGCTCACAGTGCTCCCTGAAGTGTTTTTCATTGAGGACTGTTCTGTATTCTCCATTCTCCTCTTCCAGAATCAGGCTGTTCACCAGCTGAGCTTCTTCGCCCATGTCAGCAAGAGCATCTTCGGTGAGCGTCGCAGGATAGAACTCGGCTTTTGCAGGGAAAGGTACCAGTTCGTAAAGGAATGGGCGGAAGAATTCGAACTCGGCTTCTTTTCCTGCTCTTTCAGCCGCCGCCCTTACAGCCGCTTCGTCTATGTCCAGGATGTGGTTCTTGCGGGGGATGAAGGACCATGGGCCGTTCTGCAGATGAATGATCTGTATGTATGCTTCAAGGGAGCGGACCGAATCTCCGGTAAGGAAATCTCCAATAGATCCTAGGAAGTCCAGCAGCTTGTCGGTCCCGGCGTACAACTGTCTGCGGAATACGGGGTTCATCGCATCAACAGCTCTGCAGAGATGTCCGATGAGCTGGACCTGGTTCTCCGACAACCCCTCCAGCGGAACTGCCACGTTGATACATCCGGCCTTTCTCGGCGGCTCTCCCTGCTGTCTGTAAGGAACAAACACCGGTTCAGTGTCACAGGCAGCTCTAATTTTTCCCATATACTTCTCCAGTCAGGTTTACTAGTGTATCGTACAGAGTATTCTCAGGATATCAGGGAACAGTGTGAATATCTATTCCTCAGTAAGGAAGGTACTTCTTCTTGTCTCCGGCAATCAGAAGCGCGATTGAGCCGATCAGCGGTGTCGTAAAGAGAGAGATCAGGAACCAACCGAGACTGCTGCGCCCCTTTGATCCTGCCCAGAAACCTACCAGCAGAGAGAGAATGAAATTGATAAGACCGCCTGCAAGCCATTCCATACCGATTTTCCCCCAAGATAGCATTTTTTCTAGATAAAATATTTTGCGTACTTTGATTTTAACGTATATAATTTCTATTGTATAGAACCAACATATTTTTGGGGGTGACACAATGGATAATGTGAAAGACATTCTTAATCACAAGGGAAATCAGGTTTGGACGGTACAGCCCGACACAAAAGTCAACGATGCATTGCAACTAATGGCTGATAAAAACGTCGGGGCCCTGCTGGTGGTGGATGACAAGAAAAACCTGAAGGGTATTTTCTCGGAGCGAGACTATGCCCGCTTCACCGTCTCCCCGGATAAGAACGGAGATTGTCCGTCGAACTATCCCGTGCAGAAGCTCATGACGAGCGAAGTCATCTATGTCACCGACGATAAGTCGATCGATTACTGCATGGGGCTGATGACCAATCGACGTCTCAGGCACCTCCCGGTCATGAAGGACGGCAAATTGGCCGGTATGATTTCCATCGGGGATGTCGTGAAGGCGATTCTTTCAGAGAAGAACTTCATAATCGAACAGATGGAGCATTACATCTGGGACAACACCTGATTCCTACGCCTGTTTTTTGAAGCGGAGAATACTGAAGCTCAGGACCAGCACTCCGAAAATTCCCAGCATCAGCGTTTCATCCCAAAGGGTGGACAGTCCTGCGCCTTTGAGAAAGATGCCCCGGATTATGACAAAATAGTAACGGAGCGGCAGCGCATAGGTTACATACTGGATGATCCGGGGCATGTTTTCGATAGGGAATGCAAATCCCGAAAGAAACAACATCGGCAGCATAACGAAAAATACGGCGCTCATCATGGCCTGCTGCTGGGTCCGCGATAGAGTCGAAACCAGGAGTCCGAGGCCCAGTGTGGTCAGAAGAAACAGCGCCGAAAGTACAATCAGTAAAAGTATACTACCCTCCGGTACCAATCCGAACAGAATCCGGGAAGCCGCCAGAACAAGCAGTACATCCACCATCCCTATGATGGAGAAGGGAACCAGCTTCCCGACAATGAGCTGGATCGGCTTTACAGGAGTAACGTTGAGATGCTCCAGCGTACCCTGCTCCTTCTCCTTCACGATCGCAAGGGAGGTGAGCAGCATCGTCATTACCATTAACAGCAGTGCCAGGATTCCGGGCACCATGAAGTTGCGGCTCTTGAGTTCCGGGTTGTACCAGACTCTGGGTTCCGCTTCGATGGGAATATGGATGCCCCTTCCCGAAGCGGACCGCATACCCTCAAGCTTCAGTTCCGCCGAGTACTTCCGGACGATGATATCCGCGTAGTTCATCGCTATCGTCGCGGTATTGGCATCCGCTCCGTCAACGATAGCCTGAATAGCTGCGTCGCCGCCCCGCTTCATGTCACGCTGGAATCCGGAGGGAATGACCAGGGCCATCACGATCTTTCCCTCATCGATGCGGTCATCGATCAATGCGGGATCCTGGAACTGAGATACCCGGTCGAAATAACCTGATCGAATGAAATCATCCACCAGTCGCCTGCTCTCCACGCTGACGTCGTGATCGACCACTGCGATCGGAATGTGCTCCACATCCAGATTGGCGGCATACCCCAGCAGCAGCAGCTGCAGTACCGGAGCGATGAAGACAATCGGCAGCATTTTTCTGTCCCGCCGCAGCTGGGCGAACTCCTTCTGCAGGAAAAACCGTACGATGCTCACGATAGACCTCCTTTTTTCATCCTCACTGCACTGATGACGATCATCAAGCCGGCGAACAGCAGCAGAGCCCCCAGTTCATCAAGGAAATGAACGATTCCCGCCCCCTTGAGCATGATCCCGCGCAGAGCTGTGAGATAATAACGGGTCGGGAAGAGATAAGTCACCGCCTGTATAATGACAGGCATGTTGCGGATGGGAAAAATGAAGCCTGACAGGATGAAGGTCGGCAGCAAAGTTATGATGATGGCAATCATGAATGCCACCTGCTGGGAATCGGCGATCGTGGAGATGAATACACCCAGGCCGAGACACCCGAAGAGGAAAATGAAGGTGACCAGCATCAGCAGGCCAACGCTGCCGCGGATCTGTATATCGAAGAAAAAGCTCCCGGAGATCAGCACCATCACCGCGATTAGCAGCGAGAGGACGGTGTACGGGATGGTTTTCCCCACCACCAGTTCGAGCGGGTGGATCGGGGCGACGATCAGCTGTTCCATCGTACCCTGCTCCTTCTCCCTCACGATCGACATGGCCGTCGATATCACCGCCGTTACGACGAGGATGAGCGAGATCAATCCGGGAATGAGGTACACGGGGCTGCGGAGTTCCGGATTGAACCAGATCCGGGACCGCATATCGAGTCCCGTGGCGAACTCCATTCCGTTTTCCTCCTCGAGGATCTGGACCGATACATCCTGTACAATACGCTGAACATAACCCATGGCAGTAGCCCCGATATTCGAGTTGGTCCCGTCGATCAGGAGCTGCAGGGTCGCCGTCTCACCCCGCATGATCTTCCGGCTATAATCTTCCGGAATAACGAGGAGACACTGCGCCTGTTGACTCTCAAGCACAAAATCGGCATCGTTCAGTCCTTTCAGATACCCCGTGAGGTCGAAATACTCGGTGGCAGTGAACTTCTGCACCAGACCCCGGCTGGCGGCAGTGCGGCTGTAATCGATCACCCCGAGACGGATATGCTTTACATCGAGACTTATGGCGTAGCCGAACATCAGCAGGAGAAAAATCGGGATGAATACGAGCACTCCCAGCGTCCGCGGGTCACGGATAATCTGCCGGAACTCTTTCCTTGCTATCGGTACGATCGACCTCATGCCCCCGCCTCCCCGCTCCGGCTGTGTTCTATCAATCCGATAAAGATATCTTCGAGGCCGGGCTGAACGGTGTGGATCGTATGTACCTGTATTCCCGCAGCCTCCACCCGGCTGCACACCCCATCGCTGCTCTCCCCGCTGTGAACGTGCAGTCTGGTACCGAACAGCGAGACATCGATTATATCCTCACTCTCCTTCAGAACGGAAATGCACTCGAAGGGACGATCACACTCCACTTCGTAAAAGCTTCCCTTGCGGTAGGATTTTTTTATCTGCTCGGGACTGCCCTGCGCTATTATCCGTCCGGCATGCATGAATACCAATTCGTTGCAGTATTCGGCTTCGTCCATGTAATGGGTCGTAACCAGAACGGTTATCCCTTCATCGGCAAAATCGTTGATGAGGTTCCAGAATTCACGCCTGGAGACCGGGTCCACGCCGCCGGTAGGCTCATCCAGAAAAACAATCGGGGGTGAGTGAATCACCGCGCAGCCCAGGGCCAGCCTCTGTTTCATACCGCCGGAAAGTTCGGAGGTCAGGCTCGTGCGCCGCTTCCTCAGTCCCGACATCGAGAGGATCCAGTCCCTCCGTTCCCGCAGCCCCTCTTCGGACAGGCCGTAGACACCTCCGAAGAAACGGATGTTTTCCTCCACGGTGAGATCGTTGTACAGGGAAAACTCCTGCGACATGTACCCGATCTTCCGCTTCACCCCTTCGGGATCTTTTTCCACCCGGCAGGAACTGACGGAGGCTGATCCGGAGGTGGGCGGGAGGAGTCCGCATAGCATTCTGATGGTGGTCGACTTTCCTGCCCCGTTGGCTCCGAGGAGCCCGAAGATCGTTCCCCGCTTCACATTGAAAGAGATACTGTCGACCGCCTGGAAGTGTCCGAATTTTTTGCTCAGTTCCTCGACCTGGATTGCATGCTCTTCGCTCATTCGACGCCTCCGTATCCGGCGTCGTATCCTGCGTCGTAGATGAGCTGCGATTCCGCCCTCCGGAGGGAAGTGTAGGCCCTTGTGCGTTCGAGCTGAGCCTGCAGCAGTTCCTGCTGTGCTGACAGGAGATCGGTGTTCACCGCGCTCCCTGAGCGGAACTTGTTGTATACGATATCGTAGTTCTCCCGCGCCTGGGCGAGTATGGTCGCGGAGGCTTCCAGCAGCTGCCGGCTCTTCTCTATCTCGAGCAGGTCCCGTTTTATCTGCAGGGTTATGGTCCTCATCAGGGTCTCTTTTCTGCTGTCCAGTTCCTGAAAGACCCCTTCGATACGCTCCAATTCGGGGCCCATCGTCTTCAGACTGGTAACACTGATGGTCCCCATGACACCGAACTGCCAGGAGAGAATGAACTGGTCTTCGGGAGGAAACTGCCGGGGATGCGGATTGGCGTACTGCACCTGTCCCTGCAGGCTGATCTTCGGCCACCAGCCGGCGGATATTTTTTTCTTCTCAAGGGCCTGTATCTCTTTCTGTATCTCTATGAAACGGAGTTCGGAGCGTTCAGCTGCCGCCCTGGAGAGTATCTGCTGGTAATCTGTATCCGGGTACCAGGCTTCCGCTTGAATATCGGAATCCGGATTGATAGTGTAGACCGGATCAAGCACCCGATCGGGTTCCTCTCCAATGAGCAGGTTCAGCTCCATCATCGCCAGTTGATGTATGTGTTCTGCTTCCAGCTTCTGCAGCAGGGCCTGTTCGCGGTTCATCTCCATCCGCAGTACATCCTCCCGGGTCGCCATTCCCTGGGTAAAGAGGCGGCGTACATCCTGCAGCAGGCTCTCCGCCCGTTCGACTCCCTTGTTCACTACCTCAACACGCGCGGAGGCATTCACGAATTTCCAGTAGGACTGTTCGATGCTGTACCGGACTTCCCGCAGGCTCTGCTCCCTGGCAAGACGGGCCCTTCTGAGCAGCTGCCCGCTCGTCCCGATACCGGTATCGATTTCGAATCCTGTAAACAGGGGCTGCACAACAGCGGCCTGAACCGCCACCGAATCCGTGTCCGCGGAGGGGAGCGTGAAAGTATCGGACGAGGGTAAATCTATCTCCCCGTTCTCCACCTCGCTGAGACGGGTATATCCGCCGCTGAGCTCGAGAGAAGGCCAGCGGACCCGCTGTGCCATTTCGAGCTTCGCCCTGTTCTGCAATACACCGGCTTCGGCTTCGCTGAGCCCGGGGCTCACGGCGGTTCCCCGCTCGATACACTCCTGCAGCGTTATGCGCAATGCACTTGCGTCCCCCGGCTGCTGGGCCCCTGCCAGCGCCGCGAATAATCCGAATATCACTATCCACAGATTCCGAATAGAACGGCTGCGTATACTGAATCTTTCATCCATCATGCACTCTCCCTTCTCTGCAGCATCGAGATAAACACATTTTCAAGCGACGGTGAGACCTCCCTGGCATCGAAAACAGTAATGCCTTCCGCGGTGAGAACGGCGGAGACTTTTTCGATCGTCTGCTCCGCATCCTCCGTCCGCACATCGAAGCGGTCTCCAAACAGCTGCAGTTCCCGGCACCAGGGTTCCTCACCGCGGGGAATCATATTTACTGCGCGTCGCACATCGGATACGGTAAATTCAACGATGCTCCCTTTCATGTGCCGCCGCATACCCTTCGGAGTATCGAGAGCCAGCAGTTTCCCTTCGGACAGCATCCCCACCGTACTGCATCTCTCCGCCTCATCGAGATAGGGAGTACTGACCAGAATGCTGATTCCCTCCTTGAGCACTTCCGACAGGATCAGCCAGAAATCCCTTCGAGAGACCGGATCGACCCCGGTTGTAGGTTCATCGAGAAAAATAATCTGCGGCCGGTGAACGAGTGTGCAAGCCAATGCGAGCTTCTTCTTCATTCCCCCGGAGAGCCTGCCCGCCAGTCTCCGGTGAAAAGGAGCCAGTCTGGTGAACTCGAGCAGCTGGTCTCTCCTCCGGGTAAAATTTTCCACCTTGTGGATCTCGGCAAAGAATTCAATGTTCTCATCCACCGACAGATCTTCGTAAAGGCTGAATCCCTGTGAGAGATAGCCGATTCTCTGCTTCAGATGACGCTTCTGGGATACCGTGTCGCAGCCCAGTATCTCCGCCCGTCCGACGGTTGGAGGAATAATACCGCACAGCATGCGGATCACAGTGGTTTTTCCGGCTCCGTCCGGTCCTACCAGCGCGCACATACTGCCCCTCTCCAGAGTGATATTCAGGTTCGAGACCGCCTCAAGGTCACCGAAGCTCTTGGAGAGATCCCAGGTTTGAAGTGCCGATCCGTTTGCCTGCGCCTGTTTAATCATTTTTATTTCTCCCCGAGCACTATGTCGGCCGGCATACCGGGTTTGAGAATACCTTCCCGATTGGTCACATCTATCTTTACGGCATACACGAGTTTTACCCGCTGCTCTTTCGTCTGCACATTCTTGGGAGTGAACTCGGCCTCATCGCTGATGTTCGATATGGTCCCCTCGAAGTGGCGGTCGGGAACTCCGTCGACGTACACTTCCACGGCTTCGCCGACCCTGATTTTTGCCAGCATGGGACCGGACAGATACACCGTGAGATACATCGCTTCCATGTCCCTGAGGGCAATAAGCGGGCGGCCGGCCTGTATCACTTCTCCCTCTTCGTAGTAGACTTCGCTGATCGACCCGCTGATCGGAGCTGTTATTCGGCTGTCCTCGATCTGCCGGCGTATGACCGCCGCTTCGGCTGCAGCCTGCTCCACTACCGCTTCGGCCGACTCTATCTCCTGAGGCCGGGCAAAATCCCTGACCTTGCTGAGGGCGGCCTGTGCAGCCTCATACCGGGACTGCCCGGTCTCATACTGATTCTGGACGGCATCGTATTCCCGCCTGGTAACGCTCCCCTCTTCGTAGAGACTCCGTATGCGGTCCCACTCTTTCTTTGCCAGTTCGAGGTTCTGCCGGGCCTGGGCAAGCTGCGCCTCCGCCTGTTGAATATCCTCACTCCGGGCCCCTTCCCGGAGCAGTTCAAGCTGAGCCCGGGCCTGCTTTTCACGGCTCCGGGCCTGCTGCAACCGGTAATCGAGTATCGTGTGATCCAGCTCAGCAAGGAGATCTCCCTTGCTCACCCTGTCGCCTTCTTCCGCGGCAATACTGTTGATGGTGCTGGAAAGGAGCGCGGATACCTGTATCTCTCTGGCCTCAATAGTGCCGGTACCGTCTGCTTCCACGTTCCGTGCGCCGCAGCTGCTCAAGAGCACAATAACTGCAGCCGCAAGGAAGATTCTATTCGATAATGATGCCTTCGCTTCCATTCAAGTCCTCCAGTTTGTCTGTTTTCAGCGGGTGATCGAGCTTCCTGTACATCTCGGGAACAAAAAGCCCGCCGTATATGAGATCGATAAATGCAGAAAAAACAGCATGCAGAGATCGGCCCTGACGCAGCAGGGAATCCGGCCTCAGTACCTGGGTGATGATACTGAAGACCAGGAAGAGGACCATATCCATATCCAGCGACCCACGGATATACCCTTCCCGCTGGCCTTCACGTAAGAGGACCCCGAGTTTCCCCAGCAGCCTCTCTCTTCTGAATGTGTCGATGAGCTCCCAGGCCTCCGGAAGGTACTTGTGTATATCCTCCATGAAGACAAGGCTGATATTTCCTATCTGAACGCTGAGAATCGAAAGCATGCCGGTGAATTTCGATTCGAAGGACCGTTCTTCGTCCTCCAGCACCATGTCAACGCGACGTCCCACCCCTTCGAGGTTGGCAGCGAGAGCCGCGAGCACGAGTTCATCTTTACTGGAGAAGTATTGATAGAGGGTTTTTTTACTGATCCCGAGGGCTTCGGCTATTTCCTGAGTGGTAACTCTGCTGAAGCCCCTTGTAAAGAAGAGACGCAGCGATGTCTTCAATATTCTCTTCCGCACTGCTTCATCCGGTTCCATAGCACCTCCATGGGTATATGCAGCATAAATACTATGGAAACTATAATAGTTTTTATAGTTTCCGTCAACCGAAGAATGCTTCTTTTATAAAATTCAGTTCAGAGAGAATAATCTGCGCTTGAAGTGACTCTATCGGACAAAGCCGCCGAAGGTGATGTTGCCGTTATCCATCATCCTCTGAAGTTTGCGCTTTATCCAGTTGCGGATGTGGAAGCGGGTAAAAGGAATCAGGATCAGGATTCCCGTTATGTCGGTCAGGACTCCCGGTGTAATCAGGACTACCCCCGCGGCAAAGATCAAAAGGCCGTCCAGCATATCCTCGGCGGGAAAACGGCCCATCTGCATTTCGGTCTGGATCCGGCGCCAGACATGAAACCCCTGCTGCCGTGCAAGATAAGCTCCGAGTACGCCCGTACCGATAACGATTAAGACCGTCGGCAGCGCACCGATGAGGCCGCCGATTTTAATCAGGAGATAGAGCTCCGCGAGCGGTATCAGGGTAAACATCAATAACAATCTGCCGAACATGTGTTTCCTCCTCTAATCCCATCTCGGGCTGACCACACTCCCCTCTTCCGGTCTGTTCTCCACCCTTAGATACACGGGGATCTCATTCCGCAGCTGCTCGAGATGGGAAATAACTCCTACGACACGGTTCTCCCGGCGTAAGGATTTCAACGTTGTACACACCTCCTGAATCGACTCCTGGTCCAGGGCCCCGAACCCTTCATCGATAAAGAAGAATCCTTCTCTATTCTGCTGAATACTGTCCGCTAATGCAAGCGCCAGGGAGAAGGACGCCTGGAACAGCTGACCGCCCGAAAGGGTTTTGACCGATCGCGTCCTCCCGCCGTTCAGGAAATCCCGGATAACGAATTCATTTTCTTCGTTGACCTCGAGGTGCATGTGCTTGTGAGTTAACTGGAAAAATCGGGAATTCGCAAGACTGCATAGTTCATGAAGATACCGGGTAGCAACGAAGTCGATAAACCCCTTGCCCTTGAACATGCTGAGGAGAATGTTGAAATTATCGATACGCTGTTCAAGCTGTTTCAGCTCCAGCTCCAGCCGCTTCTTCTTCTCCAGCCGGACCGACAAATCGGTGCTTCTGCGCTTCAACTCTCCCTTCGCCTCTGTGAGCTCGGATATTCTCCGTTCAGCCGCCGTATGGGCTTCCCGTATCCGGGCATGTTCCTGCTGATCATATTCGTTTTCATGAGTTTCGAGCTTCTTCTGCAGCTCATCAATACGCCGGGCCACGGATTCACAATTCCTGTAGAAGGAGTCGATCACATCCCGCCCCTCCTCCAGGTCGACTTCCCGGGACAGGAGCTCCCGGACGGCATACAGCGAATCGTATTGACTTGCGTGCAGCAGTTCTCCCAGCTCACGGGCCAATCCGGCGATTCTTCCTGAAGCTGTGGAGCAGTTTGTGCGCTTCTGCATTATGGTGCCCCGAAGGCGGTTCAGTTTTTCGTTGATATCCTGCTGATTCTGCTTGAGCTGCCGGTATTTTTTTTCAAGCTCAGCGTGCCCGGCTTCGAGCTCTTCAACAGCTGCCTTGATCTCTTCATCCGTCGATTCACCGTACTGTTCTGCAATGGCAGGGCTTATGCTCTCCCCGAGACCTTTGATCTTCTCCTGGACCCGGATCCGCTCCTCATTTTTCTTCTCCTGCACGCCGCGGACCTCTTCCAGCTCTTCCTTCTCTTTCTCCAGAGACTCATCTATCTGTCTGATTTGCTCCGCCAGCTTCTTCGTCTGCTTATGGGCTTCGCCCGCTTCTTTGGCGGCTTCTTTGAATCCCGTTTCGTCCTCAGGATCGAATTCCGGCCATTTGAATTGAATGCGGTGTCTCTGCAGCTTCTCTTCTGCAGAGGCGATTTCCTCGTCTATGCGGATCTTCTGCTCATGGCTGTCGGATAACTGGATGAAAAGCCCCGAGATGTCACCCCGCGCAGAGAGAAGCCTGTCACGCAGACGCCTCAATTGTATAAGCAGGGGCTCGATGGAAGGAACCGGCTCATGACCGTCATTCGTTCCGCCGCCGTCCTTTCCTCCTCCGCCGTCCGCCCCCAGAGGCTGTCCGTCATTCAGATGCAGCGGCGCGGGGTGGTTCAGCGCCCCGCACAGCGGACAGGGTTCTCCTTCCTTCAGCTCCCTGCTGAAGGTGAGAAGCAGGCGCTGCGCCTCCTGCCGGGCCCCCGTTTTTTCCAATTGATCGATCCGCTCATGAATACTCGCTCCGACATCGTCGAAGGGTATCCGCTGAAAATCCGGCTGCGGCAGACTCGCTTCCGCTTTTATTCTCTCTATCAATTGTGAGAAGTTCTCTTCGATCTGCGGAACGGCAATCAGATCGAGGGACGCGAAAAATCTCTTCAAATCATCCGCTCCGAGAAGCACGGCGTTCCTGCGGTCATCGATCAAATTATCAGCAGCATCCAGATTTTTACGTTTCTCCCCGATGCTCTGTTTCAGACTTCGGTGTTCCGCATACCATTGGTACAAACCTTCAGTACGTATGTAGAAGCCTGCTTTTTCATCAATGGCGTCAATACCAGCCTGAAGCTGCTTCTTATCCGCATTCATCTGTTCGATATGCGAGTTCTTTTCCCGGTATATCGCCGTATTCAGCTCCTGCTGCCCGATTATCTCCCGTTCCCCGGCTTCGGCGTCACGCAGGTCCAGTACCAGGGAAACCTGCCGGGCTTTTTCAAGGTGCTGGTCCCGGTTCTCATACATCGGTTGTATTTCCGAGAGTTCCGCCAGAAGCCGCTGCTCGTCGGTATGGTACAAACATTCAGTACCGAGGTCATCCTTCAATTCCCGGCGGGCATCGCGATACTCTTCGATTCTTTCTGCAAGATGCTTCAGAGGAGGACGAAACCGGGTCGCACAATCGATATACTCGTCCAGCGCCTCACGCCTTTCGCTGAATTCCTTCTCTCTGCCCTGTAACCGTGATTGCTCCTTCCGGAGGTCCCGCATTTCCTGGTCCAGGCTGTTCAGTTCATCAAGCTGCTGAAGACGGTACTGAAGCTCCGCTTTTGTTCCATTATGCTCCTGCAGAAGAGTTTCAGTTTCCTTCAACTCTTTTTTCAGACTCCTGAGCGCCCCGGCATACACATCAGCCAGCTGTTCGAGACTGCCCTGGATGATGTTTTTTCGTGCCAGGCTCGTTCCCATGAGCCTTTTGGCCGGGCTGTAAAGATCGTAGCGGTCCAGGTGAAAGAGCTCCTGCATCATATCCCGGCGTTTTGCCGGCTGGAGCTGCAGGAACTCCTGAAATTTTCCCTGCGGAATGATGATCGTTCGGAAAAAATTTCTGTATCCGATACCCAGAACATCTTCCGCTGTAAAGCTGCTCTTTGTATCATTCAGCGGGACCCACTCCCCGTGAGCACGGCGATAAGCCCGGCGTTTGATATTTTTCACCTCGTTGAAATTCCGCCGGTTCCGGTCCCCCTCCATGGTGAACAGATATTCGTCTCCCTCGTGAAGGCAGCGGAACTCGATGCGCAGAGAATTCGACTGGAGGTTCATGAGGTTGTAATTTTTCTTCTCCCGCCCGCTCAGGCGATCGCTCTCGCCGTAGAGGGCAAGACTGATCCCGTCCAGAATCGTCGACTTCCCGCTGCCGACGGGTCCGAAAATGCCGAACAATCCGGCTTTGGTGAGAGGAGAAAAATCAATATTCGTCCTTGAGCGGTAGGAGTACAACCCTTCGATGGAGAGTTCCAGCGGTATCATACCCCGTCCTCTCCGCTCAGCCCGGCAGCCTGCTCTTCAGTATCCCGGCTTTCTTCGTGCCCCTTCTCTTCCCCCGTTTCAACTTGTCCTGCCAGCACTTCGTTGAACAGCTCCACCAGATCCTCCGGCGGAGGGCTCCCTCCGTGCTTCGCCTCGAAGTAGGCGCCGAAGAGCTCCTGTATCGGCCTGGTGATGTCTATCTGCGCCCCGTCCTCTTTTTCCTGAACGACCGAGGCAAGCTCCGGGACAAGGGTCAGAAGACGGGAATGAGATTCATAAAGCCGTTTCCTGTCCTTAGAGGAGAGATAGGTATCCAGCTCGATCGTCATCTCTACGAAAGGTTCCTGATTTTTTTTCAGCCAATCGAGGGCATTCTCCACTCCCCGGACCTGCGGACGAAGAATCGAACGCCCGCTCTGCAATTCGATTTCGCGAACAAGCGCTTCCCTTCCCGGTTCGAGGTCAACACAGAATACATACTTCTTCTGCTCGGCCTCGCTCTTCGAATACGCCAGCGGACTCCCCGGATAACAGACCGGAAAAGGATCATGCTTTATCCGCTGCTTCCGGTGGAGATGGCCGAGAGCTGCATACTGGGTGCCGGCAGGAAAGGCGGCCGCCGGCACCGGGGGCAGACCGCCGGGATAGAGGATCGGCTTCTCATCCTCGGGTTCCAGGAGCTCGGGTACCTTATCGGTATCGTCATCACCATCGCTCCCGCCGCTTATACAGAACATATGTCCCAGCAGAATATTGATACTGTCTCCGCGGAAATGAGACTCGGCGGCATGCTTCCAGAAAAGTGTCAGCTGCTGTATCACATCCTGATCCGTACCATCGGGTCGTTCCAGATCTTTAAAAACCTGATAGAACCGCCGTTCGTTGGCATAGGGAGTGGCGATGATATGAACAGGGGGCATCTCATTGTCCGGAAAGATCAGCCTTAGAAGACCACTGCAGGGAAACTCTATCCGTACATTTCCATCAGTTGTAAAACCCGGCAGCTGCAGATTCGGGTATCCCACCAGAACTATACCGTGAAGGCGGGCCAGAGGGTCCGGCGCCTGAATGGTATCAGCCGAATCATGGTTGCCCGCAATGGCGATCACCGGCCGTCTCCCGTTGAGACTCAGTCTCTTCAGCGCTGCATAGAAGAGTTCCTGAGCTTCAATCGAAGGGACAAAGGAATCGAAAAGATCACCCGTTATTACGATCAGATCTGCCGCCTGCGCGTCCGCAATACCGACTATTTCATCCAGAACCTGACGCTGCTCTTCGATCCGTGAGAACTGGTTCAATCTTTTTCCCAGATGCCAATCTGAGGTATGCAGGATCCTCATTGAACGGGACACCTCAATGGACCATCATCAGCTTGGTATAAGTCCTTTCCAATTGCTCGGTGTTTGTAATATCGAGGGAGAGGAAGGCGATGGTCTCCTCATTTTTCGTGTAAATCCGAAACGAATCGCCATTGAAGCCGAGATTCTTCAAAATTACATGCAGCATTACGATGCCCAGACCCGCCCCTTCCGTGTAATCCTCGGACACCGTATACACATCCGCAAGGTTGGAAGCATAACGGGCGATTTCAATCTTCCGCTCGATACGTTCCCTCTCCTGAAAGGTAAGCGGAACATTGTTTCTCACTACTGTTTTGAATACGGGGCCGTCAATCTGAAAGTGGAATTTGATGTAGTAGCCGCGCTCCTTGTGAGAATCAGTGTATTTCTCCGGATGCTGAAGGGCTTCCTGTTTGAACTGTTCCATTCCCAGTTCGTATTCCCGGGGGTCGTTTATATCCAGGTCCTTCATTTCAAAGTAGAGGCGTTTCAAATTGGCCTTGTGAGCATTGCCGGCCACCTCATGAATACAGTAGCTGATATTGTTCATGAGTGCGTGCATTCCAACCTGCCGCAAGTATTTACGAAGCACGTTATCTATGTAGTCCCGCTCCACTCCGAGGTATGAGTAAGAGGTAACGGTGAGAACCTTATTACTTTCAATCGCATAATCAATAGTATCACTGTCGATGTTCATAAGGCGGAACCATTGTAACCCTGTTTAATCAATACGTCCAGTAGCATTTATTTATAAGCTATGTTATTATTTTGTCGGCTTAGGATGGGATAATTATTAATTTACCGGAACATATTTATGCGAATACGTACCAAGCTTGCATTTCTTGAACTTGTTTTGATTGTCGGATTCCTCATTACGCTGAGCGTCATCCTTTTCTATACAAACTCGATCATCAAACTGAAGGACTTCGAACTTCACTCGAACACGGTTATGTCCAGTTTGAAGCAGATGAACTCAGAGACGCGGGCACTCCTCACCACGCAGGAACCTCTTATTGAACTGAGCGTTACATGGACCCAGATGATCTCTGAATTCGAGCAGGAACTGAACACCCTCTCCGATTTCTCCGCAGCCCGGGTGCTCACAAAAGACCAGCAGTCACAGCTGTACCAGACTACCGGCTGGTGGGAACAGATCTACCAGTGGTACTATGTACCCGCAATAGATCATCTGCAGAAAATGCGCAGCGGCTCTTCGGGAGAGGCTATCGGTTCGAACGGAATTCTTCAGACTCTACTCAAGCTTCAGGCCAGACAGCAGGACCCACCCGAGTATTTCGGTGAACTGGTCACCATGCAGAATTATCAGGCTCTCATGCTGGAAGAGACAGTCACCTTCAGCGACCGGTTAACCAGTCTGACCATCACGATCCAGGAACAGATAAATAAAAATATCCGTCACAGCACCCGCCTCGTAATCAGCCTGCTGATTGTGACACTGTTGATCACGATTTTTATCTCCACCCGTTTTGCCAGCCTGCTGAATAGCCGCATCCACCAGGTGGAAGAAGCAATTCGCAATATCGCGCGGGGAGATTTTTCCACCGAATTAAAAATCAACTCCAAAGATGAATTCGAAATTCTATCCGGCAACTATAATCAATTCAGACACCAGCTTCGGGAGAAACTCAACTCAGTCCTGGATTTTATGGTCTCAATTAATGAATCCCTCGCTGAAGGCCCTGAGATGAAACGAATCATCAAGCTGATCGCCGTATCAGCAGTGCAAAACACGGACGCGGACGGAGCAGCGGTATATTTAGTGGATGCAGAAGGCTCTACGCTTATCCCTCACGCGTTTGACGGGCCCTTTTCGCCGCCATTCCCCGTACCGCAACATCAATCCACCGACCCGAAACAGGCTCTGGAATATGCGGAGAAGACTCCCATTCCTCTCGGCAGGCATGTTGTAGGCTCGGCTGTTGAGTCAGCCAAACCCGTTTTTATTCGATCCATGGAAAACGCCGGAAATGGCAGCATCGACTTCCACCGGGAAGCAGGAGACCCTCTGTACATCAATTCACTGATCATAACTCCCCTGATGATCAGTAATCGGGTACTGGGTGCGATAGTAATCACCAAGCAGAAAGACGGGGAGCAGTTTACCGATCTGGACTTTACCCATATGCAGACCTTCGCAGACTACGCCGCTCTGACGATAGACTTCATTTTCAATTACGAAGAACTGATAGAGAAAAGGGAAATGCACCGTGAGATCGAAATAGCCGCCGACATACAGCATGACCTGCTCCCCAACATCCTCCCGGACATTCCAGGAGGTGAAATCGCCGCTTTCTCCAGAGCCGCGAAAGGCATCAGCGGTGATTACTATGATGTGTTCCACATCGATAAAAGTAAACTTGGAATAGTGATATGCGATGTAGTCGGAAAAGGAGTACCGGCATCCCTGCTGATGGTGATGATCCGTACCATTATCCGAATGGTCGCGGCCCCACAGAGAACACCTGACGAGATGCTGACCCTGCTCAACCGGGGAATTATCGGCCGTATCGGCACCGACCGCTTCGCCACCATGAGCATATTCAGCTATGACTCGGCCAGCAGGGAGGTTGTTTATTCCAACGCCGCTCATCCGCCGCTGCTTCTGTACAAGAAAAGCGATGACCAGTTTCTCGAGGTTGACACGCCGGGTCTCCCGATTGGAATCGAGCAGAAAGAGCAGTACCATCTGAAAAGATTCAAGGTTGACAAGGGCGATATCCTGATAATGTTCACCGACGGGATTACCGAGACCCGTTCTCCCGACGGACGGGAGTACAGCAACGAGCTGCTCAAGAAAAATATCCGGCAGGCCAAAACCAAATCCGCTCATGCGATAAGCAAACTGGTGCAGACACAGATAGACCGTTTCAAGGAAAACGCAGATCAGCACGACGACCAGACGCTGGTTCTCCTTAAAATTGATGATTGAAGTATGTGTCTGTAAACTGATAGAAGAAGATCCGCCTGAACGGAAGGGGCGGCCTGCCTGAATAAAGGGGCGGCCGGTTTTTTACAATTAAAATCTTATTGATAAAGTGATGAAAGTAAGATTGTGCTGGTCGATAAAATTCACATAACTGTCGAAGAGGGTCCCCTGCCGTTTGCACTCTTCCTGTAAATAAGTCAGATAGTAGAGACCGAGCTGGTCCTCGCTTTCCCCGGGCAGCTGTTCATAGAACTCCGAGAGGGCCTTCCCATCCGTCTTGAGGTTCTTCTTGTCTTCCAGCTCCCGCCTGATATTTTCATGTTCAATCGAGCGGTTGTAAAGCATGATCTGGAATGGACTGGAATCGCTCATCGACCCTCTACGAGCCTGAATTTTCCAGGAAAGAGTTGCCATCTTGTTGTGATCTGACAGGCTCTGCAGAACTTTCAGACGATCATTTTTGTTCTTCATAAAGTGATCGAGTTCAATCCGCCCTTTCAAATATGTCTGAACGGCCTCTTCCATGAGGCTCTTTTCCGCCTGGGTAACCAGCTCCAGAACCAGAAGCGCAAGATAGTCGGCTATATTGGCCTTTGAAAGAAACTGCCATACAATCGATTCCATGGCTTGTACAGTCTGGCTGAAAACCTGCGTTCCCCTCTGCTGGGCCATCAGGGCCCAGATAATAGGATTGAGCTGCTGCATGAAATTGGCGGCCTTGTAGTTGAGCATCTGCATCTCTTCCGAAGAGTACCCTTTCAGATCTGCAGCGTGGAAATTGAAAATCTCCTCGATCACTTCCTTCTGGACTTCCTGCAACACCTCCACGTTTTTTACCTGCTCTCCATCCCTCAGAGCATGCTTGGTTATATTTGACTGATTCAAAGCTCTGGATGGATTCTTGCGGTTCCAGTTTGCCACAATAGGAGTCTCTTTCAGCTCCTTCCCCAGCTTAATGGAGTATTCCCTGAACAGAACCCCGTAGGCAACGAGCTTGGCAAGATCGAGAATCTGATTGCGCTTGGAAGTGAAGTCCGCCCGTGAAATCTCTATTCGGGAGATGTATCCGGCGAAAATCAGGCGCTGAAGCGTCTTTGCCGAATAGGCATTGAGAACCAGGCCGTCAGCTCCGACCTTGGAAGTGCGGGCTGCATACTCAAGCGTTCTGTGCCGTTGATTGAAAAAGTACTCGCCCTCATCGGTGAGTATGAGTACGACTGGCAGCTCGATAACCGGATTCTTTCTCATAGCGCCTACGTCTGTGAATCTGAAATGTCGATCCCCGGTCTACGTTTAGCGGTGAAGTATTTATAGACAGCAAACGCATTGCAGGAATCGTTCAGAACAACACCTCCATCCCAGTACTCCAGTGTTGCGAAGAGGGCGTTTCCGCCATCTTCCTCAGTGCTGTGCTCCGTCTTGAAGGAGAAGTATTTTTCCAAATCATCAAAATTATGAGTGGCAAAACACTCATTACGCTTAAGATTGAATTCGTTCCATCGATCGACCTCATTGAAGCCCTCGCCTTCGTCTTCCACAATCAGATGCGCATGTTTTTTACTAAAGGAAGCCCAGATACGGATCTTCTTCTCAGGATCTTTCCTGTTTCCATGACGGATCGCATTTTTTATGAGTTCACTTACCTGCTGTTCGAGAAGATTTATCTCTTTTATCTCCGCGGGAGCCCTCTGCACGATGAGCATGGAGAAAAAACGTACCTGACGATAATCGCTGGGAAATTCTTTGTAGAACATCCCCTTTTTATTGAACAGCTCGTGATTCCCATCGACAAGGATTCTATCGCTTTTTGACATGAAAGATTCCTTCTCCCTTATGAACTAAGCTGCTGCAAAGCTGTTTTTACATCATCGACGATGGGGAAATACCCCATCAGTTTCGTCAGTTTGATGACTTTTGCTACGGAACCATGGACATTGGTAATCCGAAGCTTGAATCCGTTTCTCTTGATGGAGGTAAAAATATGGATCAGCGCCCCTACTCCGCTGCTGTCAATGTAATCCACTTTCTCGAGATTGATGATGATTCTGGTGACACTCTTGTGAATGAGCTTGTTGACAACATCCTTCAGCTCATGCGCATTGTAAAGATCCATATCCCCTTTTACATCAACAATATAGATCTGCTTGTATTTTCTAAAGCCTATTTCCATTCAGTAGTAACCTTATTCAAAGGGTATATTATTTCACAGTGTCGCCGATTTTTAGTAAACGGTATCACTAAACAGTGGTAACGTCAAGAAAATCCGTGCTTCATGGGAACGAAGCGGACGGCCCCGTGAATGCTGTTTCTGAGGCCGTCCGGCGTTCGCTTGAGACGTATGAGGTACTGTTCATCTCTTCCGACTGGCGCTACAATCCTTCCGTTTTCCGAAAGCTGCTGAACCAGATTCTCCGGAATATTCACGGGGGCCGCTGACATTAAAATAACATCAAAGGGGGCCTCGTCAGGATAGCCGTTGTATCCATCCCCGTTGATGCAGCGCACATTATCGTATCCTAATTTTTCTATAGTTCTCCGGGCGCTTTCAAAGAGGCTGTGAATCCTTTCAATGGTGTACACCTCCGCTGCCAGCATTGAAAGAATCGCAGCGGCATAACCGGAACCGGTTCCTATCTCAAGAACCTTCTCTTCACCTGTCAACCCTGATAGCCTGCACATTTCAGCAACTATGTATGGCTGGCTGATTGTCTGGCCGCGCCCGATGGGGAGGGGTCTATCCGAATATGCCGAAAAGAGGTCCTCCTTCGGCACAAACATGTGCCGGGGTACTGTCTGAAAGGCTTTAATAATCCTTCCGTCAAAAATCCCCCTGGCGGAGATTTGAAATTCGACCATCTCGTATCTGAGCCGCTGTGCCCTGTTTTCCATGTACTACCCCAAAGATTAGGGTTTTCCCGACATATTCTAAAAAGGCTACTAAATAATACTATTAATCAATGTGCCTATCTGAAGAACATATCTTTATTAACAATTACACAACCTTTGAACCCTAAAAAAGTAGTTTCTCAACGTTCTAAAAGGTGGAAAGTCACTATGCACAAGTATATAATTCAGTATGACATTTTTGAAGGGGCATCTATGACAAAAATTCATGAATTACTAATTGTAAATTTAAAAAGAGCCAGAGAAAGAGAGGGGCTATCCCAGATGAAATTGGCGCATGAGGCCGATCTGTCCCTGGGATTTATTGGTGACATTGAATCGGGTAAAAGGTTCCCTTCACCATCTTCTATTGAGAAGCTGGTAACCGCCCTTGATATTGAACCATACGAGCTCTTTCTCGATCCATTGAAGGTTTCGCAGCCTTTTCCACGTCGCAACATGCACAACATCAAGAACGATCTTCTGGAGACAATGGAGAAGACGATTCTTTCAGTCTTTGAGCGACATTACGTCTGAAGCTGCCGGTCCAATGTTACTCCCCCAAAGCTTATGGTTTTTAGCGGAGGGGCAAAAAAAGCATCGCCGCATACTCTACTGCAGGGCAAACTTCGGCAGCGGATACCAGTTCTCTTCGAAGGGAGTCTCGGTCTGCCGTTTCCACACCTTCAGAAAATACTCAGGCAGCTGCACCTTCGACAGAAAGAACCGCTCCGTGCTGAACAGCCCCTTCCAGAACCGCAGCTTCTGCGGATCGATTCTCAGGTCCCCGCAGTGCCGCTCGGTAGTCTGGGCCGCCTTGTCGGTGATACTGCGGGGTTTGCAGAAATTGTGCGTCGCCATGTACAGCGCTACCCTGGCGAGCATGTTGCGGTCATTGCGGGCATGGCAGATCGTCCTCCTGCGGTGGTTGGCGATGTCCTTTCGAAACAGCATGTCCATGTAGTTGACGCTGAAGAGGGGATTGTTTCTGTCCCGCACCTGCCGGGAGGAGGTTTGCTGATGACGCACTGCGGGAAATCCATCTCGCTGTGCCAGACGCTTCAGTACCCGCGGATAGGCGGGGTGCTCATCGGTGTGCAGGACAGCGCTGTTATCGGCGCACCTGCCGATGAGGTAGGCCATGAGCGATT
>Ga0272441_10003243_pt1 | contig 31250 bp, 23 predicted proteins | sample SSMProp6N_FD_193582 | JGI IMG/M metagenome (GOLD analysis project Ga0272441, IMG submission 193582) | Marine sediment archaeal communities from Little Sippewissett salt marsh, Falmouth, MA, United States - SSM-Prop-6N | ecosystem: Environmental > Aquatic > Marine > Wetlands > Sediment ... | reverse complement strand
CAATGATGCGGCTGGTGGATATACTTTACGGTCTGCCGTATGTTTTGATGATTATTTTACTGAAGATAGCTTTTGAGCCGAAATTGATAAAGCTGCTTAACAGTATTTTCGGCCCCGGCCAGGAGCGAGTGGCCAATATTGTGATTTTGTTCCTGGCTATTGGGGGTGTTAGTTGGCTGACCATGGCCCGGGTGATTCGCGGGCAGGTGCTCTCGCTCAAGACGCAACCGTTTATGGAGGCGGCCCGGGCGGGGGGTGTGCCGACCCGGCGGATCCTGCTGCGGCATCTGCTGCCCAACCTGATTGGACCGATTATCGTCTATGCTACCTTAACGGTCCCGCAGGCTATCTTACAGGAATCGTTTTTGAGCTTTCTGGGTATCGGCATACAGGCGCCGGTGCCAACATGGGGCTCGCTGGCCGCTGAGGGCGTCAAGGCGGTCAATACCGTGGTGAGCTTTTGGTGGATGGTATTTTTTCCCAGCGCCTTGCTGGGTTTGACGCTTTTATGTCTGAACTTTATCGGCGACGGGCTGCGTGACGCCTACGATCCGAAAACAACAAGATAGATACTGATGGTACTGTGAAAAAATTATATATGTGCCGAATATAAATATAGCGATTAGATAAGCAATATATGAAAGTGCTTAAAGTACGATATGTATCTGGGTTAATCTTTGTCTCATTATGATTATTGGAGTTTTTCGATGCGATTTCACCTGAAGGTGTTCACATGGTTACTTGCCGCTTTATTGGTTGGGAGCGGCTGTCGTCGGGAGGAATCCCTTTCGGAGGAAGAGGCAGCCGGTTTAAAGGTTCGTTATACAGTTGCGGCTTCCAAGGTGCGGGGGCTCGATCCGGGCGATATCGGTGATGTCACCAGTTCCAGCGTAGCAAGTCAAATGTTTGAGACACTTTATCAGTATCACTTTCTCAAGCGTCCTTATGAATTGATACCGATGCTGGCAGAGTCGATGCCCCAAATAAGAGACGACGGTCTGACTTATACTATCAAGATACGTCAAGATGTGTATTTTTTCGATGACCAGTGTTTCGGTGGTGGCGTGGGGCGGCAATTAACTGTTCATGATTTTATTTATGCCTGGAAACGAATAGCCAATATCAAATATCTGAGTAAGAATTGGTGGATATTTGACGGCAGAATTGTAGGCCTGGATGATTTCAGAGAATATACTAAATCGGTCGAACGCAAAGAAGATGTGGACTATGATCGGCCGGTTGAAGGATTGGAAGCATTGGACAAGTTTACTCTGCAGATCAAGCTGACTAAACCATGGCCGCAAATCTTATTTTTACTTGCCCATTTACCAACGGCTCCCATGGCCCGTGAAGCAGTGGATCATTACGGGGACCAATTAAGGAATGTGGCCATAGGTACCGGTCCTTATATGCTCAAAAGCTGGAGAAGAGGGTCCAAAATCATTATGGTGCGTAATCCAAAATTTCGGAAAGTTACCTATCCGATCGAAGGAGAACCTCAAGATAAGAGCAATGGATTTTTGGATGATAGCGGGGAATTGATACCGTTGATTGATCGTATCGAGACCACTATTGCTGAAGAGTCTCAACCATATTGGCTGCTTTTTATGCAGGGTAAGGTTGACGCCGCCGGGATACCAAAAGATTTCTATAATCAGGCAATTAATCCTCGAGGTACGCTTACCAAGCAAATGATAAAAAAGGGCATCGATCTGATTGTCCGGGAAGATCCTTCCACTTTTTGGTTTGGTTTTAACATGGAAGATCCGCTTGTGGGGAAAAACCTGCCCCTTAGGCAGGCGATGAGCTGTGCGTGGAATCGGCGTGAGTATGTCGAAGTGTTTAACAATAATCGCGGGGTATCCGCGAAGGGTATTTTCCCGCCGATGTTCAAGGAATACGATCCTAATTTTGTTAATACTTACACTCAATATTATTTGGAATTAGCCCGCAAATTAATGGCTCAAGCAGTCCAGTTGAACAATGGTAAGCCGTTGGAAGTAACTTTATCACTACCCGGAACCGACACCTTGTCTCGGCAAATGGGACAGTATTTTCAACGCTGCATGGATAAAATAGGGTTAAAAGTCAAAGTCGATTATTATGATTGGCCGACTTTTCAGGACAGGGTAAAGACCAAGAGCCTGCAGATTTTTGCGATGGGTTGGGTAGCTGATTATCCCGACGGTGAAAGCTTCCTGCAAGTTTTCTACGGGCCTAATGGGTCACCGGGGCCGAACAATTTTAATTATCATAATCCGAAATATGATCAGCTCTATGATAAGATTTCCGTTATGCCCGATAGTGAAAAGAGAAGCAAAATATACCGGGAAATGGAACGTATTGTATGTGACGACTGCGTAGCGATTTTTTCTTATCATTCCATCGCCTATGTTCCCTATTATAAATATCTTAAAAATTATAAGCCTCATGTGTTTCAATACGGTTTGACCAAGTATAGAGACATTGATCTTGAATTGCGCAAAGAGCTTATCGGCAGATGAAAACCTATATAATCCGCAGATTACTATATATGATCCCGATTGTTTTCGGCGTAATGCTGATTACATTTATCTTGTTTAATGTGGTTGGTGGCGACAGGTCGGTCGAACTTGCCGGCAAGACCGCTTCGGCAGAAACAATAGCCGAGATCCGGCATGAGTACGGCTGGGACAAACCTATGTATTTCAACACCGTTGCCGCCGGAGAACGGGGCTTTAAGGGGCTGTTTGATTCGCAGCTTTTTCATCATCTAAGAAAATGTTTAACCCTGGATTTCGGCAAGTCTATTCGTGATCGCCGGTTTATAATTGATATAATCAAGGAAGGAGCAGGAGCAAGCCTGTCATTAACTGTTCCCATCTTTTTGATTTCTGTTTTGGCCGCCCTGGCTATTTCCCTATTGGTGGCCCACTGGCGGGGCACAAAGTTCGATAGAATTTTAGTAGTACTCTGCGTAGTGGGAATGTCCATGCCCTACCTGTCATATATTATGCTGGGACAATATTTCCTTGGGTACAAGTTAAATTTGTTTCCAGTATTTGGTTATGAGCCGGGTCTGGCGGCGGTGCAATATCTCGCCCTGCCGGTTTTGATCGGCGTAATAAGCGGGCTGGGCAGCGAAGTGCGGATGTACCGCACGATTATTCTGGATGAGATCGGTGCCGACTATGTGCGCACTGCCCGCGCGAAGGGTTTGGCTACTCCAAATATATTGTTTAAGCATGTGTTAAAAAACGCCATGATACCCGTCATTACGCGGGTTGTCCTGGCTATCCCGTTTTTGTTTCTCGGATCATTGCTTTTGGAGCGATTTTTCGGTATACCGGGCTTGGGATATCTTACCATTGAAGCCATCAGCAGCCGTGATGATCCTGTGATAAGTGCGATGACTTTTATTGGCGCCTTGCTTTATCTATTCGGCCTTATCGCCACAGATATTTGTTATGCCCTGGTTGATCCTCGAGTAAAATTGAAGTAATTATGTCTGACCATTTCCTTATTACTGATGTAAATGACAGTTCATCGGCTAATACCGCAGGACGCTCCTTGTGGGCGGATGCCCGTCGTAAATTGTACACCAACCGTTTGGCCATGATTAGCCTAGTGATTATTGTTATTTATGTTTTGGTGGCAATTCTTGTCGGAACAGGACTTTTGGCCAGCAACTGGGATGAATCTGTAGGATCGGCGTATGAAAAACCATCGTGGCAAAATCCCTTAGGTACTGACATTTTCGGCCTTTCGGTCTGGCGTAAGGTTTTGTACGGAACCAAGGTGTCGTTAACAGTAGCTATGTTAGCCTCTCTGATTTCCATTGCTATAGGCCTACCTTTGGGAGCTATTGCCGGATTCTTTGGTAAATGGTTGGACGAGATTATCGTGTGGCTTTACAGCACATTACAAAGTGTTCCTTATATATTGCTTATAATGGCCTTTGCTTTTGTCTTGCGTGATAAGGTCCTTTTTAAGGGCACCTCTTATGAAGTATCCCTGGCAGGGATGACCGCTGTTTACCTGGCCATAGGTCTGACCAGTTGGGTTGGTTTGTGTCGGCTGATTCGCGGCGAAGTGATGAAGCATAAGGAACGAGAATATGTCACTGCTGCTCGGTCCTTCGGCTGCGGTAATTTTTATATAATTTTCCGTCATGTGTTACCCAATGTCTTTCATCTGGTCATCATCGATTTTTCTCTGAGATTTGTAAGTTTTATTCATGCTGAAGTAATATTAAGCTATTTAGGACTCGGTGCCAAAAACCAGCCCAGTTGGGGTGTGATGATTGACGATGCTCGTCTGGAGTTGGCAAGAGGGGTATGGTGGCAGATGGCGGCCGCTACGGTTGCTATCTTTTTTATATCTTTAGCTTTAAATATATTTGGGGATGCGCTCCGTGATGCCATTGACCCACGACTGAGGAAAGCTGTATGAGTAGCAACAGCGTATTATTATCGATTCGAGATCTGGTAGTGGCCTTTTTCACCGATGAAGGGCAACTTCATGCTGTGGATAGGGTTACGTTTGACATCAATCAGGGTAAAACGTTGGCCCTGGTAGGCGAAAGCGGCTGTGGGAAAAGTGTGACAGCCCTTTCGATTTTGCGGCTGATACCGGATCCGCCCGGCAGGATTGTGGGCGGAGAAATACTTTTTCGCAGTCGCAATATCTTGAAACTGTCCGAGAAACGCATGCGAACCATTCGCGGCAACGAAATCGCCATGATCTTTCAGGAGCCCATGACCAGCCTCAATCCGGTTTATACCGTGGGTGATCAGATTGTCGAAGCCATCGAGCTGCACCAGCAGAAAAAGGGGGCAGCCGCCTGGAGTCATGCTGTGGAAATGCTTCGTCTGGTCGGTATAGCCGAACCCGAACAACGCGCCCGCGAATATCCCCATCAGATGTCCGGCGGTATGCGTCAGCGGGTTATGATCGCCATGGCCCTTAGTTGCGATCCGGCGCTTCTGATTGCGGACGAGCCTACCACCGCCCTGGACGTAACCATTCAAGCTCAAATACTCGATCTGATGAAACAACTGCAGCAACGTAATAATATGAGTATCCTGCTGATCACTCATGACCTGGCGGTGGTGGCCGAAAACGCCGACGACGTGGTAGTTATGTACGCTTCCCAAATAATGGAAAAGGCCGATGTAAACACGATTTTCGATCGACCGCTACATCCTTATACTCAGGGACTACTGCGTTCATTGCCCCGGCTGGATAGCCCCAAAGACCGTCTGCAGGTCATTCCCGGTTCCGTACCCGATCCGCTGCATTTTCCAACGGGCTGCAAGTTCCATCCCCGCTGTCCCTACTGTCAGGCCGACAAAGATGAGCTCTGTCGCACCAAAGAACCGCCTCTGGAACAAATAGAGCCCGGCCATTGGAGTGCCTGCTGGAAAACCAAAGAAATTCTCAATAAATTAAACCGCTAAGGCATTAAAATACCGTGCGAAGGTAAATATATGGAAACGAATGGTGATTTAGTAACAGTCAAGGACGTGCAAACTTATTTTCCCATCCGCAGGGGGATCTTTTCGCGCGTCTCAGCGTGGGTCAAGGCGGTGGATGGGGTAAGCTTTGCAATCCCGGGCGGCCGTACGCTGGGACTGGTAGGTGAGAGCGGCAGCGGCAAGACAACTTTGGGCCGCACTATTCTACGCTTAATCCCCGCCACCGGCGGCAAGGTAATTTTCAACGGTCAGGATATCTTTACCCAATCATACCGCCGTATGCGTCGTCTCCGCCGCGATATGCAGATTATCTTTCAGGATCCTTTCGGTTCTCTCAATCCCCGCATGACCATCGGTAATATTGTCGGTGAATCCCTGACGGTGCATGGACTGGCCCGTGGTCAAAAACGCCGACAGCAGGTATCGGAGCTTTTGGAAAAAGTGGGTCTGTCACCAACATATATCAATCGTTATCCTCATGAATTTTCCGGCGGCCAGCGCCAGCGGATCGGCATTGCCCGGGCCCTGGCATTGAATCCTAAATTCATCGTTTGTGACGAACCGGTCAGCGCTCTGGATGTTTCCATTCAGTCGCAGATAATCAATCTCCTTCGCGACCTCCAAAAGGAAATGGGTTTGACTTACCTGTTTATCGCGCATGATTTAGCGGTAGTCCAGCACATCAGTGATTACGTTGCCGTTATGTATCTGGGCAAAATCGTCGAACATGCCCCCGCAGAGGAGATTTATCAGAATCCCCAACATCCCTATACCATGGCCTTGCTCTCGGCTATTCCCCAACCGAACCCGCACCGCCGCTCTCAGCGCATCATGCTTCGCGGTGAAGTGCCCAGCCCTATTAATCCCCCTTCCGGCTGCCCCTTTCATCCCCGCTGTCACATGCGCATAGATCGCTGTTGTAAGGACATACCTCAACTTGAGCCCAAAGGCTCCAATCCCCGCCATATTGCCTCCTGCTGGGTAACCAAATAAACTGTTTAAGACCGATAAAATCTCACTAACAGAATCGTTAGAACTATTCATAATCTATCATTTGCAACCATCTTAGTCCTATAACCAAGTCATCATTGGATTAAATATCTTGCTGGGGAAGGTAGTCAGGTCCGAGTAATTTCCTCAGATCATTTTTTTTCATATTACCGGTAGGATTAAATCAGAAGATTACTGGTTTAGGCCTAATATTAGTGCTGATAAGGTGAGCTAAGGGGCCTTGTTTTCTGTCGTAACATGTTATATATCAAACTGTTAGCTTAAAATTGCTGTGGACAGTCCGTATAATTATATCGCTTGTTTTTTGATAAATCACCCTCATTTTTCAGTCGATAAACCCATTGTGGGCATAAATGGTTGTGGATGAGGTCTGTTGTCTCGGCTCTGACGGCAGTACCGAAACTAGTGGTGAAAAAGGAATTTCAAATAGGCAACTGTTAGTACATACAAATACCTAAGATAAGCCATATAGGGATTGATGAATTTGTAGCAGTGTTGCGAAGATGACCAGGTGGTCATAATACATATTGGATATTTATTCTGCGTATGAGTCAATCTAGACATACTAAAGCCGACACTTTGCAAGCGCACCGCGGCTGGTGGGCCCGTAGTTTAACTGCGTCTATGCTACTGTTGATTATGGTTGGGCTGACGGCGTTTCCAAACGATCCGGCCAAGGCAAAAACCAAATCCGCCAAAGAGCAGGAATATGAAATTAAAACAGCCTTTATCTATAACTTTCTTAAATTTATAGACTGGCCCGAAGACAACCCGAACCACAAACAAAACAAATCTGCATCCAATGCAACAGCATCCTCCCAATCCCAAGAAATTTTCCTTATAGGTTTTATAGGGAGTTATCCTTTCGAAATTGCCAACCAAACTATTAAAGGCAAAGTTATTGGCAGCAAAAAAATAGATACCCTCTTAGTTGCGGAAAAGGAACTTAACGATCCCAAGGTATTGATCCAAGAACTGGAAAAATGTCAGGTGGTGTTCATATCCGTCGAAGCAAAGGTAGATTTGCAAAAGATATTGGCTCTGATCGAGGAACACCCCATCCTGACCATTGGTGAAAACCGTGGTTTCCTCGAAGCGGGTGGTATCCTTAATTTTATACTCGATGATAATAAAATAAGTTTTGAGATCAATCTGATCGCTGCCGAAAAGGCCCAACTAAATATACGGTCCAAACTTCTGCGCCTGGCGAAACGAATTATACAAAACAAACAGTCTGCAGATGGCGAAAAATAAGTACCAAAGGGCAATAAGTTAAATGAGGCAATAATGTCGTTTTTCAGGGACATGACAATCAGACGCAAACTCTCTCTCATCATTCTGATGACCAGCACCCTGGCCATGCTGTTGGCCTGTGCCGTCTATCTGATGTATGAGCAGATAACCTACCGTCAGAATCTGGTGGACGACATTTGTTGCCATGCAGAAATGATCGCAGATAACTGCCGGGCGGCGCTGGCGTTCGGAGATTCCGACGATGCTAAAGAAACCCTGGCTTCCCTCCGCGCCAAAACACCTATTGTCTTTGCCTGTATTTATACCCCCGACAGTCGGGTATTTGCCCGTTACCAACGCCGGGATGTCACCGAAGTAATTGTTCCACCCCCACCCCAGCCGGAATGCCATTATTTTGACCACAAACAACTTGTCGTGTTCAAGGAGATCTACCACGAAGGCGAAAAGCTGGGGACGATACATATCCGTACCAGCATGGAAGAAATTCATGCCATACTTAAGCGGAATATGACAATCATAGGCCTGGTCATGGCCCTGACTCTGTTGCTGGTTTCAATGCTATCCTACCGTGTGCAAAGAGTGATTTCCCGTCCACTTTTGGAGCTGGCTCAGACGGCCCAGGACGTTTCCCAGAACAATAACTTTACGATTAAACAAATCGAGCACGGCAAAGATGAAATCGGCATTCTTATCGAATCTTTCCACGAAATGTTAAAACAGATTCAGGACCGGGAAGTCTCCCTGCGGGAAAATGAAGAGAAATATCGCACCTTGTTTGAATCGTCCGGTGATGCGGTCATGCTGATGGATCATGATGGCTGGTTCGACTGCAACGAAAGCAGTTTGGGGGTTTTCGGCTGTACAAACCGCGGGAAACTTCTCGGCAAAAGCCCTCTGGACTTCTCACCTGATCAACAACCCAACGGCCAGGATTCCAAAGATCTTTGGGAAATAAATCTCTACCAAGCCCGGCGACAGGGAAGCTGCCGCTTTGAATGGATCCACCGCAAATATGACGGTTCTCTCTTCCCCGCGGAAATATTGCTTACTTCGATGGAGTTAAAGGGCAACATGGTAATCCAGAGCGTCGTACGCGATATTACCGAACGCAGGCAGGCCGAAGATGAAATTCGCAAACTCAACGAAGAACTGGAGAAACGTGTAATCAAACGCACTGCTCAGTTGGAAGAAACCCACCAGAAACTGTTGGAAGCTTCCCGACGGGCGGGCATGGCGGAAGTGGCGACTGATGTGCTGCACAACGTGGGCAATGTTCTCAATAGTGTCAATGTTACTGCTACCCTAATAAGCGATAAAATCTCTAACTCCGAAATAACCAACCTGAAAAAAGTAATCGATCTTATGCAGCAGCACCAGAATGAACTGGATTCCTATCTAACCAGGGACCCCCAGGGTAAACATATACCGGTTTATCTTTCTGAAGTTACCAAACTGCTGGATCAGGAACAGGAAGGCATCATTGAAAAGCTCAAATCCCTCACCGGCAATATCGAACATATCAAAGAGATCGTCAAGACCCAGCAGTCTTACGCCAAAGTCTCAGGGGTGGAGGTGGCCACAACACTAACCGAGCTGGTCGAGGATGCGATCCACATCAATCTGGCCGGACTGGAAAGGCACGATATTACTCTCGTACGTGAGTTCGAAGAATTACCACGGATCTACATAGACAAACAAAAAGTAATTCAAATTCTGGTGAACCTGATTAACAACGCGAAATACGCCCTGTCCTATAGTGATACCACTGAAAAAGTGATGACAATCAGGATCTATAAAACCCCGGAGGATAAAATAAGAGTCGAAGTTGCTGATGACGGCATGGGGATACTTCCTGAAAACTTAACCAGGATATTCCAACACGGTTTTACTACGAAAAAACACGGACACGGCTTCGGGCTGCATAGCGGCGCTCTGGCCGCCAAGGAATTAGGTGGCTCCTTAACCGCCCACAGCGAAGGAGAAGGTAAAGGAGCAACCTTCATTTTAGAGTTGCCCTATAAAGCTGTTGAGGTGACGCAATGACAGAGAATAATGTTAAAAATCGACGTATTTTAATAATCGATGATAATAAATCCATCCATGAAGACTTCCTGGCCATCCTGGCCGCCGGTCAGGACCAATCTACGGCTCTCAACGAAGCCAAAGCAGCTATTTTCGGGGAAAAGGCCCCCACTCCCCTTCTCCAGGAATCTTTTGAGATAGATTCGGCTTATCAGGGACAGGAAGGTTTGGAATTGCTGCGCCGGTCTATGCAGGAAGAACGACCCTATGCCATGGCTTTTGTCGATGTACGCATGCCGCCTGGATGGGACGGTATTGAGACGATACAGCATCTTTGGCAGGAATATCCGGACCTGCAGGTGGTTATCTGCACCGCCTATTCGGATTATTCCTGGCACGATACTATCAGACAACTCGGACAGACCGACAGATTGCTGATTTTGAAGAAACCCTTTGACAACGTGGAAGTATGCCAGATCGCCTGCGCCCTGACAGAAAAATGGCATCTCCTTCATGATCTCGATGAGATGGTCAAGCAGCGAACCGCTGAAACCGCCGCAACGCGGGATGTGGCTGTATTTGCCTTGGCTACTCTGGCCGAATCACGCGACACGGAAACCGGAGAACATCTGGAACGTATGCGTAGTTATTGTCAGATCCTTGCCGAAGAATTGAGTCAAAACAGTCCTTATGCTGATATTATCGATGAACAATTCCGGGAAAATATGTATCGGACCAGCCCCCTGCATGACATCGGCAAGGTGGGCATCCCGGATAAAATACTTTTAAAACCGTCCAGTCTGACCGAACGGGAATTCGCCATTATGAAAGAACATTCCATCATCGGAGCCGAAGCCCTGGAAAAGGCCTCCAAACACGCCAATTCCGGAGGCTTCCTGGATATGGCCGCTGATATTGCCCGATATCACCATGAACGATTTGACGGAAGTGGCTATCCCGACGGCCTCGCCGGGGAACAGATTCCCCTCTCGGCGCGCATCGTGGCCTTAGCCGACGTATATGATGCCCTGACTTCCACCCGAGTGTATAAACCGGCCTTTCGGCCCGAGGTGTCCCGTTTGATGATCGAAGAGGAAAAAGGTAAACACTTTGATCCGGTTATTGTGGATGCCTTTCTGACCCGAATTCAGGACTTCCTGAAAGTGCGCAAATTCCACGACGATCCGGATAATAACCTGGTAAAATCCATTGCCTATAATGAACAATCGTAAGTGATCCATACTCATGCCACACAAGAATACCGGTTTGTAAATTCCGCCGTTAGCATGTTCGCTCTAATAATAGAATGTCAGGCTCCTATTTAAATGGGAGGTCTTTTTTTCATATTTGTCACAGCCTATGTTTTTCGGTTCATTTCTTTTACTTCCCGTCTGCTGACTCCCGGCGTTTACTGATCCATTCCTGCTTCAGAAGCGAACTGACAAACAGTTGGACAGTTAGCCCGAATCATAATACAATTTCCGCTATGATCACTATAATGTCTTCGCGCTCGATTTCGTGGCAATAAATTATTGAAAACTTAAACAGGAGTTTTAACATGACTGGTAAAAGGGTACAGGCAACAGGATTCTGTTGTGCTTTATTTATCTTTTTAGCCATCTCCGGCTGTGGCGTGTTACCCCAGCAGGGTGAAAAAATTCTTCCGGCCAAATCGCTCCCTGATACAACCCCCTGGAACTTAGCTGCCTTGAGTAACCCACCGGATTTCCAATGGTCTGACACTAAGGGCCCGATATGGTCGCTTTACTACCAGGGAGAACCCTATCAAGGTAAACCCACGCGCGTGTTCGCATATTATGCCAACCCCGCCACCCTCGAGCAAAAGCAGCCAGGCGAAACAAAATACCCTGCTGTAGTGCTGGTGCATGGCGGAGGTGGCACTGCTTTTAAAGAATGGGTGGATTTGTGGGCTCGCCGCGGATACGCAGCTATTGCCATGGACTTGGCCGGTTGTGGCCCGGAACGCAAACGACTGGAAGATGGCGGCCCTGGTCAAACTGATCTGGAGAAGTTCGGCGCCATTGATCAACCTGTTGAAAATCAGTGGACATATCACGCTGTCGCCAATGTAATATTGGCTCATTCAGTGATACGCAGTTTCCGGGAGGTTGATCCCCAGCGCACTGCTGTTACGGGAATAAGCTGGGGTGGATACCTAACGTGTATTGTAGCCGGGCTCGATAATCGCTTTAAGGCGGCTGTACCGGTTTACGGCTGTGGATTTCTGTATGAGAACAGCGTGTGGCTGCCACAATTTGCGAAGATGACACCACAACAGAGGGATAAATGGGTCCAACTATGGGATCCCTCCATGTATCTTGGTTCAGCTTCAATGCCGATGCTTTTTGTCAACGGCACTAATGATTTCGCCTATCCGCTTGACAGCTACGCCAAAACCTATCGACTTACCCATGGCCCCCATAATTATCGTATCACTGTAAAAATGCCTCATGGCCACCCGCAGGGATGGGAACCCCAAGAAATCGGTCTGTTGGTAGATCAATATTTAATAGGAGGAATACCACTGCCCGCTATTATGAGACCACAAATAATAAGCGGACACATAAGCGCAACCGTTAAAAGTGAAACTCCACTCACCTCCGCAGTCCTCCATTACACTACTGGAACCGTACCTATCAATGAGCTTTCCTGGCAGGATGTACCGGCTTATGTTATAGGCAGGCAGATTATTTCATTGCCACCTCCGGAAGAAGCTACAATTTGGTTCCTAACAGTCCAGGATAACCGGGGAGCAATAGTATCAAGTGAGTTGATATTCTCGAAAGAGGAGAAATAAGGTAACCCCGTTAATTTTGTACCACCCCGAACCATATTGATTATCAGGATATAAAAAACCCGGTACAGTGATCCGTCGGTCGGGGATTGTGGGGCACGAACCACCATACCAGGTAAATTACTTCTATCACAAGATTTACGCCTGATTTTGATGCTGTCAGCACCAACCAGCAGGTTTTAGAATCAGATTGCAATTACCTTTCTAACTATGCCAGGCTGATGATGTAAAATTTTCCCTAAAATGTAACTTTAGACCATTCGCTTTTATCGATTTTTACGCATATAATAACAATCAGAAATTATCTGATTTTCGCGGATAAATTTGCTGAGATGACGCTAACATCAAACATGCAAAAGACTTCCGAAATACATGCGTTTATGTGTTTATCCTGGTCTGGAATTATTAAAGCGTGGTTATGAGATGTGAATATAGCTGGTTAGATAATTTTATGGGACCGATTTGGATTCGAAACGCGATTTGTCTTCCAGAGTGATTAAACCCCTTTGTAGAGCGATCACGGTCAGGTCGGCCAGATTATCAGTACCTAGCTTGGCATATATGTGTTCCCGATGGCTGGCTACGGTCTTGGGGCTTATATTTAGATCGACGGCGATTTTTTTCGGTGTTTGGCCTTCGGCCAGCAGTTTCAGCACTTCCACCTCCCGAGAGGTCAATTCCGGAAACATTTCCGATTCACCCTCATTCCGGTTGGACATATAATCCAATACCACCGAATCGTTTATTCTTTCGCTCAGATAGATATGGTTTGATACAACCGTCTTAATCGCCCGGTTTAGCTCACCATAGGCACAGCTTTTTACGAGATACCCCTTAGCCCCGGCCTTGAGCATACTCAGCACATATTGTTTACTGGGATGCATAGACAAGGCCAACACCTTGGTATTCGGCTTTTTTTTCAGGATCTGCCGGGTGGCTTCATCGCCGTTTAATTTTGGCATTGATAAATCCATCACCACTACCTGCGGAGAGTGTTTTACCGCCAACTCTACCGCTTCCCGGCCGTCCTGAGCCTCAGCTACCACTTCCATGTCTGGTTCGTTCTCTATCAAGCTGCGCAGTCCTTCCCGCAGGATACGATGGTCCTCAGCGAGAAGTATTCTAATAGTCATATCAGTGTCCTCTTTAAATTTGCATTACCATCCTTGCCTAAACTCTGTAAAGTAATCCCCCAAAGCCGCAACTGGGCTGACCAAATATTCATTTAATTAAACGCACACTCTTTTCCTTGTATTATTAACTCTTTACATAAAATAATCCACACTTTTGCCGGGGTTTTGAATATATTTTGCATAAAGGCATTTTGTTATTTTAGGTAAAATTGAAATTATTAATTTAAATTCCATACTCGTATTTGGTAGCATTTCCTCCGGGGAATCCTGGTAATACCAATGAGTTTGGGCTCATCCAACCGTTTATTATTCTGGTTGAACGCCAGGGAAAATACCCTTTACTTTATTATAAATATAGGCTATTTACTCTCTAACAAAACCATGAGAAATCAACTCCTTAGGTAAAATAGGAGATTTAGAGTGGTTTTGACTGGAATCTCTGGGAATTATTTATGCCGGAGGGATACGGCGGCGTAGCTCAGTTGGTCTAGAGCGGCGGATTCATAAGCCGCAGGTCGTGGGTTCGACCCCCACCGCCGCTAGTCATTAAACGATTGTTTAAGTCGGTAATGGTAGGTACATACCGGGATGAGGTCGTGCTGGTAAAAGCTGGCAGGTAATTGATGTGAACGCGGTTTACAGCAACTTTATGCCGAGGTAAACTCAACGATTTTTAAGGGTAATATCAGGGTAAAGGTCGCTCCCCTATCCACTCCTTCGCTCTGAACAGTTAGGGAACCTCCCAGTTCCTTCGCCGCAATGGCCCCACTGTGCAGTCCGAAGCCGTGCCCCTGTCTTTTCGTCGTGAAGCCGTGCTGGAATATATTGGTTAAATTTTCCTGCGAGATGCCTATGCCATTATCGCAAACTTGGATACAAACATTATTCTCGTCTTGTTTGCGCACCCGCAGGGTCAGTCGCTTGTCCATCGAATCGTTATTGGAAAGGGAATACTTGGAGTTGCTGATCAGGTTAACCAGGATTTGCAGCACCTTTTGTTTGTCGATACTGACCTGAGGCAGATCTTCGTATTCACGTATGACTTCGATGCCGTGTCGCGTTAGACCCGCAATGTTAATCTCTAGGGCATCCTCGACCAGTTCTGTCAGAGTAGTGTTAACTTCCACCCCCGAAACTTTTGCGTAAGACTGCTGCATCTTGACGATTTCTTTAATGTGATTGATGTTTTTGGTTAGTGAATGTACCATATCCGTGATTTTATCCTGCTCCGCTGTCAGGAGTTTTGTCACTTCGGAAAGATAGAGAGGTATATATTTCCCCTTGGGGTCCTGCGAAATGAAAACATTTAGATGCTCGATATTCTCGTTAATAATATCAATAACTTTCTCGAGATTACGAATCTCGGAGTTCGCTAGTTTTTCCGAGATTAATTGAGCGGATACGTTGACACTGTTGAGAACATTACCTACATTGTGCAGTACCCCTGTCGCAACCTCCGCCATCCCCGCCTTATGGGATGTGGCAACAAGTTGTTCTTGAATTTCTCTGAGTTCTTTTTTGGACTTTTTGTGTTCAGCAATTTCACGGTTAAGATTATCCACGGAAGTGGTGGATTTTTTAAGATTCTCAGCCATCTTTTGCAAAGTAGAAGCCAACTGCCCCATTTCATCGCCAGATTTTATTTCTATTGGCGTCTGGAGATTTCCTTTGCCTATTTCCTGGGCCGCTGCGCAAAGGGATGCCACTGGCCGTGAAATATGCCGTGAGACATACAAGCCCCAAGAAACAGCTAATATTGTGACTGTTAAAGAGATGATAAGCAGGCGATTCCTTAAGTGGACAATCGGTGCGAATATTGTTCCTGTATCATAGTTTATTAAGAGAATCCAACCCAGATCCGCTTGGTTTTTCTGCTTACTTTTACGGGCATAGGTTATTAATTCTTCGGTCTTTCCTTCTGTCCGTCCACGGTTAAGAAAGTATCCGTAATCGTCCTGCATTCGGGAGAAGAACTTTTTGTCTGATACATCTTCCCAGAAAGCATATTCTCCCGAATCGTCATAAAGAACCCTGCCTTTTTTATTAAATAGCTTAAATCCCGCGGTCTCATATTCCGCTATGCTTCTGATAATTTTAGTAATTTCTTCAATATTCAGAACCACCTTCATAACTCCGGCGAAATTTCCCTCTGCATCATCAATACGTATCCCTATATCAGTGGAATACACATCTGCACTTTCATCATACGCTACATCCGCAACAAAAAGGCCCCTGGCTCGGGTTTCTTGCCACCAAATTTCATCGTTTTGCATATAGTCAGAGGTTTTTCCGGATTGTACGACATTTGCGCCGTATTTATTGGTAACGAATACTTCCCCGAACAATTTATAGTTATTTTTTATTTCATAGAACGCAATTTTCTGTCTCAAAGCTTGTGATAGTTCACTGTTTAATATGTCTCGCATAAAAGGAGTGATAGTTTCTTTTGGAGCCTTAATCCACTCACCGTCTTTTTGCTTCAGATAGGTGTCAATATCTTCCAATTTTTCAAATTCCTGATTTGACCGGCATACCGATTCAAGTAACTCGGAATTCTGGGAATACTCCTGAAAAATCTCAATTCTCTTATAAATATCGCGATATATCTCATCCAATGTTTCCAATATTAATATTGCTGTTTTTTCGCCGATGGTTTTTTGTAAAGCGCGTTGGCCTGCATTGACAGAAAGATACCCCACAACTCCCATTAAAAGAGCCACCGTTAAAAAGCTTAAGATTAATTTTTGGCCTATTTTCATCTTTGGCCTGTTTTTATACACACGGGCTTTCGGTATCGGTCGATCGGAATGATAATTCGATATTAAAACGCGTTTCCTCACTCCTTGGCGATAATAAAATCTGCTCCCTACCGATCACACAGCAAAATTCCGGCAAGTCCGATAGTGTGTATTAGCCTATCGTTTGTGAACATGGAATCCGTTCCAGATATTTACTTATATAATCGACACTACAAGTAGACATATTTATGGAAATCCCCACTTATGAACACTAATCGATATCATGTCTGTCTGAACTTAAATGCTTTTATTCAAGACATTTATAAAAACTATGCTCGTTTGTATTTGAGTAAAATCCCCTATACACAGATAGGTATTTGTAGGGCGGGAAAAACGGTATAGGACTTTGTTATATAAGCATTTTTCGTAGGCTGGATGCTTTGATGCAGGTAAGGTCTGAAACGACCATATCAGCCACCTGTAGTTGTTCAGCCGGGTAGCTAGTGGCTACGGCCAGGCACCGCATTTTAGCTGCCTGAGCGGCCTGAATGCCCCAGATACTGTCTTCGATCACCACAAATTCACTGGGCTGGGCCAATCCCGGTTTTGCCCCGTTTTCTGGACAATGGGATGAGGGGCTGGTCGGCAGATTTGGATTATGGGCGCAACAGGGCTGATCCTCAGCCGCGATTGGTTGTTTACCAGCGGAGCAGGGCGGATCCTCAGCGGTGGTTAGTTGATTATTAGCGCAAAAGGGCGGATTTTGGGCGGAAATTGCATTAAATCTTTCCAGGCAAAGGAGATAACCTTGGGGGTCTGGTTTGCCTCGAGAGACATCTCCGGCAGCGATAATAAAGGCGAAAAATGGGCTTAAATTCTCTTTATCCAGGATGAATTGCACCTCTTCTCTGAGGGCTCCGGAGCATATACTGCAGGTTATGTTGTTATCTGCCAAGTCGTTAAGGAGTTCGCGTACGCCGGGCATAATTAGGCTGTTTTGTTGGATATAACGGGCGAATTTGGTTTTTTTGCGGTGAAAAAGCTGATTGATAAGATCTGGAGCGGGTTTGCCCCCTTTGTCGATCAAAACCCGTTCAAAACATTCTAAGTCCGTATATCCCAAGTACTTATCGCAATATTCGGTCCAATTAAGCTGGGTGCCCTCTTCCAGGAGGACCTCAGAAAACATCTGAAAATGGGCTTTTTCGCTATCTGCAATTACACCATCGAAGTCAAAAACCACCATTTTCAGTTCAGTTTGGCCTAAATTCTTCTCATTTCTTCTCATTTTTTATCATTTCTGCTTAGATTTTTCGCATTTCTTGTAATAAACGTCTAAATTCTTCTATTTTCTGGTTAGATTTTTCTAATATCTTTTCCTGCAAATTCCTAAATAGGTGGTTTTTTCCTTGCCAATCCTATGGTTCAGAGATAAAAGTCATAATTGACTGGAGCGTATCATTTATCAGATTGACGGAGCTAAATCAATCATTTGATGGTAAAGATAAGCATAGTTTACCTAACCCTAGAAAAAAACCCATTTCCATGGGGAAGAGATTGAATATTAGTGAGTTATCAGTACTGGCAGGTGAAGTATGTAAATATTCAAGCCCCAACTTGCCAGCGGCCGATAAGATGGACGTACCACGTTTATCAGTACTGTTAATGGAGATTTTAAGCACTGACGTCAAAACCTCAAAACAGCCGTGAAATGAATTTTAAGGCGTTTTTAAATACTTTGAGGATTTTGGCGGACTAGCTATTTATAAATGAAATCTGTTCTGTGGAGGAACAGCAGGTGAAAATTTTGTTAGGCGGAATGTGCCGCGAAAGGAAGGGTGATATGAAGAAATACATAACTGTATTGACAGTAGTCTTAGTAACGGCAGCGATTTGCGTTACTTCAGTACGGGCGGCTCCCGAGAATGATACAAAAGCACAGTTGGAGGCCCTGCGTGCCCGGGTGGCTGAGCTGGAGTCCCAGGTCAACCAGCAGTCTTATCAGCAGCGCAATGCCGAACTGATGAAGGAATTGGTGAACGATATGGATACCAAACCCTTCCATCAAGCGGCAGATACGGCTTTGACGGCAGGATATGATAATCGCTTCTTTATAAAGACAGCGGATGATCAGTTCAAGCTGGAATTCGATACCCGTTTGCAGTTTCGCTATTCGTGGCTGATGACCGAAAGTGATGATCTTTCCAGGGAAGGTCTCGATGCCTCTGATTGGGTCCTGTATGGGGGCAATCCGGCTCAATTTGAAGCCTATGATTCCAGCGCGGGTGGCTTTGAGATTGAGCGGGCCAGGGTATATCTGAGCGGTCATGTACTCAAAGATGTAAAATTCAAGATTGCCATCGACGGTGATGATGACGATGATGTCGATGACCGGGTCGGTAATTATCTCTATGAATATGAAGTGAGCTACTCTTTTATGCCCGAGTTTGGTGTGCGGGTAGGTCGCTTTAAGGGTCCCTTCGGCAAGCAGGAAACGACCAGTTCGGCCCGCTTATCGCTGGTGGATCGTTCCTTAGCAAACGAAGTGTTCAATATAGATCGAGTTAGCGGGATTGAGGTGTTCGGTGATATAGCTATGGGCGAGATCACACCCCATTATGCGGTGATGATATTTAACGGTCTCCAGAACACCAACGACGTTCCCCTGGTCGAAAATGACAACACCCCGGCGATAGCAGGTCGGTTGGTATTGCCCATGATGGGAGCGACACTGAAAGACTTTGCGAACGAATCCGACCTGAAAGGCCATGATAATCCAGTGGCTCAGGTGGGAATGAGCTGCGCATATAGCAATGACCGCAATGAAGACCACTTTGCCGGCGGCGATGGCGACAGCTACGAATTCCTGGGTAAAAGCGCGGTTGATTGTGACACCGACATCTTCGAATTAGGCGGTGAAGTGACAATGTTCAGCGCTGATCTGGCCATGAAATACCAGGGCCTATCGGCTATTGTGGAAGGCTTTTATCAGCATGTAGATGGTGACAGCGGTGAAGTAGCCAATGAATCCGACTTCGGTAATCTGGTACGCAGCGGGATTGACGGTCTGGAAGTTGATAATATGGGCTGGTATGCACAGGCCGGCTATTTTGTGATCCCCCAGAAATTCGAGTTGGTGGGTCGCATAGGTGGCGTACATGTTGACAGCTCGAATGACAGTTATGAATATGCCGGCGGTTGCAACTATTACATCTCCGGCCAGGACCTAAAAGTATCTCTGGATGTTACCTATATTGACGCTCTACCATTGGTATCCTCTTCCCCCAATTTTGTCGGTGTGCAGAACGAAGGGTTGCTAATGTTCCGTTCGCAATTACAGTTCCAGTTCTAAAGGTATTTTTGTGAACCGCATGGGCTGAAGCCCATCCTGCATTACTTTTTGAATGATATAAAAGGGCATCGTCATTGAATGACGATGCCCTTTTTGTAGTGTCCAGCTTGACAGAAATTGTCCTGATTGAGATAATGCATCTAGGGCTTGAGTAGGAGCATTTGAGCCTGCGTTTAATGCCAAAGTAGCTCAATGGTAGAGCACAGCTTTCGTAAAGCTGGGGTTGAGGGTTCGACTCCCTCCTTTGGCTTTAGTCGGTCGTTAAAATCGATATAAACGTAGCAGCCGTCATAAGTGTCAGATGTGTACTTTTCCGAATATTCGGTCTTGGAAATCACCCCAGAACAAATGATACTTCAATCCAGGCGGAAAGGGTATTGACTTTGGGACCTGATTGACGTTATTATTTAATATGAAGCGTTTTATCTCCTTTCGCGGCGCTTCTGCCGATGGTTCGTATCCCCCCATACGCCCATCGGCCTTTTTTTGTTCTATATATACCGACTGGTCGGTATATATAGAACGTGGTCTGTTCTTGGGCTGGAAATTCATAATATCAAGGAGGTTACATTGTTGGATTAATTTTACGGAAAACAGCTTCATGTTCCAATAGCCTTTTCTTGAGGGCAACGCCACCGGGGGCGGAATAGCCGCCAAGCTGACCATTAACAGCTACAACTCGATGGCAGGGGATGATCAGAGGGATACGATTTTGGGCCAGGGCCCAGCCCACGGCCCGAGCGGCGCGAGGGTATCTGATTTTTTGGGCCAATGTCCCATAATTAATAGACTGTCCGGGTTTGATCTGAGCACAGCGCCGAAGAACCGAGCGGGTGAAATCGCCAGCCCAGGAAATGTCAACCTTGCAGGTAAAATCAACCTGGTTGCCGAGAAAATAATCTGTGATGTTCTGCTGGAGTTTTTTTAGAACGCTGTTATTGGTCTGGGCGGAGGGATAGTGATTTAAGACGGTCTTTTGGAGAGAATGCTGGTTAGGAAAGCCAAAAATTAACCGGCAGAGAACTTCGTTATGTGAGACCAATGCCAAGGGCCCCCATTCGGTGGGGACCAGGGTATAAAGGTACCGGCCGGATGTGGGTAAGGATGTTATGAAGGTTATTGACATAACGCGGTTACCAGATACAGGTATCTTATAATCGGTTAAAGCGGATCGTCATAGGAGATTACGGTAACTTTGGCCCGGGGAGCAGCTCCAGAGGTCGGATCACAAGAGAAACTCAGCTTATTGTCGCCTTTTTGCAGGACCGGTTGGGTGCCGGTAGGTGTTACCTGGGCGAGAATCTTACCATCAGAGTCATAAAGGGTACAGTCATCAAGGTCATTGAATTCCAGGAATCCACCTGAAGGGATTTCTACCGGGAATGATATGGTTTGGCCGTTCAAGGTGAGAGTGGGATTTACAACCGTAGAGGGTATCATCGGGAGGGCTTTGACGGGACCCAGGCGGCAGGTAACTTGTTTGTTGGGGGGGAGGTTGTTGTACCAGATACTAAGTGAGTCCACCTGGCCGAAATCGATATTGATATGGTAGAGGCAGTAGTAATGTTTGCCATCGTTCCATACGTAGTCACTCCAACGGGTGGATTCGGTCTCCACGCCAGTCAATAAGCGGCTGCCGGTGAAATCTATGTTAAAATAGCGGTCAGCCACGGAGCCATGGACGGCATGAAAGGGGCTTTCAAGACGGACGGCGAGGATTTCACCCAAGCCGTCACCTTCAATGGGCAGGCTGAGGGCCTGGTGTTTTTTCAGATTCAGCGGGGGATCGAATTTTCGATCGAGTCTGACCCAGGCGGCATTTTGAGGGACCAGACCTGAATTCTTAGCGGTAAGTACACCTGCTGAGGCGTGAGCGTCGGAGTTAGGAAGGGGGGTTAATGTTGCGATTACTCCCTTAGCGGTCTTAGGCGCCTGGGTAAAAGTTTGCGGATCTGAAAGATCGGCCAAGATAATGTTGCAAGGATCGTCATATGATCCTGCGGACATAAGGGCTTCGAGACGTAATTTGACCGGCTGAGTTTCAAAAGGATTTGTCGAATTCCAGGAGAGGCTGGGCGATTCTGAGAGTAAGATAGTATGAGGATCGTAAGAGGTGGGACGGAAACGCCACTTGCCAGCGGGGTCGCGGAAGAGAGAAAAGTCCTTTTCCGGCTGGCGCAATTTCGCTCTGATTGAATCGTTGAAATAGCCGCTGCGGCGGAGCTCTTCGCAGGTGCGCAAAATATCCACCACTCGTTGGAACAAGGGGACGGCGCGGAGACGATCCTGGTCTATCGCGCTAACGAGGGATACGCCGGCGTCCCAGCCGATGAGCTTGGCGCCAAGATATTCGATGACGTCGGGGTAGGTGGGCTCTGTCTGGGGAGGGTTATATTTTTTGAAGTCCCACCAGCCCAAATGCAAAGGTAACAGTAGGCCACTGTTTACCGTTTTGACGTGGAGGTCAATAAAGCGTTTATGACCGCGCTGGGGGCAATCCCAGGCCTGCCAGCGGGTGCGGTACTGCCAGAAATGGTTCCACATGGAACTCATCTCCATACCTACAGGTTTTTTTAGATGCTTTTGAATTTCAAAGACGAATTTGCCCGACCAGTACCAGTTTTCATCCCGGCCGTTTAGAATATTGAAACCGTCGATGGCGTCGAGATAGATGCCATCGAAATCGCAGAAATTTACGATATCGGCGTGATTCTGGGCGATTTCGTTAAAGAGTGAGGATTCGGTACTGGGTACAAATAACCCGAAACGTTCCTTAAGGTGGCGGGCTTTTACTCCGGCTAAATGAGGAGCTGGTTTGGTACCCAGCGCTCCGCGAGTAAGGCCGGTAAAACGCCAGGGCGGCTGTTTGGTAGCGGCGCTGAAGGTGACCAGTTCGTCATCGATATGAAGTGTAACACTGTTTTGGACAAAAAATCCGGTGATCGTGCTGATATCTTTGGTGGGTTCGTTTACCAAGATTTCAGTGGCATCGGCAGTTAATGGCTGGGCGAGGGTGAAGCTGCTAAAGGCATCCAGGCGTTTGTCAGGGATGGGAGTTACATACCGTGAATGTTTGTCGATAAAACAGGAATAGGTATGGAAGATGGAGTCGATACCGGCGTCGTGGAGGCGTTTTACAATGTGTCGATAGGTCTGCCAACCCTGGGGCCATTTCGTGCGGTCCAACTCAAAATCACCAAAGCGAAAGAAGGCAGGGCCACCATGATTGTTGATCTGGGTGACGCCGAGCCGTTTGGCGGTGGCGATCCAATCGTCCACGGTGTCTTCGGTGAGCGTGCCGAAATTGAAGATATAAGAACCGTGGTTAAAGGGGATCTCCTGGGCCCAGGGTCCGGCGACCGGACAGGGAGGCATCTGATCCGCGTTGGTAAGAACCTGTTTGAGGGCAGGTAGCATTTTTCCCTGAGGCATACCGACGAGCGCTACCTGCGCACCTTTCAAACCGAATTTTCGATAGCAGGATGCTTTCAATTCAGTCTGGAGTGCCGGGAGCTGGGCCACATGGGTAATGAGATTGAGGGATAAGGCGCAGGCACCGAAGGGCTCTTCGGGGCGGGCATTAAGTGTGAGTGGTATATTCAAAAATGCAAGGGAGTCAATTTGCGGGCCGTTTACAGATGCCACAGTCAGGCGAATATATGAATTGAGCGACTCCGCACGCAGCACTACGGTGACAGAGGCCTTGGTGAACTGAAGGGTAAGAAGTCCGTGTGCATAAGAGACAGAATCAGCGGGGTGTTCCACTGCCTGGCTGCGGAGCAAGGCACAATAAGAAGGAGGGGTATTTTGCAAGTAGTCCGTGCCGGTGGTGAGATCCAGGAAGCTCAGATTTTTACCCAGAGGAGAGATTGTGTAGCGGATATGAGCATTCTCCAGTACGATGTTGTTTTGCCCGGCGGCGGTCTGAACCGACCAGAATACCAAGAAACTAATAATAATTGGTGAGTTTTTCATCATAAAGCCAGCATAACCTCCTGTGGTGGAATTAGCTCAATTATTACAATTCGAATTATTCTCTCCAAACAACAGGGAAATTGGTAGGAAAATTTGCTGTTTTATGCAGAGAGATTGGGAGATCGCGGCCCGGTGTCAGCCTTGCTAAGTGGCATATGCCAAAACAGCTCCAATATTAACAAAAACAGGTAATATTGCGCAGAAGGGACCTTGGGATGGTATTGTAAAGTTGGGTTAAAAATGATACGATATTAATATTATAAGGATTTTCCATAAATGGGCAGAGGCAAAAAGAAGTAATTGAAAAAGAAAAAGCTAGTTGTTTTGTTTACCTGTGTCGGCAGGCGGGTGTCCCTGATACGCGGGTTTAAAAAGGTCTCCGGCCGTTTGGGCCGTGAAGTGGTTATAGTAGGTACCGATACCACAGAGTATTCTCCTGCGCTGCAGTGCTGTGATCGAAAATTTATCGTTAAGCCGGTAGATCATCGAGACTATGGCCGGGAGGTTACCGAGATAATCCGTCAAGAAAAAGTTGACCTGCTGGTTCCGACGGTTGATCTGGACCTCTTGAACTGGTCGCGCAGGCGGGAACAGTTTTCCCAACTCGGTTGCACGGCATTGATTTCCTCACCTAAAGTGGTCAAGGTTTGCCAGGATAAACGCCAGACCTATAGCTTTCTGAAACAGTATGGTTTCGATACACCGGAAACCGTCAGTGCCGGGCAGGCTTTAAAGCGCCAGCGTCAAAAGTATCCCTATTTTCTCAAACCCTGGGACGGCCACGCCAGTCGAGGCAATCAGATAGTGCATGATAAGGAAGCCCTACGATTTTATGCCCGCCGCATTCCCAATTGCATAGTACAAGAGTACATAGACGGCGACGAATATACAGTGGATGTGCTGGTGGATTTTCAGGGGAAGGTGCGATGTGTGGTGCCGCGGAGACGTATCGCAACCCGGGCCGGGGAAGTCAGCAAAGGTCAAACGGTCAAAAAGCCTGAGATTATCGAACAGTCCAAACGATTAGTAGAGACATTGGGCGCCGGACCGGGTGTAATAACAATTCAATGTTTTCTGACCAGGCAAAAACAAGTCAAGTTTATCGAGATCAATCCCCGTTTCGGGGGTGGGGTACCGCTTTCAATTAAAGCCGGGGCGAACTTTCCTCTGTGGATACTCCAATTGTGGCTGGGGCAAAATCCTCGTATTCCCATGACCGGCTGGCGGGATGGTTTGATTATGCTGCGGTATGATGATGCGGTTTGGTGGGAAAAGTAAAGTAAGCGCATATGATGTTAGGATTTATATTCGGCGATACTTATTCGATTTGGAAGATCATGCGGTGTTACTGGCTGATCCTGCCGGTGGCGTTTGTGGTCTCGCTGATCGCTACTCCTTTGTTTCGCAGATTGGCGCTTAAATGGAATGTGGTGGATATTCCCGATGACACCGTTAAGACCCATAAGCAGCCTACGGCGTATCTGGGTGGGCTGGGTATTTTGGCGGGGGTTCTGGTAGGACTGGCAATAGGTTTTTATGTACTAATTGAACATAAGACGCATGTTCTATCGGAAACAATGGATCGGCAGAGCGGGGCGTATGACGCCCGGTTTCAAGATTGGCGGATACTGGCCGGTATCGGTATTGGGACTATGATCGCCTGTCTGATAGGGATATTGGATGATTTGTTTGATATCAAACCGTGGCAGAAACTGCTGGGGCAGGCGGCGGCGGCGACGGCTTTGATATGGGTGGGGGTACTGCCTAACCTGGTACATCTGTTCAGCTTTGTTAATGTACAACTGCCCGCAACGGTGAATTACATTATTGGGGCACCGATAGTTTTATTTTTCATCCTGGGGGCGACCAACAGTTTAAATCTTTTGGATGGGCTGGATGGTCTGTGTGCGGGAGTAACGGCAATTATTACGGGGGCGTTTTTATTTCTGGCATTAAGTTTGGCGACCTGGTCGCATAGTCCGGTGGGTGATCCGGTACGATTGATTGTTTGTCTGGCGCTGGTGGGGGGAACTTTGGGATTTTTACCGCTGAACCGGCATCCGGCGAAGATATTTATGGGAGATGCGGGCAGTATGCTGCTGGGCTTTATTGCGGGGACTTTGATGATTCTGTTTATGGAAAGTATGGGGCGCTGGTCGGTGGCGGCGATTATTATCTTCGGATTACCCATTCTCGATACGGCGGTGGCGCTGGTGCGTCGTTTTATTAACAAGCGGCCTCTATTCGTGTCCGACAGAGGTCACATCTATGACCAATTCATGGACCGGGGCATCCCTTTGAAAAAGGCGGTGGGATTGAGCTATCTTCTGGCCGGGATTTATGCTGTGGTGGGTGTCATGACCGCCACGATACGTTTTCGTTATGCGGTGGGATTGTTTTTAATCGTGGTGCTCATCTCGGCGGTGGTGGTATGGAAAAAAGGCTTCCTCCAAATACCATCTATTGAGAAAGAAAATAACGAATAACAAAATGCGCGTTTTGCTGGTCGGAAGGGAATTATAAATTTTTACACTATGCTCCTGTATGTCTCATCAATCGCCGAGGCAGGTATTAACACCACGGGCGGCGTTTATCAGGGGGTGAGTTTTAGGAACCGTGCGAATTTTACCGGCGACATCGGCCAAGCGTACCGTGGTTAATTCGCCCTTCTGTCTAACCACGAGGCAATTTTTTTTGCCGGCCATTAGTTGTTCCAGAGCATAATGACCAAAAGCGGTTGCCAGGGTACGATCGAAGGGAGTGGGAGTTCCGCCGCGCTGGACATGGCCCAGGACCACCGCTCGGGAATCCAGGGAAGTTAATTGTTCGATTTCGCGGGCCAATTTGTCGGCAACCCCACCTAACCGGATCGGATCGGGTGAGTATTTATCGATTTTATGCACCACCATCTTGCCGCCTTTCTCTTTGGCGCCTTCGGCCACGGTGATGATGCTGAATTTTTTGCCGTGCTGGCTGCGGCGCCGGACGAATTCACATACCTTATCCAACCGATAAGGGATCTCGGGGATCAGAATCACGTCACTACCGGAGGCAACGCCGGCATACAAAGCGATCCAACCGGCATAGCGGCCCATCACCTCGACGATCATCACACGATGATGGCTGGAGGCGGTGGTATGGATTTTATCGAGGGCCTCGGTGGCGGTGGTTACGGCGGTGTCAAAGCCAAAGGTGATGTCCGTTCCATATAAATCGTTATCGATAGTCTTGGGAACCCCCATGATAGTCAGGCCCTTTTGGGCCAGTAGTGCCGCCCCTGCCATGGTGCCATCGCCGCCGATACAAATCAGGGCGTCGATATTGCGTTGGTGGAGATGGTGGACGCAATCATCACGGAGGTCTTTCATGCGTTTTTTACCACTGGATGTAGCGACCGGGTATTGGGCCGGATTGGCCTTGTTACAGGAGCCCAGAATAGTCCCTCCCCGGGTAAGAATGTTGCTAACATCATCATAACTTAGCTGGTGCATTCGATTCTCGATAAGACCCAGAAACCCATCAAAGATACCGATGACCTTGAGGGAATGTTTGCTGATTGCGGTCTTGGTTACGGCCCGGATAACTGCGTTCAAGCCCGGACAGTCCCCGCCCCCGGTTAACACGCCGATAGTTTTAATCATCTTTTTTTGAACAGCCATAATCACCTAACTTTCAATAACATTATGTCGCTTTGCCCCAAGTATAATCGATATATTTCGATGGGCAACCAGTAACCACAAGATGTAGTGAATTTGCTGGATATTATCCAGGTAATATCTATAATTGGAATCGGCGCCAAACCGCCGGGATTTGCGGTGGATAGAAGGCCATTATATTAGCTGCAGGAGGTATTCTTGCGGGCCTTTTGGTGTTATTGACGGTAGTGTTTATAATTAAGCGTTTGCCTTTCTGATACTTCGTTTATGGAAAGTTGAGTGAGACGTACTAATACAGCAATTTCTGCCGAATGGGGGTGCCTTTATTTGAAGGCCGGAACCGGATTGATCCTTGCCGGGGTGATGGGACTATTGATGCTTTTATGTGTGCCGGGGACTGGTCAGGTTGCCAGCTCTGATGTTTCTGCAGCCGGAGAGGTGCATTTTGAAATCAGCGGTTCCATCGAGAGTATTCGGCAGGACGGCAATGACATTGCAGTTTGTACGGGAGGTATCTATATCTATCAGAAATGGCAGGACGAAGATGCCCTTTTGGAAATACGGGCCCGCAATGCCGTGATTTTCTACTCTCAAAAGCAAATTTTTACCCGGCTTTCCGAGAACCGAAAGGCCGAGGCAAAAGAGCAAGGTCCGTCAGCTAAGGCTGATAGCAAAAAGTCCCCAAAGAAACGGCCCGTAGCAGTTTATCTCGAGGGGGATGTCATCCTTCAGGTGGAACGTTATGAATTTGCCTCCGATACGAGGATTACCGCCGAGAGAATCTATTACGATTTCGGGCAAAGGAACGGACTTGTCCTCGACGCCACGTTGAGGATGCGGCTGCCGGAAAATGATCTGCCGCTTTACATTCGTGCCCAGCGGATCAAGCAGTGGTCGAAGGATCATTATGGGGCAGAAAAGATAACCCTCAGCAATGACGAATTTTATAAACCTCATTTTTCAGTAAAGGCGCAAAAGTTAGATATCAAGGTACAAGAGGCGGCCAAAAAAGACGAAGCCAAGGAGAAAACAGAACGGAGCTACCGCTACGATGTAAAAAATACCACCATTAACCTGGAGGATTTTCCGATATTCTGGTGGCCGCGGGGTACGGGTACGACGGGCAAGACGGAATCACCCCTGCAAGCATTGCGAACCAGCTCAAGCTCTGAGTACGGATTGGGGATCGAGACCCAATGGTCTGTACCGTGGTTGCTGGGAATTCCGGAACCCAGCGGAGTGGATACCTCTTTGCATCTGGATGAGTTTACCGAACGTGGGCCAGGAGCCGGTTTCGAAATGGATTATACCCAGAGCGGCTACTTCGGTAATTTGAGAAGCTATATAATTAATGATAACGGCGAGGACCGGCTGGGTCGCTTCGAGAGCCGCAAGGACGTACCCATCGAGCATCCAATGCGCGGACGGGCCCGCTGGCAGCACCGTCAGGAACTGCCGGGCAATCTGGGTGAAGGAACCTTGGAAATAAGTTATCTGTCTGATCGCAACTTTCTGGAAAGCTGGCGTGAACGGGAATTCGATACCGACAAAGAACAAGAGACCCTGTTTTATTACAAAAAAGAATACAACAACTGGGCCTTCGATGTTCTCAATAAATTCCACCTGAACGATTTCGATTATACCCTTACCGAGCTGCCCACGGCGGGGGTGCACGGCATTGGCCAGGATTTGTTCGGGGTATTTACATATTATCAAGATACCCGGATTTCCCGTTTGGCCGAACGGGCCGGTGAGCGGCCGGTGGCCACGGTATTGGGAATTGAACAGCCGTCTGTTTTACCCGGAGCCCTTGATCAGGATGACTTTGCCTTTGCCCTGAGTAGGCATGAAATAACTTTACCCTTACATTTCGGTCCCATCCATTTTGTTCCTACCGCTATCGGGACCTATGTCCACGATGAATCCCGTTTAGATAACCATCTGATTTATGAATGGCCCGGTTCCCTGGCCGACCCTCGTTATGACCAAAACCGCAAAGATGACGATTTCCACCAAGGTGCCGCGGGCTTTCGGGTCAGCAGTCAGTTATGGCGGGTGGATAATACGGTCAAATCCCGTTTGTGGGACCTGGACCGGATCCGCCATGTTGTGATTCCGGAAGTAAGCGCCTTTTGGACCGGTACCGACAGCTCGGAAACCACCCAGCAACATGATGTTTTTCATTTTGCCGTCCGTCAGCGTTTCCAAACCATGCGCGGTCCGGAAGGCAAAAAACATAGTGTTGACTTCCTGCGCCTGAATACCTCTGTTACCCTGGTAACCGATGATGTCAAAGATGCTGAGCTACCAAATAAATTTTTCTTCACGCGGCCCGAAGGACAATTCGATACGCCTGCTGTGCTTCATCATGACCTGGCAAATTTGGGTCTGGCTCGCCGGGAGCAGTTTTTGCAGAATCTCAGCGACCATGCCGATACTGACTGGACGTGGGCGATCTCCGATACCACGGTTTTTACCGGCGCAATCAATTACAACATTCGCGATGCAGTAATCAGTCAGACAGATAGTGCCCTAGCTGTAAGTCACTCACCCCGCAGCCGTTATTACTTTGGTCATCGCTTTTTACAGAACGGTGATCCTTTCGATGAACGCGCCCTTAAATATAATCTCCCGGTCCATTACCGTGACAGCCATTTCTTAACCGGCGGGGCCAGCTATCGCATCAATCCCAAATACACCGTTGCCCTTACCCAGCAATATGATGTGGAAAACACTTCGGCCGCCTATCTGAGTGCCACCATTATCCGCAAGTTTCCGCACTGGTTTGCCGCCTTTAGTATAAGTCACGACACGACCCGGGGGGGCGTGTCTTTTATGCTGAGCTTCTGGCCGGAAGGCTATGATCAGTTTGTCATCGGCTCCCGCCGATTCACACGTTTGGCTCCTTAGATCGCATGGCGTAGCATAAGAATCCAGACATAAAAAATCTCAGCAAGTTGAATCTGTCCGATAATTGTCAGGAAGGGGGATTTTCTATTCGGGTTTTATAACACATAGGCAATAGCCCATTTAAGCTATCAAAGCAGCTTGTTAAATATGTCGATGTTATTTCTGAGGACACTATATTTGCGCCTAGAACGTCTGATAAAATATGGATAATGGCAAAAAGCCATGATATCCGGAATGTAAGAGAGATATGGACGAGTTCGAAAAACGTGAAGTTACCTGGCAGAGCCTGCGCCGCCAGAAGCTCACCGCCGCTGCGGCTGCTGCGGCTTTGAGCAGTCGGCACAAGAGCATTGACTTGTTCAAAATCACTCACCTGCTGAAAAATCCTGATCCTCTGATTCGAGAAGGCGCTGTTAAAAGTATCGCTCAAATCGGCGGCAGTACAGCGGCCCAGAGCATTATTCCGTGCCTGATGGACCCCGATCCCCGGGTCCGAATTGCTGCGTGTAATACTCTAGGTAGGATGCGCTCACACCAGGCGAGGTCCTCGCTGATCGATGCCCTGTGTGATCGCGAACCGGGTGTCTGCTGCGCGGCTGCTAGTGCCTTGGCGGCCATGGGCGATAAAATCGGGCTGGCGCATGTTATGAAATATCTGTGTGTGGCGGGGCGGCATCAACGGCAGGCGTTGCGTTGTTTGAATGTTATTACCGGGCAAAACTTCCCTGTCAATGACCATGGGCTGCGGCAGGCCATCAACTGGGTCAAAGAACGAAAGAAACGCTTCAAACAAAAGTCCTGAGAACAGCCCCAGCTTTCGAATCATTTCCCCTTGCATTTTACTACACTTCTGTTATCTTTACCTTTCCACGCACCGGGCTATGCCTGGAATTTGAAGCTTTAATACATGTAAATGAAAACTGGAAGT